>Ga0209211_10010408_pt1 | contig 12133 bp, 19 predicted proteins | sample RifGroA2_FD_183992 | JGI IMG/M metagenome (GOLD analysis project Ga0209211, IMG submission 183992) | Groundwater microbial communities from Rifle, Colorado, USA - Groundwater A2 (SPAdes) (version 2) | ecosystem: Environmental > Aquatic > Deep subsurface > Groundwater | place: Rifle, Colorado... | reverse complement strand
TATGGAGTGCTTGGATTTTTTAACCCCTTATGAAGCTCTTGAACGGTTTAGAAAAAGAAAAAACGCCATGACATTCAGGCGTTAAGAAAAAATTCTGGTGTTCGGATTGAGACCTTGCGGCAGGAATCCATGGCAGTCAAAATGTTAGAATTTTTTACGCTTTTTCTAAAAACAAAGCAATTTTATTGCATGGTTTTATCAAAAAAACTTCCAAAATACCAAAGAAAGAAATCAGTATCGCTACAAGAAGATTTAGTGGCCTTGAAAAATAATAACATATATGTTATGTTAGCAATATGAAAAATTTCAATGAATTAAAAAAGAAATTACTGCAAGATAAAACCGCCAAAAAGACTTACGATGATTTAGCGCCTCAATACGCTCTAATAGAAATGATAATAAGAAAACGCTTGAAGGCCGGCTTGAGCCAAGAAACGCTTGCAAATAAAATAGGCACAAAACAATCGACCATAGCAAGATTTGAGTCGGGTAAAACCAATCCAACTTTGTCTTTTTTAACAAATATAACAAGCGCGCTAAATGGAAAATTGACTATTTCGGTAAGGTAAAGATTTTTTATTTTTTAGATTTTAACCAGATTTTAGATTTGAGATTTTATTTTTAAGATTGAAATTTATGCCCGAACTTCCCGAAGTCCAAACAATCGTAAGCGACCTGCAAAAAATTTTGCCCGGTTTAAAAATCGGAGATGTTCAAACTGACTGGAAAAAAATGTTCAAAAATTGCTCTTTTGAAAATTTTAAAAAAGAAGTTGTTGGCGAAAAAATTTTAGATGTCCGAAGAATCGGAAAAAATATTCTCATTGATTTAACTAGCAACAAGACAATCCTCGTCCACCAGAAAATGACCGGCCATTTTTTATACGGCAAATGGGAAATGGTAACCCCACCCGTTGCGGGCGGGGCAAGATGGCTGGGAAAAGAAGCGGAAGCGATAAGGGACGACCCCCAAAATCGCTTTATCCATCTCGTTTTTGATTTATCCAACAAAAAACAACTGGCTTTAAGCGACCTGCGAAAATTCGCCAAGGTTCTACTGTGGCCGACCGATAAATTAAGCGAACTGGAAGATATAAATAATTTAGGTCCCGATCCGACCGCCCCAGATTTTGATTTTAATAAATTCCAAGAACGGCTTGCCCCGCTTGCGGCGGGGCTGTCCAAAAAGAAAAGCAAAATAAAAACGGTCTTAATGGACCAATCCGTCTTTGCCGGTATCGGCAACATTTACTCCGATGAAATTTTGTGGCTGGCCGGAATTCACCCGTTGAGGCAAGTTTCGTCTTTGACTCAAGAAGAATTGGAAAAAATTTTCAGTTCTACCAAAAAGATTTTAAAGAAAGCGATTGAAGCGCGAGGCACATCCGATTCCGACTACCGCGACCCTTCCGGCAATAAGGGAGGATATCAAAAAATGCTTTATGTTTACGGACTTGAAGGAGAAAAATGCCAAAAGAAAGACGGCGGCATAATCGCCCGACTCAAAGTCAGCGGCCGTTCCGCCCACTTTTGCCCAATTCATCAGAAATTGTAAAAAATAAAAAGAGCAGTCGTTAAGACCTGCTCTTTTTATAGGCAATGATTAGGTAATGGTTTTATTTTAAAAAATATACCGACAAAATAATCACGGTATTAATAAATACCACTCCAAATATTCCTAGACACATTTTTCCTCTCTCACTAAGTCCTATATCTTTTATCACTCTCATTAATATTCTCTCCTTTCAATTTTTCCATTCAATCCTGTAATTATTAAAGAATCAAACTTGATTGGCTAGAATCAGGTTTGAATTATCAAAATCTGCTTTCATTATACGCAAATTAAACTGTTTGTCAAGCCTTTTTGTATCATAAAATAATCGTAATCGCATCATTTTTTGAAATAATTATCAAAATATCCTTATTTTAAAAGATTTTAATTGTATCATAAACATCAATTATTTGTATCAAAAGACTTATGCTTGTCGTTTGATAGACACAAGATTAGAATTGCGATAAACTGTAAACACTTATGGACGCGATGAAAGATTTGAGGGCTTTTATTTTAATAATGGCTATTTTGGCTTTTGTTTGGCTTTTCACCGGCGGACCGCTTCGGCCGTCGTCAAAAAGCGGCTGGTTTTTATTTAGACCCCAACAAAAAGGAGAGCAGAGAGCGAAAAAAGAAGTGGTGGAAGTTCTCGGCAAGAAAGTCCCGCTTGATGAAACAGAACAGCCAAAAATAAAAAAAGTTTCTGTCGCACAAGCAAGTTCTTCCAGCCAAAGCCTACCTGCCAGCAAGGCAGGTTCCGTCAAGCCAGACTTTGCAGCACTCAAAGAAAGAAGAGCTAGAGAAACAGATCCGAATCAGGAATATGTAGAAATAAAAGCGGACAAAAAAAACAAAAGTTCTATGAACATAACAGACTGGAAGCTGAAAGGCAAAAACGGCTTTGATATTGCGATCGGGAAAGGAGCTTCCTATATATACGCCAATATCGCCAGCCAACCCCAAGAAGATATTTATCTGAAGCCGGGAGAAAAAGTCGTTATCGTAACAGGAAAAAGCCCGCTCGGAACAAGTTTTAAACTGAATAAATGCCTCGGTTACTTTGAACAATTCCACGAATTTACCCCGGAGCTGGATACCGAATGTCCTCTTTTAAGAGATGAGGAGTTGCCGTCCAACCTAAACGACAATTGCATGGATTACATAGACAGAGTATCTTCTTGCCAAACAATCGTCAGCATTCCCTTTAAATATTCTTCCAAACTTTCTTCTTCCTGCCAGGATTACGTAACGCAAAACGCCAATTACAAAACCTGCATTGAGAACCATAAGGATGATTCCGATTTTTATCTTCCAGAGTGGCGAATTTACTTGGACAGAAGCGAAGAATTGTGGAAGAAAAAAAGAGAGACAATCACCCTCTACGACGGTAAAAACAACATAATTGACTCTCAGTCCTACTAAGGTTATAATGCGAAAATGCCCAGTTTATTTCCGGAACTTTTCAATTTTTCGTTCTTAGCTCCTTTTGTATTGAGAATCGCTTTAGGCGCTCCTCTTATAAAACACAGCTTCGGCAAAATAATCTCGCCACAAAGCGCGCTTCAAAAAATATTGGGCGGGATTGTTTTTCTAAGCGGAATTTTTCTTGTTATTGGTCTCTTCACTCAAGCCGCCGCGATAGCCGTATCGCTTATAATAATCGTCAACTCAATCATAATGCGACCTAAATTTCTTACGAGTGAAACGAGTGTAGAAATTGGAAGTACTCCTGTGGTGCGGGGTCAGCACCCTCGCTCTTGGACCGAAAGGCTTATAAAACTGGCCATAGCCGTTTCTTTGATCTTAACAGGGCCGGGACTATTCGCCTTTGATTTGCCTTTGTAAACTTTTACGCCTCCATAGCTCAGGTGGTAGAGCAGCTCCCTTTTAAGGAGATGGTCCGAGGTTCGAATCCTCGTGGAGGCAACGTGAAACACAAAAACTTATTGCAACTTTTTCAAAAGTGGTGTATTAATGATATAAACAGGTGTTTAACAATTAACTCGTTTAACTTTTTGAAAGGAGCCAAAAAATGAAAAACAAAAAGAAAATAGAAGTCTTTGAGCCGCCAATTTTTTATGAAAATATTAAAATACAAGTAATTGAAAGTTTTGAAGAAAGAACAAAAAATACAATCAATGAAAAAATAAAATTCTGCACCGACAAAGGATTACCTTTGGATAAAACTAAACACATAATAACAAAGGCTATACAAAACCTATCAAACCTTGTGCCACTTGCAACCAAGCAACAATAAAATCTCCTTAAAAAACCAAAAGCGCGCGAAAATTTTGCGGAAAGTAAGTTGTGTTGTTACTATCCCAACACAACCAACGGCACCGCAAAATTTAGCGCGCTGTTTTTTTTGCCAAAATACATTAAAATAACGCTATGATTTACTTAGGCGCCGACCATCGCGGTTTCCAACTTAAAGAAGAAATAAAAAAGTTTCTGGCGGAAAAAAAATATCAATTTGAAGATATGGGTAATTTTGCTTACGACCCCAACGACGACTACACCGATTTCGCCAAATTAGTGGCTCAAAAAGTGTCGGAAAAACCGAAAGAATATAAAGGCGTGCTGATGTGCGGCTCGGGAGTGGGAGTGGATATTACCGCCAACAAATTCCGCGGAGTCCGTTCGGCGCTGGCCGACGATGTCGCGACCGCCAAACAATCCCGCGAACACGACGACACCAATGTCTTGTCTCTTCCAGCCGACGAAATAAATTTTGAATTGGCCAAACAAATACTTGAAACTTGGCTAACCACTCCCTTTTCCAACGGAGAAAAATACAAAAGAAGAATTGGCAAAATAGAACAGTGAAGTTCAAAAATAGTGTTTTTGAAGAGCACTACGGAGCGCGGCGGCGCGAGTAAAGATGATTTTTCAGCAGAAAAATACTTCGGGCTCTGAAAAAACAGCTATTTTGAACTTCACGATGAAATCAACAATTTCTCAAATTCAATCGGCAATTCCGATTCTCCCCTTCTTTCTTCGTGATAAATTTTCAGCATTTCGTAAGAATAATTTATCAGCTCGTCTTCGGAAAAATTTTTGGCGGCTTTTATCGCCTTACCTACCACGAAAAAGTGCAGTCCGGTTTCCTTGCTAATGTTGGCAACGCCGGCATTCATCAGTTTTTTCACCAGCAACAAATTTTTTATCTGCCAAAGAATTTTGAAAAACACTTCCTCGTCCGGAATGCCTTGTCTTAACGCTTGCTGGTAAATCGTCCACGCTTTGGCTTTATTTTTCTCCGCAAACGCGTCGCATATCGCGAATGGATTATACTCCGCAACTGTTTCCTGCTTGGCTGTTAAACCGCCAAGTTCGTACTTTTCTATCTCTTTTGACGCGCGCCACAAATCTGAACCGCATTTTTTTATAATCTCACTTGCGATATTTAACGGGATTTTTTTAGCCGCAAACCACGCTTTCAGCTTAACGCCGTCAAGCGATTTGTATTCTTGAATTTTATAAGCCTGTTTTTTAAATTCCTCTAAAACTTTCTCATCAACTTCTTCTTCCCAAAAAAGAAACATATTGTCTGTCTTAGCCAAATCATCCAAACTGCCTAAGATGAAATTTAACGCTTCTTTATTTTCTAAAACTTTTTCGCAAACAACCACGTATTTTTTCTCAAACAAAGTTTTTCCCCTTAACAATTCTTTAAATTCCGCCTCGCTGAAATTTTCTCCCTCAATCCTAAAAAACCCCAAATCGGAAACTTTGGTCTTGAAATGCGAAACAAGCTCATTGAACTTCTCCCTGCTCCTGTATGTGTCTTGGCCATGAAGAATATAAAACATAAAGTTATTTATAAATCTCCATTTCTTCCCAATTATCCCCTGTTTCCACATTCACCTCTATTGGAATATCCGACAATTTTTGTTTTTTATACTGTTCGGCTACAAGCTCAACCTCTTTCCCTTTCAACGGGTAAACGCTTTCCATCGCTTCTTTTATTATAGGGATCGCTTTTACGACAACCTTTTCTTTAATCTCAAAAAGCAATTCATCGTGGATTTGCAAAAGCAGAAAAACTTTATCTTTCAACCCCCTTTCTTCCAGCGCTTTATCCACCCTTACCATCGCCAGTTTTATAAAATCGGCCGAAGTTCCTTGGATGGGCATATTGACCGCCATTCTTTCGGCTTCTTTTTGAAGATACTCCAATCTGGAAGATATTTCCGGAAAATATCTTCTCCGGCCGAAAAGCGTTTCCGTCCAACCGTTTTCTCTGGCGAATTTTTTTGTTTTTTCTATGTAATCTTTCAGGCCGCTGAAATTTTTGAAATATCCATCGTAAAATTTTTGCGCTTCTTCTCTTGTTCCTCCGAGATTTTGCCTTAACGCATTGATGCCCATTCCATAAAGCACGCCGAAATTTATGACCTTTATTTTTCGCCTCATTTCCGCCGTTACTTCTTCCGGTTTAACGCCAAAAACTTTCACCGCCGCTAAAGCGTGCGCGTCCCCGCCTTTTTGGAAAATTTCTATCAAATTTTTGTCCCCGCTTAAAATTGCCGCCGCCCTCAAATCAATCTGCGAGTAATCAAAGTCAACAAGCTTATAACCTCGGTCGGCCACAAATGCCTTTCTCACCTCTCTGCCTCTTTCCGTCTTTTTGGGAATGTTTTGCAAATTTGGATTCTGCGAAGAAAGCCGGCCGGTGGCTGCGCCGAAAGAATCAAAGCGGGTATGAAGACGGTTCTCTTTGTCCGCTAGTTTCGGCAGAGCGTCAATGTAAGTGGAAACAAGTTTGGAAATTTCCCGGTGCTCCATTATTTCATCAACAATAGGGTGAGTTCCTTTGAGCTTCATAAGTTGGGCAACATTGGTGGAGTAAGCGCCGGTGGCAGTCTTCTTCGGTTTTACTCCGCCCAGGCCGAGTTTTACGAACAAAACTTCGCCCACTTGCTTAGGAGAGTTTATATTGAATTCTTCTCCCGCCAGTTTCCAAATATTTTTTTCTAAAATATTCAGCTCTTTATGCTTTTCTTCCGACAACTTTTTTAAATAATCCGCGTTAAGACGAACTCCTCTGTTTTCCATTTCAACGAGAATTTTCTCCAGCGGCTTTTCCACCATTTCCATAAGAATTTCGGAAATAATTGTTCCGGCTTTTATTTCTTTGGCTGTTTCTTTTTTCGCTTCTCCGTTTTTTTTATTTTCTCCGCTTAGCCTGTCAATTAGACTTTTGAACCCAAGTTCGCTCAAAATCGGCCTTACTTTTTCTTTGTCAAAATTATCCTTCCAAGAAACTTTTTCCAAAGAAAAATCAATCGGCGCGTCTTTTCTTATTTCCGCCAAAGTTTTGCTGAATTGAGCTTCCTCTTCTCCTCCTTTGAGCAGTTCTATGATTCTCGGCTTGGCTTCAATTTTTCCTTCTTTCAGTTTGGCAAAAATATTTTCAATCCCGCCGTATTTTTTTATAAGCTCGGTGGCGCTTTTTTCTCCTATGCCTTTGACGCCGATAATATTGTCCGACGGGTCGCCTTTGAGCGCTTTGTAATCAACTATCAATTCCGGTCCAAAACCATATCTTTCAATGACCGCTTTTTCGTCGTAAATAATTGTTTCGTTTATTCCTTTTTTAAGGGTGTAAACAACCACATTGTCATCTTTTATAAGCTGAAGGGTGTCCATATCGCCGGAGGCAATAATTGTTTTTACGCTTTTTTCCCATTCTGATTTTTTTTGAACCATCTCCGCGATTGTTCCCAAAACGTCATCCGCTTCAAAACCTTCCACGCTGTAAACGGGAATATTAAAAGCTTTTAATATGTCGTGAGAGCGGTTGATCTGCTTCGCCAAACTGTCGTCCATTTTCGCCCGTCCGGCTTTGTATTTATCGTAAGCGATGTGCCTAAAAGTCGGCTTGGGCAAGTCATAAGCGGCGACGATATAATCCGGCTTCAGCTCGCGGATAACTTTTATCAAAAAAGCGGTGAAGCCGTAAAGCGCTCCGGTCGGCTCGCCCTCGGGCGAAGTAAAATCCGGCAAGGCGTGGAACGCCCTATGTAATATCGCATGAGCGTCCAAAAGAACAAGAATTTTGCGGTTGGATTCAGGCATTAACTCAATTCTACCATAGTTTAATTATTCTTTAACCGTGAAACCAATTTGAAAACTAAAAATACAGATTATGATTTTCAATATAAGTGGCGATTTTATCAGGAACAAATTTTTTGTAACCAACATCGTTGTTTTTTATCATATTGCGTATTTGAGTGCTTGATATTGATTGAGTTATTTCTTCAAGGATTATTATATTTTCATTGCAAAAAAAATTTTTAGGTAACTCGTAACAATGTCTGTTCATTATAATAAATTTTTCTTGATCATTAATTAATTTGCTTTTTTGAAGACCCAAAAACCCATCTAGACCAATCAACTGCGTTATCTCTATGTTAGATTTTGATTTTATTTCTTTCAGTATTTCGTAAGTGAACCTTCCGTCCAAATTATCCAGCTCCGCCGTAATTAATTTTACCGGAATATTTATTTTCGATTGCAAATATTCAACGAATAAATTTCCTAAATTTCGGCGGTCTTCATAATTTGTTGTAATGTTTTTATCGTCGCGCTTCCCAGACGGCACAATCCAAAGCTCATCGAATGAATATTTTTTAAGGGCAATTCCAATAATTTCTATGTGTCCGTAATGCGGAGGATTAAATGCGCCAGGAAAAAGTAAAATTTTTTTCATACAAGAGATACCTTTAAGTCTTTTTCAAAAATTTCCGCCACCTTAATCAATGTGCCTATGGTAAAATTTTGCTGTCCGCTTTCCATTCGCGCAACATTGCTTTGAGTAGTGCCTATTTGCTTGGCCAGTTCTATCTGGCTCATTCTTTTTTCTTTGCGAAGTTGCATCAATTGATAGGCAATCTCCAACTGTTTGCCGAATTCATCGTAATGCTTTTTGAATTCTTTATTCTTTAAATGCCTTTTAAGATACATGTCAAAATCAGTATCTTTTTTGTTTTTTAATGTTTTCTTATTCATAAAAAGTTTTGTTATTTAATACATCCATGTAATTATCCTCCGCTTTTTTAATTTCATTTATCGGGGTCTTTTTTGTTTTCTTAAAAAAAGCGTGAAGCAATATTATGTTTTTGTTTACAAAAGTAAAATAAAATATCCTGTGACTGTCCTTGGAAAAATCAACCCTTAATTCTCTTATCTTGCCTTTGATATGCTTTGAATAAGGCTCGTCTAAGTATCCGTTATTGGCTCTTAAAAAATCGATATATTTATAAACCTTCGTTTTGTTTTTAATATTTAGATTTTCTATGTAATCAAAAACCGGCTTTTTGCCATTACTGCTGTTTTTGTAAAATTTTACTTTATATTCAGACATTTTTATTGTATATCACATATGATGTTGCCGTCAAGCTATCTCCACTTCTCTTTTGTCTCCCTTCAAATGTTTGAAATTTATTTTTACGCTATTTTTCGGTAGGATCTTTTCTATCTTGTCCGCCCATTCCACCAGAACGATATTTTTCGGATTTGAAATTATTTCTTCCCAGCCCAGATTCAAGATTTCTTTTTCGCTGTTTATTCTATAAACATCAAAATGATAAAAATATAAAAAACCTTTTTCCCGCCACCATTTATTTTCCCTGCCCGCCGGCGAGGCGGGGATTTTTGATTTTCTAAAAATTATAAATGTCGGGCTTTTCACTTTTTCTTTCACGCCCAAAGCTTCGGCAAACGCCTGCGCGAACGTCGTCTTCCCGCTTCCCAAATCCCCCGTCAAAGCCAAAACCAAAGCGCCCCCGCCTATGTCAAGGCGAGACCTTGACATTAGGTTGTCGGCCAAATCCCGCGCAAATTTTTTTGACTCTCCACGGTCATTAGAAACAAACTTCTTCATAAAAATTTATAAGTATTGTCATTTTTTCTTTCAATGCTTAATAAAAACACTTCCTTATTCTCATCAATTCTGTAAATTATTCTTATTTCTCCTTTTCTGATGCGAAAACAATTATCCAATCCTTTTAATTTTTTAATGTCTAGGTTTGCAATATCCCCAAATTTAACTTTTTCCAAAACTTCTTTAATGACATTTCGCTCTTTCTGACTTAACTTGTTCAGAAATTTGGTAACCCTATCCATAAATTAAATTTTTGCTAAAACATCACTCAACGACACTCCTCCCTTTTTAATCTTCGCAAAATCAATAATCCTTTCCCACGCCCCTTCATCGCCCCACACATCCAACGGAGCCAATCTGAAAACAGGTTTTGACTTTCTCACCACAACAAAAGATTTCCCTTTTTCAATTTGAGAAATATAATTATCCATATTTTCCCTTAAATCTTTAAGCCCTATTATTGAATTTTTCATAATAAATCAAGTTTATCTTAAGATAAACTTGATGTCAATCAGTCGGCAATTTAAATACAACAAAAGGCAGACACAAAATAGCCTTTTATTGCGACTATTTTATAATCTGCCTCCTTTCTTTCCGCTCTTTTGCGGGATTATTAAATGGAATCTTTGTTGAAGAAATAAAATTGGAATACGTAATCAGTCGTTTTTCGGCTTGGGCCGACTGTTTTGCCCAAAATAACGGCGGACAGCTTCGTCGTATTCCTTTCTGTCCATCTCGGCAATTCCTTTTCTGTCCTCCTAAATCAGTGTCTAACCTGAACATACTCACGCGAGTATATTTTGTATCTTTTCTCAAACTCCTCTTTTGCGAAGTCGTCCATTACAAGCTCGACCTTACATCCCTCAAAAGCGTACTTGCTGACCAAAGGATATTTAACCCCATTGGCAACAAGTTTCTTTTTTATTTCTTCTAAGTCGCCACCAGTCCAAAGAGTAACGGGCTTAACTTCGGCAAAATTTTTGAGTTTTTCCAGAACTTCCTCGTTGAGTTTTTTATCAACAAACAAAGTTCCTTCAATATCACAGAATACTCCCGGGAAAGTTTTGTCTTCCCACTCCTTTACCATTGTTATAGGACTGCTTTTAATCGCCTCCATTTTCTTTCTAAATCCATCTTCCCCGTCCTCTTCTTTCCACTCCACGCCAAACTCTGCTTTGGCTTTCTCTAAAACCTTTGGTCTTAAATTAACATGCCAAAAATCATGGAGCAACATTCCTATAGCATTTTTCTTAGCTCCCAAAGAAAAGAAAGCTTCAGCCGCCGGATTGGCGATCTTCTTGCCGGAAACCAAAAGGTCGTAAAGTTTTTTAAGCTCTTCCAATCTAACTGGCATTTTGACAAATCCAACATCACTCCTCTGAAAAAGTCTTGATGCTGGGTGTCCTCTCATCTCAAGGCGTTCCTGATTATCAAAAGAATAAAAAATAATCGGCCGTTCCTTATCGGTCTCAATTTCATCAATTATTTCTTCCATTCTTTTGCTATTCTCCATCTCCAGAAATTCAATATCGGCATTGACCAAAATCAAAGGCATATTTTTTTCTATGCCAAAAACAGGCAGTGCTCTTTCAAAACTTTTTACTACAGGGGTTCCTTCTCCGCACTCAATAATCCTCATCCAACTTCCTCCTAAAAAGATCCAATATTAACTTTGTAAAGAACTGGTTTCTGCTTTCGTCCTTTCGGACTCGTCAGGCAAGACCAACATCTTGCGAGCAGAGGCAAGATTTTTTGTTTTAATCTTGCCTTTTTTGGAATTTCTGTTGCCGGTATTCCATACCCGCCCATTGGGACTTATTAATCGCTTCACTTCATAACTTTCCTCCTGAAAAATTTGGGGAATCTGAAAATAACAAAAATTAACCTAGCAAGGCTTTCACTATGGCCTTGTATGGTTTTAAGTTTACTCCCCCATTCTTTAAACATTCTTTAATTGACAAAGATGGGTAGGCATCACTCCCATCTTCTCTTTTAATGGGAAAATTTTTAACCGCATCATCAACAGACAAAATATCCCCTTTAAAATAAAAATTTTCATATAGGTCAATACCGACATCAAAAACAACGATGATGTTTAACCCAGGCTTATTTCTCTTGAAAGAATCTTCTCCTATTGTAAATTGTCCTTGCTGGCTGAGGTTCTCGGTGTCTTCGTAAATGAGCTGTAACTCATCTTCGTTGAAAGAGTGATAGTGGTTGCTCAAAGTTGCTTATCAAAGAAGCCCCTTTGATTTTTCCTGTTTCAAGGAGTGGAATAATGTTTCCTTCAAAAAAACAGTAACCATTATACCAACTGACATTATGTGACTGACTACTAAAAGGCAGTTCTAAATCGCACAAAATTATATCAAAACTGCCTTTTTCCATTACTACTTGCGCCTCCTCCACAGATCTAACTACAGTAGTGGTGTAGTCGCTGAGCGTTTTCTCTGCCCATAAAATTTGTACTTCATTGTCTTCTACAACTAAGATTTTCTCCATCTTCTTTCTCCTTTTCAGAAAATTTTCAGATTCCAAATATTAAATTAAAAGGTGCTATCTTTTTTCCTCCTGTCGCATTTGAATCCGAACACTTGTAAGATGAAGTTATGAAAAAAATGAAAATAAATTCTCTCATCTTTCAAAAAGCGAACGAAACGAAATCGCGATTTTAAAAAAGAAGAAATATTCCTT
>Ga0209211_10010405_pt1 | contig 12137 bp, 7 predicted proteins | sample RifGroA2_FD_183992 | JGI IMG/M metagenome (GOLD analysis project Ga0209211, IMG submission 183992) | Groundwater microbial communities from Rifle, Colorado, USA - Groundwater A2 (SPAdes) (version 2) | ecosystem: Environmental > Aquatic > Deep subsurface > Groundwater | place: Rifle, Colorado... | reverse complement strand
TATGACAAGTTAATGCTGAAGTATCGGGAACGCGCTTCTGATTTAAAAGAAAGAAGGCTTAGACTGAAAAATAAGCTCGCCAGGAAAAAAGAAGATTAATCTTGCTGTTTACTTGGTTACAGCACCCAAAACATCATCTACACTTATAGCTTTCATGCACTTATTATCCTCCCCAAACCTGCATTCCGGCACTTCTCCTTTATGGACATTAATGCAGGGGGAGTATTTACAAATGTTACCCTTGTAAACTGAAACATTGCCTTTGCCAAAAGGAGCCCACCTTACTGGCACATTAGGACCGAACAAGCCAATTGTTTTTATGCCCATTGCTGCTGCAATGTGCATTGAACCTGTATCATTTGAGATAAATAGAGAGCATTTTGATATTAAATAGAATGTCTGCTTTAATGTTATTTTTCCTGCTGCGTTTATTGTTTTCTCTTTGTTTTTTGTTAGGGATATCACATCATTAATCAAATTGTATTCTTCTTTTGAGCCAATAAAGATAATCTTACTATTTTTATATTTTTCAATCAATTTATCTGCCAATTCAGCAAAATTATCTCTTGGCCAGATTCTGCTCCTTGCGGACTCTGCTGCTCCAGGAGCTATGCCAATCAACTTTTTATTTTTTAAATTGTTTTTTGTGATAAAATCATCAATGATTTTTTTGTCTTTTTTGTTAATGAATAACTTTTCTAATTTATCTGCTTTTTTTATTATTCCCAATGGTTTCAACAGGTCAAGATGCGTCTGGGTAACATGCTGTTTATCATTATACTTTACTTTATCTGTATAAAGCAAAGACCTTATCCCATGGGAAAAGCCAATGCGCCTTTTACCAATAAAAAATGCCATGATAGAAGATATATTGAGGTATTCCTCAAAATCAATAACCAAATCATATTTTTTTATGTTTTTAAGCATAAAAAGCTTAATTGAAAATGGATTTAGATTTATTAATAATAACCTATTAAAAAAATTTAATCCAGAATAAACATCCCTGTTCCTGTCTGTTGCTAGTATTGCAATTTCTGCTTTAGGAAATTTGTTTCTTAGCACTTTTATGGCAGGCAATGTTAATATAGTTTCTCCTATACCCCAGAATTGAAGGACTAAGATATTTTTTATTTTTATATCATCATGTCTAGGCAAGAATGCCTTTATTGCAGCCAAAATCAGGCATAAAACAGAGCCAATATATTTATCAATGAATTTTATCAGCTTTATACCCATGGCTTGCAAGAGAAAATATTGCTTTATAAATCTTGTTAATCACCGGTTCATTTACCACTAAATTTAAAAATAAGCATAAATCCTCTGCCTATATGCTCTTAGACATCCTGATACCATTTTTTGCAATCGGCCTTGCTGAATTAGGCGATAAAACACAATTAGCTGTCTTCTGCCTGGCATCAAAAACAAAAAGGCATGCCCAATTGCTGTTGGGTGTTGTGCTGGCTTTTGCAGTTGCTGATGGATTGGCAATTATACTGGGGAATTTTCTGACAAATATAATGCCGCTAAACTATATTAAAGCAGGGGCAGGATTTGTTTTTATACTGTTTGGCGTATGGATAATGCTAAACCACAGGAGAAAAAGTGAGGAACATGAACTAAAAAGCCCGTTCTTATCTGCTTTTGGGCTAATATTAATATCGGAGATGGGGGATAAAACACAGATAGCTGCTGGCTTGTTTGCAACAGAGTACAATCCGATATTTGTGTTTATTGGGGTGATGGCTGCATTGGCATGCCTGTCTTTAGTGGCAGTATACATTGGGAAGCTTTTAGCTAAAAGAATAAATAAAAAAGTAATATCAATAATCGCCGGGGTTGTATTTATGATCATAGGCTTAACAGCATTGCCTTGGCACTTGTTTGTTTTATAACCCCCAAGAAGAAAAAACCTTTTTACTTTTTTGCCTTCTTAATTGCCATATTCCTTACTATCTCTTCAAGCCTCTTCTGGCTGTTTCTTACTATTGTGTATATGTAAAACATCGAGCCCGTCAGGAACATAAAGCCAAGTATTGTAAGAAAATCCATCTTTCTCAAAACTTTAAGCGAGCTTACAATGGGGTTTAATATTGTAGGGTAAGCAGCAACCAGTATAAACAAAACCCATAAAAAAATCCAAAAGCTGTACTCTTTTATTGTCAGCTCTTCCCTCTTATAATGCAAAAAAGTATAGTAAATCATAAAAAGGCCGAATAATATGCCTAAAATCTGAATGCCAAGTATCTGTGTTGCCATTTTTATCTTGTCAATCGCCACCAAATCATATTAAAAAAAATTTTAATCCCATCCAAAATTGTTGTGCCTTTATATTTGTTGATATAAAATGTCCGGATTGGTATCTCCACATATTTCAATTTTTTTTTGCCCGCATTGGCTATCATCTCTGATTCCATGCTGTAATCAGAGGCTTTCCACCTAATTTTTTTATATGCGCTTTTTGTAAAAGCCCTATAGCCGCATTGCGTATCTCTTATATCTGTTTCATACAATAATCTTGTTACAACATGAATAAACCAATTGCCAAATCTAAGGACAAGAGGCATTGTGTTTTTTTCTTTCCTATAGCCAAAAACAATATCATTACCATTTAAATTTTTTATGAATTTAGGTATCTCATCAGGATCGTGCTGGGCATCTGCATCCAGGACAATAAAAGCCTCAGCGCCTTTTTTTATCGCATAATCGCAGCCAGTCTTTAAGGCAGCTCCTTTGCCAAGGTTGATAATGTGCTTTAAAACAATGATGCTCATACCTTCTGCTATTTTGTATGTACTATCTTTTGAGCCGTCATCAATGACAACTATATTGCCCGTATACTTTTTTATCTTCCTAATAATAGTCCCTATGTACCTCTCTTCGTTATGAGCAGGAACAATTACCCAGATTTTTTCTTTTTTCATCTTTGTAGATTATTAATGCCTTCTGCTGTTTTGCTTTCATTAGCTGCTTCTATAGTTGCATTAATTGTTTCCTTTTTTGGCGCAACTATATCTTTTGGCTTAAGCTCGTCCATTATATTCATTTCACCGCCTTCCCAGTCAACTTTCCAGACAATTATCCTCTGGCCTGTTACGCTGGTTTCATCACTGAATTTCTTGAAATGCCCTAAGCCATGCCCTTCCATATAGAATAATCTGGTGAACATGGATGATGATAGTTCCGGGCTCATAGCATATATCCTATAGCTTTCTCCTGAAGGCACAAGTGTTATGCCTAAACCTATTGTGCTGTTAAATTCCCTCTCTTTGATTCCGTCTTTTGTTGGGTAAGTGATTATGTTTGGATGCATTGTTCCCTGCGCTGTTTGTATGTTTGCTTCCATTGTATCCAGGCTGATTTCAACATTCAGCCCCTGTATAAAGCCGCATTTCAGGTTTTTATCATCAATTTTAGAGCAGTCAAACCATCCGGCATAAGACGGCCATGGCGCTATCCAGCTGTTTGCCTGGTCTGAAGATGTAATTGACTGCACTTCATAAAAAACATCCTCTGCTGCCTTTTTGGTATAATTAAACCTTTTTTGCAGAAAATCAACACTTAGCTCGGGGTTGTTTTGGTATTCATTCTTCTTTAATGTGTTGTAGATTAATGCATTATCAAAATTCCAGGAGCCAAAATGCGCCCAAACACCAGATTTGTATACCATGTCTTCTGATGTTATAAAAAATGCTTCTGGCGGGTTGCAATGCGTGTTTTTTATTACAGCATCAATCTGCTCTTCAGTTAACCCGTAACCTTTAAGAATTTTAATTGCGTTGCTTTTATCTTCAACAATAATCTTGTACAAGATATCAATTGATAGAGGATGGTCATTAATCACCTTATTCAGCTCGTCAAATGCGTTTGTTGCCCCGCAATCCAGCATTCTTAATATGCCAATTGCTGTGTCTTCATTATCAGTCAGCAATATATTGCCAACCCAATGCGCCTGAGGCGAGTTTTGCGATGTTCCGTCAAATGTTACAGGCCTGTCTGCAACATACTTAAACCAGTGCCCGAAATCCCACCAGGAGGTTATTATAGCGCTTGATGTGGAGTTTTCTTTTATTTTTGTCAAGGAAGAATACCATGCATCATTTATCAAAGGAATTTCATTTATTGCTGTTTGCTTGGCTCTATAGCACATGAATTTTATATTTTTTGTCCCTTCAACACAAAAGGGGTAAACTGGAATAACAACAAAGCCGATAATAAGGAAGGATATTATAATTAGAGTTATTCTTGGTATTAAGATGTCAAGGTGAAGCCCTTTTGATACCCACTCGCTGAAATAATTGTAAATGATGCCTAAAGCTATGCCAAATGTTATCCCAAATGCCGGAACAAGCAGCAGGGTAAATCTCAGGCCTTTTGTGCTTGCATAAATTGTTGATAAAAGCCATATAATCAACAATAATGCTATTTTTGCATCTATTTCGGTGTCTTTTTCCATTATTATCATAACCATCTTGGCTATTATAGGTATTGCAATTAATGCCAAGAATATCCTTAAATCCTGAATGTTCATTGTCAACACTAGGACGAACCAGACTATTGCGAAGGCAATAAACCAGAAATCCTTTATTCTTCTGCTATCCTTCCTTACTAATGTGAAAATCAGGCCCATTAAGGAGATTAAAACCGGGAATATCCATCCTGTGCCGATTATGGATATTATATCGCCCAATGAAGCGGGGTTTTGCTCTGCTACTGTTGTAAAAACATTGGGCCATATTGTATCTATTCCAACCTCCTTCAGCTTTATAAAGCTAATTGGCTCAAAAGCAAGGTTCTTTATTGTGTTAAAACCCTTGAATAAGCTAACAAATATAACCGAGGAGAATATAAAGATGGATAACAAGAACAATGTGCCTTTAATTTCTGGCTGCTTAAACAAATTAATGATTCCTTTTTTAAGCTCGCCTATGTGCATTATTACTGAATATACCACATAAATAACAGAAGTTGCTACAATAAACAAAAAGATATACCACCATCCAATCCATGCGAATGCAAAAAAGCCCGTAAGAAAACCGGAAAGAACTGCAAGGCCTATTCTCTTATTCCTTGTTTCCGCTTCAAATGCTTCTAAGAAACACCATGTTATTAATAATGGAAATAAGATATTGTAAGCATCGGTGTCTGAAAAGCCAGCAACAGTTCTTGTTAAGAATTCAGGGTGGATTGCTATTACAATTGCTGCTATAAGCCCGCCAAAATTGCCGCTAATCTTTCTTGCTATAAAGAATGCAGGTATGACAGCCAAGGCTGATAGGAATACGGGAATATAAAAGGTTAATTTCATCAAATCTATGTCCCTATTAAAGAAATGTATAACTTTGTAAAGATAGGCAATCAGGTAGGGATGCAAATGCACATCAGCAGGCCTTCCTAATGGCGCTACCATATGATTGTCCCATGGCTCGTTATTCCTTATCTCATCACCTACGTGGCCTTTTTCCAGAAGGTTTTTGGCATCCCTCATCCAGAAGTAAGGATCCATTTCCAGCAAATAGGTTTGGCCATCAGCATCTCCTAACTTTAACTGTGCCTTAAAGGCATTTGAATATAATTTAACCTGCTCCTTTATCTGTGATTTCTGCTCTTGTTTAAATTTCTTATACTGGGTTTCTATCATCTGGTTTTTGTTTGCGTCCGGCAGGTTGGGATAGCTCTGGTCTATTTGTGACTTTATTGATGCCTTAATCTGATTTTCAATAGTGTCTCTTGCCCAGTTATCTGTTATTGGCAGGTAAGCAGGCTGCATTCTCAGGTATATGGAAAGAAACAAAGGGATTAATATCAATAAAAAGACAATATTCTTTTTAAAAAAAGCTGTTATAACAGAAACATCAAAAGAGATATCCTCTTCGGGCTTCTTTTCTTCCGCTTCTTCCCCTCTTTTTTCTCTTTTAAAAAACCCCTTAATCTTTTTTATGTCAAAGGATATTCCTTCTTCCCCCTCTTCTCCTGTTTCTTTCTTTTCTTCTTTCTTTGGCTTAGTCCCTTCCTCTCTTTTGAAGAATTTGGTTATCCTGCTGAAGTCTAAATGTATTTCTTCCTCCTCTTCAGGCTTTTCTTTTATTTCCCCTTTCTCTTGAAATTTTTTTTCTGAAACTTCACTTACACTTTCTTGTTTTACTTCCTTCTTTCTTTTAAACAGGTTTTTTATTTTACCAAAATCTATAGAAATGCTTTCTTCTTCATCATTTTTGTTATTATCCTCAGCCATTAACTACACCTGTCAGGCAAAGAAAAAGAGACCCTAATAAAAAGCTTTCTGTCAAAAACCACCCTCAAAGGTTGGTGGTATGAAGCTTTAGCGTTAATTTATCCTTGATAGAGGGGTGTTTTTGAGCATGAACTGAGAAATTGGATTTGCCAATTTCTGGTTCGTCAAGAACAGAGTTCTTGAGCGTGCTCAGAAACTTCGTTTCTGACATATTTAAAAAATATGCTTTAGAAAGAACAATAATCTGGGCTCATTAAGCAATAGCTTCAATAAAAAAACAGATGGAAAATCCCTATCGTATTCTTCTATAATCTTTTTAATATTGTTTTTGCTGAATAATGAGATTAGATGGTTGTAGTCTTCATTGGAAAATTTATCCAGTGCTTTTCTCATTTGCAGATGCAGGGATAAATCCATGCCAATTTTTTTTTTCCATAAGCTTTCATAGCTTTTTTTGTTTAGAATTGCATCAGCCAGGCATTCAGCAGCCAATAATCCTTGAATTATGCCGCCGCCAGTTGTTGCCTTAAGCTGCGCTGCTGCGTCTCCAACTAAATAAACATTGTTTTTTTGTGTTTTTATATTTGAGGAGTATATCGGGATTAATCCTGCTTGTTTTTCAATGATCTTATTTTTGCTTATATCCTTTAATTTTAAGAAATAATCAAAGCTCTCCTTGACTTTATTGTAAGAAGCCACGCCTAATCGTGCAACTTCTTTGTTTTCAGGAACTACCCAGGCAAATGCCCCGATATGGGGGTAGAATTCTATTGCGTTGTCATTTTTTAGTTTAACTCTAATTTGCAATCCTGTCATGAATCTTCTTTTGCCAAACAGGCCAGAAGACTTGGCAACCCGGCTTAATGGGCCGTCTGCCCCGATAAGGCAATCTGCCCTGATTTTTTTTATTTTATCATTTTTTAAGTCTTTTATTATCAATTCACCTTTTTTATAATCCAGGAATCTATGCTCTAAAAAAACCCTAGCACCATGACTTTCTGCTTTTTCTGCCAGATACTGGTCAAATTTTTCCCTGTCTAAAACTATGTTGTCGTCCTTTAGCATTATCTCGGTGAATTTTCCGTTATGAGAAAAAATTCTTACTTTATTGATTTTATTAACAATGACTTCTTTTTTTAATCTTATAATATCCTGTACAGAGCCTGTAACTAATCCCGTGCATTGAACTGGCTTTCCTATTTTACGGTGCTCTTCAAAAATCCGGGCATCTTTTCCTTTCTTTGCCAGTAAATAAGCCAGATAACAGCCAGCAGGGCCTGCGCCGATTATTGATATCATATTAAACGGGGATTTTAGGGGAGTATATATAATATTTTATTTTTTATTGTTATTTACTTATGTATAGTACTATACTTTTCCTATTTTAGAATAGTAACAAAATAGAAAAGTTTAAATAGTGGCCTGAATTTTCATGCAGTAAACAATGGGGGTGTGCGTTTAGTGACAAAAATTGCCGATAATTTTAACAATCTATACCATTCTTATAGCCCTGTGTATACTCTTCCGCATGCTTCGGTTTTAAAAGAAGCCAAACAAATATGCGCTGACAGGACAACTCCCTGGGAAGAAAGAGTAGATTTTCTTAAGTCGGTTAAAAATAAGTATGGCAAAGACTTTGATGTAACGGAGCTAAAACTTTTTATAGACATTCATAATACAATCTACAATGATAGGTATGTAAGCAAAAGCAAAGAATTGGCAAATGCAAAGTATGTAAGGAAGTATTTAAAAACTGCAATTGCGCAATTAACAAAAAAACATAATGCTGTTGCTTATACTGAATCCCGTGGTGATTTAGGAGATAAAGTTGTTGATATAACAAAGAAAGTTGTTGACATAAGTTGTTCTGCAGACAATAGGCGTTGTGCTGCCGGCTGTTATGAATCTTATGATGTTGCGCCTCTTCGGAAGCTAGTACGAAGATATGAAGATCCTAAAGATGTCCTAACAAATTTTAATCGAAAATATGCTGGCAAACCAGTTGGAAGAGGCAATTTAACTTATTCGAAGAAGGTAAATGTAAATGATATAAAAAAAATAAAAATAAATGCCCAGCCTATATTAAATTTGATAAAGAGAAATAAAGACGCTACTCCTAAACAGGTTTTAGAGATGTTTAACAGGGAATATGCTGGCAAACCAGTTGATGGCACAGCTAATGCAAAATATTACAAGAATATAACTGTAAAAGACATTGAAAAAATAAAAAAGATGGATAAGGGGGTAATTGGTTCATACTTATTATTTGCAGTACCCATTATGTTAACATTAACTGTGGGAACATTAGCTTATATTGGAATAACAGACTATACAGCCAAAAAAGAAGCTGAAACTAAAAGGATTGAAGATATAGTCAAAAAAGAAGCTGAAACTAAAAGGATTGAAGAACAAGCAAAAATAACCAACCAACAAACTTTAAAAGGAAAACAAAATGAAGCAGCCTTAAATCAATTATATTTAGACATACAAAATAAAGATTTAGATGCGATTACAGCGGGGTTAGCCAGGTTTAATGAGCTGAAAAAAGACTATGATGCCAAAGGCGGGTTTAGAGGGACAGCAGCATATAAAGGCGATGAAGAGGCTTTTAGCAATGTAGAAGCATTAATCAAAACTACACTCAATGATGTTGGCAGCAGGGTTGATGAGCTATTAAATCCTAAGGAACAGTTCACATTAAAAAACACAGACGCGTTAGACAGCTATATAATTGAGTTGGAGAATGCATCAGCAGATGTAAAATTATTAAAGGTTCTTGGAAAGGACGTATCAGCTGAGCAGGGAAAAGCACTTCAGGCCGCTTATGACGCAAGAACTGACCTCCGTTCAATAGAATCCTTTTTGTATCTAACCAAGGCTGTTGGCCAAAAACCGGAGGGCATTAGGGAATTTGCGAAAAATGCAAGAGAAAGCCTGGCAGGATTTAGGCAGGATGTATACTCTGATAATAATTTTCTGGATGCTCTAGGAAAATTAGGCAAGGATAGGTCCTTGGGAAAATTCAAGGAATCTGTTGACAGGCATGTCAGGGGACAAGACCCTTATTGGGGATGGGATGTTCTGTCCAATCTTGCTGATTTCTTATGGGGGGCTGAAAAGACACTTGGTTCTGACAACAAGCAATACAGGATGATCAGGGCTGCTGCTATGGATTATGTTGCTAATTCTTTGGAAAATTATAAGCCAAAACCATTCTGGAAAAAGATTTTAAGTCAATTCAAGATTTGGGAAACTATACCTCTACTAGCTGGCATTACAAATCCAAACGCTGAAGGCACAATTGTAGAAGGAATCTACCATATACAAATACCAGCTGAATTTAGCGGTCATGCTGAAGAAATAATCAAAGGCCTGGCGAGATTGAAGAGCGGAGATGGCACTAATTTTTCATATGATATATTTTTTGTCGCAAAAGAGGGCATGAAATTATATTTTGTTGGTAATAAAATAATTGAAGTGTTTGAGAGCAAGGAAGGTATAGAAGCTGCTGCAGAAGGATCTGGTTCTGGTGGAGGAGAAGACACGATAATTCCTCCAGACCCCGGCTTGGAATCTCCAAGTGCAAGCCCTTCTGTAACTGAAGTGCTTGCTGAAATAATAAGTGGCGGCGAAGAAAACCCAACACATCTTTCAAGCCCAGGTACAAACTAAATAATTTAAAAACAAGGGGGGTTTTAAGTGAATAACAGAATAAAGTTTAATATTTTAATTTTAATTCTTTTAGTATTATCTTTATCTAGTATAGTAACAGCAACAAGATATGTTAACTACGACATTAAAAAAGGAGTTATATCAAGCTCTGGCGTGTTTACAGCAACTGACGAGGCTGTAACAAATGCTAATGCAATTGGATTTGTATGCTCCAGCAGCGGCTGTGGAAGTGTTAGCGGAACTTTATGGGATGGCCAGGCACAAAATTCAGGGGGTACAAACGGGCTGCAATTGACTTATCCAACTACTCTGCAATCACAATATGGGTATGGTGTATATTATTACAAGTCAGGCTATATAACATGGGAAAGTAATCCAAATTGGTGGGGAACTTACAGCGGAGACCCTCAAGGGCCTTATAATGTTTATCTGTCAAAGAAACAAGACTGCTATAGTCCAATAGACACATTTTCTGTTACAAATGATGCGCAGGCTAACATTCCGTTGGTTGTGAATGTGAGCGGCAGCCTTGATGCAACAACTTATGCAGCATTGCGTAATTCAGGGCCTTTGGCATATACCCCGCCATCATTGGCAGATGATTATTATTCTGTTGCAACAAGAGTAACTTTAACAGTATATGATTCAGCAGGCAATGTTGTAAATCAGCAAACGCAGGATATAGTTATTCCTGCAAGCGGCTCATACAGGGTTGAATTTACATGGACACCTACACTAGACGGGCAATACACTGCAAAAGTTGCAACTGCTGTTACAGATGAAAAATGCTCTTCTTATATAGAGCAAAGCTCTTCAAAAGAATTCACAGTTATTCCAGAGCAGCCAAGGAATATGTGCTACACCATATTAAATAATCTGGCAACATCAGACCAATTTCCTACAGACGGCGAAACAATAACAATAACTGCTACAAAAATAAGCAATTATGCTGACAATAATTATAATCTAATTCCGGTCCAGACAAATGTGAACTTAAGGGTAACAAGAGTTGCAGACGGCCAGATTGTAAACCAGCAGTCCAAGACAATTTCTGCAAATGTTAATAATTATGATACTGTTTTGTTCTCTTTTGACTGGCCGATTAATTCAGGGCAGGGGAACCATAATATAACCATTGACGGGCTTGCAAGCAGCCCATACTGCAATGGACTTCAAAATTTGCAGGATATAGCAAGCGAAATAATCTATGTGAATGCCAAGCCAAATGAAGCGCCAACAATAGCTAATCTGCCAGATGTCTCTTTTAATGAGGATTCAACACCGCCAGTAAACTTGATTGATTTATGGCAATACGCTTCTGACCCTGAAACAGATGCAAGCCAGCTTACATACCATGTAGTATCGCAGTCAAATCCATCATTAGTTAATTGTTTTGTAAATAATAATAGATATGTCAATTGCGGGCAGCCGGCATTGAACCAGTATGGAAATTCAGCAGTTACAGTCGAAGTTTCTGACGGGCAGTATTCTGACAGGGATACATTTATTGTAACAGTCAATGCGGTAAATGACGCCCCTACAATATCAGGAATACCAGACCAGAACTTTAATGAAGACTCTGGCTTGAATGACAACATACTTGACCTATGGACTTATGCTTCAGACGCGGAAACAGCACCTTCTGGTTTGGTGTATACAATCATAGCAGAAACAAATACAGCAGTTGTTGACTGCACTGTTGATACTAATAGGTATATTGACTGCACAACACAGGCTAATCAAAATGGCAATTCAGATGTTACAATACAGGTCTCTGACGGAAGCCTAACCAGCACAGACACTTTGAGGGTTACAGTAAACTCTGTGAATGACGCTCCTGCCTGGGCTACAAGCATAGCTGATGCAAACCAGAATGAAGATTTTGGAACTATAACCCATGTCAATGACCTCTCAACATACGTGACAGACGCTGATGGCGATGCAATAACATTCAGCGTTGCTGCTGAAAACACAGCAGAGGTTGACTGCCAGGTTACAGGCAACCAATTAACACTCAACTCTGTTGCAAACTGGAATGGCGCTGCAAGCTGCACAATAAGGGCAAATGATGGAAATGGCGGCATAGCTGATGACACTTTCTCTATTACAGTCAATGCGGTAAATGACGCCCCTACAATATCAGGAATACCAGACCAGAACTTTAATGAAGACTCTGGCTTGAATGACAACATACTTGACCTATGGACTTATGCTTCAGACGCGGAAACAGCAC
>Ga0209211_10010402_pt1 | contig 12138 bp, 9 predicted proteins | sample RifGroA2_FD_183992 | JGI IMG/M metagenome (GOLD analysis project Ga0209211, IMG submission 183992) | Groundwater microbial communities from Rifle, Colorado, USA - Groundwater A2 (SPAdes) (version 2) | ecosystem: Environmental > Aquatic > Deep subsurface > Groundwater | place: Rifle, Colorado... | reverse complement strand
GACTTGCCTACTGCAAATTATTCCTTTCATTCGTTTTTTGGTTTGTACGTTAATTTGTAACATTTGTACGATTCGCAATTTGCAGCCGTTTTCCGTACCACTCATCATAATATTTCAAATACTCGCCGGACTTAACTTTCCGCCACCAATCTTTGTGATTGACATACCACTCAATGGTCTGCTTGATGCCGTTTTCAAAATCAATTTTCGGTTTCCAACCAAGTTCCGCCTGAATTTTATGCGAACGCATGGCATATCTGCGATCATGCCCCGGCCGATCTTTAACAAGTTCAATCATTTCTTCGCCATATCCCAAATGTTTCAAAATCGTCATGGTTAATTCGTAATTTGATTTTTCGCAATCAGCGCCGATAACATAAGTATGGCCAATTTTTCCATTGTGAATAATCGCGTCAACCGCCTCGCAATGATCCAAAACATGTATCCAGTCGCGAACATTTTTTCCATCGCCGTAGAGCGGCACTTTTTTCCCTTCCAATAAATTGGTAATGAAAAGTGGAATCACTTTTTCCGGAAATTGGTACGCGCCATAATTGTTTGAACAATTGGAAATGGTTATCGGCAATCCATAAGTGTGAAAATACGCTCGAACCAAATGATCGGACGCGGCCTTTGACGATGAGTATGGACTCTTCGGATCATACGGCGTTTCTTCGTGAAATGACCGATGCGTGTCTTCAAGCGGCAATGAACCGAAAACTTCGTCAGTGGAAATATGATGAAATCTTTTATTGCCCAGTTTTCTCGCGACTTCAAGCAATACGTGTGTTCCAAGAACATTTGTTTTGACAAAAGAAAACGGATCCAGCACCGAACGATCCACATGCGTTTCAGCGGCAAAGTGAACAATAATATCAACATCAGCGGCAATATGTTCAACCAGTTCTGAATTTAAAATATCTCCCCTCACAAATTTATAATTCGGATGATTGGCCAATTCTTTTAAGTTATCAAGGTTGCCGGCATAAGTTAATTTATCAAGATTAACAACAAAATAATACGGATATTTATTCAAAATATGCCGAATGAAATTAGCGCCGATAAATCCGGCTCCGCCGGTGATGAGTATCTTCATAAATCACCAATCTTTTATTCGACCATATCTTACCTGTTTAATTTTAAACATGCAAATTGCAATTATAAACAAAAGCCCCAACTTATAATAAAGCCGGGGAATTGAAAGACTTGTTGATTAATCAGGATAGAACGATTTCAGAACTTCCCTGATTTGATTCTCGTCCGCCATCACTCTGCTGATATCGTACGGTGTTATTCCGCGAATTAAATTTACAACATCAAGATCATTCGGATCATTCATGGCCACAACCAAAACATTACCTTTTAACGCCACCGGCACAACACACTCGTTTTCACAAATTTCACGAGGCAGTATCTCAACCGTTTCACGCACGATGCCGCATTGCGATAGATTCACTTTTGGTATTTCTGTCAAAGACGGCTCGCGAAACTTTATTGGCGTCGCGACTTCGTACGCATCATGAAGCTGAACGCCGCTCTTCAACAAATCCGAGACTTGCGCGTATGACTTCCAAACTAGGCCGTCAAGCGAAATGAGTATTTCTTCACTTGCGTCAGGAAGACGATACGCCCATTTTTGCAATGCCTCAAATCCGGAAAAATTATAAGTTAGTCCGCGCTTACTTCTCAATTTCCAAATAATTTTGTCAACCGGTGGTGCGTCGGTATAATTCGGCAGTTCTCCAACCGATTCCAATTCATCTGAAACATCCGGCGGCTCTTCATCGCTCAACGAAACATCTTCAGACAAGACCATCGCTCCATCTGATTCAGAAACAACGATCGGTTGATCGGTAAGCGGCCCTGCTTCAGATTCGGAAATCGTTGACACTATCGGCGCCATATCGCTGGCGCTTGCCACTTCAGGAGCGATCTCAACAACACTTGATGTTTCTGCTTCAACAGTAGAATCCGCACTGGCTTCAATCGGCTCTGCTTTCCCAAATGCTTCAAAAGGAGTGAGCGTGCTTCCGCTTGCGAATATAATAGCCATGACCTCGCCATACGCCTTCCATGTTCTTCCACCATCAATGGAAACGCGCAAACGATCTTGATCATCTAAATTGCTTGCCCACTTTATCAATGACGCAAAATTGACAAAATTATAAGTGAGTTCACGTTTCCCTCTCAATTTCCAAAGTACTGTTTCGGAATCAAGCGGCAGGGCAGCTGGCTTGGTTCTCATCACCAAAGAAGCAGGATCTCCTTTGAAACAATCAGGTGATCCAGGACCTTCCACGCCAACTATTTCAGAACCACTTCCAACGATTCTAGCCATTTTAAAAGCTTCGATGGCAGAATCAGCGCTAACGATAAGATTTTTTTCAACTTCCACATAAGGCTTCCATTCATTGCCATCAAGTGAAATCAAAATATCAGTATCATCTTTAGCGCAATGTTCAACCCAGCTTTTTAATACTTCAAATCCTCGAAACTTCATAATATTATGTTCGTTCGATTTCAACGCCCAAAAAATTTCATCTGAATTCTCTGATTCGGGCGTAACAGCATCATGATTACTTGAACAGTCCGGCAATAATTCAATATCGTCAGATATGATCAATTCATCATTAATATACCCCGCTACGACACCTTCAGCGAGTTTGGCTCCGTCAACCAAACCAAGAAGCTTATTAATTGTCAAAGTGCTGATAGCCGGAGAACCTTGATACTTTCGCAAAAAGTCAAGCAGGAACATCTCGCCAATTTCATCGCAAACATGCACATTATCTTTTTCGGACATGGCTTCCTCCTTTCCTTCTCGAACCCGAACTCACCTTATCACATAATTTAATACCAGTCAACGCCATAGCTTTGTGCAATTTTAGAATACAACGAACACTTGACTTTATGATAGAAATAATAGATACTAAACTGAAGGAGAACGGTTCTCCTGATGGAGGCATCGAATGTCTGGCGAAGTTCAATGTAGCTCGTGTAAATGTTTATTTGTACCGTCGCTCTCTTTCGACTTTTATCCAAAGCCAACCAAAGAGAATCCGAACGCTGGTTTTTGCGAAAAATGCTTCATGCAAAATGCTTCCAGAGAAATGAATACCGATCCAACTCCAGTTCCAGACAACACGGTTTGCATGAAAGGCTGCGGCGAGATGACCTGTAGCTTCCTCGGAGTGTCGTCTTCCGCGACGTACGTGTGTCTGAAGGGAAGCAACATGGAGTCGAATATCAGAACGAGAATTCAAGAAGGTAGCATGCGCGCTAAGGGTGACAACTGCTCTGGCCCGCCGAGATACATAGCGACGACCAACAAATAGAACCCTTAAAATCAAACAGCACAAAAGCTATGCTACTCTACTGTCTTTAACCGCCCGATTCATCTTCGTGGCGGTTTTATTTTTTATAACCGACTTACAAAAAAATCCAGCCTTATGCTGGGTTTTCTTAAAAAATATTTAAGTTGTTCTTTCGTTTTGCTTTATTGCTCCTATGCTCTATTGCTCCATTGTTTCATTGCTTAAATGTTTCCTAATTTTCTCCCCATCAACGTTCAATTCATCATTCGACCTCGCCGCTCCCTTGAACAAATGACAACCGTCATCCGTTCTTCTTGGAATAATATGAAAATGAAGATGCTTGATCACTTGTCCGGCAATCGCGCCATTATTCATGGCAACATTAAACGCTTCGTATTGTCCACTCGCCATAATTGCTCTGGCAATTTTTGGAATAACACTGATTAAACTGCATAAATCAGCTTCACTCGCGTCCAACATGTTTTCACAATGTTTTTTCGGAACAACCAAAGTATGGCCGGGATTAACCGGGTTGATATCAAGAAAAGCTAAAACCTCATCATCCTCATAAACGATTTCAGCCGAAATTTCTTTATTAATTATTTTGCAAAACAAACACCCCATATATTAAACCCCGCGTTTTATTAAGCTCGCAGCCGCGAACAGCAAGCTAATGTAAAATAAAATTTCCGCGATAAAAGTCAAAATATTATGATCAACAATCACTCCAAGAATCAGAAAACCAGCGCCGAAACAATGCAAATTCATTTTTATCTTGCCCCACATATTGGCCTGCAAGGCGTGATGTCCGTTTTCACTCATTTTATGAAAAGCGCCGCCGAGAACGAATGCCAATTCAAAAGCCAAAAGAAAAATCGTTAAACTTAAATTTATTTTTAAAAGCAAGACCACCACGACTACGCCAATAAGCAGTTTGTCAGCGATCGGGTCCCAAATTTTTCCCCAATCAGTTACTTCATTTCGCAATCTGGCCAATGACCCGTCAAGCATGTCCGTAATCGCCAAAATCGCGAAAAAAATCAAAGCAATGGTATACTCTTTCACCTCGAGAAGTCCAATCAACAAAGGCGAAGTAATCAACCGAAAAAAAGTCAGATGATTTGGTTTTAATCTTTTAGGAATGATCGGTAAAAATATTTTGACTATCCGATCATACGGCGCGAAAACTATTTTTTCTGACGACTCCATAATTATGTGGCTACAAATTACGTATCACTACAAATGTTACAAATCTGTCTAGACCTATTCGTAACATTCGTACGATTTGTGATTTGCAACTCTATTTGTTTTTTGTTTTCCAATCGAAATTAATCATCGGATCGTCAAAAGCAATCCGCTCTTCATCTGGATTGCTCGCATCATACGCTTCACTCGTGTGATAAAACAAACAAACCTTCTCCTGACCGATAACTCGATAACCATGCGCCACACCCGGCGGAATGGCAATCGTAATCGGACTATCCTCTCCCGCGTAAAACACCTGCGTCTCGCCTTTGGTCGTTGATTCCGGCCGCAAATCATAAAGCACTACTTGTGCCATCCCTTTTACGACAAACCAAACATCCCATTGTTTTTTGTGCCAATGAAACGCCTTAATCACGCCCGGATACGTCTCGGTGTAGCTTGTTTGCTTAACTTCGTGAAACGTGTCTTCTCCGAACTTGATAATTTCCGCGAAAAAACCGCGATCATCGCTAGACCTCTTTACTTGTTTTATTTTTACTCCGTCAATCATAAAATTAATTCGCTTCAATATTTATGCCGTAAGTAAAAGTTGATGAAAAAGGAAAAAACTCCTGTTGGAATCCACCAAAACGATCAAATATTTTGACATGGGGTCCGGCGCCAGATCCCGGAGCCGTGATAATATCCATACTGCCATCGCCATCCCAATCAAAACCTTTAACCTCCACTCCCTTTTTCATACTGGAATTATAAGCCATGAAGCTAGCCAATTTCGCGCCATCGTAACTGAACACCTGAACGTGCGGTCCGCCGCCAGGTCCGGCTCCGGTGATAATATCCAATTTGGAATTTTTATCCAAATCTACAAGGCTGATATTCACGCCTCCGGCGAACTGCGGCGAATACGCTAAAATTTCTTTTTTCAGTTTTCCCGTATTATCAAAAACTTTAACTTTCGGCATAATACCTTGATGCGGCGCCACGACAATTTCCGCCTTTTTATCATTGTCCAAATCTCCAACCACCACGTTCATTCCGCCTTTATAATCAGGATTATAAGCGACAAACTCTTTTTCAAGCTGACCGTCCAAACTGAAAATTTTAACCATTGGACCAAACCCTGATTCAGGCACGGTCACGATTTCAATCTGACCGTCACCATCAACATCGCCGGCCGCGGCTTTGACACCGCCTTTAAATTTTGAATCAAACGCCAAAAAACTGCTGATGATATTGCCATAAACATCCACCACGCGCACGAATGGCGTGCCGCCTCTAGCGGCCCCGGCTACGATTTCTTTGTTGCCTTCCGGAATAATATCAGCAAGCGTAATATTTAATCCTTTAAACTCATCTGCCATGATTACCAAAAGTTCTTTATTTTTCTTGAATTGATAATCAAATATGTTCACCGTACCGAGTCCGCCGGCTTTGGTTGAAACAAATAACTGCGCCGCCACATTCTTGTTTGTTTTTATAATCAAATTTTGGTTGCTGGTTGAGGTATTGGTTGTTGTGGTGGTCGTAGTTACCGGTTCACTAAGTTTTAACGGTGAATATATTTTGTCAAAAGCTTTTTTTATATCAAGAAGTCCAGAACCGGCTTTGCCTTTGTATTTACTGTCAAGAAAAAGAAGCCCGCTTTCTTCAGTTAAAACTTTAATCAATGTTTCCGGTTTGAGCGAATTATCAGCTGACAAAAGCAACGCCGCTCCGCCTGAAACCAAAGCCGCGGCAAACGAACTGCCGTTCCAACCATCCTCATAATATGATTGAAACTGGCTCAACTGTTCATTCTGATAAATAGTGCTGACAAAATCCGTACCCGGAGCAGCGAGATCAATACAGCCCTGACCGTAATTCGTGAATGAAGTAACTTTACTGTTCTCGTCAGTGGCGAGTACGCCTAAAATCATGTTTTTTGAAAACTCCTGATCATAACAAATCGGATAAATCGGCGCGTTGGTTAAATCCTTACCGGTTTTTTCGCCATTAATCGCATTGCCGGCAGCCGCCACCACCAAAACGCCTTTATTGTAAGCATTGGTAATACTGCCTTTCAAATCAGCGCTTTTTTCATTACCGCCAAAACTCAAATTAACAATATCCGCGCCATTATTCACCGCGTAATTAATCGCCTCCGCCACGGCCGCCGAGCCGCCATAACCTTCAGCGTCGAGAACCACCAGCGGCATGATTTTTACGTTAGCGGTCACTCCTTTTGCGCCGATATTATTATCATGAACAGCAGAAATAATCCCAGCCACAAACGTGCCGTGATTGGCCGCGCTCACCGTATATTTTGAACTTAATTTTGGCGCCGGACTGGCCGCGTCATGCACAAAGTCCCAGCCATTCACATCATCAACGTAGCCGTTTTTATCATTATCATAACCATCGTTTGGAATCTCATCGTTGTTAATCCAAATATTATCTTTCAAATCAGGATGATCAATATCAACGCCCGTATCCAATACCGCGATCACGATCGATGAACTGCCTTTTGTTTTTTCCCAAACCTCCGGAGCATGAACTTTTTGCAAATACCACTGTTTCGAATAATAAGGATCACTGCCGGCAAAGACAGTGCTCGAAATCAATAAACTTGCTAGCAAAAAAATTCCCAAAATTACCCTACTTTTCATAATTAACTTTATTCTTCAATTTAACCTGAAAATATAGTATCATATCTTAAGGAAAAGTTAAACACTTGACAAGTTGTTTGTTCTTTGTCTATAATGTGCTAATCCAACGATGTTCCTTGGAAAACTCAAAAAGGAGGCCAGAAATGACTGCCAATAATCAAGATGACACAAACGTCATCAACATTACCCTCAAAAAACGGTGTCAGCCGGCAAATTATTCTTTATCACCAACTGAAAAAAACACAAAGAAACATGTTGCAACGTCGCCAACCGAAGAGGTTAGACGTGATCCGATCATGTCCTATCTCGGCAAACTACCACGGAAACGTACGGACAGAGACGCTCTGATCAGCTGGACTGAACACGCGAAGATCATTGTTGCCATTGAATCCTTGAAACGTCTTTTGCTATTTGTAGATGTTGACACAGTGCTCGATGTTATATGCGAATATGAGGATCCGAACCCCACGATTCGCGTACTCGCAAAAAAAGAAGAAGCCCTTTGGCTAAACGCTGAAATCGCGGAAGAGGAACCTATCCCGCACTTTGACTTCAAGGCGGCGCACGCTCATTTCAAAGTCCCGCCCGAACAAAGAACAAACAGAGTCGTTTTTATAAAAAGCGAATTCACTAGACCGGTGGAACCGCCTGAAGTGCCGCTCAAGCTGGTCAAAGGCGAAATGTATTTCTTTATTGTTCTGCGCATGTACCGCAGGCAATACGAAAAAGATTTCGCTGCTGGAGGAAAAAAATTAATACGGTCCATTGACCGTTTGCCATAAACCACAAATCAAAACGGATTGGATAAATTCCAATCCGTTTTTTAGTTGATACCGTGTAGAGACGCGATTAATCGCGTCTCTACACGCGATTATCGTTTTCATTACAAACCGTTTCAATAAAATCAGTCAAAGTCTGCGGACCCAAATCGCCTTGACCGCGTTTTCTGACGGCCACGGTTTTGTCCGCGACCTCTTTTTCTCCGACAACCAAGAGATAAGGAATTTTTTCTTTTTCTCCGGTTCTAATTTTCTTTGGCAGCGAATCTCCGTCCTCGGCCAATTTTACTCTGATGTTTTTCTTTTTCAAAGCCGCGGCCACGTCATTCGCGTAATCATTGAATTTTTCCGAAACAGCTAGCACTTTTACCTGCACCGGCGAGAGCCAGAAAGGAAAAGCCGCGCTATAGTGTTCAATAAGCAATCCCATAAAACGTTCAAACGATCCGAACAGCGCGCGATGCAACATGTACGGCCGTTCCTCTTTTCCTTCATCATTGGTGAAAGTCATATCAAATCGTTCCGGCAAATTAAAATCAAACTGCAAAGTTGAGCATTGCCACTCGCGACCAAGCGCGTCTTTCACCTTGTAATCCAGTTTAGGTCCGTAAAACGCTGCTTCGCCGACTTCTTTTTCATAAGGAATGCCCAGCTCTTTAGCCACTTTTTCCAAAATCGCTTCAGTAAATTCCCAGCCCTCTTTGTTACCGGCATACTTGCTCATGTTGTTTGGATCGCTAAGCGACAAATAAATTTTGTATTCTTTGAATCCAAACGTGTCAAAAATATATTTAACGAAATTGGCCACGCGTTTCAATTCTTCTTCAACTTGAATTTTTGAACAAATGATGTGCGCATCATCCTGCGTAAATCCGCGCACGCGCGTCAGCCCCGACAATTCGCCGGATTTTTCATAACGATAAACCGTACCGCATTCAGCCCAGCGCAAAGGCAAATCACGATAGGACCATTTTTCTGATTTATAAATTCGCACATGAAACGGACAATTCATTGGTTTTAACAAATATTCTTCTTTCGGACGATCAATCACCGCATTAGCCTGCATTTCTTTAAGCGACTTACTGACTTCCAAAACCGGATACATGCTATCATTGTAAAAATTCCAATGGCCGCTCATCTCCCACAAAGCGCGACTGCCGATATGCGGCGAACGAACCAGTTCATAGCCATTGTCAAGATGCGCTCGGTACCAAAAGTCTTCAATTGTGCGCCAAAGTTGCGCGCCTTTTGGCTTCCACATGGCCAGGCCCAAACCAACTTCAGAATCCAGCAAAAACAAATCCTTGCCGATAACGCGATGATCTCTTTTTTCAGCTTCAGCGAGCATGACTAAATATTTTTCCAATTCTTCTTCTGTTTCAAACGCCAAAGCGTATATCCTCTGCAACATTTTATTCTTTTCACTGCCACGCCAATACGCGCCGGCCAATTTGTACAGTTTAAACGCGCCAACCATGCCGGTTGATTCAAGATGCGGTCCGCGGCACATGTCTTCAAAAACAACCTCTCCGTTCTTACCGATGTTTTTATAAAAACTGATTTGTTTTTCTCCTTGCCCTTTCAACTCTTCAATTAATTCCTGCTTATACTGATTGTGTTCAATCTTTTTCAACGCTTCTTCAACCGGCAACAAATACTGTTCAAACGATTGATCTTCGCGAATAATTTTTCTCATTTCCTTTTCTATTCTTTTCAAATCATCTTTCGTAAAAGCTTTGTCACCCAGATCAAAGTCATAATAAAAACCATTATCAATCGCTGGACCAATTGTTAATTTAACCTCCGGAAAAAATTTTAATACTGCCTGCGCCATGATATGGCTAAGCGAATGACGCATTGTTTCTAAGTTTGTTTTGTCCATAAAATTTTAAATTATTATAAAATAAAAACCCAAGGCTTTCCGCCTTGGGCCCCACAAATTGCGGGGGGTTCCACCCAAGTTCCCCGCCTTCGCTTAAAGCTTCGGCGGGGCTCTTAATTTATCAATATCTTGGTTCAACCGCTAAAAAACGGTTAATCAGTTGGTAGCTGACCCAATTTCTTGAACACTTAAATTATACAAAAAATATTTTTTTTCGTCAAACCGATAAATAATTCATCTATCAATTATTTTGTTGGACTGACCACCACAATCTCAATATGATCACGCAGACCCGGCACTTTTTTTACCCAAAATGGAGACAACTCCACGCTGACCGTTTCAACTTCTTCGAAATTTGATAAATAAAGCTCAACGCCTTTCGGACTTAATCCGGCGATTTTTTCTTTATTGAAAATTTCATTGTCAGCTTTGACAACCGCTTCGCCGACGACATGCACTTTGACGTTCGCAGTTTTCTTTTGCTCGTCAAAAGCTTGTACCTTGTAAACAAATTTATCAACATCAAGATTCATGAGATCATAACCGGTTGGCACCACTGACTTGAGACGTTCTCCGGCTTTGTTGACAACTTCATTTTGATTGATGGCAATAAGAGCAACACTCATTTTCAAAAAAACCTTGACCTTGTCTTGTATTGTCTCAACCGCTGGCACCACTTGTTTTTCAGTGACTTTTTTCGAAACAACAAACGTGACAAAACTTTGATCCGGAGCCTGTTTTTTGAATTGCTCAATCGCTTGATCGTACAATTTGTTCGTCAATTCTTCCTCGGTGCGAGTGACATCAACGTCTTTAATCACCTTTACCGCCGTGCCGGTACTTTTCAAAACACTTTTATTTTCAGCGTAAACTTTATCCTGAATGCCTTCCCAAAGTCCCGGAATAATGAAAGAAGTGGGCGCCATTTCTTGAAAAGCATTCGGATTGTCTGCGTAAACATCAGCCTCGATTTTACCGTTCGCCGGAATTATCACTTGATTCGTCAACCGCAACAGCACATTATCTTTGCTCAAAAGCCGCGTTGTTTTGACCAAGGTTTGCGCTTCCGCCCGTTTGTTAATCAGGGTTACTTTACCGATTGTGTTGCCATTCAAAATTTGTGAACCGGTCGCGTCGCCCTCGAGCTCGCCGGACAACTCCATCTCCTTCATAACACCTTGAAAAACTTCCGCTTGAGCTCCTCCACCATCAGTCGCCACCTCAGCCACAAAATCGGTTTCAACCGTTTTTCCTTTGGGAACAATACCGATAACCGCCCGACTGGCTGAAAAATAAATAATCACGCCGACGAGCAAAACCGTCACGATAACAAAACCTAAAATCATTTTTTTATACCCCTCGGAAACGCCAGGGTGTTTGCGTAAATACATAAAAATTTTTATAGTTTAAAATCAAAGGTGAAAAATTTTTCGTTACAAACTACGAATCATACAAATGTTACAAATTGGTCTGAACAACAGATCTCAGGTCTAAAAATAGTTATTTCCAATAACGTTATTAATAGATTCGAACATTTAAATAATTTGGAATTTATAACCATTATTTGTAAGATTAAACAGTGTTGTTAATACTTATCAAAAAATCATCTTGATATAAATTTAAAGTGACTATTCTGCATTTCACGGGGTTCGGGGCATTTCGCTATCGCTCAGTGTTCGCGTCTATTTTTCCATGAGTCCTCCCGAGCGAAGTCGAGTGGAAAAGACTCGGCGCTTTTGGTGTTAAGAAACAGCCATTCGGAGAACCGCGATAAACTTATTTGTCGAAATAATCTCTGTGCCCGTAGTATAAACTGTAAACAACGCTGTCAATTATTACAACCTATCTAACTCGCCTCCTGTTTTTCCCGTCAATCCTTAAAACAAAATCTGTTTCTCATCGCTCTGCCATAAAAAATTACGATTTACGCCATTAACCAAAACCTTTCCGGTTAAAGTGTTGTCAGGCAAAGATTTAATATTATCACAACCTGTAATCATTCCGCTGTCGATGGTTTTAATAAGCTCATTGCCATGAAACGGATAAAATACTCCGTTAACCCTAACTTTTCCCGCCAAATCATTGTTGGGTTGAGTGTGAATATCATTACAAAATTCAATCTTTTCCCCGGCGATGGTTTTAATAAGCTCATTGCCATGAAACGGATAAAATACTCCGTTAACCCTAACTTTTCCCGCCAAATCATTGTTGGGTTGGGTGTGAATATTAAAACAATATTCAATCTTTTCTCGGGCAATGGTTTTGATAATCTCGTTGCCGTGAAACGGGTACCATACTCCGTTAATCTGAAC
>Ga0209211_10010399_pt1 | contig 12142 bp, 6 predicted proteins | sample RifGroA2_FD_183992 | JGI IMG/M metagenome (GOLD analysis project Ga0209211, IMG submission 183992) | Groundwater microbial communities from Rifle, Colorado, USA - Groundwater A2 (SPAdes) (version 2) | ecosystem: Environmental > Aquatic > Deep subsurface > Groundwater | place: Rifle, Colorado... | reverse complement strand
ACGCCTCGATCAACAACGAGGTGCCGAGGATCTTGTTGCGCGGCGAATACAGCAGGTTGGCGCGCGGCACATGGGTGGTGCAGACAGGCTTGCATTTGCCGCAGCGCAGACAGTCCTTGATCGAGTCGGCGATTTCGCCCAGCTCGCTTTTTTCCAGAATCAGGCTTTCCAGTTCCATCAAGTTGAAGCTGGGCGTGTAGGCGCGTTCCAGGTTGCTGCCCTTGAGCAGTTTGCCCCGGTTGAAGCGCCCTTCCGGGTCGATGCGCTGTTTGTAGCCGGCGAACGCGGCGATCTCATGGGGTTCGAGATAATCGAATTTGGTGATGCCGATGCCGTGCTCGCCGGAAATCACCCCGCCCAGGTCCTTCGCCAGCCGCATGATGCGGTCCACCGCAGTGTATGCCTGTTGCAGCATTGCGTAATCGTCCGAGTTCACCGGGATGTTGGTGTGCACGTTGCCGTCGCCGGCGTGCATGTGTAGCGCGACGAACACGCGGCTCTTCAGCACGCTCTGGTGGATCGCGTTGCACTGGTCGAGGATCGGCTGGTAAGTAGCGCCGCTGAAAATATGGCGCAGCGGCTCGCGTAGCTCGCGTTTCCACGAGGCGCGGATGGTGTGGTCTTGCAGGGCGTGGAAGACCGTCGAGTCGCTGGATTGTAGGTCGGGCTTCAGCCCGACATGTCGGGCTGAAGCCCGACCTACGCCAGCATCCAGCTCGGAACTGGGTTTATCGAGGTTATCCAGCAACCACTGCCAACGCGCGCGCACTTCTACCAGCACCTGCTGCGCATCCTGCGCGCGGTTGCCGAGTAATTCGGTATCGCCGAGCTGCGCGTCGTCCTGGTAATGCAGCGGCAATTCGCCGGCGAAAAATTCGTCCAGCGCGTCCAGCAGCTTGAGTTTGTTTTTCAGCGACAGCTCGATATTGATGCGCTCGATGCCGTCGCAATAATCGCCCATGCGCGGCAGCGGGATCACCACGTCTTCATTGACCTTGAACGCGTTGGTGTGCCTGGCGATTGCGGCGGTGCGCGCGCGGTCCAGCCAGAATTTCTTGCGCGCCTCGGCGGATACCGCGATAAAACCCTCGCCGCTGCGCAGGTTGGCGAGGCGCACGATTTCCGAGGCGGCAGAGGCCGCCGCATCCGCGTCGTCGCTCACCACATCGGCGATCAGCACCATCTTCGGCCGGGTGCCGTGTTTGGCTTTGGTGGCGTAGCCCACCGCCTTCAGGTAGCGCTCGTCGAGGTGCTCCAGCCCGGCCAGGAAAACAGGGGAAGTGGGGAGTGGGGAGTGGGGAGTGGGGATGCTGCATTTGTCGAACAGCGCGGTGATCTCGACGATGGCGGGCACCGCCTCGCGCACCTGGCCGAAAAATTCCAGGCACACCGTGCGGGTATGCGCATGGGCGCGGTGCAGGATGAAGCGCGCCGAGGTGATGATGCCGTCGCAGCCTTCCTTCTGGATGCCGGGCAGGCCGGACAGGAATTTATCGGTGACGTCCTTGCCCAGTCCGGCCTTGCGGAATGCGCTGCCGGGAATGACGAGGGTTTCCGGCGCGCCATGAAGAGTCCTGCCGTCCGCCTCGAAGCGGCTGATGCGGAAAGTCGCGGTGGCGGCATCGTGGATCTTGCCGAGGTTGTGCCCGATGCGCTCGACTTCCATCCACAGGCCGTCCGGCGTGACCATGCGCCACGAAGCGAGGTTGTCCAGCGCGGTGCCCCACAGCACCGCTTTCTTGCCGCCCGCGTTCATCGACACGTTGCCGCCGATGCACGACGCATCCGCCGAGGTCGGGTCGACCGCGAACACGAGATTATTGACTTCCGCCGCTTCCATCACGCGCCGCGTCACCACGCCAGCGCCGCAACGGATCGTGGCATACGGCTCGGAGAGGCCGGGCAGCACCAGATGTTCCACGGCGGAGAGCGAATCGAGCTTCTCGGTATTGATCACTGCGGAGAACTTATCCAGCGGTATTGCGCCGCCGGTGTAGCCGGTGCCGCCGCCGCGCGGGATGATGGTCAGCTTGAGTTCAATGCACGCGCGCACCAGCGGCACAACTTCCGCCTCGGTGTCGGGGTGCAGCACCACGAACGGATATTCCACGCGCCAGTCGGTCGCGTCGGTCACATGCGAGACGCGGCTCAATCCGTCGAACTGGATGTTGTCGCGGCGCGTGATGCGCGACAGCACGCGCAGGGCGCGTTTGCGCAATTGCATGGTTTGCTCGAATTCGGCGGCGAATTGATCGACTGCCGCAGCGGCGAGTTCGAGCAGGCGTTTCACCTTGGTATTATTCTGGCGTCGCGCTTCGATAGCATTCAGTCGATGGTGCAGCGCACCGATCAGCGCCTCGCGGCGTTTGCGGTTGGCGAGCAGATCGTCCTGCAAATACGGGTTGCGCATCACCACCCAGATATCGCCCAGCACCTCATAGAGCATCTGTGCAGAACGCCCGGTGCGTCGCTCTTCGCGCAATGTATTGATGATGCCCCATGCCTCGTCGCCGAGGATGCGCAAGACGATCTCGCGGTCGGAAAACGAGGTGTAGTTATAGGGAATTTCGCGCAAACGTGCCGTCATGGGGTTCCTTTTGCAAGGCGCACATTTTACCCGAATGTGGCGCGCCGCTCGACCTTGATGCGGACAAACCCATTGGGAGGTTTTATACCTCAATGGCTGAGCAGTCCGGGTTTGTCTGACAATTCCACAGGCAATCCGATCCGGATGCGGGATCAAGGAAATCTCGACAATTGGAATCCGCCATCAATGCCGATCCGGTGTACCATTCCATCATGCGGCAGACTGTAATTCTATGCACCGCCAATCGACATGACCGACCCGGACGACTTCAGTAAAACCGCGCAGCACGCGCCACCAGGCAATGTGCTGTATCGCTCTCATACCGAGATTTGCCGTATTTTGCAATTTCTGGCGAGTGACAATTGCCCTGTTGCAGCAGCAATCGGGAACAACCAACTCTTCGCGTCCCATATTCTCTCGGTTGATCCCGACGCCGGTTATTTTATTGTCGCCTATTCTGCGAATAAATCGGCCAACAGCATGTTGTTCGGCCTGCCTTCGCTGGAATTCACCGCAAGCTCTCATGGCGGGCATCTCGTGTTTCAGGTTTCGAACCCTGCAGATATGCAGTTCGATGGCAAGCCCGCCATCCAGTTCGCACTTCCGCAGTCTGTCACCCTCAAGTATCGTCGTGAGCAGCCGCGCACTCCTGTGCCTGAGGATGCATCGCTACGCTGTATCGCCGATGAAGGCGGCATAATTTCTTTCGAGGCAAGAATTGCCGACATCAGCCCGGGCGGCCTGGGAGGGCTGCTCTACAGCGCTGACATCATGCTGGAGGCGGGTACGATACTTAAAGGCTGCCGCATTATCATTCCGGGCCGCAAGGCCATCATTGCCGATCTCGAAGTGCGCTACACGAAGACGATCACCTTGCCGGAGGGCAAGTCCATCAACCGGGCGGGCGTGCGTTTTGTGCAAAAACCCGAGGGGATCGAGGTTTTGTTCGATATGTTGGCTCAGAATCCGGGCAACACAGCATCGCTTGGGTAAACGGCAAGCCGCACTGAATCTGAAAAGGCGTGGCTGAGGCGTCAAACCGGCCGCGCTTCAACCCGCCGTCATCATTGACCAAGCTGCGCCGCCAGCGGCCGGAATTGCAGATGGTAGAACATTTCCAGATAGCGCTTGGTTTCTTCCCGCTCCAGGTCGCTGGCAAATTTCCAGAAACCGTAGATGCGCGACAGAGTCATCATTTTCGCGGCATATTGTTTCCAGGTGTAATGCGACTCGACGCGCGCCAGCGCGCCGCGCGACAGGCGCAGCCATTCTTCGGGATTGTCCGCGCAACGGGCGAAGAAATCGGCAATCAGCGCGGCGGCCGCATCGCCCTTGTTGGGGTCGATATGGAATCCCGAACGGTTATGCTGAATGATCTCCGCCGGCCCGCCATAGCAGGTCGCAAAAACCGGCAGCCCGGAAGCCATCGCCTCGATGATGGTCAGGCCGAATGCCTCGAACAGGGCGGGCTGTACAAACACGCCGCGCCGGTCGGCCACGTGGCGGTAAAGTTCGCCGGAAAGATTCTTGTCCAAGCGCATCCCCAGCCAGCGCACCTGCCCGTCCAGCCCATGCTGGTCGATCAGTTGATGCATGTGCCGGATCTGCTCCTGCTCCTCGTAGTCGGCGGACTGTTCCGGGTCGATGTACCCGCCGACCAGCAGCAGATTGGCCGCTTTACGCAGTTCTGGCGAAGAGCCGTACCAATCGGCCAGGCCGGTGAGGTTCTTGATGCGATCGAGGCGCGCCATCGAAAAAATCAGCGGCTTGTCGCGTTTGGCGAAGCAGCCTCTGGAGTGCCCGGCGCCGATTTCCCCATAGAGCAGGTTCTCGATCTCGGGAGCCAGACTGGACAGCCGCTTGTTGCCGCTCTCGTACGAAAAATAGACATTGGCGTCGGCGCCGGGCGAGACGATGTTGAACCTCGGGTCGTATACGTCGATGCCGTTGATCGTACGGTACAGCCCGGGCATGGTGAAGGTGCCGTAGCTCTCGTACTGGCCGACGGTTCCCGCCGTGCCGGCGATTTCCTGATAGGTGCTGGTGATGATGAAGTCCGCCGAATTCATCGCGATCAGGTCGGCGGTGTACTGGCAGGCGAAGTGATAGCGTGCGTCGTTCTCCTGCCAGTACAGGTCGGAATGGAGGTATTTGGTTTTTTCCAGGGCGTGCGCGATGTTGCACTGGGTGACGCCCAGCTTCCTGCTCAGCAGCGACGCCACCAGATTGCCGTCGGAATAATTTCCCACGACCAGGTCCGGCCGGCCGCCAAATTCCGCCAGCACTTCGCGCTCCACCTCCTGCGTGAAACGTTCCAGGTAGGGCCATATCTCGAAGCGTGACACCCAGTGGGGCAGCACCTCCCCGTTTTGCCTGTGGAGGGGCACCCTGAGGATCCAGGTATTTTCGCAGCCGCTGACCTTCTCCAGGCGCTGGTTGCAGGTGGTCTGCCCGGCCTCGGGGATCAGCCGCGTCGCGATCAGTATCCTGGGCTCCACATTCACGCCCTGCAGCGCGAGGCGCTCGCGCATCTCGCGCTCCAGCGCCCTGACCTGATCCAGGATGTAGACCACCTGGCCGCCGGTATCCGGCAGCCCCAGCACGTTGTCCTGGCCGAAGTAGCCATGCGGCGAGAGCATCAGCAAGCGCGAAATCATCGGGATGCGCGCCAGGAAGGCCTCCAGGCTGTTCGGGGACGGCGCCTCGAAAATATCGATCAGCAGGCCCATGGTCTCGGCCACGCGTCCCGCGTCATTCCCCCACCCCGGCGCAAAGCCGTGCCGGTTCAACAGCGGGGCAATCTCCGCCCAGTGCGTGCTTTCCCCGACGTTTTCCAGCTCGTGCATTGCGCGCCTCAGCGCGGCGCGCAATGCCGCCGTATCGCGGAACACGTCATGAATCATTAGTTGCTGGCCTTCGATTGCATGCATGGCGAGAAACCGCAACAACCGGTCTTCGCCGGCGCTGGGCTTGCTGAATAACTCGCCGGAAAGCTGCCGGTTGAGGAAATGCAGCCCCTGCCCGATCGAGCGCGTTTCTTTCAGGCGTGGGAAGCCACGCCCGAACGGCCCGAAATCCAGGGTCAGCACGGATGCCTGCGCATTGCCGGCCAGCGTTTCCTTGAAGCCCAGAAACTCGGGAGCGGCGATCGGTTCCGGCAGGAGTTCTTCGCAATGGATACGCAGGTAACTCCACTGCGCCACGCCGGTGCGCGCGGCGAAATACGCCCACGGCGCCTGGAACGCGCCCTCCTGGAGAGATTGCACAAAGACTCCGAGGGTCGAGGCGGACAGCCCGTCACGTCCAAGCTCCCCGATCAGCGCAGAAAATTCTTCACGCAGATCCGATTGCAACATGAATGGGCGTTGCTTGGACAAATAGTGCCTGAGCAGCGAGTAAACGGCATCACGGTTCTGTTTTGCGTACTCGATCAACTCTTCAATCATGCGGCACCTCCCCGTTCTCGTGCATCATCAACCCGTCGAAGCGGTAATGTTGCAATCCTTCCAGGATGCCGGACGCATGGCGACCCCGAGCAAAGTAAATTTGCTCCAGCCCTCGCAGAGGCTCCAGTTCCGCACTGTGGTTACCCACCACGACGCCCAATGTATCTCCGACCAGCATTTCTTCATCGTTTCCCGAATCCCCTGCGGTCAGGAAATTTTTCAGCGGCAAGCCCCACTTGTAGGCCAGAAAACGGATTGCGTGCCCCTTGGACGCGCGCACCGGCAGCACATCGAGAAATTCCTGATGGGAAAAAATCAGACTGGCGCGCAACTTGTGCTCGTGCAAATGACGATAGAGCTGTCTGATTGACGGCATTTGCGCCGGGTTGGCGTTGTAGCTCAACTTGAATTCGCGCTGATTTTCCGGCGCCTGCAACTCCAGGCCGGGAACTCTGGCGAGCACTTCGGCCAATGCGTCGCGCCGCCACAAATGGCGGATATGGTTGGACCATGAAACATCGGGCACCAGGCGCGCTCCGTAGTTGATTTCACTGCCCACCGAGGTAATCAGCACATCCGGCATCGGAACGCGCCATTTTTTAAGTATCCTGACTGCGCTTTCCAGCGAACGCCCGGTGGCAACACCAAAGGCGAGTTTCCCGGCGTTCGCACGCAGCCAGACGATCAGTTCCTGCAAACTCTCTTCGTCGCCCAGCAGGGTATTGTCGATATCGCTGATCAACGCCCTGTTGACCAGCGGCATCGGCGAACGCTCACCGTGCAGGCTGAACGCAAGGTGGCGGCGTGACTGCTTGCGGTGCCGGTGCAGCAGCTTGTGCACCCCTTTCAGGTATTTGGCCACATGCGCGTCCCAACTGTAATGGCGCCGCACGCCGAGCACACCGCTGCGCGCCCATTTGCGCCATTGCGGCCGATTGTGCAGCGCGTTGTTCAGGGCTGCCGCGATTGCGCCAGTGTCCAGCGGGTCGATCAGGATGCCGTTGTTACAGTTCGCCACAATATCCTTCGGGCCGCCGTCTTCGGTGGCGACGATGGGCAAACCGCTTGCCGCCGCCTCGATCAGCGTCAGCCCGAACGGCTCGGTCAAGGCCGGGTTGACGAAAACGCCGCGCCGCCTTGCCGCCAGGCGGTACAGGTCCGGCACATCGTCGGCGGCATGATGCTTGGGCAGCGCGACCTTGCCCCACAAGTCGTAACGGTCTATGGCAAACAGCAGGTCGGCAAGCACCTTCTGCTGCGATTCCTCCAGTTCGCGGATGTCGTCGCGATTGCCCGCCACGATGACCAGATTGGCGGCGCGCTGCAAGTCGGCATCCTGCCCGTAAGCGGTGATCAGGCGCTGCAGGTTCTTGCGCGCATCCGGCCGGCACAGTGCCAGTATCATGGGCTTGTCGGGCTCGGACAGGAATTTGTCTATCATGTCCTTGACGTCGCCGTTCAGTATCTTGCGGCCCGGCGGCGAGAAGCGCGAGGTGTCCGTCCCGGGCGGAATTACCGTGCAGAGTTTCGGGTTGTGGTTCTTGTACAGGCCGTACTGCTCGCAGATTTCCTGCCGGGTGCTGGTCACGATCATGGAGGCATGGCTCAGCAGCGATTCCTCGGCAGCGATGCGCCGCGAGAAGTTGAACTGCCGTTCGATGGCAGACTCTTTCCGGCCGCTCGCCAGCAGCCGCTGCTTTTTTGAGCGCCCCAGCGAATGCCCGGTATGGAGCTGCGGGATGCCCAGCAGGGTCGAAAGCTGCTGCCCGACATATCCCGCATCGGCATAGTGCGTGTGAATCAGATCCGGCAGGCGTCCCTGCTGGCGCAATAAATACAGACAGCGGTCGACCATCTGGTCGAGATACGGCCAAATCAATTCCTTGCGCAGATAGCGCGCCGGCCCGAACGGCAGGCGCAGGATGCGCGCCTTTGCACCCAGGCTTTCTTCCTCATGGGCGTAATCCCCGGAAACATCCGGCGCCTCGACCAGCCGGGTCAGCAAGTCGACCCGTTCTACGTCCGGCTGGCGTCCCAATGCGCGCGCCAACTCGACGACATAAGTGGTTTGCCCACCGGTGTCGGCATCGCGCCCCAGTTCGAGGTCGTTCCCGCGTATCAGCCCATGCACACTGATCATGAGGATATACAGTGAGTTGTTGCTGGATGGTGCGCGCTCTGTCATGTGCTCCATTCCCGGACGAAAGGTTCGTAAAAATCCTGATGGTCGGGAACCGCGCCGCGGATTTCGCACAGCGCGACGGCAAACGCATTGGCGCGCTCCAGCGTGAGCGCTACCGGCCATGCCCGCAGCATTCCCAGCATAAAAATAGCGGCGAATCCGTCACCGGCGCCGACGCTATCGACCAGCGCAGTGTCCCTGCCTTGAGCCGTCACTTGAGCCTTTGCGCCATCACGCCCGATCAGCCATGCCCCGTTGGCGCCGCAAGTGACCAGGACGAGTTCGATGCTGAATGTCTGCATCAGCGCCCGTGCATGATCCGGCGGGGTGTTGCCCGCCAACACCAGCGTTTCCGCCAGCACCGCCAACTCACCTGCGTTTAGCTTCACGAAATCCGCGCGTTGCAGGGAGCGCCTGAGCGTCTGGGTGTCGTACCATGGCGCGCGCAAGTTGACGTCCAGGAAGCGCGGCGCGTTGGTGCTGCGCAGCAATACTTTCAGCGCGTGCCTCGACACGCTGTGCCGCTGCGCCAAGGTGCCAAAATAGATCAGCGACGGGTGGATGGAGAGGGAAACCATGCGCGCCACGGCCGCATGGATGAAATCGTAGGCCTGATCGGGCAATATCTCGAAGCGGTGATCGCCGTTGCCGATATGCACGCGCACCTGTCCGGTCTGGTAAATCGGGTCGCACTGCACGCCGAGTGTTTCCATCCCGTGGCGCGACATTACGCTCAACAACTCGTCGCGCAATGCATCGTTGCCCGTGCGGGTAATCAAAACCGGATTCAGGCCAAACGCCCGGAGATGCCGTGAAACATTGAATGGCGCGCCACCCAACACGGTGCGGTCTGGAAATACATCTACCAACACTTCGCCGAACAGCGCGACGGTAGCCCTGCCGTTGCAGGTTGAAAGGGAGGGGTGAAAAAGTGTTTGTGCGTCTGTTCTGCTATCTATCATCGGCCTGATTTAACATGCCGCCACATTGGTCCTGCGACGAACTTGGGTCATGAATAACGCCCCTATTCTACACAAATTGTCGTCAATTTCCAGGATAATGACGACAATTGCCTGCAATCATTGGGATTTGTTTGTTTTCTGCCAACTTGCTGTGGCGTATGGAATAGGTGAAACAGACCATCGCGCCGGCGGTCTGTCAGGCGATGAAACGCAGCCAGGTCTGAATAGGCAGCAAGGCATCAACCCCTGCGTAACTGGTTATAAAGATGTGTTTCAGGCGGCACGACGGCCGCTAGCTGCTCAACTGCGCTTATGAGCGATCACCCTTGCTGATGACGCGGAAGGCAGGCGCGCCGCCGTGCTTGTCCTGTCCGGCATAAAGGGTCAGGTGCGGATAGGGAATTTCGATGCCGCGCGCATCGAATGCCTCCTTCAGGCGGTGCAGGAATTCGCGGCGCACACCCCATTGCTCCAGCGGGATGACCTTGAAGCGGCAGCGTAGCACCACGGCGGAATCTGCCCAGTCCTGCACGCCGGCGATGTCGATATCTTCGACGATTCTGGCGGCGAACGCCTCGCTGGTGCGCATCTGCGCGCCCACTTCGCGCATGACCTCGAAGGCTTCATCGACGCTTTCGCGGTAGGCGATGCTCACATCGATCACTGCATAGGCAAAACCGCGCGACTTGTTGGTGACCGTTGTGATCAGGCTGTTCGGCACGAAATGGACGCTGCCCTCGAAGTCGCGCAACTGGATATAGCGCAGCGTGACTTCTTCCACCACGCCGGTCTTGTCGCATATTTCGACCACGTCCCCCTGGCGGATCTGGTTTTCGACCAGAATGAACAAGCCGTTGAAGAAATCCTTGATCAGGCTTTGCGCGCCGAAGCCGACGGCGATGCCGACCACCCCCGCAGCGCCGAGAATAGGCGCGATGGAAATCCCCAATTCGCTCAACGCCAGCATACCCGCCACCAGCGTGATCACCACCGTCGCCACATAGCGGAATACACGCGCCAGGGTTTCGATGCGGCGGATTTCTTCTGCCGAATCCGTGCGCGAGTTCATGTAATTGCGAAATATACGGATCAATTTGCGGCTCATGCCCAGCAGCAGCCAGGCCAGCAGTAGGATGACAATCACGCGCAACAGTTCTGAGGAAAGATGCAGATAGTCGAAGAAGGTAGGTTTGCCCATTTTGTATTCCAATTCGTATGGATGAAGGTGATTCTATCGCACACACACAGGCCGGATGCCGGAAAAAATGGCCGGATCAGTTGCCATCCAGTAGTTCTGTGCGCATCACGCGCATCAGCAGGTCATCGAAGCTGTAAAAGCCGTTTTCACAATTGGCAAGCTGTTCCAGCGCAAAAGCGGCGCCGGTACCGAACGCTTCGCGCCGGATCGAGTCATGAATCAGCCGCACGGTCTGGTGTGGGAAGCCGAAGATCACTTCATGATGCCCAACTATCCCGCCGAAACGTAACGACGTGATCTGTTCCGCGCCCACCTCCAACGTTTCCGCGATCTTGCGTGCCGTGCCCGAAATCTCCGGCTTGTCCCTGAAATGCTGTTCGACGATTTCCACGTCGGCAAACGGTGCAGCCTTGCGCAACAGCTTGGCTGCCACGATCAGGAAATTGATGCCGAGCGTGATGTTGGGCGAGCACATCACGCGAGTGTTCTGACCCAGGCTGCGCGCATAATCCAGATCGCTTTCCGAGTAGGCGGAAATCGCGCTGACCAGCATGATGCCGCGCCTGCGCACTTCTTCGCCGTAAGCGCGGAGGCTCTCCGGCGAGGAAAAATCCACCAGCGCATCTACTGGATGCTGTTCGAACAACTCGGCGAATGCCTGCTGTGCGATGCCGATGACGGGAATTCCGGTGTCCGGGTGCGTTTGTGGTTCCGCGTCCGCCGAACGCCGTGCGATCCAGCGCAGGTCGAAACGTGGGTCTGCGGCGAGTATGTTGGCCACGGCCTTGCCCGCCTTGCCATAGCCGACGAGGCCGACGCGGATTTTATGGGGCATGGTAACCTCCTTTGCTATTTGATTTCCAAGGGAAGGCGCAACAGAATTTCTGCGACGAGGCTGGTTGAATTCTTGCTGGCGGGAATTATACCATCCCCTGCTGCGACCTCCGGCGGGGCGGGGCAGGCCGCAAAATCTGTCATGTATAATCACGGCTGTCAACAAAAAAGGCTGGCTATGTCCATCACGATTCTGGCGATTGGCCTGATGGTCTTTTTCGCGCATTTCCTGTCCTTGCAGTTCCGCAAGACCAACATCCCGGATGTGTTGGTATTGATGCTGCTGGGCATCCTGCTCGGGCCACTATTAGGCATCATCACACCGCAGGATTTTGGCAAGATCGGTTCGGTGATTGCGACTATCGCATTGGTGGTAATTTTGTTCGAAAGCGGCACTTCGCTCAATCTCGATGTGCTGGGCAAGTCGCTAAAAGCAACCGGTGTGCTGGCACTGTGGTGTTTTTTGCTGACCACACTTATCGTCACCGCATTCGGTTTTTACCTGCTCGATTTGTCGTTGCTTCCCGCAGCCATGCTAGGCGTCACGCTGGGCGGTACGTCTTCCGCCGTGGTGATCCCGATGGTGGAGGCGCTGCGCCTGTCCGAGAAACCTGCCACCGTGCTGGTGCTGGAATCGGCGTTGACCGACGTGCTGTGCATCGTCGGCGTGTTCGCGCTGTTGCAGGTATACACGCAAGGTGGCGTAGAACCGGGCAGGCTGGTCGGTGGTGTGCTGGCCGCGCTGGTTTTTGCGGCGGTCATCGGCGTGTTCGGCGGTATCGGCTGGCTGCTGGTGCTGGGCAAGGTCAGGGACTTCCCAAACACGATCTCGTCCACGCTCGCCTACGTGTTCATCGTCTATGGCGTGACCGAGCAACTCGGTTTTTCCGGCGCAATTGCGGCGCTGGCGCTGGGTATCACCCTGACCAACTT
>Ga0209211_10010398_pt1 | contig 12144 bp, 13 predicted proteins | sample RifGroA2_FD_183992 | JGI IMG/M metagenome (GOLD analysis project Ga0209211, IMG submission 183992) | Groundwater microbial communities from Rifle, Colorado, USA - Groundwater A2 (SPAdes) (version 2) | ecosystem: Environmental > Aquatic > Deep subsurface > Groundwater | place: Rifle, Colorado... | reverse complement strand
CCGGCCGCCTCATGCAGGGGATCAAGCGCGAGCTCGACCCGCGGAACATCCTGAACCCCGGCCGCTTCGTCGCCGGGATCTAATGAGTCTCGTGGAATACGTCGACGGCGATGGGCGCGAGCCCGGAGCGCGGGGGCCCCGGGAGCACCGTCTGGCGAGCCGTGTCGCCGCGCGAAGCGCAGGGCGGGGCGAGCGCGCCGCCGCGGGTCGGCTGCCCTCGTGCCGCCCCCGGAGGGGGATGGGGGGTCGCGCGCAGCCCCGCCCGAGCGAGCGACGGCGTACAGGCGAGCCAGCCCGGTGCGACCGGGGCCTTCGCGCTCCGGGCACGCGGTCCAGGAGCAGACGCGGGCGGCGGCCGGGCCGCTCGCCCTCCACGGCCTCTCCGTCGAGGGCGTGAACCAGTGCGTCCACTGCGGCCTCTGCCTCGCCTCCTGCCCGACGTTCGCCGAGCTGGGGACCGAGATGGACTCGCCGCGGGGCCGGATCTTCCTGATCAAGTCGCTCGCGGAGGGCCGGATCGCGCTCGGCGAGGCCACGGCGCGCCACCTCGAGCTGTGCCTCGACTGCCGGGCGTGCGAGACCGTCTGCCCGGCGGGCGTGCCCTACGGGCGGCTCATCGAGGCCGCGAAGGCCGAGATCGAGCGGCAGCGCCCGGGCGGCGCCGGGCGGCGCCTGTTCCGCTGGCTCAACTTCGGCGTGCTCCTCACGAGCCCGCGGCGCCTCGCGCTCGCCGCGGCGGGGCTCCGCGCCTACCAGGCGAGCGGCCTGGCGCGGCTCGTGCGGCGAAGCGGTCTGGCGCGCCGGCTGTCGGGGACACTCGCCGCGTGGGAGGCGCTGCTGCCGCCCCTGCCGCGGCGGGCGGAGCGCGCGCCGCTGCCGGCCCTGATCCCGGCGGAGGGCGCGCGCCGCGCGCGCGTCGCGTTGCTCTCCGGGTGCGTCCAGTCGGTCGTGTTCGGCGCGCACAACCGCGCGACGGCGCGGGTGCTCGCGCGGCAGGGCGCGGAGGTCGTCGTCCCGGCGGGCCAGGGCTGCTGCGGGGCGCTCAACGCGCACGGCGGCGACCACGCGCGGGCGCTCGAGCTGGCCCGGCGCACCATCGAGACCTTCGAGGCCGCGCGCGCCGACGCCGTCGTCGTCAACACCTCGGGCTGCGGCGCGCACATGAAGGCGTACGGCCACCTGCTCGCGGACGACCCTGCCTGGGCGGCGCGCGCGCGCCGCTTCGCCGCGTCGGTGGTGGACGTCGCGGAGTTCCTCGCGCGGGAGCCGCTCCGCGGGCCGCTCACCCCGGTGGCGATGACGGTCACCTACCACGACCCCTGCCACGTCGTGCACGGCCAGAAGATCCGGAGCGAGCCGCGCCGGCTCCTCGCGCAGATTCCCGGTCTTCGGGTCGTCGAGCTGGCCGAGTCGGACTGGTGCTGCGGCTCGGCGGGCCTCTACAACCTCACCCAGCCGGAGATGGCGACGCGGCTGCGCGAGCGGAAGGTCGGCCACGTCCTCGCGACCGGCGCCGAGGCCGTCGTGACCGCCAACCCCGGCTGCATCCTCCAGATCCAGGCCGGGCTCGCCGCCCGGGGCGCCGCCGCGCGCGTGTTCCACCTGGTCGAGCTGCTCGATCGGGCCTACCCGGCCGCCACGCCATGAGCGCGCCCGACAGCACGCCGCGCGAGCACAAGGCGCACGCGCCGCGCTCCGTCGGCTGCTTCGTCCTCACGATCTCCGACACGAAGACGCCCGAGACCGACTCGAGCGGCGGCCTGATCAAGAACCTCCTGCTCACGGGCGGCCACCAGGTCATTGGCTCGACGATCGTCCGCGACGAGCCGGCCGACGTGGCGCGCGTCATCCGCGAGGCGTGCGCGGACCCCGCCGTGCAGGCGGTGATCGCGACGGGCGGCACGGGCATCACGTCGCGCGACAGGACGTTCGAGGCGATCGAGGGCCTGCTCGCGAAGCGCCTGCCCGGATTCGGCGAGCTGTTCCGCATGCTCTCCTACCAGGAGGTCGGCGCGGCCGCGATGCTCTCGCGCGCGCAGATGGGGATCCACGCCGGGCGGATCGTCGTCTCGCTGCCGGGCTCCCCGAACGCCTGCCGCCTCGCGGTGGAGAAGCTCCTGCTGCCGGAGCTGCCCCATCTCGTGCGCGAGGCCTCCCGCTAGTCTAGGGAGGCCGGGTAGAATGGGGGGAAGGAGGAGGGGTCTCATGGCGACATCCCGCGGCTGTGTCCTCGGCGTCGTGCTCGTGCTCGGTGGGCTCCTGATCGGCTGCGCCGGGCCGACGAGCGCCGACGGCGTCAGGACGTTCTGGAAGGAGAGCCCGGACGCGAGCGCGGCGCCGGAGCTCCAGCGCTTCAACACCCTGCTCGCGGACCTCGCCGAGCGGCTCAAGGCCGGACTCGTGTACGTCCAGGTCCGCCGGGCGTCCGGGGCGCCCGCCGACGCCAGGCGCGAGGAGCCCACGGAGCCGCGGCGCAGCACGGGCTCGGGCTTCGTCGTGGACGAGAGCGGCCTCATCGTCACCAACGCCCACGTCGTCGAGGGCGCCGAGGCGATCCAGGTGAAGCTCACCGACGGCCGGCGGTTCGCCGGCCGCGTCGTCGGGTTCGACCGGCGCGTGGACCTCGCCCTGATCAGAATTGACGGCGCCGGCAACCTGACCGTCCTGCCGCTCGGCGACTCGAACCGGCTGCGGGTGGGCGAGTTCGTGCTGGCCCTGGGCAACCCCTTCGGCCTCGAGCAGACCGTGTCCTTCGGGATCGTCAGCCGCAAGGGCGCGCCGCTCGCGGTGGCGGCGCCCGGGTTCGACTTCATCCAGACCGACGCGGCCGTCAACCCCGGCAACTCGGGGGGCCCGCTCGTGAACATGGCCGGCCATGTCGTCGGCGTGAACAGCATGGCCGCGCGGAACGGCTCCATCGGGTTCGCGATCCCCTCGAACCTCGTGAAGCTCCTGCTCCCGCAGCTCGCCACCAAGGGCAAGGTCGAGTGGGGCTGGCTCGGCGTGTCGATCGCCGAGGTGACTGAGGAGGACGTCGCCCGGCTCAAGCTGTCCGAGGCGCGCGGCGTGCTCGTGCGCGGCGTGATGCCGGGGGAGCCGGCCGAGCAGGGCGGCGTGCGGCCGAACGACGTGATCGTCGGGATCGACGGCACGCCGCTCCAGACGCCGCGGGACCTGCAGCGCCTCGTCTCGAGCGCGCCGGTCGGCAAGCGCGTGCGCGTCTCGCTCGTGCGCGAGGGGCAGCCGACCGAAGTGGAGGTGACGATCGGCCTCTACAAGGAGCCCGAGCGGGAGCGGCGTCCGGCGCCGCGCCGCGAGCCGACGCGACCCGGCGCGCCGGCGCCCCGGGCCCCCGACGGGAACGCCCCCAGGCCCGACGCGCCGCGGTAGGAGCGTGTCGGAGTAACCGAGGACAACGTTCGTGACTGATCGTCGACCGCGCGGTGTCTCGCTTCGAGCGCGGGCTGTGCCCGCGCAACCGATTCCCGGGGGGAGGCTTCGGAAGGGGGGCGAAGCCCCTCTCCGAGTTCCCTAGTCAGGCGCGCGCGCGGGGCTCCGCGAGCGCCGCCAGCGTCGCGCGCGCCCACGGCTCGGCGAGCGTGGGCGCGGGCTCGTAGCGGAGGGCGCCGGTGATCCGCATGCCGCCCTCCCACTCCGCCGCCGCGTCCTCCAGGACGTCCTCCACCGCGAGCAGGAAGTAGCCGAGCCCCAGCTCGCCCCCGCCCGCGACCGGCAGCGGCCCGTCCACCGCGCGCGTCTTCACGTACACGGCGAGGTCGGGCTCGACGACGAGGAGCGTGCCGGTGCCCCGTTCGACGAGGTTGCGCGCGCTCCGGCTCCGCGCGCCGATCACGAGCCCGAGCGTGCCGGCGTCGTACGCGCGCACCTCGACGTAGGAGAGCAGCATCGGGTGCGGGCGCCCGTCCCCGTCCACCGTCACGAACGGGAGCGCGAGCCCGAGGCGCCGCGGGAGGTCCCGCTGCGAGAGGCGCTCGACGAGCGCGGGCGTCAGCGCGCCGCCGAGGCTCCGCGTCACGGCCCGGGCTCCGCGGGCTCCTGCATGGCGTCTTTCTGCGCGAAACCCACGGCGGCTGTCAAGGGGCTGACGACGATGCCAGAGTGCGCGGGCCGCGGAGGGCCCAAGCGCCGGATTCTGCGGGCTTCTCCCGGTGGTGTCCGGCTTGCAGCGGCTCGCGTCGGGAGGGCCTGCGCATGTACTGCATGAATCTCCGGGTCATGATCGTCGGCGGCGTGCTGCTCGGGACGACGGGGTGCGCCACCAGCGAGGAGTGGGCGGCGTGGCGCGCGCGCCCGGCGCACTTCGCGTCGGGCCACCACCTGGAGTTCTCGCTGAAGAACCGTCTCGCGCCGCCGCTCGTGGTCGAGCCCCACGACGTGGCTGCGGCGCGGGCGGAGGGTTGGTGGGGCGGGCCCTTCGCGGCGCCCCCCGTGAGCACCGCGCTCGCCGACGTCGGGGGCCGCTGGGCCGGCACCTGGAGCGGGAGCGGCGTGATGGCGCCGCGCACGAGCCGCGCCGAGGCGCGGTTCGCGCAGCTCGGGCGCTGGGGGGAGGGCCGGCTGCTCCTGTCCGACACGCTGGCGGCCGACGTGCCCGAGGTCGTCAAGTGGGAGGGCGGGCGGGGGATCCGGGTCCTGCTCGAGGTCGGGGCGACGGGGGCGGTCGTGCGCCACGCGGACGACGGCCGCCTGTTCCGCGCCGCGCTGGTGGTCGAGGGCGACCGGCTCACGGGGTTCGTGGAGAACGGGGGCACGCCCGTGCGCCTCGCGCTGGCGCGCGTGCGCTGAGGCCGTGGGCCGGATGCGCCTCCGGCTCTTCGCCTCCCGCGCGGCTGCGCCCGCCGACGCGGGACGACGCGCTCAGCCGCCGGGGCGCGCCGCGGGCGCGCCGGCCGCCGCCATCGCCTCGCCCGGGCTGTCCGCGCCGAGCGCGCAGGCGCCGCCGCCCGCCATGTGGATCGTCAGGTCCTTGATCGTGGGCGACGTGCCGCAGAGCGGGCACTTCGGGTCGCGCCGCAGCTTGACCTCGCGGAAGCGCATGCCGAGCGCGTCGTAGGTGAGCAGCCGCCCGACGAGCGGCTCGCCGATGCCGAGCAGGAGCTTCACGGTCTCCGTCGCCTGCACCAGCCCGACCACTCCTGGGAGCACGCCCAGGACGCCGGCCTCGCTTCAGGACGGCACGAGGCCGGGCGGCGGCGGCGTCGGGTAGAGGCAGCGGTAGCAGGGCCCCTCGTTCGGCGCGAAGACCGTCGCCATGCCCTCGAACTGGAAGATCGAGCCGTGGACGTTCGTCTTGCCCGCGAGGTAGCAGGCGTCGTTGACCAGGTAGCGCGTCTCGAAGTTGTCCGAGCCGTCGACGACCAGGTCGTAGTCCTTGATGACGTCCATGACGTTGTCGACGGTGATGCGCATCGGGAGCGGGATCACGTTGGTGTCGGGGTTGAGCGCCTTGATCGTGCGCGCGCCCGACTCGACCTTGGGCTTGCCGACGTCGGCGGTGGTGTGGAGCACCTGGCGCTGGAGGTTCGTGAGGTCCACGACGTCGCCGTCCATCAGCCCGAGCGTGCCGACGCCCACCGCGGCGAGGTAGAGCGCGCTCGGCGAGCCGAGTCCGCCGGCGCCGATCAGCAGCACCTTCGAGCGGAGCAGCCGGCGCTGGCCCTTGTCACCCACCTGGGAGAGCAGGAAGTGGCGGCTGTAGCGCTGGATCTGGTCCGGCGTCATCGGCACCTCGCGGACGACCGGCAGCCCCGACTGGACCCACTTCTGGTAGCCGCCCTGGAGGTTGATGACCGTCGCATAGCCGAGCTCGCGGAGCGCCTTCGCGGCCAGCACCGAGCGCAGGCCGGTCTGGCAGTAGAGGACGATCGGCGTGGCGGGGTCGCTCACGGCGGTGCCGATGCGGAACTCGAGGAACCCACGGCTGATGTTCGTCGCCGCCTCGATGTGCCCGTCGCGGTACTCGTCGGGGTCCCGAACGTCGATGACGACGACCTTGTCGCCCGACTTGAGCCGGCGCTCGAGGTCGGCGGGGCCCTCCTCGGGGACGACCCGGCGCGCCTCAGCGAGCATCTCCTTGAGGGTCTTCATGGCCCGAATATTACCCCATTTCCGGTCGGATCGACAGCGATTGCCCTTTTCGCCCTCGCTTCATCCCAGGCCGAGGCGACTGCTATACTCTCAAAACTCCATGGCGAATGCCAGAAAGGGCATCATCCTCGCCGGGGGGTCCGGGAGCCGCCTCTACCCGCTGACCCTCGCCCTCAGCAAGCAGCTCGTCCCGATCTACAACAAGCCCATGATCTACTACCCGCTCTCGACGCTGATGCTGGCGGGCATCCGCACGATCCTGGTCATCACGACGCCCGAGGACCAGGCCGCGTTCCAGCGGCTGCTCGGCGACGGCCGCCAGCTCGGGCTCTCGATCGGGTACGCCGCGCAGCCGCGCCCGGAGGGGCTCGCCCAGGCGTTCCTGATCGGCCGGCGCTTCGTCGGCGACGACCCGGTCGCGCTCGCGCTCGGCGACAACGTCTTCTACGGGCACGGCCTGCCCGAGACGCTGCAGCGCGCCGCCGAGCGGACGGCGGGCGCGACGGTGTTCGCGTACTGGGTCCGCGACCCCGAGCGCTACGGCGTCGTCGAGTTCGACGCGGCCGGGCGCGCGGTCGGCCTCGAGGAGAAGCCGGCCAAGCCGCGCTCGCCGTACGCGGTCACGGGCCTCTACTTCTACGACAACCGGGTCGTGGAGATCGCCGCGGGCCTCCGGCCCTCGGCGCGCGGCGAGCTCGAGATCACCGACGTCAACCGGGCCTACCTCGCCGCGGGCGCGCTCCACGTGGAGAAGCTCGGGCGGGGCATCGCGTGGCTCGACACGGGCACGCACGAGGCGCTCTTACAGGCGTCCACCTTCATCCAGACGATCGAGGAGCGGCAGGGGCTCATGGTCGCCTGCGTGGAGGAGATCGCGTACCGGCTCGGCTGGATCACGGCGGCGGACGTCGCGCGCGTCGCCGCGCCGATGCGGGACAACTCCTACGGGCAGTACCTGTTGCGCCTGGTCGAGGCGGACACGTAAGATCCTCCGTGATGGAGCTCACCCCGCCCGCCAAGCGCGCCTTCCAGCTCCAGTCCTACGGCGGGGCCGCGTCCATCGACGGCGTGGCGCTCGTCGGGCTCACGCGCCACCACGACGAGGGCGGCTCGATGACCGAGCTCGCCCGGCTCACCGCCGGGCGCGCCGGCGCCCTGCCCGGCTTCGAGGTGCGCCAGGTCAACTACAGCGAGCTCGCGCCGGGCGCGGTCAAGGCGTTCCACCTCCACGTCCGGCAGACCGACGTCTGGTACGTGCCGCCGACGGACCGCATGCTCGTCGTGCTGCTCGACGTGCGCCAGGGCTCCCCGACCGAGGGCGCGCGCCTGCGCCTGGTGCTGGGCGACGGGATCTCGCGCCTGCTGCGCATCCCGCCGGGCGTCGCGCACGGGGTGAAGAACCTCGGGACCGCGACCGGGCGGGTCCTCTATTTCACCGACGTGCACTTCTCGCCCGAGCCCTCGACGTGCGACGAGGGGCGCCTGCCGTGGGACTTTGCGGGCGCCGAGATCTGGGAACCGACGCGCGGGTAGACGGGTGAAGCTGCTCGTCACGGGCGGGAGCGGCTTCATCGGCTCGAACTTCATCCGCCACGTCCTCGGCGCGCACCCCGAGGACCACGTCGTCAACCTCGACAAGCTCACCTACGCCGGCAACCCGGCGAACCTCGCCGACGTCGAGCACGACGCGCGCTACACGTTCGTGCACGGCGACATCTGCGACACCGCCCTCGTCCGCGACGTCGCGCGCGGCGTGGACGCCGTGGTCAACTTCGCCGCGGAGAGCCACGTGGACCGCTCGCTGATGGAACCCGACGCATTCTTGAAGACGGACGTCTTCGGCGTGTTCACGCTGCTCGAGGCCGTGCGCGAGCTGGCGATCCCGCGCCTGGTCCACATCTCGACCGACGAGGTGTACGGCTCGGTGGCGCACGGGTCCTCGCGGGAGAGCGACCCGCTCCGGCCCTCGAACCCGTACTCGGCGTCGAAGGCGGGCGGCGACCTGCTCGCGCTCGCCTACTGGCAGACGCACCGGCTGCCGGTCGTGATCACGCGGTCCTCGAACAACTTCGGCCCCTACCAGTACCCGGAGAAGGTCATCCCCCTCTTCGTCACGAACGCGCTCGAGGACACGCCCCTGCCCCTCTACGGGGACGGCCGGAACGTCCGCGACTGGCTCTACGTCCTCGACAACTGCGCGGCGATCGACCTCGTGCTGCGCCGGGGCCGGGACGGCGAGGTCTACAACGTCGGCGGCGGCCACGAGGTCGAGAACATCGTCCTCACGCGGCAGGTCCTGCGCCTGACCGGCAAGCCGGAGACGCTGATCGCGCCGGTGCGCGACCGGCCCGGCCACGACCGGCGCTACTCGCTCGACTCGAAGAAGGTGCGCCAGCTCGGCTGGGCGCCGCGCCACGCGTTCCCCGCGGCGCTCGAGGCGACGGTCGGCTGGTACCGCGAGCACGAGGCGTGGTGGCGGCCGCTCAAGTCGGGCGAGTTCCGCGCCTACTACGAGAAGCAGTACGGCCATCGCTGACGGAGGGCCGCGCATGCGCGTACCGACCTGGACCCGCTGGCTCGCCGGGCTCGCCCTCGCGGCGCTGGGCCCCGGGCTCGCCCTCGGCGCGCCGCGCGCCCGCGAGCCCGTGCGCGCGCCCGGGCCGGGGGAGCCCTCCTTCGTCCAGCGCGTCGAGCCCGCGATCGTCGGCCTCCGGGTGCGGAACGCCCCCGGCGCGTTCTCGTCGAGCCGGCTCGGCGCGCGCCGGGAGGGCAGCGCCGTCGTCTTCGATCCGCGCGGCTACGCGCTGACCGTGAGCTACCTGCTCCTCGACGCGGTGGCCGTCGAGGCGCGGACGCGCGACGGCCGGACCGTGCCCGCGCGGCTCGTCGGTCTCGACCTGGACAGCGGGCTCGGCGTCGTGAAGCTCGAGGGGGCCGGCCCCTGGCCCGCGGCGACCCTCGGCAGCTCGGGGGCGGTCGCGCCCGGCGCGCGCACGGCGACCGTCGGCGTGGACGAGGACGGCGCCCTCGTCGCGGTCGTCGGCGCGGTCCAGGCGATCCGGCGGTTCTCGGCGTTCTGGGAGTACATGCTCGATCGCGCGCTCTACCTGGCGCCGGCGAGCCCGCACTGGGCCGGCAGCGCGGTCGTGAACGACCACGGCGAGCTGGTGGGCATCGCCTCCCTCCGGCTCGGCGAGGGGCCGCACCTGAACCTCGCGATCCCCCTGGACACGTTCGTCCCCGTCAAGGACGAGCTGATCGCCACGGGACGCATCGCGAGCCGGCCGGCCCGGCCGTGGCTCGGGCTCTACACGGTCGGCGTCGAGGGCGCCGTCGTCGTCCGCGAGGTGTCCCCCGTCGGGCCCGCGGCGGGCGCGGGCTTCCGCGCCGGCGACGTGATCGTGGGCGTGGACGGCGTGCGCGTCGACTCGCAGGAGGCGTTCTACGCGCGGCTGTGGGCCCGGCGCGCCGGCGACGTCATCGAGGTGGCCGTCCGGCGGCGCGACGAGGTGCGCGTGATCCGGGTGACGTCCGTGGACCGCCACGACCTGTACCGGGTCCGCGAGTGAGCCGCGTGAAGGGCGCCGCCGACACCTACCAGGGGCGCGGCCTGATCGCCGACCCGATCCACCAGTACATCCTCTACACGCGCCCCGGCGGGATCCCGGGCGAGGCGACCGAGCAGGACCTGATGGACACGTCGTGGGTCCAGCGGCTCCGTCGCGTGCCGCAGCTCCAGTCGGCGCGCTGGGTGTTCCCGGCCGCCGAGCACAGCCGCTTCCAGCACTCGCTCGGCGCGATGCACCTCGCCGGGCGGCTCGGCCAGCAGCTCTACCCGTCGCTGCGCGCGATCTTCCCCGACGCGCCCTCGGCCCCGCTGATCGAGGAGCTGCTGCGGATCGCGGGGCTGCTCCACGACGTCGGCCACGGGCCGTTCGGCCACTTCTTCGACGACAACTTCCTCGTCGACTACGAGCTGACGCACGAGCTGGTCGGCCAGCGCATCATCCGCGAGGAGCTGGCCGACATCATCCGGAGCCTCCGGCGCAGCCCGGGCGGCGCGTTCGGCGCCGGGGAGGACATCGACCCCGAGTGGATCTGCTACCTGATGGGCAAGACCTACACGCAGCCGCTCGAGTCGCACCCGCGCTGGCTGCCCTTCCTCAAGCCGCTGCTCTCGGGCGTGTTCACCGCCGACAATATGGACTACGTCCTGCGCGACGCGTACATGTGCGGCGTCGCGGTCGGGCCCATCGACATCGAGCGCATCATCTACTACTCGTTCTTCTCCGAGCGGGGGCTCACGCTCGACCGGGGCGGGCTGCAGGCGTTCACGATGTTCCTGAACGCGCGCTTCTACATGTACACGAACGTCTACTACCACCGCACGACGCGCGGGATCGACCTGCACCTCAAGGAGATCTTCCGCGACACGATGCGGATCGCGTTCCCCTACGACCTGCGCAAGGAGCTGCACCCCTACCTGCACCTGACGGAGTGGACGCTCCTCGAGGACGTGGGCAAGTGGCACGACGCGGAGGACCCCGAGCGGAGGCGGCTCGGGCTCGAGTGGCGTCACGTCCTCGACCGGAAGCTCAAGTGGCGCATGTCGCACGAGGTCGTCCTGGACCTCTTCGAGCCCCGCCGGGGCCACAGCTTCCTCGACGCCGAGACCGTGAAGCGCCGGGTGCGGAGCTTCCTGCCGCTGGCGCTCCGGGACTTCAACTTCGACATCGACATGGCGCTGCAGGACCCCCGGCCGCTCAACCCGCTCAAGATGGGCGACCGCCAGATCTACGTCTACGACTCGGCGACGGACACGGTCTCCGAGGAGCCGCTGACGGAGATCCTCAAGTACCTGCCGGGCAAGGTCGCGCAGTGCCGGATCTTCGCGACGAGCCACGAGCACGACGCGGTTCTCGCCAAGGCGCTGGAACGGGCGCTCAACCCGAACGAGGACGCCGCGATCACGACGAACGTATGAGCTGGCGGTTCGTCACCTGCACGGCGCTCTTCGTGGCGTCCCTGCTGGCCGCGAACACCATGGCCGCGAAGCTGATCGTGCTCGGCGGGCTGGTGCTCTCGGCGGCGATCGTGATCTTCCCGCTCTCGTACGTGCTCGGCGACGTCCTGACCGAGGTCTGGGGCTACGCGGCGTCGCGGCGCGTGATCTGGCTCGGCTTCGCGTGCAACGCGCTCCTGGTGGCGGCCGTCTGGCTCGGCGGCGCGCTCCCGGCGGCCCCCTTCTGGCGCGGCCAGGCCGCGTACGAGGAGATCCTCGGGCAGACGCCGCGGATCCTCGCGGCCTCCTTCCTCGCCTACCTCGTCGGCGAGTTCGCCAACGCCTACGTGCTCGCCCGGCTGAAGCTCGCCACGCGCGGGCGCTGGCTCTGGACGCGGACGATCGGCTCGACGCTCGTCGGCCAGGCGCTCGACACCGTGGTCTTCGTGACCCTCGCGTTCGCGGGCGTGGTGCCCGGCGCGGCGCTCGCCGCGCTCGTCGCGGGGCAGTGGGCCGTCAAGGTCGCCTGGGAGGCGGCGGCGACGCCGCTGACCTACGCGGCCGTCGGGTGGCTCAAGGCGCGCGAGGGGATCGACACGTACGACGACCGGACTGACTTCAACCCGATCCGGCTCTGACTACGGTCTACGGACCGAAGACCCTGTAGTTCAACCCGAAGCGCACGATGCCGCTGCTGAAGTCGGCGCTGTAGGTCTGGAAGACCCCCGGGGAGCGGCCAAGGATGTCCGTGAGCCTCGTGGAGCGATTCCCGAGGTCGTAATACAGGTATTCGGCCCTGAGCGACCACCTGCGGCCGAACGCGTATTCCAGGCCGGCACCGATCGTCCAGCCCGCATTCAGCGCGGAGGTCGACCCGTCCGTGCAGACGCCCGCACAGCCCGGATTCAGCGCTGACGCCGACAGGGCGACATGCCCGTACGCGAAACCGCTCGTGACGTAGAGCAGCAAGGGGTCGGTCACGGTGATGACGTTGCCGTAGGCGTCGTACGTCATCAGCGTGCGCAGCCACGTCT
>Ga0209211_10010393_pt1 | contig 12145 bp, 17 predicted proteins | sample RifGroA2_FD_183992 | JGI IMG/M metagenome (GOLD analysis project Ga0209211, IMG submission 183992) | Groundwater microbial communities from Rifle, Colorado, USA - Groundwater A2 (SPAdes) (version 2) | ecosystem: Environmental > Aquatic > Deep subsurface > Groundwater | place: Rifle, Colorado... | reverse complement strand
ACCGCTTCGTGTTTTTTAGAAGGAACAACTTGAGCATTTTTTGTAATAAGCTTATAACCAACTGATTTTACTACGTCGGCAAGGCCTAATTCAGAAATGATATTCTCATCAAATTCAATCAACGCAGACTCTGAAGCAAAGTTAGCTGAAGCATTGTGCACGCCAGCTGTTTTTGCAAATACGCGTTCAATCGTCGCCACACAACTTGCGCAATGCATTCCTTCTATTTTATATGTTTCTTTTTTCATTGTATATTTTAATTCAACTTTTTCCAAGTAATATGTTCATACACGCTTGACCAAAAAAATCCAAAACTCAGGGCAAACAATAATTCTTCGATGGGCACTCCCAAAACCAAAATTCCAGAAAGAGCCGAGAGGTTCCACACGCGTTCAACATACCCTGGTGCCATGGCGATCAACACCAAAAAATAAAAAAAGTAGATGACCAAAAAAATACCGGCACTTGATAACATTTTAATTTTAAGGTCCGGTCGACAATACCAAGTAAGCAAACCGCCAATCGTCATCGAGATAATCACAGAATACATTATGTTCCACGGTGCTGCGAAAAATAAGATGAGGAATATTATCGGAGTTGAAAGCAATACCAAAATATGTAATCGATGACGCGGGTGATGGTGTTCAAAAACTGATATTCGCGCGTGATGCGTCCGAAAAATTAATTCATAAATAATAACCGCTATTCCTCCTGTCGCGAAAGAAAAAATCAAACTTTCTAAATCAAATCTGGTGGTTGCTGCAAGATTAAAGAGCGATGGGGGTAACCAGTAATTTGGAACAAAAATCGGTTCAGCTAAGCCGGTTAACGCAGTCCACAAACTAACAACGAGCATTTCATGTCTTTTTTCCTTTTCGTTTACGGCAACATAAATTATGAACCAAATCACGATCAATATTAAACTCCAAATCAGCCAAATGTATTGCATTATGATTAAAAACTATTTTATAATCGACCTGTTGTGCAACCAGGCGAAGACATAAGCAGTCACATAAGTAAGAATTACAACTTCAATAAATCCATATATTGCTTCCGGAAAACCTACTACGCCAGCCTCAAGATTGACTAAATGAACTATCCAACTAAAAAGCTTCAACGCTATTCCTGGTACTAAGGTCACCAGCAAGGCGCAGATTATATACCAAACACCCATAACTTCTACCGCCGCTAAGGCAAATTTACTTTTATTTAATTCCATATATTTTAATTTTTAATTTTTAATTTTTAATTTTTTTCGACCTTTTTAATATTTATTAATGACAACAATTCTTTCCGGAATGCTGCGAATGTTTTTCACCTAGCTGTTTTTTATATTTTTCCCTGCAATTTTCCGAACAGAATTTCTTGCCGGATTCCATAGGATAATCTTTCTCTTTTTCAAGTTCCATCCTGCAAACTGGACACTTTTCTTTAAAAAAATTGAACATAAATGATTAATTCCTGGCGTTATTAATAATGTTTTGAATAATTTGATCAATTTCTTTCGGCCTTTCGCCCAAATCAGCCTGTGGAAAAAACTGCGAAAGAATAGTCGGCCGCATGCCAGAAATAAAAGTTTGTCCATTTTTAACATATACATTTATTTTGCAAGGCAGGCAGAGACCGATTTTTATATCCTTGTTTAGAAATTCGTTGGCAAATTTCGCGCTGCAAAATTCAACAATTTTTAATGGTTCTCTTTCAAAACCTTTCTCGCTTAAAGTCTTTTGCACGTCATGAATATACAAAACCCGCATGCCAGTTTTGACAATTTCATCTTGTATGCTCTGAACCGCAGCATCAAAAGTTTTTGTTGTGGTTACAGTATAATCAAATTCCATTTTTTATTACTAAATTATGATTAATCGCTCAAATCCTTTTTCTTCTCTTCAAATTCTTTTTTGTCTATCTCTCCTTTGGCATATCGTTCTTTCAAGAGATCCATGGCTTTTGTATTTTCTAATCCAGTTGTTTTATTATTATGAACAAACCAAACAATAAAATAAATAACGGCAGCCCAAAACAAAACCATTATGATCCCACCTCCAAACCAACCCATCATGCCACCCCAGCCATAATCATTATATAATCCGTACATCATGATCGTTTTACTTATTTGATAATGTATATATCTTAATTAATTCCTTGACTGCTTTTTCTTCTTCACCTTTGTGTTGCATTTGGTGTTTTACATGCGTACGTAGATGATTTTCAAGAATAAAAGTGTCAAGACTTTTAATCGACCTTTGAATTGAAAGTGATTGCTCCAATAATTCTGTGCAATATATCTCTTTCTCTATAGTCTTAATCAGACCACCCAACTGACCGCGAATTATTTTCGCTCGATGGATAGCTCTTTTTTTAAGTTTTTGATCTAGCATATGTATAGCTTATACCCCCACCCCCTATTTGTCAAGCTACCTGTGTATAACTTTTTTCGGTGTCTTTTATCCTTTTCTCTTATTCATCTAGAATTTCAAAATCTTCCCCGGTTTTGGGAACAATCTTTTTTCGACGAATAAAATAAACTACGCCAGCACTGGCCCCAATAAAAACAAAAGAAACGATGGGGATAATGGGTAAAGAATATGGACTTTCATTTTCCTCTCTCAAAACATCGCTGGATAAAGCTGAAGCTGATAAATCTTCTTTGGAAATTTGCTCCTCTGAAGTAGGTACTACTTCTGGCATTTCCACTACTGTAGAAATTTTTACTGGAACAGGGTTTTTTACTAAAATTTTAACTACTTCAATGGGAGATGAATAATTAAAAACTAATTCACCTGTTGACGAAAATAATCTCAAATTAGATTGATCACCAAACACAAACCCAGTAATCCTGCCAGAAATAATCATCTGTTTTTTAGACAAAATTACACTATTTTTTGGTAAAATAAAAGTCTTTCCATTTGCACTAATAACCCAATTTGAAATATCAATATCTGAACTGGCATTATTTGAAAGTTCTATAAAAAAATCTTTTGCATCACCTACTTTAGAAATAGTCACAGTGGTAGAAAGAACTTTTATTATCGTCTTACTAACAACCTCTGGTGTTTTTGAATAACTCTTTGGATAGTATTCCAAAAGAAGCGCATACTCCCCTGGATAATAGTATGTGTGGTAAAATTTTTCAAAATTATCTATTTGTTCGAGTGAACCACCATCGCCAAAATTCCAGTAAGCTCTTCCCAAAACAACATCTTCATTCAAGTAACCAAAAATGTTAGTTTTTATTTCAAGTGGTTCTCCTGTGAAAGCTAAAGTTTTAGTTAAAATTTTTGCTTTCATGGTGGAATTTGCAGTCACTGTTTGTCCTACCTCTGGTTCTGTTTCAACTTCGTCTGAAGTGCTAGAGCTGCTGCTGCTTCCGCTTCCAGTGGAGGAAGAAGAACTTGGATTTTGTGCTTTAGGTGTTGGAGAAGCTGTAATCCATCCCGAGTCTGACTTTTGCATAGTTTCTTTTGTGTCGTTATTGCCAGCTGACCAACTATCAACACCAGTGCCATCTACTAAATCAACCTGTATATCACTTGCATCTTTTAATTGTACAAGATCACTGGTATTGTTAAGACCACTTCCACCAAATGTTCCTTGTTCATCACATATTCCCGATAAAGGATTTGCAACACTTGCAGTCGTTCGACAAATAAGTAAATAACCATCTGCGGAAATTGTTTTTGAAAGAGAAAATAAAAGTGTTCCATTATTTTTGTACAATTTCCAATCTAAAAGGGGCACACTTTCAGAACTTGTATTTTTTAATTCTATCCATTCTTCATACTGACTTGCTGCTGTTCCCATCCACGCCACCTCATTTATCACCACTTCTGCTCTCGCCAAACTAAATCCTGAGAAGAAAATAACACCTATAAAAACCAAAAGAAGTTTTTTAGACATATAATTCTTTATTTTTTATAAAATAATATGTTACAATAATAACATGAAAAATAATTATGACCTTATAGCTATTGGGGATATCGTAGTAGATACTTTTATAAAATTGGAAAAAGCCAATATTCACGGTATTCCCGATAGCGAAAATTATGAAATATGTATGCCTTTTGCCGAGAAGTTGCCCTATGAAGACGTATTTATTTCGCCCGCAGTCGGCAATGCACCGAATGCGGCTGTCTCTATTTCAAGACTTGGGCTTAGCACCGCCCTTGTTTCAAACATCGGAGATGATAGGGATGGTGGAGACTGCTTGGCCTCTCTTAAAAAAGATGGCGTAGCTACAGAATTTGTTATAACCAATAGCGGAATGAAAACAAATCAACATTATGTTTTATGGTATGGAGCTGACAGAACTATTTTAATTAAACATGAAATTTATCCCTATACCCTACCTGAAATCAATCATCCGAAATGGATTTATTTTAGCTCTGTGAATGAAACTGCTTTTCCATTTCATTATGTTGTTGCAGATTATTTAGATACTCATCCAAAAATAAAGTTAGCTTTCCAGCCCGGAAAATTTGAAATAAAAATGGGAAAAGATAAATTAGAAAGACTTTACAAACACTCAAAATTATTTATTTGCAACGTTGAAGAAGCAGAAAAGATATTGGGACTAGAAGAAACAGAAATAAAAGAATTGCTTACAAAAATGCGTGACCTTGGACCCGAAATCGTTGTTATCACAGATGGACCAAAGGGCGCCTATTCTTATGATGGTACAGAATATTTATTTATGCCTATCTACCCTGATCCAAAACCTCCATATTCTCGCACAGGTGCTGGAGATGCTTTTTCTTCCACAATCGTAGCTGGACTTATCGCAGAAAAAACTTTAGCTGAAGCTCTAGCTTGGGCAGGAATAAACTCCATGTCCGTAGTCCAGCAAGTCGGCGCGCAAAGAGGGCTCCTCACTCGTGAAAAATTGGAAGAATATCTCAAAAACGCCCCGGAGAACTATAAAGCAGTAAAAATTTAGATTGGTATTTTTCTGTGACAAGGTTAAACCTTGTCAGTATCTTTAAATTGTAGCCATTCATTAATGAAATCATCAAATTTTAATTCAGCATTAAAGTACTCTGGAAATTCAGAGATTTTAAGAATCTTATTTTCAATTCTTTGGGTTCCAATAAGATCCAGATAGCTTGAATATTCATATTTATTAAGAAATTCTTTTGCGTGATTCAAATCCTTAATTCCATCTTCCTTCCAGTTTGAATCGATTAACTTGATAGGATTCAAATTAATATACGCAAAAAGGTATTTTAAATACACATCCTTAGCGATATGCTGTGCCTTAAAAGTGCCTTGAAAAAGCGACCCGTTTCTGTCGTGTTTTTTATTAAAATACATCGTATAGGCTGTTTGTAATTTTTGCATAAAAAGACTAATACCTCCCTCATGTATTTCATGCACCAATATATGAAAATGATTCGGCATTAAGCAATAACAACCTATTCCTACTAATTCTTCTCCTTTATCCATCTGAAAAATCTCTGACAAGGTTAAACCTTGTCTAAGCTGATCTCCGATATCCACCCTGGTGTTGCTATTACATAAATATAATAAAATTAAAAAACGAGAATACTCCCTTGGACCTGTGAAAATTTTTCTTTTATCAGTACCTCGATTATATAAATGATAATATTCACCCACAGAGAAATCTATATTTCTTGTCATGAATATATTATAACCAGAAACAATACATTCTGACAAGGTTTAACCTTGTTTGCATATATCGACATCTTATTAAAATTTTTCTTTTTGCGAAATAATCAAAACATCGTCTTGATTAAATACTGTGTACTCATAAAGTTTTGAGATTTTGTTATACCCCAGCACTCCATCAAAACCCTTATCTAATAAAACCCCCCTAATAACATCAGAAAGAATATGTTCAAATTTATCATCACCATTCCAAGACGATATATAACTCCAATCTCCCTTATTTTTTTCTTCCTCCTCTTGCAACCTACAATACTCTGCTTCTTGTAAAGGTTTATATCTTCTTAATACCTCCTCTCTTATATTTTCCGGTAATGGACTTTCATCGAATCTCACATCTCCGTGTTCCTCACTAAAGGTTTGTATATGATTAATACGAAGAAAACTCTTGTACAAAACTGGTCCATATTTTTCAGCAAGTTCTTGATGGGGAGTAAAATAAAATCCTTTACCAAAAAAACCGCTATCTTTATTTTCACCAGAATTTGCTCCAACTTTTAATATATCGAATTTATCAAATTTTTTTGAGCTACCATGATATAAAACCAATGGCTCTCCGTTTTCATCAACCACCATACTTTCTCCGAACCATTGTTTGAATGCTTCAGTCCTTACCATTTTCCACTCCAGTTCATCTAAGTTAGAAATTGATCCTCCCGGGGACACCAATAATTTACCTTCTGAATTTCTATCCTCGGGTTTAATTTGAATTAAATTACTTTGCTCAATAATTTGTTGTGTAATTTTTTTATCTTCAGCAAACCCTTCCTTTTCCTGAATCTTTGGTTGTAATATAGGCATTCTTTCCATTCTCATTTTTTTAGTTAAACTTTTCTCGTTAATATTTTTTTCACCGCTTCTTTAATAGAATTTTTACCCATATCGTAGTGTTCAACTAATTCATCTGGCGTGCCGGATTGGCCAAACTTGTCTTGTATTCCGATAAATTCCACCGGCACAGGAAATTTTTGCGCCAGAACTTCCGCCACGGCCGAACCCATTCCCCCAGCAACTTGATGCTCTTCTACAGTCACAATACTTTTACATTCTTTGGCGAGAGTTATTATTGCCTCACTATCTATCGGCTTAATACTTGAAAGATTCATCACTTTAGTTTTTATTCCTTCCGCTTCTAGTTCTTTTGCCGCCAGTAATGCACGATGCATCAATCCACCAGTAACGATTATTCCAACTTGCGCCAAACCAACATCCGGCATCCAATAAATTTCTGCTTTGCCTATCTCAAAAGGAGTTTCTTCGGTGGTTATTGTCGGTGTCTTTTCGCGAACCAAACGTAAGTATGCAGGCTTTTTTGTTTTTGCTAAGGCTAGCGTCACTTTTTTTGCTTCTATCGCATCACAAGGAGAAACGACATCAATGTTCGGCATCACCCTCATCAAGGCAATATCTTCCAGGGCTTGATGTGTTCCACCATCGGGACCTACAGAGATACCAGAATGCGATCCAACAATTACAACTTTTCTGTCATTGTAAGTTATCGTCGTCTTTATTTGTTCCCAGTTTCTGCCCGGAGAGAACATCGCATAGGAAGAACAAAATGGGATTTTGCCCATCGCAGCCATACCAGAAGCAATCGTTACTAAATTTTGTTCAGCCACTCCGACTTGGATAAATCTATTTGGAAATTTATCCGCGAACAAATGCATTTGTGTGCTTTCTGTCAGATCCGCGCAAAGTCCTACGACATTTTCATCTGCTTCCCCAGCAGCGAGCAAGCCTTGCCCGAAACCTTTGCGGATGGGCACCTGCTCTACGTCATCGCCCCAAATTTTTGGATTTAATTTTAAACTTGGATTTAACATATTTTAAAATCTCAAATTCCTTAATTCTTTTAATGCCATTTCCCCTTCTTCTTTACTTGGTGGTTTTCCGTGCCATTTATAATCTCTTTCAAATTCTTTTACTCCTTTGCCAGGTATTGTGTGCGCAATTATAACGGTCGGTTTTTCAAAAATATCTTGTGCCTCTTCTACTACTTCATTCAAGGCTCTGAAGTCGTGGCCAGAAACTTCTATCACATGCCAATTAAAAGCCTTCCATTTCGCATGAAAGGGTTCAAGGGGCATTACGTCTTCGGTAAATCCTTCAATCTGAATATTATTTCTATCAACTACCGCAATTAAATTTCTTAATTTATGTTTTCCCGCAAGCATTATCGCTTCCCAAGTATTTCCTTCATCCATTTCCCCATCAGACATAAAACAATAAATAAATCTGTCCTTGTCCTTTTTATCAATTTTATCAGCAAGCGCCATCCCCCCCGCTTGTGAAAGTCCAGAACCCAGTGGACCAGAACTGTTTTCAAGCCAAGGCATATATTCTCTGTGCGGATGTCCTTGTAGTCTTGTGCCAAATTTTCGCAAAGTTTTTAATTCTTCAATTGGGAAATATCCTGCGTGTGCCATAGTCGCATAAAGTACTGGGGCAATATGCCCGTTAGAAAGCACAAACCTATCTCTATCTTCCCAAGTTGGATTTTTGGGATCGTGTTTCAAAACATGAAAATAAAAAAGCGTAAAAATATCTGCCATGCCGAGCGGTCCGGCAGTGTGTCCAGATTTTGCCTCTACCAACATCTCAATAATCGATATGCGAATATCGTTTGCTTTTTTTGCTAACTCTTTTATTTTATCTTCAGATAAAAATGACATTGTTGTTTTTAATAAAGAACCCTGTGCCAAGAGCACAGGGTATTTAGAAGAGTCGCAAATGCGAAAGTTCCATACCTTGTTCCCTGACATACTTTTCTACGGCAGACCAGTTCCCTTTCTCGCCAACTGTGGCGACATAGTAACCGTCTGACCAGAACTCACCACCCCAGAGTTCTTTTTTTAATTGTGGATGGTGACGAAAGAGTTCGCGAGCAGTGATACTTTTGTAGAGACGGACGAATTGTCCGATGCTGTACTTTGGATGAAATGAAGTGAGTAAGTGGATATGGTTTTCGTCACAGCCAATCTCTTCCATTTCAAATTCGTATCTTTCTTCAAGCTCTTTCGTCACCAACTTGAGGGTCGCCACAATTGGCGCTTCAAGTAATGCTTTCCGATACTTTACGGGAAACACTACATGATAGTGAGTTTGGTATACGCAGTGGTGTCCTTGTTTTACTGTTGGCATTTACAACTCTAGTATATCTTGAACACCGAGGGTTTTCAAACTTTCCTACAATGCTCCTGCGGCAAGACCGCAGGGAAATCCTTCGGTATTATACCAAACTTTGAAAGGTTTGGAGTGCACCAATAGGATCCGGACTTTTCCATACAGAAGAACCTACCGCAATTCTATCAACGCCAGCTTTCAATAACATTTCTGCATTTTCTAAATTAATACCACCATCTACAGATAAAATTACTCCCGGCAAATTATTTTTCAAAAACTTTATATTTTCTATTACTTTTTCATTAAATTCCTGTCCCTGTAAACCAATTTCATCTATTCCCATACATTGCAGAAAATCAACTTTATCGGCAAGCCGCGCTATGACTGACAAATCATCATTCGGCTTAAAAGCAATGCCTATTTCCACATTGTCTCGTATATACATATCAAGACCTTCTAAAAAATGCTCAAAATCTTTAACATTTTTCTGTGCTCCTAAATGAAAAATAATTCTTTTCGGCCCTAGCTTCATATATATATCAAAATTCTCTGTGGCATGTTCCACCATTAAATCAAATTCAAAATCAAAATCTTCCCAATATGGTATACCTTCTTTTTCATTCAAAATGTTTAGAAAATCATAATCGTTAAATCCTCCGGTCGAAAAAGGCCAAGTCTGATTATGCACAAAAACGCCGTCACAAAAATCTATTTGCACGCACTTTGTCCGCCCACGCAAAAAAGTAAGTTTGTTTTTAATTTCGTTAAAATTTTTCTCCAATATCGCAGGAATTATTTCAGCCATAATTATTTTGAGCGCGTGAAGCTCGTAGTTAATTTATTTTTAAATTGTCTATTTTTCCTAAACGACGAACATGTCTTTCCTCGCCACTATAAGGAGCATGCAGCCAAAAATTCACTATTTCCATCATATCTTCTTCGGTAAAATAGCGAGCGCCTAAAGAAAGAACATTTGAATTGTTGTGCGCCCTCGATCTAGCCAAAATGCCTGATTCATCTTCCACTACAGGTGTAACTTTACCGTAATAAACAATCGCTCTAACGTGAGGAAATCTATTCGCCACCATAGCTTCTCCTTGCCCAGTACCACCGAGAATAATGCCTCGCGAATTATCCGGATCCTTCGAAATAGCCCGTGCTACAGGGATAACAAAATCTGGATAATCATCATTTTCATTATAATCAAAAGCGCCTTTATCTATAACTTCATGTCCTTGAAGTTTCAAAAAAGAAACAAGTTTTTCTTTTAACACATACCCTGCATGATCTGTGCCAATATATATTTTCATAATATTATTATACTACCATGCTCAAATTTTACAAATATCATGATATGATCTAACTATGCATAATAGTGTAAGAAACAACTTGCGTGACCTGATTGGAAATACCCCAATGCTAGAGGTAAAAACTATAAGGACCGACTGGAAAATATATTTAAAGTTAGAATATTTTAACCCAGGCGGAAGTTTTAAGGACCGTACCGCCCGAGCATTAATAGAGGTAGCAGAGAAATCTGGAAAATTAAAAAAAGGGATGACAATATACGAATCTTCTTCAGGCAATACTGCAAAGGCCTTGGCTATGCTCTCCGCAGAAAGAGGATATAAATTTGTGGCAGTTGTTGACAATCACGCTCCGGCAGACAAGCTTAATTCTATTTTGGCTTATGGGGCTAAGCTTCACTTTTGCGCTGAAAAAGAAGGCGATGAGGGTGGTCACTTAGTGGATGTTCGTCGCAACATGGCGAAAAAATTAGCCGAGGAAAATAACGGCATTAATTTAGACCAATATGACAATCCAGAAAATCCTCTTGGCTTTTATAAAACTTTAGGCAAAGAAATTCTTGACCAGACACCTGATATTAATTATCTAGTAGGAACCATCGGCACGGGTAGCTCTCTCTCAGGAACAGGCAAATATCTTAAAGAAAATAGTAAAGTAAAAATAATTGCTTTGGAACCAGAGGGCTCTAGCCACTTCTCTCCTCATGGCCATGGATATTTTATATCTGGTCCTGGATACCCTGCTGGAGCTGTCTTACCTAAAAATATTGACTCTGCAATATTCGATCTACATGATTATGTGTCTGACGCTGAAGCTTTTAATACTATGCGATTTTTTGCCCACAAGAAGGGATTGCTGGTCGGAGACTCCAGCGGTATGGTGCTCTATTATGCTATGAAATTTATTCAAAAAAGTCCGCAAAACTCTGATATTAAAACAATGGTTCTCTTGATAGGAGACAGCGGGGAAAGTTATTTAACTCATGCTTTCTCGGATACTTGGATGATAGAGAATGAACTTTTAGACAATACAGTCACAGAAAAGTTATCTTCCTTTTATATTTAACTTATTCTTTGTAAAAAAACTTACCTAAAAATGGAAAACCGCCCCCGAGAACGGTTTTCCATTCATGGGAGCGGTTGAGAACTTAAATTGCCAGCTTCGGGGAGTAGACACAATATTTGTCGTCTACTCTCTTTACTTCGTCGTCCAAGACGTGGATCAGGTGGGCATGAAACTCATTAAGCTCGTCGCCCGCGCGTTGGAATACATAGGCTACGAAAACATTACTCAGATCCTCGGCGACGGGCTTGTCTTCCGTGGTAAGAACAACTAAACTCGCGCAAGTCCTCAAATCGCTTGGAGGATTGTCTGGGTCATTTCGGAAAAGACTTAGGAGCTGGCTACCGAGAAGCCGACGCTTTTCCAACTTCGTCGCGGTGTTACCGAGGAAGTCTGTGAGTTTCCCCTCGAGAGTGAGTTCATCAACGACTATCTTCATTTCGGGTGCCACCCCCGAGAACACTATGCCTTTTTTTTTGAAACCTGGATCAAAATACGCCTCGAACACTTCGTGGGCTGTTGCATAAGTATCCTCGCCGTCTGTCGCTCCGAGCTTAAACACGAAGAGACGACTGAGATAGATCTTAGCGGTTCGCGCCGTCTTCGTAGCGACCACCCAGCAGGGCTCCTTGCGCAAGAACTTCTTGAGCTCGTCAAACCACATTCGCCCCCCATCTTTAGAAGCGAGCTTTTCAACTAGATCGCAGAGAGTCCCAAGCACTTCATCTGGGACCGTCACGATCAGCTTAACCAAACGACCGAGCATGGTATCCATGGTCAGCCTTCCTTTCTGCCTGGCAACCCCGTGTCGCCACAGCTTTTAATTTACAAAATTTTTTTATACGCTAAAAGCTATGGCGAACTTGCAATTTAAAAGAACTTTATACTCACGTATAATGCATTTTTTCAAGCAAAAAGTCAATATCTACACATCTATAAAACCATTTCCTTAATATATCATATATGATAG
>Ga0209211_10010392_pt1 | contig 12145 bp, 7 predicted proteins | sample RifGroA2_FD_183992 | JGI IMG/M metagenome (GOLD analysis project Ga0209211, IMG submission 183992) | Groundwater microbial communities from Rifle, Colorado, USA - Groundwater A2 (SPAdes) (version 2) | ecosystem: Environmental > Aquatic > Deep subsurface > Groundwater | place: Rifle, Colorado... | reverse complement strand
CGACGTCATCTGCATGGATATTGACGAAAAGAAGATCAATTCGCTTAAGAAGGGCATGATCCCCATCTATGAACCGGGCCTCGAAGAGATGGTCCAGAGATGTCAGCATGAAGGACGGCTCAAGTTTACCACGTCATTGAAGGATGCTGTTACAAAGAGCGAAATTATCTTCCTCTGTCTCCCCACCCCACAATCGGAAGACGGCGCGGCCGACCTCACACACGTGCTGAAGGTTGCAGAAGATATCGCCGATCAGGTCGATGACAGCAAGATCATTGTTAGCAAGAGCACCGTCCCCGTCGGTACCGTCGACAGAATCAAACAGGTCATGAAAAAGAAGGGTAAAACGAGTGTTGAAGTGGTCTCCAACCCTGAGTTCCTCAAAGAGGGGGCGGCAATTCAGGATTCGATAAAACCCGATCGGATTGTGATAGGGACGAAGAGCAAGCGTGCCGTCGCTGCGATGACAGAGCTGTATGCGCCGTTTGTCCGCACAGGAAACCCCATTCTCATCATGGATGAGCGGAGCGCCGAGATGACAAAGTACGCTGCAAATGCCTTCCTGGCAACGAAGATCTCGTTCATGAATGAGATGGCAAACCTTTGCACCCGATCGGGGGCCGACATCGAGGCTGTTCGGAGAGGAATCGGCTCCGATCCCCGCATTGGCCAGCAATTCCTGTTTGCCGGAGTGGGGTACGGCGGCTCATGTTTTCCGAAGGACGTCAAGGCTCTTGTCAAGACTGCCCGCGAATTCGACTATCAGTTTAGGACTCTCGAAGCGGTGGATCAGGTGAACGAGAACCAGAAGATAGTTACGATCAAAAAGCTAAGACGATATTTCAAATCCAAGCTCGGTTCGACAACGGTCGCCATTTGGGGCCTGGCGTTCAAGCCTAATACCGATGATCTCCGCGAAGCTCCGTCGCTCGTGATCATCAACGGCCTGCTCGAAGAAGGAGTCAAGATTCGGGTCCACGACCCCGTTGCCATGCCGGGGGTAAAGGCAATCTTGGGCAAGAAGGTCGAGTATTTTGACAACAGCTATGATGTTCTCAAAGGTGCTGACGCCCTCGTCATTGTCACCGAATGGAACGAATTCCGCCGCCCGGACTTCGCAAAGATGAAGTCCCTCATGAAACGCCCGCTGATCTTCGATGGACGGAACATCTATGATCCGAAAACGATGAAGGAGCTGGGTTTTGAATATTATGGGATTGGACGCGGAAGCGTACCTGAGGGAGGAGGGGAGGATAACGGAGGGTAGGAGGTAACGGAGGCTAGTAGGGAGTAAGCGGGAGACAGTAAGGAGAAAACATTTCTGGGGGGCTAATGAATAACCAGTACCGGGGGTACAGGGACCTAAGGGTCTATCAATTGTCATATGCGCTAGCGATGGAGATTTTTCGCGAAACCAAAAAGTTTCCAAGGGAGGAACTCTACTCGTTGACTGATCAAATTCGACGAGCGTCAAGAGCTGTTCCTGCGCTCATTGCTGAGGCGTGGAAGAAAAGAAGGTATGTTAAAGCTTTCGTCAGCAAACTCTCTGATTCATATACGGAGTCTGGAGAGACGGAGGTTTGGCTCGATTTCTCACTTGATTGTGAGTACATGCCAAAACATCGGCATGATTATTATCGACAGCGATACGATGAGGTCAATAAAATGCTGTTCTCAATGATGGAACGGCCAGAACGATTTTGCCACAGTTCTTGAAAATGATCTCTGCCTACTCCATACTGTCTACTGCCTGTTGCTCGCGCTCTACATGTCCACAATGACCTCTCCACCAACCTCCGTTGTGACCGGTGGTGCTGGCTTTCTCGGATCGCACTTGTGTGATCGTCTTATCGCTGAAAGCCACCGCGTTATCTGCATCGACAACCTCATCACCGGAAACCCGGCGAATATCTCACACCTCATCGGGAATCCGAAATTCACATTCATCAAGTATGACGTCACGAACTTCCTCTCCGTCGAGGAACCCGTCCACTACGTCTTCCACTTCGCCTCTCCCGCCAGCCCGATCGACTATCTGAAATTCCCGATTCAAACGCTGAAGGTCGGATCCTTGGGTACCCACAAGGCACTGGGCCTCGCGAAAGCCAAAGAGGCCCGTTTCTTCCTTGCCTCGACCTCTGAGGTCTATGGTGATCCCCTCGTCCATCCGCAAAAGGAGAGCTACTGGGGCAATGTGAATCCGGTTGGCCCACGAGGCGTGTACGACGAAGCTAAACGGTTCGCGGAAGCAATGACGATGGCTTATCACCGCTTCCACAAGGTGGAGACGAGAATCGTAAGGATATTCAACACTTACGGCGAGAGAATGAGAATCGAGGACGGACGTGCAATTCCGGCCTTTATGTCCCAGGCCCTTCGCGGCGAAGACGTAACTGTCTTCGGTGATGGGAGTCAAACCCGAAGCGTCTGCTACGTTGTAGATTTGATCGATGGGATCTACAAGCTGATGATGTCCGACTATGATCTGCCGATGAACGTTGGGAATCCGGACGAAATCTCGATGCTCGGCCTCGCAAAAGAGATCATCGAGCTGACGAAGAGCAAGAGCAAGATCGTCTTCAGGGAACTTCCCCAGGACGATCCGAAGATTCGGCAGCCTGATATCACCAAAGCCAGAGAGATCTTGGGTTGGCAGCCAAAGGTTCCGAGGGGAGATGGATTGAAGAAGACGATGGAGTATTTCAGAAAAGCATTGACGTTTTGAAAAAGAATAACACGGAGAACACAAAGGAGGCACAGAGAACACAGAGGAATGACTTCAACTCTCAGTGCTCTCTGTGCATCTCCGTGTTCTCTGTGTACCGTTTTTGAAAGAGGCTCATGCAGTCTTCCGAATTCGTCCTGACGCCGAATCGACACTCCTCCTTCGCTTCCACGGACTACAAGCACGTTGATGTGCTTGGTGTCCATGTGGGCCTCCTTACCCGCCATCGCCTCAATTCTCTTCTGAGGGAATCTCTTGACAGGGGATTGAGAGGATGGATCAGCTACGTGAATGTTCATGCCCTGAACATCAGTCAGGATCAGCCGTGGTTTCGCCTTTTCCTGAACGGATCGCTCCTCACGTACTGCGACGGACAGGGGGTGCGCCTCGGGGCCGCAATGGGAGGGAAATCCCTCCCCGAACGGATCGTCATGAGCGACTGGATCTACGATGTCTGCGAATTGGCAGTCGTCCGACAGGCGAAAGTGTTTCTCGTCGGCTCAACCGCCCCTGTGATCGAACGAGCTGTGAATGCCCTGAGAAGACAGTACCCCGACCTGAAGCTCGTTGGGAGTCACCATGGATTCTTCTCCGATCTCGAAAGCGAGTCCCTGGTTCAGGCAATCAACAAGGCAGAGCCGGATCTCCTCATCGTCGGAATGGGAATGCCGGTGCAAGAGCAATGGATTTTGAAGTACGGTGACCGTCTTCAGACACGGCTCATCTTCAATGCAGGTTCCTGTTTTGACTATGTTGCCGGTGTAAAGAAACGATGCCCAAACTGGATGGGCGTTATGGGACTGGAGTGGCTCTACCGCTTCGCCCAGGAACCACATAGACTCTGGAGACGTTACCTGCTCGGCAATCCTCAATTTCTTTTCCGCATCATAAGAGAGAGATTTCGCAACAACTCCTCATCGATTCAGCCCCTCTGAGTGTTCAGCAACAAAGTCACCGCTCCTTCCTGAGCTCTCAAACTCCGTGTTCTCTGTGACCCTCTGTGCTCTCTGTGTGATGCTTTCTTCCTCGATGGGTTACACAGAGAACACTGAGAAGTCACAGAGAACACAGAGGTCCATACTAAGTTCTCGCTTTTTTCGCAACCTGCTTGTAGATTGACTTTGCAATGAAGAAGAAGCTCGAAATCCCATCAGCGAATGACCCCTCTTTTCGCTGGGTCGCTGTCGGCCTGCTGGTCCTCGTCGAGCTCATGCTTTATTCCGCAAGCCTTGTTCATAGTCTGGCTGCCGACGATTTCATTTTTCGGGAATTTCATAATCGCACTCTCTCCGAGGTCTGGTCGCAGCCTGCAGACGATCATGGCCACTGGCGCCCCCTTTCGTATTCACTCAAGTATGTTCTCTTCTCAGCTTTCGAAGAAGCAGCCCTGCCTTGGCATACACTCAATCTCGTGATCCATTTGATTTCTGTTCTGCTCTTCTTCGGGATTCTTCGCAGGTTGTCCGAATCTTCCGAAATGAAAGGACTAACCGGCCCGATGCTGGCTGCCTTCATTTTCCAGGTTCATCCGGCAGCAGTGCAGAATGTGTATTGGGCCTCGGGGTTCTCTGATCTCGTTTGTATGCTGTTGCTGCTTCTGGCGACTTTCTTTTCCATATCTCGAATTCAGAAGGCAAAAGCTCATTTCACCTTTCTGGCGGCACTATCGTTTGCAGCGGCTCTTCTTGCCAAGGAATCGGCGATCGTATTCCCCGTCTTTCTGGTACTCATACTACGACTAACCCTGGGATCTTGGCAGTCGGTTCTGAAGCTTCATGGTCGCCTGCTGGCTCTTCTGAGTCTTTTGGCGCTTCTCTTCGCCATCTTCTTCATCCTTATCTCCGGCCAAATTGTCTGGCAACAATCCGGCCTTCTCGCCGGCGCATGGGGTGTCTTCCTCCGCGGATTCGGAATGCTTGTGATTCCGACGGATTCCATGAGAATCTATCAGCTTGGTCTTGAGACGCCCCTGGCTGCAGCAGGACTCTGCGCTCTCGTGATCTTTGTCCTGGTTCTGTTATTTCGGAAACAACTCTTGACCTTGACCTTGATCTTGCTTTTCCTCTTGACCTTCTTATCAGGGTTCTTTGTTTACGCCATAGGTGGTTACATCTCCCTTCGATTGATGTACAGCTCGATCGGTTTCTTTGTGATCGCTGTTTTTCTCCTCCTGACGGGAAAAGCATGGTGGACGGGGGAAGATCCTCTCACCCGAATTCTTCGCTGGTCCGCGGTACTCTATGCCGTTGCGTCGTTCTATTTCTCCATTTCTGCCGTGATGGACTGGCACGTTGCGGACAAGTTTGCAAAGGCTATGGGAGACTCATTCGTCACGTATCATCTGGAGGCCAAGGAATCCGCATACGTTTTTGGCGTAATCCCATCGCGGCTGCGACAGGCGGAGATCTGTGGCGAACCTTCGACTGATTTTAAGGGAATTCTCCGCCGGAACGAATTGCCCGACAGCGTCCGGATGCGATCGCTGCTCCGAATCGTCCTCCTTGACCGTGAAGACGTTTCCGCCAATGCCATTCTCCTGAGGAACTCAGCGAAATCGCTTATCGTCAGCACGCAATCTGAGAATCAGTTTTTCCTGTTCGGGCGGGTCGATACCCCCCATAAGCTTCCCGTTGGCACAGTGTTCGAAGATCAGAGTTATACGGTTGAAGTCCTCGAGACGATTTTGGATGACCGGGCCGTGACGGTGAAGGTGACAGCGAAGGATCCCGCTGACTTGGACAGGCTCCTGTTCTTCGATGACCAGGAAAGACAGTTTGTCCCCCTGCAGGAGATAGAGCCGGTATCTGAGGATGAAACGAATGAGTGAATCGATCCGATGGATTAAACGAATGATGGATCGGATTGTGTTTTCCCTGTTCGGTCTCTTTTTCAGAAGGCGTAAGGGCGCGAACACGATTCTTGTCATTCGGACCGACGGAATCGGTGACCTTGTCTTCTCTCTGCCGTTTGTCCGGGATCTTAAGGAGCATTTTCGCGACCACCGTCTGGTGCTTGTCTGCCGGGACACAGCAGCTCCGCTTGCGAATTCAGATCTATTCGATAGTGTTATCTCTTTTCGGTATTTGCAGTACCGGTGGAACTACTTCTATCGCCTCATGATTCTTTCCAGAATTCGTACCCTCAAACCCTCTTGCACTCTTTACCTCAGCTATCACCGTCAGCACATCGGCGATGAAATGGCGATTCTGTCAGGTGCAGAGAGGGTGGTTGCGTTTGACGGTAACGATGAGATCATTCATCCTGACATGAGAAGAGCAAACGACCGGCACTATTCGGATATCGTTCAAGCCGACGACCATTCTCCCGAATCTGAAAAATATCGCTTGCTCCTGGAGAAACTGGGAATCTCCTTCGGGGGGGAACTTGAGAAACTAAAAGGCTCTCGAGGGTTGAGTGAAGGAAGAGAAAGGGGGTTGCCGGAGAAAGCAATTGTTCTCACACCCGGTGGAAGTTCCGCTCTTCGCCGCTGGCCGCCGGAACGGTTTGCAGAGTTGGGAGACAGGCTGGCTCAAGCAGTTGGAACAAAAGTCATCCTTTGCGGTAATCAACATGAAAAGGCGCTGCTTAAGGCCATTGCGGGAAAAATGTCAAGGCCCTGTACGGTTGAATGTGATTTGCCGATAGAGAGAATCGCCATGCTGATCAAGAAAGCGAAGCTTGTGGTGGGGAACGAATCGGGATTAGTTCACATCGCGGCATCATTGGGGACGCCGGCGGTTGTTATTCTGGGCGGAGGTCACTATTCACGCTATTTCCCCTATGGATCGGCGAAGATCGTGAATCACAAGCTCGATTGCTACGAGTGCAATTGGAAGTGCCCTTTCCCGGAGCCGTACTGTCTCACGAGGATTTCGGTTGAAGAGGTGATGAAGGAAGTGGCAAAACTCATCCCCCATATCCCCCTTCTCTTTGTACAAAGAGAAGGGGGAGGTTCGCGAGGGGGTTGAGTTCGGTTCGCAATATTATTTTGGGGGATCATGGCAAAAAGTAAAAGAGAAGTTCGAGAAGAAGCTAAGAGGCTTTCTCGAGAACTCAGGAAGCGGATGACAAGGGCGGAGAAGATCTTTTGGCAGGCTGTGAGAAATCGCAGGTTCCTGGGCAAGAGATTCATTCGGCAACATCCATTGTTTCATGAGGCTAGCGGGAGCTTCTGGTTCTACATAGTTGATTTCTATTGTCCTGAAGACCGACTCGTCGTCGAACTCGATGGGAGTTCTCACGAAGGAAAAGAGACTGAAGACCGAGAGAGGACAGAAATTGTAGAAGCCAATCGCATACGCATTACGAGGTTCGGGAATGAGGAAATTGAAACAGATATCAGCAAGGTACTTCGAAAGTTAGAAAGAGTCCTGTTGGGCTAACTCATCCCCCATATCCCCCTTCTCTTTGTACAAAGAGAAGGGGGAGGTTCGCGGGGGGTTGAGTTAGTGTATCCCGTATGCAATCCACCTCCGCCATCATCATAAACTGGAACACCAGGGAGCATCTGCTTCGCTGCGTGGAATCCCTCCTTTCAGAGGGTCTTGACCAACCCTCGATCCTCGCCGTAGATCAGGGCTCTTCGGATGGTTCGCTCGAGGCGCTGGTTGCGAAATTCCCCGACGTGCGCGCGATTTCCATTCAAGAGAACATCGGTTATGCTCATGCGGTGAACTGCAGTGCAGCGAAGACAAACGCCCCATTTCTTCTTGTTGCCAACGCGGATATTTTTGTGGGCAAAGGAACAGTCCGACTCATGACCGAAGTGATGCAGGGGGATGAAGAAATTGGAATGCTGGGATGTACGGTGTTGGATTCAAGGGGAAACAGGGCGACAAGGTTCTCGAGAACGTCTGTGACAAGAGCTATTCTTCTGGAACTCGTTCCGAGGGGATTGCGCGGTCTCTGGAGGGACGCGGAACAGCTGGGCCGCCGGGATACGCAGCCGTTTCCGGTGACGTACGTGGAGGGGGCGTTTTTTATGGTTCGAAGCGAAGCGTTCTATGCTGTTGGCGGGATGGATGAGGGATTTACGTTCTTCTACGAGGATGCCGATCTGCCGATGAGAATGATCAAGTCGGGATTCCGGGTGTTGCATCTCCCCGCTGCATCTGTCACGCATCACGGCGGAGCGAGCTTTTCTCAAGTGCCTGAGCGGCATGCCTCCGAATTTCATCGCAACATGATCCGATTGTACATCCGCCATGCAATGAGGAGGGCCGTATGGCTCAAGCGTGCCATGCGCGCCATCGCATCGATGAAAGTACTGACACTGGGCCTCTTGTCGTTCGCAGGCGAAGATGTGCAAAGGCGGATCAGACGGAACAGGACGATCCTTCGATCGTTCAACGATATTCCAAAGGTCGTCAACAGCGAGCAACCGCTTGTCTCCGTGATAGTGCCAACGTACAACAGAAGGGACCTGGTGCGCGCTCTGACGGACAATCTTCGTCATCAGACATACTCGAATTTCGAAACCATCGTTGTCGATCAGAGCGACGCGGAAGGGCAGCCGCCTGACAGTTCCACAGCCGGAGTTCGATGGCTCAGTGTGAAGAGGGCTAACAGAAGTCTGGCAAAGAATGTCGGATTGCGGGAGGCCAAAGGAGATATTCTCCTTTTCTGCGATGACGATATTGTTCCCGAACACACGATGATTGAAACGCATGTGCGCGCTCACGCTGATCCGTCCGTAGGCGGCGTATCTTGTCGGTTGACAGAAGAGGGGCTGACACCACTAACCACTAACAACATATGCAGAGTCACACCGTACGGACGCATGATCGACCGCTTTCAATCGAACACGGAATGTTTTGTCGAGACGCTGGTCGGCGGCAACATGTCCGTAAAGCGAGAAGTTCTGACAGAGGCGGGGTATTTTGATTCGATATTTGCAGGCACCTCGATATTCGAAGAGCAGGATCTTTCTGAACGAATTCGAAGTCTCGGCTTCGCGATTCTGTTCACGAACCGATCCTCAGTACATCATCAGCCGCAGCGGGATGGTAACGTCGGGCTGAGATCTACCGACCCATCCAGCTACTATCACGATTTTCATCACAATGAGATTGTCTTCTTTCTCAAGAATCGCAGCCATCTGCTCCTGCTGTTTGTCATTCCATTCTGTCTTCTCCGCACGGTGAAGCAGTCGTTGCGATATCGTTTGTCGTTCCGTCAGGGAATGCATATTTTCGGAGGTGCTTTTGCGGGGATTCGGGCGTATTACAGGTCGATGAAGTAAATCAATCTCATCCCCCCAACCCCCTTCTCTTAGCAAGAGAAGGGGGAGAGTCGAAAGGGGGATGAGATCGAACATGCTTAGCAATCTATCCATATCGCGCATTCTTCTCCTTGCGAGCCTGCTGTTTTGCCCCCTTCTGCTTTTCCCCCAAGGCAAAGCAGTCCGCGTCTCTGCGTCCGAACGCGATATCGTCCTCGATTACTACCCGTCAGCCTACAAACCGCAAAAGGTCTCCATCAACGCGCAATCCTATTTCTACTTTCCTGAGAGCGAACTGACCTCGAAAGCAGGAGAACCTGGATTACCCGCAGAGTCCTTTTTGATTGGAATTCCCGCTTCGGGCAGTGTTGATGTCGAGCTGATTGAAGAACAGTTATCAGAGCCGACAATGGGCCGAATTGCCCCCGTTCCTGAGATATCAATCGGTTCGGATTCACTGCACCACATCGAAAGAAGATTTGGTACATCCGCATTCGACCGATCACAATCTGTCGCCCCCGTTTGGGTCGATGAGCTCTTCTGGTGGCGTTATCAACGCGTCGCACGCATTTCTGTAAGAGCCATTTTGTTCAATCCTTCCGGCGAGATGTTCCGCAACCGCGAGCGCGTTCGGCTGAGGATCACTTTCACGGACAATCGTGCGAGTCTGCCTGCACCTCAAGAAACACCAAAAACAGAAGAACTGTACAGGAGCCTCCTGACAAACTATGAGCAGGCACGACAATGGAGGTCCCTGGAAACTAAGGACGGGACGGCTACAGCCGACACGACAGGAAACTGGTTTGTGCCAGGACAGCAGTTTGTAAGAATTCCGATTGTACAGGATGGTCTGTATCGGTTAACCTTCAACGACCTCCTTGTTGCAGGAGCCGTTCCTTCTGCGGTTGGACTGCAAACAGCAGATCTCTATTACAACGGCCGTTCGATTTCGTTCAGAGTGATCGGAGACGACAGCACATTCGGAGTGGGCGATACACTTGAATTCTATGGTTCGAGACTGTTCGATAGCGCCGGCGTTCTCAATGAATTTTCTGATACCAGCGTATTCTGGCTGACGTTTTCAGGCTCAGGCGGGAAACGCACAATGGTTGACACCACAGGAAATCCCTCTCCGCAGGATACAGCGGAATACTTCCTGGCAACGTACAGGATGGAGAAAGACTCGTTCTATTTCTATGGGAATGGGGGATTACCTGCAAATAATCAACCTGCGAAGGTCTTTGGCGAGGGATGGTATTGGAAACGGCTGCTGGCGGGGCAGACTGCATCGATAAGCCTCTCTGCTCTCAATTATCACAAAACCGGAAATCCTTCATATCTGGTTCGTGGTCGGCTGCACAGCCCTGTTGTCAACCAGGGATCGACTCCCGACCACAGCATCGAAGTGCGGGTGAACGGAAGTACTATCGGCACGATTCAGTTCGAAGGAAATAGGGATACCGTGTTCGTTCTTCAGGCATCTTCCAGCCTCTTTGCAGAAGGGAATAATTCATTCACTCTCCAATCGAATACAACGGGAGCGTCTCTCAACGAGGTATTTGTTGACTGGCTGGAATTGGAATGTCAAAAGGAGCTCACGGCTGATCTGGACTCGCTCGCATTTACGGCGGATCACATGACCGCGAACCAGGTCGGATTCTTCCGGATCGTCGGCTTTAGCAGCCCCGACATCGCTGCGTATCGGATCGGCCAATTTGGCGATCTCGAGCGCGTATTTCGCGGAAATGTTACCGGCAGCTCAGAGTACTCGATTTCTTTTACCGATACAATTCAACCGGGCAGGAAATATCTTGCAGTGACAGAAGGAAAGAAAAAAACTCCGCCTCTCCTTCACCTAAGGACATTTGGAAACCTGAGATCTCCAACACTCGGGGCCGATTACCTTGTTGTTACGTCCCGGGAGCTGATGTCGGCAGCGAATCAGCTCGCGTCGTACCGCTCGCAAACAGGTGTCGGCCGGACAGCGGTCGTGACGGCGGAAGATATCTACGACGAGTTCAGTTACGGCCACTTCAACCCCTTTGCCCTAAGGTCATTCCTCCTTGCGGCTGATACGCTCTGGACCGGGCCGCAGTCCTCCATGATCGTCTTTTTCGGAGATGCAAACTGGGATTACAAGAATTTCCTGAAAACGTCCCGCCGGAATCATGTTCCGTCGCTGGGGAATCCCGTCTCCGACCTGTGGCTTGTCGCCTCGCCCACCGACCTGTATCTCCCGAGAAAAGAGGTTGGTCGAATTCCGGCCGCTTCCCTCAACGAGGGGCTCAGTTTCGTATCCGCTTTGGGTCAATACGAATCGCAGCAACTGAGCAGATGGAACAAGACCTATCTGTTCATGGTCTCCGGATTCGATTCGGCCGAGACTGCCGCTTTTTCCATCTTCGCCGAGAACATGATCAACCAGAATATCTCGCCTGCACCTCTTGCAGGGCTCGCCTCGCGTCTCTATCGAAAGGTGCAGGTCTCCGGTACGACGGAGTCCGAGGAGGTCCGGCGGATCCTGAGCGATGGGGCGGTTTGGATCAATTTCTACGGACATGCAGGTACTGAGGCATGGGGAAATGGTCTGAGTGAGGCATCGGATCTTATCAACGATGAGGGGAAAAGGCATATCGTGACGGACGTGAGCTGCAGTACGGTGAGATTTGCGGAGCCGCTCATCGAGTCGTTTGCGGAGAAACTGCTGTTTGCACCAGAGGGGGGAGCCATGGCCTATATCGGAGGAAGCGGATTCGGGTACGAGAATCCCCTTCGCTTCATGGCAGGGAGATTCTACAACGATGTCGCAAAGGATACTGTTCGCGAGATCGGGAGCCTCCTGTTCCAAGCCAAGCTGGCCCTGCACGCGGCCCAAGGGACCGGCTCTATCATCAACCAGGAGGCTCTTCAGCTCACGACGCTGCTCGGAGATCCTGCCACCAGGATCGCCATAGCGGAAAAGCCTGACTACGCGGTCAATTCCAGGGAGATCGTCGTCGAACCGGCGCAACCGAGCGAAGCGGATAATGAGGTGACAGTTCGGATTCCGCTCCGCAATTTTGGGCTTCAGAATTCCGACTCGGTGTTGACAAGAATTACGCATACGGCCGAAAATGAACAGTCGGAGATGATCGATTTCGTTCGGCCGGGCTTCGGTTTCGTCGATACGCTGACAGTAACGCAGAACTCATTCCTCAAGC
>Ga0209211_10010391_pt1 | contig 12147 bp, 12 predicted proteins | sample RifGroA2_FD_183992 | JGI IMG/M metagenome (GOLD analysis project Ga0209211, IMG submission 183992) | Groundwater microbial communities from Rifle, Colorado, USA - Groundwater A2 (SPAdes) (version 2) | ecosystem: Environmental > Aquatic > Deep subsurface > Groundwater | place: Rifle, Colorado... | reverse complement strand
GCGGACCAGCGGGGACCACACTCCGGGGTCTTCAGTCCCTTGCATCTCCGGAGATGCAAGGGACTCGGGGCTAAAGCCTTGTCAACGTTACCGAATGCGGTTAACTAAACGGCATTGGCCTTAGGCCCGGTCCACCGATCAACGCTACGGTTGACTTGGTGAGCACATCGTAACGAGGGGGAGCGAGATTGTCAAAGGGATCGCGCCGCTGGCCGCAACCCGGTGAATATGACTACGGAATCAGGCGAATTTCGCTTCGATATTCTCGCTGAGCACGAAGATGATCATCCTTTCCCCGGTCCTCGTGCTCAGGTCCGAGTGCAGGCTGATCACGTCACAGCCCGTGAGGTCGCGAAGGCTCTTTTCGAGGAGGTTCCGTCCCGTCTCCAGAAGCTTGGTGCGCACCTGCTTCAGCAGCTCGACGCCTTCGACCTTGATGAGCTGGCTCTCCGCCGGGGTCAGCACGCCCTTGAGCCGCACGAGGACCATGTCGTGGAGAACGTAGGTCTTGATCTCCGTCGGCCCGCGCCCCATGAACTCCCGCTCGAACGCGACGATCGCCTTGCCGATCTCAGCTTCGAGCTGTCCTTTCGTGCGCTTTGGCATGGAGGTCTCCGCGCTGGTAGTGCCCGCCGACTCTGGTTGGTAAGCCTACGCCGCCGTCAGGCCGTTAGTGTATACCGGCGGGTGGGGTGGCAACATGCGGCGCGAGGGCAGAGTGAGTGAGGGGGCGAGACGTGCCCTCTATTCGGCAAAGAGCCGGTCCCGGGCAGCCTTGCAGACAGCCACGACCGCCGGATGCGTGAGCTTCCGGTCGAGCGCGATCGCGTAGAAGCGCTCACGAATCTCCTCAGCGCGGCCGATCACTCGCACGCGATATTCCTGGCGCACCTGCGCTTCGATCGCGCTCGGGGCCGCGAATACGCCGACGCCCGACTGGCCGAACACCTTCAGGAGCGCGCTGTCGTCGAACTCGCCGACGATTCGATTCAGCGCGCCCCCGAAGCGCTGGATGACGGTGACCGCCCCGCAGTGACTGTCCCGGATCCCTCGGCGCGCGGCCCGGCGCCGCAACCAGCCGAACACGACCCGGATGAAGACCGCCAGCACGTCGCGGCAGAGGGGGGCGTCGAAGGCAAGTTGGTACCGCAGCGACCACGGGAGGGAGAGGACCCACTGCCGCACCGGGACGTCGGGGATCACCCGGTCGACCAGCTGCGCGGCCAGCTCCGTCATGCGGCGGCCGCCACACGAGGGGCAGAATCGACCCTTGCAACTGAACGCCACCACCATCTCATCCCCGCACTGCTCGCACCGCACGTGAAGGCAGCCCCGCGAGAGCAGACCGCAGCCCAGGCACGCCTCGAACTCCTCCGTCACGAACACACAGTCCTTGCACTGCCAGCCGACGGAGAGCGTGAGCGTCACCCCCTTGGCTGACCATGGCTGCCCGCGCGCACCAGCCAGTCCTCGAGGAGCCCGCCGTGGATGCGGCGGTGGCGCAGACGCTGGAGCTTGGCGAGCCCGAACAGCGGACAGTTCACGTGCTCTCGGGAGCGGACAGATCATGTGCTCCCTCCACAAGGCAGTGCCGGCGGTTGCGCCGGCCGGGCGGGCGTGCTAAGCAGGGCGCATCGTGCAGGCGTTCAGGTTCGAGCTGTGTGACCTGCCGCCCGCGGCCGAGGCGCTTCGCGCCGAGGTGCGCGAGTTCCTGCGCGCCGAGCTGACGGGCCGCCGGCGGGCCGAGCGCGCGGACTCCTGGGGCGGGTTCGACCCGGCGTTCAGCCGGAAGGTCGGCGCGCGCGGCTGGATCGGGATGACGTGGCCCACGCGCTACGGCGGCCACGAGCGGAGCTTCCTCGAGCGCTACGTCGTGCTCGAGGAGATGCTGGCCGCGGGGGCGCCGGTCGGCGCGCACTGGGTGGCGGACCGCCAGAGCGGGCCGCTCCTGCTCCGCTACGGCACCGAGGCGCAGCGCGAGCGCTTCCTGCCCGCGATCACGCGCGGCGAGCTGGCGTTCGCGATCGGCATGAGCGAGCCCGACTCGGGCTCGGACCTCGCCTCGATCCGCACGCGCGCCGAGCGCGCGGACGGCGGCTACCGGGTCAACGGCACCAAGGTCTGGACGAGCAACGCGCACCGCGCGCAGTACCTGATCGCGCTCTTCCGCACGCAGGTCGTCCCGGACAAGAAGCACGAGGGACTCTCGCAGTTCCTCGTGGACCTCGCGGCGCCCGGGATCACGATCCGCCCGATCATCGACCTCGGCGGCGCCCACCACTTCAACGAGGTCGTGTTCGAGGACGCCCTGATCCCCGAGGACCTGCGCGTCGGCGGCGAGGGCGACGGCTGGAAGCAGGTGACGACCGAGCTGGCGTTCGAACGGAGCGGCCCGGAGCGCTACCTGTCGAGCTTCGCCCTCCTGCTCGAGCTGGTCCGGCGCGAGGCCGAGCGGCCGAGCGAGCGCGGCACGGTCGCCGTCGGGCGGCTCGTCGCGCACCTGGCGACGCTCCGGCAGATGTCGCTCTCGGTCGCCGGCATGCTCGAGGCGGGGCTGAACCCGAACCTCGAGGCCGCGCTGGTGAAGGACGTCGGCACCGCGTTCGAGCAGGAGACGCCCGAGGGGGTCCACGCCCTCCTCGACGTCGAGCCCGAGCCCGGCGCGGGCCGGGGCGACCTGGAAGAGGTGCTGGGCTACCTCGTGCAGCGCGCGCCCTCGTTCTCGCTGCGCGGCGGCACGCGCGAGATCCTGCGCGGGATCATCGCGCGGGGGCTGGGGCTTCGATGAGCGAGCTGGGGACGCTGCTCGCCGACACGGTCACGCGCCTCTTCGGCGACCTCGTGACGAAGGAAGCGCTCGAGGCGGCGGAGAAGGGCGCCTGGCCCGAGAAGCTCTGGCGCGCGCTCGAGGAGGGCGGGCTCACGCTGCCGCTCGTGCCCGAGGCGCAGGGCGGCGCCGGCGGCTGCTGGGAGGACGCGGAAGTCGTGGTGCGCGCCGCCGGCCGCCACGCCGCCCCCGTGCCGCTCGCCGAGACCATCGTCGCCGGCTGGCTCCTCGCGGGCGCCGGGCTCGAGGTGCCGATGGGGCCGCTGACGCTCGCGCCGGTCCGCGCGGACGAGTCGCTCAGGCTCGCGCGCAAGGGCGCCGCGCTCGAGGGCACCGCGACGCGCGTGCCGTGGGGCGCCCGGGCCGGTCACGTCGTCGCCCTCGCGGAAGCGGGCGGGCGCCCGACGGTCGCGCTCGTCGCCGCGGGCGCGGCGCGCGTGACGCCCGGCCGGAACCTCGCCCTCGAGCCCCGCGACACGCTCGTGTTCGACGGAGCGCCGGTCCTCGCCTCGGCGCCCGCCGCCGCGGGGCTCGGCCCCGACGCGCTCCAGGTCTACGGCGCCCTCGTGCGCGCGGCGCAGATGGCCGGCGCGCTCGAGAGCGTCCTCGAGCAGGCCGTGCGCTACGCGGGCGAGCGCCGCCAGTTCGGCCGGGCGATCGGGAGCTTCCAGGCGATCCAGCAGCAGCTCGCCGTCCTCGCGGGCCACGTGGCCGCGGCGGGCACGGCCGCGGCCCACGCCTTCCGCGCCGCCGACCGCCGCGGCCCCGCCTTCGAGGCCGCCGCCGCGAAGGTCCGCACCGGGGAGGCCGCGGGCGTCGGCGCGGCGATCGCCCACGCGGTGCACGGCGCGCTCGGCTTCACCTACGAGCACTCGCTCCACTTCGCGACGCGCCGGCTCTGGTCCTGGCGCGCCGAGTTCGGGAGCGAGAGCCGCTGGGCCGTGGTGCTCGGGCGCACCGTCCTCACGCGCGGCGCCGACCTGCTCTGGCCCGACCTCACCGCGCGAGGCGGCGCATGAGCGAGGCGTCCCGCGCGCGGTCCCCCGAGGAGCGGCGGCTGCTCGAGCTGGCCGCGCAGCGCCTGCCGGGCGGCGTGCTCGGCTCCTCGCGCTTTCCCGACGAGCTGGCGTTCGTCGTCAGGCGCGGCCGGGGCTCGCATGTGTGGGACGTGAGCGGGCGCGAGTACATCGACTACCTCCTCGGCTCGGGCCCGCTGATCCTCGGCCACGCGCACCCGGCCGTGGTCGAGGCCGTCCGCACCCAGATCGAGGACGGCTCGACCTACTACATGGTCAGCGAGCCGATCGTGCGCCTGGCCGACGAGATCTGCCGCGCCGTGCCCTGCGCCGAGCAGATCCGCTTCACGTCCACGGGCACCGAGGCGACGTTCTTCGCGCTCCGCGCCGCGCGCGCCTTCCGCAAGCGCGACAAGATCATGAAGTTCGAGGGCGGCTACCACGGCAGCCACGACTACGCGCTGATGAGCTCGTCGCCCCGCTCGCCGAAGGCCTTCCCCGCGCCCACCCCGGACTCCGCGGGCATCCCGCAGGCGATCGAGGGCGAGGTGCTGATCGCGCCCTACAACGATCTCCCGACGGTCGAAGCCCTCCTGGCGGCGCACGGCGGCGCGCTCGCCGCGGTGATCGTCGAGCCCTTCCAGCGCCTGATCCCTCCCGCGCCCGGGTTCCTCCAGGGCCTGCGCGCCGCGACCGCGCGCCACGGGATCCCGCTCGTCTTCGACGAGGTCGTCACCGGCTTCCGCTTCGCGTGGGGCGGCGCGCAGGAGCGCTACGGCGTCGTCCCGGACCTCGCGGCCTACGGCAAGATCGTGGGCGGCGGCTTCCCGCTGGCGGCGGTCTGCGGGCGCGAGGACATCCTGCGCGCCTTCGACCCGCGGCTCGAGGGGACGCCCGAGTTCATCGCGCAGATCGGCACGCTGAACGGCAACCCGATCGCCGCGGTCGCAGGGCTCGCGACGCTCGCGGAGCTGGCGAAGCCCGGCGCGTACGCGAGGCTCCACGCGACGGGGGCGGCGCTCCGCGACGGGCTCGCCGACCTCGTGCGGCGCTCGGGCCTGCCCGCCCAGGTGATCGGCGAGACGACGGTCTTCGACGTCGTCTTCACCGACCGGCCGGTCACCGACCACCGCGCGATGCTCACGGCCGACGGCCGCCGGATGAAGGCGTTCAACGCGGGCTGCCTCGCGCGCGGCGTCGTCAAGGGCGCCTCGAAGATCTACGTCTCGCTCGCCCACACCGAGGCCGACGTGGCGCGCACGCTCGAGGTGTTCGAGGCGGTCCTAAAGACCCTGGCGTGAGCGGGGGCGTCGGCGCACGGATTCACGAACCGAGAGCAGGAACCGCTCGACGTACCAGCGGCGGATGTCGGCCTCGAGCGCGTCCACGCCTAGTAGTCCCGCGGGTCGAGCGCGTCGCGGAGCCCGTCACCCGCCAGGTTGAACGCGAGCGTCAGCGAGAAGATCGCGAGCCCCGGCCACCACGCCATCCAGGGCGCCGACTCGAGGAACTGCTGGGCCGCGTTCAGCATGGTGCCCCAGCTCGGCGCCGGCGGCTGCACGCCGAGCCCGAGGAAGGACAGCACGGCCTCCGCGATGATCGCCGTCGGGACGGAGACCGTCGCCTGCACGAGGATCGCGCTCACGACGTTCGGCAGGATGTGCCGCGCCATCAGCCGCGCGTCGCCGCCGCCGAGCGCCCGCGCCGCCTGCACGTAGTCCTCCTCCTGCGCGGCGAGCACGAGGCCGCGCGTGAGCCGGATGAACGTGGGCGTGGCGCCGAGGCCGATCGCGAGCGTCGCGTTGACGAGCGACGGCCCGAGGATCGTCACGAGCCCGATCGCCAGGATCAGGAAGGGGAACGCGAGCCAGGCGTCGGTGAGGCGCATCACCACGCCGTCGAGCGCACCGCGGTAGTAGCCCGCGACCAGGCCCGTCGGCACCCCGATCGCGATCGCGAACAGGATCGAGAACACGCCGGCCTGCATCGAGATGCGCGTGCCCCAGACGACCCGGGCGAGTCCGTCGCGCCCCAGGTCGTCGGTGCCGAACGGGTGCGCGAGGCTCGGCGGCTTGCGGATCTGGCTCCAGTCGATCTTGAGGGGGTCGGTCCGCGCGATCCAGGGCGCGCCGAGCGCCAGCACGACGAACCCCAGCACCACGAGCGCGCCGGCGACCGACGCCGGCCGGCGGCGCGCGCGCCGCCAGCCGCGCGCGAGCCACCCGCCGGGCGTCCCGTCAGGCCCCACGCGCCGCGCCCCGGATCCGGATCCGCGGGTTCAGCAGCGAGTACGACAGGTCCACGAGGAGGTTGATGAGCACGTACGCGCTCGCGGTGATGAGCACGACGCCCTGCACGAGCGGGTAGTCGCGGGTGAAGACGGCCTCGACGATGAGCCGCCCGAAGCCCGGCACGACGAAGATCTGCTCGGTCACGACGGCGCCGCTCATGAGGGCGCCCATCTGGAGCCCGAGGATCGTGACGACGGGGATCAGGCCGTTGCGGATCGCGTGGCGGAGCACCACCGCGCGCTGGCGGAGACCCTTGCTGTACGCGGTGCGGATGTAGTCCGCGCTCATGACCTCGATCATGGCGTTGCGCGTCTGCCGCATCAGCACGGCGGCGAGGCCCGTGCCGAGCACGAAGGCGGGCATGAGCATGCGCTTCACGTTGCCGAGGGGGTCCTCGAGGAGCGGCACGAACCCCGAGGCGGGCAGCCAGCCGAGCCGCACCGAGACGAGCAGGATCAGCATGATGCCGAGCCAGAAGTTCGGGACGCTGAGCCCGCAGAGCGAGACGCCGTTGGCCAGCGCGTCCCAGGCGGTGTTGCGCCGGAGCGCGGCGAACACGCCGGCGGGGATCGCGATCGCGAGGGCGACGAGGAGCGACAGGCTCGCCAGCTCGAGCGTGATGGGGAGCTTCATCGCCACCGTGCGCGCCACCGGCTCGCGCGTGCGGATCGACTCGCCGAGGTCGCCCCGCAGCGCGAGCCCGACCCAGCGCAGGTACTGGACGGGGATCGGGTCGTTGAGCCCGTACTTCTCGCGGACCTCGTCGAGCCCCGCCTCGTCGGCGTCGGTGCCGGCGAGCACGCGCGCGGGGTCCCCCGGGATCAGGCGCACGCCGGTGAACACGACCAGGCTGATCACCGCGAGCGTGACGAGGGACAGGAGCCCGCGCTGGAGCAGGTAGTCGAGCACGCGCCCTACGCCGCGGCGCCCCCGGCGCCGCGGCCCTCCGCTACTGCCAGGACGTCCCCTTGATCCGCACCAGCCCGTCGGGCGCCGCCCTGTAGCCCTTGAGCGCCTTCGGGAACGCCACGATGTAGTTCAGGTGGTAGATGTAGACGATGTTCCGGCGCGCCACGATCTTCTCGATCGCCTCGCGGTAGAGCGCCGCGCGCTGGGCGTGGTCGCTCACCACGCGCGCCCGGTTCAGGAGCGCGTCGATCGCCTCGTCGCAGACGTTGGACTGGTTCAGGCTGCCGCCGCACGAGTGAGCCTGGTGGATGTTGGCGTCCGGGTCCACGCGGCCGCTCCAGCCGATGAGGAACGCCTGGTGCTTGCCGTCGTCGTTGTCCTTGAGCGCGGAGGCGAACTCCTGGGGCCGGAGGCTCACGTTGAACCCGGCCTCGCGGGCCATGCCCTGGATCACCTCGCCGACGCGCCGCTGCTGCGGGTTGTTGACGATGACCAGCTCGAACGCGTAGCCGCCGGCGAGGCCGGCCTCCGCGAGCAGCTTCTTCGCCCGCGCGAGGTCGCGGCCCGGGCACTTGCGGCCCTTGTCGTAGAACGGGCTCACCGGAGACAGTGGCGTGCAGCCCGGCGTGTACTGGCCGTCCCACACGACCTGGTTGAGCACCTCGCGGTCGAGCGCCAGCTCGAACGCCTCGCGCACGCGTCCGTCGTTGGCGAGCGGGGTGCCGAGGTCGCCGCGGGGCGCGTGCTTGCCGGTCTTGTTGTGGATGTTGATCGTGATCCCCTGGTAGCCGAGGCCGGTCACGCTCGCGACCTCGAAGCGGCCCTCGCGGCGCAGGCTCGCGGCGTCCGTCGGCCCCACCAGGTGCATCAGGTCGATGTCGCCCGAGCGCAGGTTGGCGAGCCGCACGTTGTCGTCGGGGATGATGCGGAACACGATCCGGTCGAAGCGCGCCTGCCCGGGGTCGAAGTAGTGCCGGGACTTCTCGAGGACGATCCGGTCCTGGGGCACGCGCTCCACGACGGTCCACGGCCCGACGCAGACCGGCGCGGTGCCGAACTTCTCCCCGAGCTTCTGCACCTGCGCCGGCGAGACGGGCATGCCCGAGCGGTCGGCCAGCGCGGCGACGATCGGCGAGAACGGCGTCTTGAGCCGGATCCGCACCGTGAGCGGATCGACCACCTCGACGTCGGTGATCGACACGAGCTCGCTCCGCCGGTTCGAGCCCTTGAGCGTCCGGTGCCGGTCGAGCGAGAACTGGACTGCGGCGGCGTCCATCGGCGTGCCGTCGTTGAACCGGACGCCCGGGCGCAGCTTGATCGTCACCGTCTTGCCGCCGTCCGTGAACGTCGGCAGGTCCGCGGCGAGCTGCGGGAAGATCCGCAGGCCCTCGTCGATGTCGTAGAGCTTCTCGCACATCTGGGCGTAGACGATGCGCCCCACGTACGTGCGCGACAGCGTGGGGTCGAGGATGTCCGGGTCCTGGTTGAGCGCCACGACCAGGGTCTTCTTCTGCGCGTGCGCCGCGCCCGGCGGCAGCGCGAGCACCAGGAGCATCGCGAGCACGAGCACGAGCGCGTTCGTCGTCCTGCGCATGTCTGACCTCCCGCCTCACGATCGAGTGGCGCGCGCCCCTCGGAGCCGCGCGCGCGCATCATAGCCCCCGGCACCCGCAGGCGCAACTCGCCGCCGACCCTGCGGCCGGGCGGATGCGGTAGAGTGGACGGCGCATGGTCCGCCTCTACCTGGTGCGCCACGGCCGCGCCGCGGCCAGCTTCGCCGAGGCCTTCGACCCCGCGCTCGCCCCCGAGGGGCGCGCGCAGGCCGAGGCGGTCGCCGAGCGGCTCGGCCCGCTCGGCCCCCTGCCGATCGTGACGAGCCCGCTCCGCCGCACGCGCGAGACCGCGGCGCCGCTCGAGCGCCGCTGGGAGCGCGCGGCGCGCGTCGAGCCCGCCGTCGCCGAGATCCCGTCGTGCGAGCCGGACCTCCCGCGCCGGGGCGAGTGGCTGCGGGGCATCGTGACCGCCCGCTGGCCCGCGCTCGACGCCGACCTCTCCGCCTGGCGCGGCGCGGTCCTCGCGGCGCTCGCCGCGATCGCCGAGCCGAGCGTGGTCGTGACGCACTTCGTGGCGATCAACGTCGCGGTGGGCGCGGCGCTCGACGACGACCGGGTGATCGTGTTCTCGCCCGACCACTGCTCCGTGACCGTGCTCGACGTCGCGGGCGGCGCGCTCCGCCTCGTCGCGCGCGGCGCCGAGGGCGCCACGCGCGTGCTGTGATCGAGCGGCTCGAGGCCCGGGCCGAGCGGCGGAGCGCCCCGTGCGGCGCCGGGCGCCTCGTGTGGCGGGCGTGGGGCGCCGGGCGCCCGCTCGTGCTCCTGCACGGCGCCTCGGGCGCCTGGACCCACTGGCTGCGCAACGTCGAGCCGCTCGCGGCGCGCCGCCGCGTGCTGGTCCCCGACATGCCGGGCTTCGGCGACTCCGACGCGCCGCCCGAGCCCCACACGGCCGACGGCCTCGCCGACCTCGTCGCGGCGTGGCTCGACGCCGCGGTCCCGCCGCCCGCGCCCCTCGACCTCGCCGGGTTCTCCTTCGGTGGCATCATCGCGGGCCTGGTCGCGGCGCGCGCCGGCGCGCGCGTCGGCACGCTCGTGCTGCTCGGCCCGAACGGCCTGGGCCTGCCCCGCGCTCCGCTGCCCGCGCTGCGCCGCCCCGCGCCCGCGGCGACCGCGGACGAGGCCCGTGAGGTCCACCGCGCGAACCTGCGCGCGCTCATGCTCGCCGACCCGGCGGCGGCGGACGACCTCGCGGTGCGCGTCCAGCAGGACAACGTCCGCCGCGCGCGCTTCAGGTCCGCCGGGATCCCGGAGTCGGACGTGCTGCTGCGCGCGCTGCCGCGCGTGCGGGCGCGGCTCGCGGGGATCTGGGGCGGCCGCGACGTCTTCGCGGTCCCGTACCTCGAGGAGCGCCGGCGCACGCTCGCCGCGTGGGAGCCCGGCCTCGACTTCCGCGTGCTGGAGGGCGCGGGCCACTGGGCGGCCTGGGAGGCCGCGCCCGCGGTCAACGCCGCGCTGCTCGAGATCCTCGACGGCCGCGACGCGGCGAGCTAGCGGGCGTGGGTCCTGCATGAGGCCCCCCGGGGCACGTGCGGGAGGGATCGCGCGAGCGTCGCTAGCGGGCGGCGGCGCCGCGGCCGCGCTCGCGGAGCCCGCGCACGGCGGCCGCGAGGCGCTGCGCTTCTTCGGGCAGGAGGTCGAGGAACCAGAGGCCGAAGTCCCCGCCGCTCGCGCGGACGACCAGCCCGACGACCTTCATCGGCGGGCCGCCGTCGCCTGGCGTGAATGCGAGCTTGATCGCCTCGCCGGCCTGGAGTCGCGCGCGCACGAGCAGCCGCATGCCGGTCACGCTCAGCTCGAGGCACGTGCCCTCCTCCTCGGCCCCCTCGTCCGTGACGACGCGCACGGGCAGCTCGACGGCCACCCGCGGCTCAAGCCGCCGCTCGACGCCGAGCCAGCCCTCGGCGCGCCGCCGCGCGCGGGCGAAGGGCTCGACGTAGGTGAGCACCGCCCCGAGCCGCTCGATCGACACGGGCTTGCGGATGAAGTCGAGCGCGCCGAGCTTGAGGCACCGGCGCGCCTCGTCCTCGGTGGCCACGCCCGAGACGACGACGACGGGCACGCCGGACTCGCGCACGGTGGGCAGGTCGAGGAAGTCGAGCCCGCTGAGGCCGGGCAGGCGGACGTCCAGGAGGATCGCGTCGGGTTGCTCGCCCGCGAGCTTCTCGAGCGCGGCCTCGGCGCTCAGGGCGACGCTCCCCTCGTGGCCGAGCTCCGCCACGAACTCGCGGAAGACCTCGGCGAGGTCCTTCTCGTCCTCGATGATCAGCACCTGCATTCGCCGCCCCCCGCGCGCTACCCCGCCGACAGCGCCCGCCCGATCCGGTGCTCGACCACGTGCGTGACCGCCGAGAAGTCCTCCCGGCCCCAGCCCCGCGTCACCGCCTCGTCGTAGGTGCGCCGGGTCTCCTCGAGCAGCGGCGCCGGCACCTTCACGGCCCCGGCGAGCGCCAGCGCGAGGGCCGCGTCCTTGCGCATCAGCTCGAGCGTGAACGTGGGGCTGAAGTCACCATCGAGGACGCGCTTGGCGCGGCGCTCGAAGTACGTGCCGTAGGCCATCCCGCCGCCCTGCCGCACGACCTCGTAGAACGTGTCCCGGTCGACGCCCGAGGCCACGCACACCGCGAGCGCCTCAGCGACGGCGACTGCCGTCACGGCGGCGAGGCCGTTGTGGATCAGCTTGATCCGGTTCCCCGTGCCCGCGGGCCCGACGTACACGTGGCGCGTGCCCATGTGCGCGAGGTACGGGAGGACGGTGTCGACCTTCGCCCGGTCGCCGCCCACGATGAAGAAGATCTCGCCCGCCACCGCCTGGGGCTCGGAGCCGAGCATGGGCGTGTCCATGTGGGTGACGCCCCGGGCCGCGAGCGCCGCGGCGATCTCCGTCGTCACCTCGGGGCCGACGGTCGAGCAGTCGCACGTGACCAGGCCGGGCCGCGCGCCGCCGGCGACGCCGCCGGGCCCGAGGTAGGCGGCGCGCACGACGTCGTTGTTCGGCAGGCACGTGAACAGGACGTCCGCGCGGGCCGCGACCTCCCCCGCGGAGCCGACCACGCTCGCGCCCGCCAGCGCCGCCGCCGCCACGCCCGCCGCGGGGCTCGTGTCGTGGCACACGAGCCGGACGCCGGCCCGGGCGAGGTTCGTCGCCATCGGCAGCCCCATCCGCCCGAGCCCGACGAATCCGACCGTTCCGCTCATCAGCGTGTCCCCTCCCCGCCGCGCGGCCGCCTCAGTACATGGGGGGCTCCGGGCGCCCCCCAAGCCCCCCAGCCCTCGGGGCGCCGCGGCGCAGCCGTGGCGCCCCTCGACAACGCGATCTGTCCATTGCCACTCAGACGAGCGGCCACGGGTACCGGTGTCCGCTAGTATCCTCTGGAAACTCGCCGTCTTCCACGACCGCCTGCGCCCGCGCGAGCAGCGCCTCCCGCTCGGGAGGCAGGAGCAGCGCGGCGAGCGGTGCCGGGAGACCGCCGGCGAGGAGCCGCCGGAGG
>Ga0209211_10010386_pt1 | contig 12153 bp, 12 predicted proteins | sample RifGroA2_FD_183992 | JGI IMG/M metagenome (GOLD analysis project Ga0209211, IMG submission 183992) | Groundwater microbial communities from Rifle, Colorado, USA - Groundwater A2 (SPAdes) (version 2) | ecosystem: Environmental > Aquatic > Deep subsurface > Groundwater | place: Rifle, Colorado... | reverse complement strand
TCCATCACGCCGCTCACTTCCCGGCTGAACGCCTGCGATTTTTCGGCCATGCCGTGCATCTGCTGCTGGGTCTGGTCGGTCTCACCCTGGATCGCGGTGACAATAATGGAGATTTCGCTGGTCGCATTACCGGTGCGTTCGGCCAGCTTGCGCACCTCGTCGGCGACCACCGCGAAGCCTCGCCCCTGTTCCCCGGCGCGCGCCGCCTCGATCGCGGCATTCAATGCCAGCAGATTAGTCTGTTCGGCGATTTCCTTGATCAGCTGCACGATGCTGCCAATCTGCGCGGCGCGTTGCGTCAGGTTCTGCACATTACTCGAAGATTGCAGTGTATCTCCGCTCAGCGCATCCAGACTCCTGGAAATCTGCAGCACGGCTTCGCGATTGCCCGCCGACACGTTGGCGGCCTCGGTTGCGTCCTGCTTCCCTTTCTTGAATGACTCTGCCGCAACAGCCTGCGAAGCCTGCAGGCCTACAAACGAATCGCCGAAACCCCGCATGTTGGCATAAATCGACCTGGCTAATTCGCCGCCAAGCCGTGCCTCATGCAACGCGGCGTGCAGCGCATCGCGCTCGCCTACGGCCTTGCCCAGTTCGTTGCGCAGATCCGCAGCCTCGCGCTCCGCCCGCTGCAAACTGACGAGGACATCCCGGTGTTCCTGTTTCAATTTCCTGCAAAACATAATTTCGATTTCTCCGATTGTTCCGACATGACCGTTTCTTGACCGCGGCAGCCGCTAGTCCCATGAGCCCCGCAGATCGCCGAAAGGAAGCAGGCTCCCCTGCGATACGCTCCCGGATGCGTTACCCCCTTTTCGTTGGATCAGCGTCATCCATGAGGCCGGCCCTGGCGGAATATCTGCGATTTCCGCAGTTCCCTCCCCGCCCGATTCCTCGATCCCGTCGCCCTCAGGCGCGGCGCATGCCCAAACCGCTGCGATTCCCATCTCCATACTCCTTCAATGCCCGCGCACGTCGCCGAGCAATTCCTTGATGTCCAGGATCAACACGATGTCACCCTCGCTGGACATCGTCACGCCCGCCACGCCCTTGGGACGGAAGGTATCCAGCGACTTGATCACCACGTCCTCGTGACCGACGAAACCGTCCGCCGAGAGGATGAAGCTGTTGTTACCGAACTGCATCAGCACGCCGACCTCGGATTGCTCGCTGCCGCCCCAGCCGATCAATTGCGCCAGCGGCAGCACCGGCAACACCTCGCCGCGCACCACCATCGTCGCGCGCCCGGACACCTGCTGCAATTGTTCCTTAGTCACTGGCAGAATCTCGCGCACCATCGACAGCGGCACCGCAAACGACTGGTCCGCCAACCGCAGCACCAGCACCGGCAGGATCGCCAATGTCAGCGGCAGCGTAATCGTGAACACGCTGCCCCGGCCCGGCTCGGAGTTAATGTCTAGCGTGCCGTTGAGCCTCTGGATGTTGGTCTTCACCACGTCCATGCCGACGCCGCGTCCAGACACGCTGGATATCTCGTCCTTGGTCGAAAACCCCGGCAGGAGGACCAGTTCCAGGCAGCGCTTCTCGTCCAGCGTATTGGCGACCTCGCTGGTGATCAGCCCCTTCTCGATCGCCTTGTTGCGGATCACTTCCGGACGCATGCCGCGGCCGTCGTCGGTGATGGTGATCAGGATATGGTCGCCCTCCTGGCGTGCGGAAAGTTCGACTATGCTCTTCTCCGGCTTGCCGGCGGCGATGCGTCCCTCGATGGTTTCGACACCGTGGTCCACCGCGTTGCGCACCAGATGCACCAGCGGATCGTTCAGGTCCTCGATCATGGTCTTGTCCATCTCGGTCTCTTCGCCGACCAGCACCAGTTCGACATCCTTGCCCAGCGAACGCGCCAGATCGCGCGCCAAGCGCGGGTATTTCTTGAACAATCGGCCGATAGGCTGCATGCGCGTCTTCATCACCGCGTTCTGCAGGTTGACCACCAGCATGTCCAGTTGGCCGACCGCCCGGTCGAGTTCGCTCAGCGTATTGGCATCGTTGCGGCCCTGCAAAATATCGGAACGCAGATGGGTCAACCGGTTCTTGGTCAGGCCGATCTCGCCGGACAGGTTGAGCACATGATCCAGCCGCTCGGTATCCACGCGTATCGTGGTTTCCTTGGCCTCCTTGGGCGCGACGTCGCCGTCGCGACGACCGACCGTGCTGCCGGGCGCATCGGCGTCGCGGCGGCCGACGACCTTATGGGTAAGCTCCTCCTCGGAGATCGCCGCAACCGCGTGCTGCACCGGCGCCGCCGGTTTGACCGGAACCGGCATTTCCGCGGACACCCGTTTGACGATGTCGCCGTCGCCGGTCAGCGCGCTGTACAAGGCATCCCAGTCCACGCTGTCTGCCGCCTGCGCAACGGCGGGGACAACATCTGCCGGGGCGGCATCGGCGGCCGGCTGCACCGCCGGAACGGCAGCGCTCTTCACGACGGACTTGCCGTCCAGCGCAGCCTTCAGGCTGTCCAGCATCGCTGCGGGTGCTGCGACCGGTTGCTGGGTTTGCTGCAGTGCGCCGAACATCCTGCGCACCTCGGCGGTCGCCGCGAAGATCACGTCCATCAACTCGGCGGAGAGCGTCAGTTCGCGGTTGCGCAGCTTGTCGAACAGGTTCTCGGTCAAGTGGCACAAGGCGACCAGTTCGGTCGCATCGAGGAAGCCCGCGCCGCCCTTGATGGTATGGAAGCCGCGGAATATCTCGTTGAGCAAATTGCTGTCATCCGGGCGCTTCTCCAGTTCCATCAGCTTGCTGTCCACATCGGACAGCATATCGCCGGCCTCCTGCAGAAAATCGCCCAGCATTTCTTCCATGCCTGCAAAATCATTCATATCAAAATCCCAAACTCGCCAGCAGGTCGTCCACCTGATCCTGGTTGGTCACCACATCATTGCGCCCGGCCGCATTGATCACCGGCCCGTTCAGCAGCCCGGCGTCGAACTCCGCCTTCACCCCGAACTCCGCCTTTACATGGGGCGGCGCGCTCTCCAGCAGCAACTGCACTAGTTGCTGCTCCATTTTCTGCGTCACATCCACGATCTTCTTGATGACCTGGCCGGTCAGATCCTGGAAATCCTGCGCCATCATGATCTCCATCAGCTGGGCGTTGGTCGCCCTGGTCTGCATCGGCACTTCGTTGTCGAGAAAATCCCGGGTCTGCAGCACCAGGTATTTGAACTGCTCGACATCGAGTTTTTTGTCGAACAACATCTGCCATTGGCCGGACAACCTTGCGGATTTTCCGCCCAGTTTTTCCATGATGGGCTGCGCGGTATCGGTGGCGTTCAGCACCCGCTCGGCCGCCTGCTGCGTCATCATCGCCACATAGTTCAGGCGATCGCGCGCGTCGGGTATCGTCGAGGCAACCACCTTCTCGATCTCCTCATTCAGTCCCAGTTCGCGTAGCGTGTTGTGCAGCGTGCGCGCCATATGGCCGAGGCTGTTGATTACCTTGTCGCCTTCTGCAACCTGCGCCATATCTCCGTCGCCGTTGGCATGCGCCGCCAGGATGCTGTCGAACAGCATCTCCAGTTCGTCGCTGTCTTTATCGTTAGCCATGTGTCTGTTCACTTTTGCATATTGAGAAATATCTTTTTCAGCTTCTCGTCCAGCGTCCCCGAAGTGAACGGCTTGACGATATAACCGGAAGCACCTGCCTGCGCGGCTTCGATGATGTTCTCCTTCTTCGCCTCTGCGGTGATCATCAGCACCGGCAGATGCTTCAGGCCGGCATCCGCGCGTATCGCCTTGAGCAACTCGATGCCGGTCATGTTCGGCATGTTCCAGTCGCTCGCCACGAACTCGAATTTATCCCTGCGCAGTTTGTTCAGCGCATCGACGCCGTCCTCAGCCTCTTGCACGTTGGAGAATCCCAGCTCCTTGAGCAGGTTGCGCACGATGCGCCGCATCGTCGAGAAATCATCCACTACCAGAAATTTCATGTTCGGATCAACCACAACAACCTCCGGAAAATATCGTACTCACGCTGCCAACAAGGGACGCAACGTGGCGGACAGGGCCAGCCCGTCGAACTTGGGCACGTAATAATCCACCCCGACCCGCCTGCCCATCGCGCGGTTCGCATCCGACGACAGCGACGAGTGCATCACCACCGGAATGCCCTCGAAGCGGGCATCGGACTTGATATGCTGCGTCAGCACATAGCCGTCCATCTCCGGCATCTCGGCATCCACCAGTATCGCCTGTATCTGGTCATGCAGCCTGGCGCCGGCAGCCTGGGCGCTTTCCGCCATCACCTTCAGACGGTCCCATGCCTCGCGACCGTTGTTGGCCTGCATCTGCTTCACGCCCATCTTGTCCAGCACCTCGGCGATCTTCTTGCGTGCAACCGAGGAATCGTCCACGTAGAAAACACACAACTCATGTCCGCCCTCAACTCTCTCGACCTCGCCGACTGCATCCTCGCCGAACGCGCTGACCAGTATCTGTTCGACGTCCATCAGCGATACCAGCGAACCGTTTTCCAGCTCGGTCAGCGCATTCACCAGGCCGCCCTTGCTGGTCAGCATGTCGTCGGTGGCGCGCACCCGATCCCAGTCCACGCGGATGATGCGATCCACCTCGTGCACCAAGAAGCCGAGGATATGCTTGCTGTATTCCGCCACCATCATCGAGCGTTGCGATTCAGGCGACGCATCCACCCCCATGAACTTGGCCAGGTTCAGCACCGGCAGCACATGGCCGCGCAGGCTGACGATGCCGTCCACGCCGCGGGGCATGTTCGGCGTGCGGGTCAACGGCATCGCGCGGCACACCTCCTTGATCTTGAACACGTTGATGCCGAAGCGCTCGCCGGTGCCGATCGAGAACAACAGGATTTCCATCTTGTTGCTGCCCGCCAGGCTGGTGCGCGCGTCCACGCTCCCCAACAGGGAATCGTCCCGCCTCTGCATTAGTTCTGTTCCCGTCATGCCCTGTCCTTTCATGCCAACAGGCGCGTCAGCGTCTGCGCCAATTTCTGCGGTTCGAATTTCGGCACATACTCGTCCACGCCGACCGACTTGCCGAGCATCTGATTGGACTCGCCGGACAACGACGAATGCATCAGCACCGGGATGCCGTTGAAACGCTTGTCCGCCTTGATCTTGCGCGTCAGCATATAGCCGTCCATCTCCGGCATTTCGACGTCGGTCAGGATAACTTGCAGCGCATCGGTCAGCGGCCTGTTCGCCGCTTCGGCCTGATCCGCAAATTTCTTCAGTTCCTGCCAGGCCTGCATGCCGTTCACCGCCGAGATGTAGTTGACTCCCATCGCCTCCAGCGTGCGTGAAATCTGCTTGCGCGCCACATGGGAGTCGTCCGCGAAGAACACCGTGCGATCGCTCACGCCCAGCGGCTTCACGCTCTTGAAAACATGCTCGTCGTCGAAGCGGGTGGTTTCGGCCAGCACCTTCTCGACGTCCATCATCATCACCAGCCGCTTGTCCGGCAGCTCGGTCACCGCGGTGATCAGCCCGCCCAGCTGGGCATTGAGCATCTCCGGCGGCACGCGCATCGCCGACCAGTCCAGGCGCAGGATGGTGTCCACCGACTCGACCAGAAAGCCCTGAACATGACCGTTGTATTCGGTCACGATCATAATGCTGGGGAGCGTGGCGGTTTCCACCCCGACATATTTGGCCAGGTCGATCACCGGCACCAACGCGCCGCGCAAACTGACCATGCCCTCCACCGCCTCCGGCATCTCCGGCGCACGCGTGATCTCCGGGATGCGCATCACCTCGCGCACCTTGAACACGTTGATGCCAAAAATCTCCTGCCGCCCGGTGCGCTGGTCGCGCCCTAGCGTGAACATCAGGATCTCCAGCTTGTTGGTGCCGGCCAGCTTGGTGCGGGCGTCAACATTTCTCAGTAAATCGGACATCTATTTCTCCTGCAAAGACATCGCGTGTAGGAGCCCGACTTGTCGGGCGACCCCAAAGACATCGCGCACCCCCCCAAGGGTGCAAGAACCTCTTCGAGGCAAGTTGCGCGCCTACAACCGCATTTCCAGACATGGGCGGGGAATCAACCAATGGCGCATTTGGTCAACGGATAACCGGCGCGGCGCAATCCGGCGGCCGCGTCCATCAGCTCGTCGCCAGCCAGTTTCGCCTCCTGCGCCTGCTGCGCATTGCTGTCCACCAGACCGGTCAGGTTCTCGATGCTCTTCGCCACGCTCTCGCCGGCGGCCGACTGTTCGCGCGACGCCTGGGCGATATGCTCGACCCGTTCGGCCACGCTGGCCGTCGCACTCATGATCTCCTTCAGCCCCTCGCCGTTGCGGCGAATCAGCGCGATGCCCTCGCCCACCTCGGTCACCGCGCCACGCATGGACTGCACTGCCGCCCCGGAGATCGCATTGATCTCGCCTATCGTGCTGGCGATGTCCTTGGTGCTCGCCGCGGTGCGCTCCGCCAACTTGCGCACCTCGTCCGCCACCACCGCGAAGCCACGCCCCTGCTCGCCGGCACGCGCCGCCTCGATCGCCGCGTTCAGCGCCAGCAGGTTGGTCTGGTCGGCGATATCCTTGATCGCGTTGGCGATCGAACCGATCTTCTCGATCGACGCCCCGAGGTCGGCGATGGTCTGGCTGGACGATTGCACGGTCTCGGCCACCTTGCTGGTTGCGGCGATGCTGAGCTCCATGTTGCGGTTGTTCTGCTCGACGACTCCCTGCATCGCCTTGGCATCTTTCAGCGATTCAACCGCCATTTCCGCCACCTCGGCGACCGACTGGCTGAATTCCTCGACCGTGCTGGCGATCTGCTGGATATGGTCGTGCTCTCCGGCGGCGTTGTCGGCCACGGCCGTCACCTTGCCGTCCATCTCGGCGATGCGCTTTTGCATATAGCCGACCGGCGTGACGATCTCGTCCACCACGGAGCGCAGATAACTCTGCATGGTCCGGATGCCGTTCAGCAATCGACCCAGTTCATCGCGGCCGCTGATATCGATATCAGCGTCCATGTCGCCCTGCATCAGGTGCTTGAACCCCTCCAGCGCCACCTCCGCCGGACGTCCGACGTATCTGCGCACCAGGTAACCGATATAGATGAACAGGAATATCTGCAACGCGAACTGCGCAATCAACACCTTGAGTTCCAGACGTTCGAGCGCAACCATGTGCGGCTCGATGTTCAGCACCAGGTCGGACGCGCCGAGCACCGTTCCCACCGGCGCGGCATGGCAGCCGGTGCAATCGGTGCCGTGGAAATCCTTGCTGGACATATAAGGTGTAACCAGGCGCAGAGTCTTGCCGTCCGCGCCGAACACGACTTGCTGCTTCCCGGTCTCGATCGCGCGCCGCTGCGCATCGTCGTCGACCGCCGCCTCCGGCAGACCCGGCCCATAAGCCTCGACCACCGGTTGCGCGCGCAGCAGACGCACCGACTCGACGCCCTCGGCCGACTTGATCTTTTCCAGCAGCAGTTTGCGCAGGCCGGCATCGCCGATCTGCCCAGACACCATCAACATGTTGGCACGGTCGATCACCTCGTTGGACAGCTGCTGGGTCTCCGAGACCAGCGCCTCCTTTTCCCGCGTCTTGATGTTATCGAACAGGTAGTACTGCCCGGCGCTCAGCGCAACCACCAGGATCGCCTGCAGCGCAAACTGCAGTTTGTGCGACAGCGTCCAGTATTTGTATTTATAGCGCTCGTATGCCGATTCGACCTGTGCGCCGCTGGCATTCAGCTTCTTGTATAGCGCATCGGCCCCGGCGATCTGTTCGCGCGTCGGTGCGCGCCGCACCGACGAATAGCCGATGACGGCGCCATTTTCATAGATCGGCGCGACGGTGGCGTTCACCCAATAATAGTCGCCGCTCTTGCAGCGATTCTTGACCACGCCAGCCCATGCACGCCCGTCCTTCAGCGTGTCCCACAGCCATTTGAACGCCTGCGGCGGCATGTCCGGGTGGCGCACGATGTTGTGATTCTTGCCGACCAGCTCCTCGTGTGTATAGCCCGACAGCGCAACGAAGGCTTCGTTGGCGTAGGTGGTGATGCCCTTGATGTCGGTTCTGGAGATCAGCACCTCCCCCTTGGGAAACAACACTTCCTTCTGAGACACATATGCGTTCTTGTTTTGCATGATTGCCTACCCTATTGCGTAATAAAAATCCATCGTGGAGCGACTCGCAGAAGTATCGTCTGCATCATCGCAATAGCAGTCAAAACGCCAGCAACAATTTGTTTTGGCGCAATGATCCGCAGTAGCCGTGGCATAGCAGGGCGCCTGCCCGGCCTCCGCCTGTATTTGCCTGATCATCAGCGCCTGGACGCTGACCGGATAACGCTTGCTCGATCCCATTCTTTGCTCTCCCTTCAAACAACCCCCAAACGACCACACCCTGCCGCCCGATTTTGCGCGCTGATTTTTTGCCATAGTACCAGAATGAATCTTTTTTATCACTTTTATCATTTAAATCGTATAATGGCCCTCTCGTACGAATGTACCAGCCTAGTGATATTTCCATCTTCCCCCGTTCCAGCGGGGGTTGAAACGTATCCAATTTCTGCAATGGGGGGCTTTTTCGGCGTACGTTTTTTTAATTTCAGGCACCCGCCACGGACGGAGGAACAATGGACAAAACCAGATCCAGAATCATCTTGTACACCCTGACCAGCATTGCAGCGCTGACCGTGCCGCTGCTGTTTTCCGATAGCGCGAGAACCCATCCGCTGCTGCTGCCCTCGCTGGCGCCGGCGCTGATCGCCATCGCGCTGCTCGCCCGAACCTGCCTGGCGCAACTCGATGCCGCGCACAGCCTGAGCGCACAACTGGGCGAGATGATCGAGCGCCGGGATATCCGGCATCTGTTCGTCCCGGTGTCGGGCGCCCCTGAAATGAATGCGGTCGGCCATCGGCTGAACGTGCTGATCTACACCATGGCCGAGTCCACCAGCAAAGTTCTTGCAGCGAATTCGCGGCCAAGGGAGCACCACCGGTCGGAGGCTACTCGCGCCATCCACCGCATCGCCCCAGAGGTGCTCGCAGATGCAGCGTGATCTCAGATTCCTGCTGGGGTACTACTCGAATCAGGACGAAGAGCCTTGCGTAGACGGGTTCTTCGTAGAGCTGGTGCGCGACAATATGGTCATGCTCACGACGGCGACTCAGCGCGAAGGCGGCTTGTCGGCGCCGGATTGCGAACGTTTGGCAACCAACATAGCGAACATCGGCCATGCGGCCGAAGCGATGGGCTATCCGGTCGTCAAGGCGGTGCTGGATGAGCTAGCAATTGATCTCCCCGGGAAAGGCAAAGCGATCACCCCGAAACGTCATGCAAGGATCACCGAAAAGCTAAATCCGGCCCAGGCGTTGATCCGCGACATGGTCTGCCTTGCTGAGTCCGGTGCAATTTGAAATGGCGAAGGCTCAATTTAATCATCAAGGAAATATGTCGAAGTTCAACATCAACCTGCATGAAACGATTTATTCGCTGTCGAACGCGCTCGACCTGGTGGGTGTAGACCACATCCATCACGGCAAACGCGTCGCCTATATGGCTGCCGAGTGCGGCCAATTCATGGGTTGGCATGTGCAACGTCTGGACGATCTGTTGCAGGCGGCGGTTCTGCATGACAGCGGCGTATCGAAAACACAGGTGCATGCACGGCTGGCGCAATTCGAATGGGAAAACGAGGTAGAGCACTGCGAGATAGGCGCATCGCTGCTGTCGTCCAGCCGCCTGCTCAGCCACCTGGCCGACATCGTGCGGCACCACCACACGCACTGGAGCGAGTTGAAGGATATGGATTTGCCGCTCGAGGTAAAGCTGAGCGCGAATCTGATCTATCTGGCCGATCGCGTGGAAGTGTCGTCGCAGCCCTATATATCCGGGCAGACCGACATCCTGCTGGCGAAAGAAGAAATCACCCGGAAAATCGTCGACAAAAAAGGCCTCTGGTTCTGCCCGCAATTGGTTGATGCCTTCCTGAGCGTTTCAGCTTCGGAAGCCTTCTGGTTCATGCTGGATGGCGATCATGTCGATGGTTATCTGGCGATCTGGCTCTCCAATTGCCGCGACCATGAAATCGAATTTCACGAATTGCGCGAGTTGGTGCGGGTGTTCTCTCATATCGTCGACGCCAAGAGTCCGTTCACCCAGCAACACTCAGAGGGCGTGGCGAATCTGGCCCGGTTTATCGGCGAGCTGTTCGGGCTACGGGATATCAAATGCGAAATGCTGGAACTGGCCGGATTGTTGCACGACATCGGCAAACTCAGAGTTCCCGACGAATTACTGGAAAAACCCGGCAAGCTCACCGAGCTGGAAATCGTCGTCATGAAAAGGCACAGCTTCGACACCTACAATATCCTGAAGCCCATCAAGGGCCTGGAGGCGATCGCCTTGTGGGCGTCTCAGCATCACGAGCGGGCAGATGGATCGGGCTACCCCTACCATCTGAATGCCGAGAAGATTCCGCTGGAAGCAAAAATTCTCGCCGTTGCCGATGTATTTCAGGCTCTGGCGCAAAAACGACCATATCGGGGCTCGCTGCCGCCGGCGGAAATTCTGAATATCCTGCAAGAACAGGCCGTCGGCGGCAAGCTGGACGAACTGGTGGTCGCGCGAGTCAAAGTGAACCTGCATGAATGCTGGCAAGCCGCGACCATGAATACCGACGTGCCGCGATACAAGAACGAACGCATAACTGAAACTATTTGTTAATCACCAAGGAGGTTAGCCATGTACGTATCGACATCGATTGCCACTGCCCCGATCAACCCCAGCCTCGCCCCGCTGGCCTCAACGATCAGCAAAGCCCAGACAGCGGTAACACGGCAGGAATCGACGATTGTTTCCCTGTCCACCGCAGGCCAGACGCTCAGCCGCGGCGACCGGGCGCTTTCCACCGGCGAACGCAGCGAATCAACGATTGCGGAGTCGTCCGAGCCGATCAGCGTTCAATATATGGAGGGCGAGATCAAGGGCGGACGTATCGACACTACCGCGATTCACGGTTAATGGGCATCTCTATAAATTCAAATTCCGTCATTCCGGCGAATAACCAGCGACTTGGCTGGCGTTGTTTGCCAGCTTAGTCGAATGGCTAGTAGTTCCATCAGGCCGGAATCCAGCGGTTTTAATTAAAATGCTTTTATGTCAGTGCGCTGCACTGTCTGTTCTATTAACTGGACACCGGCCTGACCGCAGGTCAGTTTATCCTGAGCTCGTCGAAGGGCCGGTGTGACGAATTTATAGAGATACCCTAATGAAATTCCGATAGCCAGCTTGAAGCAACAAGGCGCGTCCCTTATGGCAGGGAATCGACCAGTTCTATCAACCTCAGCGGCGAGAACGGCTTGACGACATAGGCGTCGGCCCCGGCCAGTTCCCCTTGTTGCCGATCATTTTGCTGCCCCAGTGCAGTCAGCAGGATAACCTTCGTCCCCTTCAGCGCCGATTGGGCTTTGATTTGCCGGCAAGCCTCCAAGCCGTCCAACTCACCGGGCAGCATCACGTCGAGCAGGATAACGGATGGCCGAAGCTGGCTTGCCAGACGGATGGCGTCGACGCCATTACAGGCTTCGTGTATTTCGTATTTTCCGTAACTGAACGTTGCCACGAGCAGTTTGCGCAAATTACGGTCGTCATCGACGATCAGCAATCCGGGCCGTGCCTTTTCCTGCACCCCGCTTGCAGATGCATCATTCATCGGCGGCTCCTTGTTCTGCTTCCGGGAACCACAAGGTGACATCAGTCCCCTTCCCGAATTCACTGACCACTTCCACAGGCCCGCCGTGTATCTGCATGATCTCCTTCACCAGCGACATGCCCAGACCGGTGCCGGGAATCTGCCCGCTATTATCGGCGCGGTAAAAACGCTCGAACACCCTGCCCAGCTGTTCTTCCGTCATGCCGATGCCGCGGTCGCGCACGCGGATGCCGATCCAGCTGGCCTTGTCTTCTTTCCGCTGCACGGACTCGATCGCCACCTCGCCCTTGCCCGCGGAATATTTGTGCGCGTTGCTCAGCACGTTGAGCAGGGCCTGGCCGATCTTGTCGGCATCCAGCACCACCAGCGGGGAGCGCCGGGACAGCTTCACCCTGATTTTTCTCGTATCGCCCGGTATGTTGAAATCGGTCACGACGCGCCTGACCACGGGCCACAGCTCCTGCTCCCGCAG
>Ga0209211_10010383_pt1 | contig 12156 bp, 8 predicted proteins | sample RifGroA2_FD_183992 | JGI IMG/M metagenome (GOLD analysis project Ga0209211, IMG submission 183992) | Groundwater microbial communities from Rifle, Colorado, USA - Groundwater A2 (SPAdes) (version 2) | ecosystem: Environmental > Aquatic > Deep subsurface > Groundwater | place: Rifle, Colorado... | reverse complement strand
TGCATCTTCGCCAGCCCCTCGTCCCAGCGCAGCGCCCTGATGTCGAAGCAGAGCGTGCGCGAGGCGTTGGAGGGATCGGTGGCATGCACGGCGCCGCCGGTGAGCCGCCACAGGAGCCACGAGTCCACGGTCCCGAAGGCAATCTCGCCGCGCTCGGCCCGGGCCCGCGCGCCCTCCACGTGGTCCAGCAGCCACGCGATCTTCGTCCCGGAGAAGTAGGCGTCCACGACGAGCCCGGTCTTGCGGCGCACCTCGGCCTCGACGCCCTCGGCCTTCAGCCGGTCGCAGGCATCCGCCGTCCGCCGGCACTGCCAGACGATGGCGTTGTGGATGGGCCGGCCCGAGCTGCGCTCCCAGAGAATGGTGGTCTCGCGCTGATTGGTGATGCCGATGGCCGCCACCTCGGCAGGCGAGATCCGGGCGGCACCGAGCGCCTGGCCGATGGCCTCGACGGTGGTCCGCCAGATCTGCTCCGGATCGTGCTCGACCCAGCCGGGCTGAGGGTAGTGCTGGGGCAGCTCGGCATAGCCGCGGCCGCGGATCTGCCCCTCGGGGTCGACCACGAGGACCGTGGACCCGCTGGTCCCCTGGTCGAGCGCCAGAACGTAGCGTCGCGCGGTCATTCAGGTCGCCTGAATGTGGATGACATCGGGTGGCGGTTCGGCCTCTTCGCCGCGTTGCGGCTCATCGGGGCAGGAGCTCCTTGGCCCAGTCGGGGCGGTCGGTGATGATGATTCCGACGCCGAGGTCGATGAAGCGGCGGATCGCGTCCCGCTCGTTCACCGTCCACACGCCCAGCCCGAGCCCCGTCTTGCGCGCCAGCGCCACGGTGTCGCCGTTGACCAGGGCCTGGTGCAGCCCGATCAAGGCGACGCCGGCTTTCCGGACCTCGTCCATCACCCCGGCCAGTCCGCCAGCCGTCGTCTCCACCATGCGCGGCGAATAGAGCGCCGCCGTCCGGATCTCCGGGCGAAGCTGACGCACCCGCCGCCACGTGTCGGCCTCGAAGGCCATCACCACGGTGGAAGCCGCCATCGCGTGGCGGTCGAGAACGGCGAGGACCTTCTCCTCGATCCCGGGGTACCGTTGCTTCCGCTCGTCCACCTTGATCTCGAGCAGCATCTGCCGCTTCCCGCGGGTCGCCAGGCCCACCACCTCGTCGAGCGACGGGACCGTCTCCGCCGTCGCCGCTCCGCTCGCGTCCTTGAGCCTGAGCGCCGTGAGCTCGGAACGCGTGAGCCCCCGGACCGGCCCGCGCCCGGTGGTGGTGCGGTCCAGCGTCGCGTCGTGGATCACGACCGCCTCGCCGTCCCTGGACAGATGCACGTCGAACTCGAGGAAGTCCGCACCCAGATCCACGGCCTTCCCGAAGGCGAGCAGGCTGTTCTCGGACCACAGGAGCGACCCCCCCCGGTGCGCCGCGAAGAGGACGGGAACCTCGGCCCGGGCGGGTCCCGCGCCGGCGACCACGGCGAGCAGCCCGAGCGTGAGGCCGGTCAGCACGGAGGCTCTCACTTCTCCGCCTCCACCAGACCCTTCACGAACCAGCGCTGCATGAGGACGATGACCGCCACGGGCGGCAAGAGCGCCATCACGGCGCCGGCCATGATGAGGTTCCAGGTCGGCAGCTCGGTGCCGCTGCGCGGGATCAGCCCCTCGAGTCCGATCACGATCGTCCGCATGGCCTCGGTGTTCGTGATCATGAGGGGCCACAGGTACTGGTTCCAGCCGAAAATGAAGAGCACCACGAAGAGCGCGGCGATGTTGGCCCAGGAGAGCGGCAGGAGGAAGCTCCAGAGGAAGCGCATGGGGCCGGCGCCGTCGAGCTGCGCCGCCTCCACCATCTCGTTGGGAATGGTCAGGTAGAACTGGCGGAAGAGAAAGGTCGCCGTGGCCGAGGCCATGAGCGGGATGGTCAGACCCTGGTAGGTGTTGATCCAGCCGAGTGTCCCGATCACCTCGTAGGTGGACATCAGGCGCACGGGCACGGGAAGCATGAGGGTGACGAAGATCATCCAGAAGCACAGCATCCTGCCGCGGAAGTCGAAGTAGACGATGGCAAAGGCCGAGAGCATGGAGATGGCGATCTTGCCGGCGGCGATCGTCACCGCCATCACCGCGCTGTTGAACAGCATCTGGCCGAGGTTGACCTTCTGCCAGGCGTCCACGTAGTTCTCGACGAGATGCGAGGAGGGCAGGAGCAGCGGCGGCCGCTGGACCACCTCCTGCAGGCTCTGCGTCGAGATGATGAAGGCGTAGTAGAGCGGGAACGCTACGACCGCGATGCAGGCGAGCAGGAGGGCGTGGACGAGCAGCGCGCCCCAGTCGACCGGTTTCCGCCGCGGGGCGACAGCGGCGTCTGCGGCGACGTGCGCGCCCTCGATCCGGCCCGCGCCCACGGCGGTCATCGGTAGGTGACCTTCTTCTCGGCGTAGCGGAACTGGAGCATGGTCAGGACGATGACCATGGCCATGAGGATCACCGACTGGGCGCCGGAGGAGCCCAGGTTGAGCCCGATGAAGCCGTCCTTGTAGAGCTTGAACACCATGATCTCGGTGGCGTGGCCCGGCCCGCCCTTGGTCACCGCGTCGATCACGCCAAAGGACTCGAAGAAGGCGAAGACCATGTTGAGAACGATGAGATAAAACGTGATCGGCGACACCAGCGGGAACGTGATGGCGGTAAAGCGCCGCACGGGGCCGGCGCCGTCCACGTCGGCGGCCTCCAGGACCGATGCGGGGACGGCGAGCAGCCCCGCCAGGTAGAAGGCGATGTTGTAGCCGAGGTGCGTCCAAGCGGTGGCGACGATCACGAGCGTCATGGCGACCCAGCCCTTGAGCAGCCAGTTGAACTCGTAGGCGGTGACGAAGGAGAGGAAGTACGGGAGCACGCCGTAGGCCGGGTGGAAGATGAACAGGAAGATGATCCCGGCCACGGCGGGGGCGATGCCGTAGGGCCAGAGCAGGAGCGTCCGGTAGACCGAGAGCCCGCGGATCTTCTGGGTGGCAAGGCCCGCCGCGACCAGGGCGGCGAGCACGGACAGCCCCGTCACTCCTGCCGCGAACACGAAGGAGTTGAGCACGCTCTGGTAGTACTCGGGGTCCGCCAGGAGCGTGCGGAAGTTCTCGAGGCCGATGAAGGTCGACCGGTCCCCGAACGGGGAGACGCGGTACACGGACAGCTGGAGCGACTTCAGCGCGGGCCAGAAGAAGAAGACGATGGTGACCGCCACCTGTGGCAGCACCAGCGCGTAAGGCAGCCACCGGCTGCGAAAGACCGTCCGCTTCATCGCCCGGGCGGCTCGCCGCCCTCCCTACTGCTTGTTGGCCGCCGCGAACTCCTTCAGCATCTGGTTCGACTTGGCCACCGCGTCGTCCAGCCCCTGCTTGGCGCTCTTCTTGCCGGCGAAGATGTTCTCCATCTCGGCCTCGATCACGTCGCGGATCTGCACGAAGTTGCCGAGGCGCAGGCCCTGGCTGTTCGGCGTGGCGACGCGCTCGGGCTTGACCGGCGCGGGCTTGCCGCCCCGGAGCGCGGGCGGCAGCGTCGGGGGCAGGCCCGTGAGCTGGGCGAAGGCCGTGTACTGATTCGGGTTGCGGACGAAATGGTAGCCCTCTTCCAGGTTCTTCACGGCGGTGTTGGAGATGGCGAGGTAGCCGGTGTTGACGTGCCACCACATCTGCTGGGGCGTGTCGGCGATGAACTTGAGGAACTGCGCCGTGCCCCTGTTCTCGGCGGCCGGCTTGCCCTTGAGCACCCAGAGCGTGGCGCCGCCGATGATGGAGGTGGCCTTCTTGTAGGGCGCGCCCCAGTGCGGCAAGGGGGCCGTGCCCCACTGGAAGTTGACGCCACGGGTGAAGCCGCCGATCAGCGCCGAGGACTGGATGTACATGGAGCAGTCGCCGTTGACGAACTTGGGGTCGGCGGCGCCGGCGCGGCCGCCGTAGGAGTAGACGCCCTCCTTCTGCCAGGCCGCGAGCTGGCCGATGTGCTTAACCCCGAACTCCTTGTTGATCAGGAGCTCCACGTCGAGGCCGTCGAAGCCGTTGCGTTTCGTGGCGAAGGGTTGGTCGTGCCAGGCGTGCATGTTCTCGACCATGGTCCAGGATGGCCAGCCGGTGGAGAAACCGCACTTGGCGGCCCCCGCCTTGATGATCTTCCTCGAGTACTCCTCGACCTGCGTCCAGGTCACCGGAGGCTTGTTCGGGTCGAGGCCGGCCTTCTGGAATGCGTCCTTGTTGTAGTAGAAGATCGGCGTCGAGGAGTTGAACGGCATCGAGTAGAGGTTGCCGTCCTTGGAGTAGTAGCCGACCACCGGCGCAATGAAGCCCTTCCAGTCGACCGGGATCTCCTGCTCCTTCATGAGCTGATAGACGGGGTGGACCGCGCCGGACAGCAGCATCGTCTGCGTCCCGACCTCGAAGACCTGCACGATGTGCGGGTGGCTCTTCTGCCGGTAGGCCGCGATGGCCGCGGTCAAGGTCTCGGGATAGCTGCCCTTGCGGAGCGGCTTGACCTCGTACTCCCCCTGGCTCTGGTTGAACTGCTTGGCGAGCTCGGTCACGGCCTCGCCGAGCTGACCGGTCATGGCGTGCCAGAAGTGGATCTCGGTCTTGGCCAGCGCGGGGGCCGGGCCCAGCAGCGTCGCCGAGAGCAGGGCCAGCGCTGCCAGGGGCGGGGCGAAGGGACTCAGTCTGCGCCGCATAGATATCCTCCGATCTTCAGGGGTGGGCGGTCTGGGATGACGCCGATCCATGGGAACGTCGGTGCTGGCTCTGTGTGCCGGATGCGCGTCTCACCTGGGTCGCGGTCGGTTGCGATTCGGTTCCACCCGGGTTCGGGCGGCACCGAATATAGCACGAAAAATCGGGGACCCGTTACGCCGCGGCGGCTCAGTGCGTCCGGAACCGGTGGCTTCGCTCCACGTGCTGGCGGTAGGCGGCGAGCTCCGCGTCCAGCCGCCGGGGCGACCAGCCGCACAGCTCCGCCATGCGGGAGCCGACAGCCTCGGCGCAGTCGAGCCCCTGGCACAGGCTCTGCCCGATGCCCGTGCGGCGGAGCAGCACGTCCTGGAGGGACACGGCCATCTCCTCGCGCACGGCCTGGTGGAGCTGGGCCACGATCTCGGGGTGCCGGGGGCAGAGCCGCTCCGTCCCGTCGGGCAGCTTCCGGGCCAGCTCGATGACGCGGCCGTAGCCCCGGCCGTACGTCTCGACGAGGACCTCGAGCGTCTCGCGCGAGAGCCCGCTGGCCGCCATCTCCTCCGAGACGTCCATCGACACGCGCGCCTCGAGCGTGGCGGCCTCCTCGTCCGACCCGTCCAGCGTGAGGGCGGCCGACCGGGACGGCTGCGAGCGGCCGAGGCGCGCCATCACGAGGTCGCCCACCTCCTCGGCGAGGCTCCGGAAGCACGTGAGCTTGGTCCCCGTGACCGACAGGAAGCGGCCCTCCGGGCCTTCCATGACGACCCGGTGCTCCCGTGACACCTTCGACTCGGGCACCCCCTCCTCCCACGACAGCGGACGCACGCCGGCATAGGTGTAGACCACAAGGTCGAAGGCCACGCGCGGGTCCGGCAATGCGCGCGCCACCGTCGCCAGCAGGTAGGTCACCTCGTCGCGGGTGGCCCAGAGCCGGTCCGGATCGCCCTGGAAGTCGGTGTCCGTCGTGCCCACGAGGGTGAACTCGCGCCACGGGACCACGAAGATCATCCGCTCGTCCTCGCCGGAGAGATAGATCGCCCGGTCCGTCATCCGCGGCAGGAGGCAGTGGATGCCCTTCGTCGTGCGCAGGATGCGGGGAGCCCCCTCGGCCACCCCGCCCATCTGCCGGACGCGGTCCACCCAGGGCCCGGCGCAGTTGATGATCGTGGAGCCGCGCACCGTGTGCACCTGCCCCGACAGCAGGTCCCGCACGCGGACCGCCTCCACGCCGCGCCCGCCGCGCACCATCTCCTCGACCTGGCAGTAGTTGTGCACCCGCGCGCCGTGCCTCGCGGCGGAGAGCGCGTTCTCCAGGCACATCCGCTCGGGGAAGAGGAGCAGGTCGTCGAAGTAGTAGCCCGCGCCGCGGAGGCCGTCGGCGCGGATCGAGGGCTCCAGCGCCAGCGTGTCCACCGGCCGGATGACCCGGGAGCGCTCCGTGCGCTTGCCCGGCGTCAGGAGGTCGTAGAGCCACATCCCGATCCGCACCCGGATCAGCCCGCGCGTGCTGCCGCGGTAGATCGGGACGAGGAAGGGCAGCGGCCGCACCAGGTGCGGGGCGAGACGCTCGAGCGTCTTCTTCTCGCGAAGCGACTCGCGGACGAGCTTGAAGTCCCCCAGCTCGAGGTAGCGGAGGCCGCCGTGGATCAGCTTGGAGGACTTGGAGGTGGTGCCGGAGGAGAAGTCGCCCTTCTCGAAGAGGGCCACCGAGGCCCCGCGGAGCGCCAGGTCGCGGGCGACGCCGGCCCCCGCCATGCCGCCGCCGATCACCACGGCGTCGAAGGCCATGCCGTCGAGCCCCGCCAGCCTGTTCATGGTCTCTCGAGCAGCTCCGCGATCGATCCTATCACGTGGTCGGGAGCGAGCGCGGCGATTCGAGGGTCGTCCACGCGGGTGATCCCGCTCAGCACGAGGATCGTCGCGAGCCCGAGCCGCTTGCCCATGGTGATGTCGGTCTCGATCCGGTCGCCGACGATCACCGCCTCGGCCGCCCGCAACCCGAGGGCGCGGAGCGCCACCTCGAGGATGATGGGCGACGGCTTGCCGACGATGGCCTCGACCGTGCGGCCGGTCACCGCCTCCACCGCGGCGATCATGCCCGCGCAGTCCGGGATCTCCCCGCCCTCGACGGGGCAGGTGCGGTCGGGGTTGGTGGCGATGAGGCGGGCGCCCTGCTTCACCGCCTGGAGCGCCGTGTTGAGCTTGGCGTAGGTGAACGTGCGGTCGAAGGCGATCACCACCCAGCGCACGCGCTCGTCCTCCCGCACCTCGAAGCCGTGCGCCCGCATCTCGGCGATCATCGGCGGCTCGCCGATGACAAACACGGGCGCCCCCGGATCGAGCCCGTGGAGGTGGCGGGCGAGCACCAGCGAGGAGTTGATCACGTCGTCGGCCGCCGCCGGCACGCCCAGGCGGGAGAGCTTGGCGGCGTAGTCGGCGCGGGTCTGGAGCGGCTTGTTGGACAGGAAGGCGACGCGCCGGCCGGCGTGGCGGAGCGCGGCGATGGCCTCCGCCGCCCCGGGGATGAGCCGCTCGCCGAGATAGACCGTGCCGTCCAGGTCGAAGAGCCAGCCCCGGTACGGAAACCGCGGCCTCATGGCGTGGTGCCGGCCCGGCACTAGCGAAGCAGAGGAATCACGGCGGCCTGTGCCAGATCGAGGAAGGGCGCGGGCAGGACGCCGAGCTGCACCACGCCCCAGAGCGCGACGGCCAGCGCGAGCCCCGCGGGGAGGGACGGCACCAGCACGGTCGGGCTGCCCTCGGGCTCGCGCATGTACATGAAGACGATGAGGCGAAGATAGTAGTAGGCGGCGATGGCCGAGTTGACCACGCCGATCACGGCGAGCCACACGTAGCCCGTCCGCACCGCCGCGCCGAAGAGGTAGAACTTCCCGACGAAGCCGGCCGTGGGCGGGATGCCGACGAGCGAGAGCAGGAACACGGAGAAGGTGAGCGCCAGCACCGGGTGCCGCGTGGCCAGGCCCGCCAGGTCCGACACCGCCACGGCCTCGCGGCCGTCGCGCTCGAGGAGCAGGATGACGCCGAAGGCCCCCGCGGTGGTGAAGGTGTAGACGAGCAGGTAGAAGAGCACGCCGCCCCCGCCGAGGGCCCCGCCCGCCACCACGCCCACCAGGATGTAGCCGGCGTGGGCGATGGAGGAGTAGGCGAGCATCCGCTTGATGTTCTGCTGGGCGAGGGCGACCACGTTGCCCGCGGTCATGCTGAGGACCGCGAGCCCCCAGAACAGCACCGCCCAGTCGGGCTGCACCGTCCGGAGCGCGGAGAGAAGGACGCGGAGCAGGGCCGCGAAGGCCGCCGCCTTGGAGCCGGTGGCGATGAGGGCCGTGACGGAGGTCGGCGCGCCCTGGTAGACGTCGGCAGTCCACATGTGAAAGGGCACCGAGGAGATCTTGAAGCCGAACCCCGCCACGAGGAGTCCGAACCCGATGATCAGCAGTGGATCGCGGGCGGCGCCACCGGCCACGGCCACGGCGATGCGGTCCAGGTTGGTCGAGCCGGTCGCGCCGAAGATGAGGGCGATCCCGTAAAGGAAGAACCCCGAGGCGAACGCCCCGAGGAGGAAGTACTTCATGGAGGCCTCGCCCGCCTCGAGCCGGCCCTCGAACCAGCCGGCCAGGACGTAGAGCGACAGCGACATGACCTCGAGGCCGAGGAAGATCACGATCAGGTCCCCGGCCCCCGCCATGAGCGTCATGCCCACGGCGGAGAAGAGCACGAGGATATAGAACTCGCCCGACTCCATCCCCTGCCGGCGCAGGTAGTCGATGGAGAGCAGGAGCACGAGCCCGGTGGCGAAGCCGATGACGAGGTTGAAGAAGAGGGCGAAGCCGTCGAGGCGCACCATCCCGTTGAAGGCGCGCTCGTCGGAGCCCCAGAGGCCGAGCGAGAGGATCATGGACAGGACGACGCCCGCCAGCCCCACGACGGCCAGGTGGTCCTTGCGCCCGCGCGTGGGCAGGAGATCGAGCAGGAGGAGGAGGCAGGCGGTGGCGGCCAGGGCCATGCCCGGGGCGATGGCGCGGAAGCTGATGAGCGGCAACACGAGGGTCGGGCTCACTTCGGCACCATGGCGGCGGTGGTGGCCGCGGCCTTGGCCTGCACCTGGGCGAGGAGGGCCTGCACGCTCGTCTCGGTCACGCCGGTGAAGGGGGCCGGGTAGACGCCGATCCACACGATGAACAGGAGCACCGGGAGGAGGACGACCCACTCGCGCGCCGAGAGATCCGGCAGGCGCCGGTTCTCCTCGCGCGTCACCTCCCCGAACACCACGCGCTGGTACATCCACAGCATGTACACGGCCGCGAAGATGATGCCGGTGGTGGCCAGCGCCGCCACGGCCCAATTCCACTGGAAGGCGCCCACGAGGATCAGGAACTCGCCCACGAAGCCGTTGAGCCCGGGCAGCCCCAGCGAGGAAAGCGTCACAATCAGGAAGATCACGCTGTAGGCGGGCATGACCTTCCACAGCCCGCCGAGGTCGGCAATGAGGCGCGTGTGGCGCCGCTCGTAGACCATGCCCACCAGGAGGAAGAGGGCCCCGGTGCTGAGGCCGTGGTTCACCATCTGGATGATGCCGCCCACCAGGCCCTGGGCGTTGAGCACGAAGAGCCCGAGCATCACGAGGCCCAGGTGGCTCACGCTCGAGTAGGCCACGAGCTTCTTCATGTCCGGCTGGGCAGTGGAGACCCAGGCGCCGTAGATGATGCCGATGATGGCAAGCGCCACGATCCACGGCGCGAACAGCAGGCTCGACTGCGGGAAGAGCGGCAGGGAGAAGCGCAGGAAGCCGTAAGTGCCCATCTTCAGGAGCACGCCCGCCAGGATCACGCTGCCCGCCGTCGGCGCCTCCACGTGGGCATCCGGCAGCCACGTGTGGAACGGGAACATCGGCACCTTGATGGCGAAGGCCAGCGCGAAGGCCAGGAACATGAGATTCTGCCCCAGCCCCGCCGGCATGACGTACCGGGCGAGCACCGGCAGGTCGAACGTGTAGATCCCGGTGGCGGCGCCGTGCTGGAAGTACAGCGCCAGGATGGCGACGAGCATGAGCACCGAGCCGGCCAGCGTGTAGAGGACGAACTTGATGGCCGCGTACACCCGGTTCTTGCCGCCCCAGATCCCGATGATCAGGTACATCGGGATCAGCGTGGCCTCCCAGAAGACGTAGAAGAGGAAGAGGTCCAGCGCCACGAAGACGCCGAGCATCCCCGTCTCCAGCAGCAGCATCGTGACGGCGAACTCCTTCCAGCGGCGCTCGATGGAGTGCCACGAGGACAGGATGGCCAGCGGCATCAGGAAGGTCGTGAGCAGGATCAGCAGGAGGCTGATCCCGTCGATGCCCAGGTGGTAGGCGATGCCCAGCGAGGGCATCCAGTCCCGGTTCTCGACGAACTGGTAGGCCGCCTGGCCGCCGTCGAAGCCGGTGTAGAGCGGCAGCGAGATCACGAACGCCGCCAGCGCCGTCAGCAGGGCAAGAGATCGCGCGAGCCGCTCCTGGCCACGCGGGAGGAGCGCGATGACGACCGCGCCCACCGCGGGCAGGAACGTGACGGCGGACAGCAGCATGGGCTAGCGGGCCCGGGCCAGGAGGAAGGCGACGATGGCCACGGCCCCGGCGAGCATGCCGAGGGCGTAGTTCATGACGAAGCCGGTCTGGACCCGGCGCAGTCCCTGCGCCCAGGCCACGACCAGCCGCCCGATACCGTTCACCGCCCCGTCGATCACGCCGAGATCGAAGACCCGCGCGCACCAGCCGGACAGCGCGAAGAGCGGCCTGACGAAGACGGCGTCGTACAGCTCGTCCACGTAGTACTTGTGCAGCAGCAGCGAGTGGAGCGCGTTCTTCGGGACGGCGATTTCCTCGGCCGTGACGGGCCGGCGGCCGTACATGAGCCAGGCGAGGAGCACGCCGGCGACCGCGACCACCACCGAGACCAGCGGCACCGCCAGACCTCGCGCCGCCTCCTCGGCAGGGAACACCGGGGCGAGGAAGCGCGAGAAGGCGGTCCCGTGGGCGGACGGCAGTCCGAGCGCGAGCCCGGCCACCACGGTCAGCCCCGCCAGCACCGCCAGCGGCACGGTCATCACGGCGGGCGACTCGTGGACGTGGTGCGCGGCCTCGTGCGAGAGGCGGGAGGCGCCGAAGAGGGCGAGGAACACGACGCGGAAGATGTAGAAGGCCGTCATGAACGCCCCCGCCAGGAGCAGGAGGAACAGGAGCGTGTGCCCCTCAGAGGCCGCGGCCGCCAGGATCTCGTCCTTGGAGAAGAAGCCCGCCAGCGGCGGCAGCCCGGCCAGCCCGGCCGCCCCCACGACAAAGGTGACCGCCGTCACCCGCATCCGCGGTGCGATCGCGCCCATCTTCCTCAGATCCTGCTCGCCCGAGAGGCCGTGGATCACGCTGCCCGCCCCCAGGAAGAGGAGCGCCTTGAAGAAGGCGTGGGTCACCAGGTGGAAGATGCCCGCCGCGTAGGCGCCCACACCCACCCCGGCGAACATGTAGCCGAGCTGGCTGATGGTCGAGTAGGCCAGCACCCGCTTGATGTCCGTCTGGACCAGGCCAATGCTGGCCGCGAACACCGCCGTCAGCCCGCCGACCCAGGCGACGATCTCGAGCGACACGGGCGCCATCTCGAAGAGCTTGTGGCTGCGCGCGACCATGTAGACGCCGGCCGTCACCATGGTCGCCGCGTGGATCAGCGCCGAGACCGGCGTGGGGCCTTCCATGGCGTCGGGGAGCCAGGTGTGCAGCGGCAGCTGCGCCGACTTCCCGCAGGCCCCCATGAAGAGCAGGAGCGCGATGGCGGTGTAGGTCGCCACGCTCACGCTCGCATCGGCCCTGGCGAAGACCTCGCCGTAGTCGAGCGTGCCGAACGTCGTCCAGATCAGCATGATCCCCAGCCCGAAGCCGAAGTCGCCGACGCGGTTGACGATGAAGGCCTTCTTGCCGGCGTCGGAGGCCGATTGCTTCTGGTACCAGAAGCCGATGAGCAGGTAGGAGCAGAGCCCCACCGCCTCCCAGAAGACGTAGAGGAGGAGGAAGTTCCCCGCCAGCACCAGCATCACCATGGAGAAGACGAACAGGTTCAGGTAGGTGAAGAAGCGGGCGTAGCCGTCGTCGCCGTGCATGTAGCCCGCCGAGTAGAGGTGGATCAGGAAGCCGACGCCCGTCACCACGAGGAGCATGACGGCGGAGAGCGGGTCCACCTGCGCGGTGATGGCGGTCTGGAAGCTGCCGGCCGCGATCCACTGGAAGAGATCGCCCGTGTAGGTCTCCCCGCCGGACACCCGCACGAAGACGGCGTACGAGGCGAGGAACGACGCGCCCAGCGCCGGGACGGCGATCCAGTGCGCCCGGTGCCCGATGACGCGACCGAAGAGAGCGTTGACGAGAGTGCCGACGAGCGGGAAGAGCGGGATCAGCCAGACGAGT
>Ga0209211_10010382_pt1 | contig 12157 bp, 15 predicted proteins | sample RifGroA2_FD_183992 | JGI IMG/M metagenome (GOLD analysis project Ga0209211, IMG submission 183992) | Groundwater microbial communities from Rifle, Colorado, USA - Groundwater A2 (SPAdes) (version 2) | ecosystem: Environmental > Aquatic > Deep subsurface > Groundwater | place: Rifle, Colorado... | reverse complement strand
AAGATATTATCCAAGGGTATATGTGGCTCAATATTGCGATTGCCAATGCTGACGGTGAAGCCAAGAAGGAATTTATTGTAGATCGCGACTCGATAGCAGTATCCATGACTGCTGACCAAATTGCCAAGGCGCAGGAGCTTTCCAACAAATGCACGGCTAAGAAATTCAAAGGGTGTTAGCGAGAGCGAATCTGCCCGGGCCATCCTCGCGCCGGCTTTTTCCTGCCCTGCAAATCAGGGAAACGCTCCCGGCAACATCCGTCCCCGCAGATACCAAACGCTCATGGTTAAAGAGTCGCGGCGAAAGGCATGTACCCGAATTACACTTGCTGCAGGCGTAACGCGACGCGTTTGAGATACGCTTCGCGCGCGATCTGCACGTCTTCCAGGAAATACGGCAGCTCCTTCAGCAGCAACGCCTGCGGGCCGTCCACCAGCGCCTTGGGCGGCGCGGGATGGAAATCCACCAGCACCATGTTGGCGCCGGCCAGTACGCCCTGCGCGGTGACATGCATCGTATCGAGTATGCCGTCCGGCGAGGCTTGCCGCGAGCCAACCGAGTGCGAGGGGTCGACGCATACAGGCATCCTTGTCAGCCGCTTCACCACCGGCACATGCGCGAAGTCCACCAGGTTGCGGTGCGGGTCGCCCATGTTGGTCTTCATGCCACGCAGGCCGAACACCACGTTGCGGTTGCCCTCGGAGGCCAGGTATTCCGCCGCGTTCAGCGACTCGTCCAGGGTGATGCCGAAGCCGCGCTTGAGCAGCACCGGCATCTCGGTTTGCCGTCCGACGATTTTCAGCAGCTCGAAATTCTGCGTGTTGCGCGTGCCGATTTGCAGCATCACGCCGGTCGGGTTGCCGGTCTGATGCAGCGCCTCGCGAATCTCGTCGAGATGCGATTCGTGGGTGATTTCCATCGCCAATACTTTGATGCCGTACTTGCCCGCCAGCTCGAAAACGTAGGGCAGGCAGTTCTTGCCGTGCCCCTGAAAGGCATACGGGCTGGTGCGCGGCTTGTAGGCGCCCATGCGCGTGCAAACCTGGCCGTTGTCGCGCAACGCCTTGAGCATGATCTCGACATGCTCGCGGTTGTCCACCGCACATAACCCGGCAAATACATGCAACGTATCTTGCCCGAAGCGCACGCCGTTGTAGTCGAAATGCGTCGGACGCTGGTCGTCCTTGTGCCGCCCGAGGATGCGGTACTCCTCGGAAACCCGCACCACGCGCTCGACACACGGCAGGCTCTGCATATCCTCGATGTCCAGCAGCTTGGTGTTGCCGATCAGGTAGATTTCCGTGAGCGACTGCTCGCTGCCGCGCTCGACATGCACGCGTGTCTGGATGCCTTGCAGCGTCGCGAGGTGCGCCAGCAACTGCCGGTATTCCGGCGACTGCTCGCCGGTATTGGAACTGAGGATGAGGATCATTTTTTCGCTATGCCTTTACTTTTCTCTGGGGCAGGAAGTTTTCGCCGCCCACTATTTTCCTGCCTGTCTTTGCTTCCAGTTCCAGTCGCGCCATTTTTGCGATGCCGCCGCCTTTCCTGGCAGCCTCTTCGTTTTCAGTCATGCCGGTAGCCTCGACGCTTTCGGCGATCTGGCGCGTGGACAATTCTGACAGCGCGGTAGCCTTGCATAGCCATTCCACTAAGCTGTCCAACGACGACAGCTAAGTGGCTGGTTAATATCAGCTCCGCCTCGCTCATGTGGTCGCGCAGGTTATGGGTTTGCAACCCCTTCATCTCTTTGTGCGCTTTCACGCTCACCTCCGCCCACTCCTGGTGGATGATGTTGGTGAGGATGGCGTATTCCTCGCCCTGCTTGATGTCGTGCTTCGCCCAATAGTCGGTCAGTTTGTTGCGCGTCTCCTGCCCGGTCATGCGCTGCTGTATCCACTTCTCGCTGCGCCCATGTTTCTGCCAGGTCTCGCGGGCGCGCTCCAGCGACAGCGCCGGATCGGCCATCTCCTGCATCCACTCATAGCCCACCTTCGCCAGCCACAGCTTGATCGGCTCCGCCTTCGGGCTGGGTACTGACTGCACCAGCCGCAGCAAGGTTTCGGCAGTGGCCACATCGGTCAGATAACTCTTGCCATCGGCAGCGGTTAATTTCAGTCGGTGACAATTTGTCACCGACTCGCTGCCTTCCTTACCCAGCCGCTCTTTCAGCTTGTTCCAGTACTTGCGAGCAGTCTGATAATCCGTCTGCTGCGTCAGCACCTGCACGATGTCCACCACCGAAAACCACCAGGCTTCCGTCGCCTCGTCATAGACGCGGCGTATTTGATGTTCTTCAAAGATTGCGGGCTGGGATTTCATCTCATCCTCTATCGCCACTCATTTCAAAACCATTTGTGTTTGGTGCCTTATTCCATTATTTAGATTTAAGGAACCTCTGATTAAGTCCGTTCGCCCTGAGCTTGTCGAAGGGCGAAATTTGCAAGTCACTGATTTTACATGCTCATCCGTTCATGGTTCGACAGGCTCACCACGAACGGACGACTTAATCAGAGGTTCCTTAATGTTTATAAGTCGAAAACCAAAAGCTCGTTTGCCATCTACTTCCGCAGTAAAATTATTGCCTGCGCCGGCCACTGCGCTGCCGGGTCGCGTGTGAAGCCGCTCTTGGCAAATTGCTGCCAGCGTCCGATCACGTAACATACCAGCAGATTGGCGTGCGCGCCCACATCCGTCGCCGCGCCCATCTCGCCCTGCGTGGTAGCCATGCGCAACGATTGCTTGAGCGTTGCCTCGATGCGGTCGAGCATCTGGTTGATGCGCTGCTGCAAGCGTTCGTTCTCATTCACCAGCGCGTCGCCGGTCAGTACCCGGGTCATGCCGCGATTCTTCTGCGCGAAGCCGAGCAGCATCGATATGATCGCCTCGACCTGCTTCACGCCGCTTTTTTCTTCCTGGGTGATCTTGTTGATCAGGCCGAACACGGTCTGCTCAATGAACTCGATCAGCCCCTCGAACATCTGCGCCTTGCTGGCGAAGTGGCGGTACAGTGCCGCTTCGGAAAGCTCCAGTCGCGCTGCCAGTGCCGCCGTGGTGATCTTCTCGCCCTTGGGCTGCTCCAGCATCTGCGCCACGGTTTGCAGGATTTGCAGTTTTCTTTCGCCCGGTTTGCTTGCCATGTTCACCTCTTCAATTCGCCCCAAAAACTGCCGTCCACAGATTACGCAGATTGACACAGATTAAAACAACAGACACGCATCGATATTTGCCAAGAGGTGATGGAAACACTCAATCTACCCTATTGGCAATCGGTTTAATCTGTGAAATCTGTGGATTAAACCGCTTTTTCCGGCCTCAAACGATGCAGTACAGCCGGCAACTGCATCACATCGCGTATCTTCACATCCACGCACGGCGCGCCCTTGTTGCCGGTATTCACCCATACGGTGCGCATCCCCAGCCGTTTCGCCGCAACCAGGTTTTCCAGGCTGTCCTCGACCATGACGCATTGTGCCGCCGCGACGCGCTGCCGCCGCAGCAGGCGCAGGAAGCCGAAGCTGTCCGGCTTGGGGCGGAAGCGCGTCTGCTCCACCGCCATCACGTCGTCGAACAGATCATCCACGCGCAACAGCTTCAACACTGCCTGCGCATAGTGTTGCGGCGCATTGGAAAACACCACCTTCCTGCCCGGCAGCGCCTTCAATACATGGCGCAGGCGCGGCTCGCGCAACACCATAAGCTCCAGCTCCGGGAACTGGTGGGTATGCCACAGAAAATGTTCCGGCTTGGTGCCGTGGTGGCGTATCAGGCCGCTCAACGTCGCGCCGTAACGCTGCCAGTAGTGCATGCGCAGCGCATTCGCCGCCGCCTCGTCCAGTTGCAGATGCTGCTGCAAATACGCGGTCATGCTGCGGTTGATGTGCGGAAAGATGTGCGGCGTCGCGTTATGCAGCGTGTTGTCCAGATCGAAAATCCACAGTGTGCGAACCATCATGTTCGCCCGCAGATTACGCAGATCAAATGGATTGGTTTTGAATCTGCGTACATCTGCGCAATCTGCGGATACAAGCTTTTTACTTGCTTTTAATTAAAGTGCCGACACCCTCGTCGGTGAGGATTTCCAGCAGCAGCGCATGTTCCACCCGCCCGTCGATGATATGCACGGACTTCACGCCGCTGCGCGCCGCGTCCAGCGCCGACCCGATCTTGGGCAGCATGCCGCCGGACAGAGTGCCGTCGGCCACCAGGTTGTCGATATCCTTGGGTGTCAGCCCGGAAAGCAGATTGCCGTCCTTGTCCAGCACGCCCGGCGTATTGGTGAGCAACACCAGTTTCTCCGCCTTGAGCACTTCCGCCAGCTTGCCTGCCACCAGGTCGGCGTTGATGTTCAATGTTTCGCCATCGGGCGCGACGCCGATCGGCGCGATCACCGGGATGAAATCGCCGGAATCAAGGAAGGTGATGATGGACGGGTCGATCCGGGTGATCTCGCCGACCAGCCCGATGTCCAGCATCTTGCCCGGCTCGTCGCTGCTTTCCAGCATCATTTTCTCGGCGCGGATGAACGCGCCGTCCTGCCCGGTCAGCCCGACCGCCTTGCCGCCGTGCCGGTTGATCAGGTTGACGATATCCTTGTTGACCTTGCCCAGCACCATCTCGACCACGTCCATGGTCTCCTCGTCGGTGACGCGCATGCCCTGGATGAACTCGCCCTGCTTGCCGACGCGCTTGAGCAAGTCGTTGATCTGCGGGCCGCCGCCATGCACGATCACCGGATTCATTCCCACCAGCTTGAGCAGCACCACATCGCGCGCGAAGCTTTCCTGCAACTGCGGATCGGTCATGGCGTTGCCGCCATATTTCACCACGATGGTCTTGTCGAAAAAGCGCTGGATGTAGGGCATCGCCTCGGACAGCGTGCGTGCTTTCTTGTCGGCGGCGGAGGGGGTAAGGGACATGGTTTTTCCTTAAACAAAACCTGGAGTGCGAAGCGGGCACGCATTTTACACTACAACAACCGGCGAGAGACCCCCGCATTCTTCCGCTCCAAGCATAAATATTTATGCCAAAGCGCTTTTTTTATAATATCCTGCTGGTCAAGGCTTCAGCATACAAGCCAAAAGATCAAGAATGACCTACTGGAGAAACTGCCTTGGTTAATGGAAGCTCCGCTCAGCCCGGTCTGGGAGAACAGGAATCTCTTCAAAAGGGCTTTACCCAATCGCCGATACGATTGCTGTCTATAGTGGCTATTTCGATTTTCGCTGCCGAAATAGCGGTCATGTTTGCCCTTGAGTGGTTGCCGCCACTTCCTTCAGTAGTGGGACACGTACTCGATGGGGCGTTGTTGACTATTCTGGTTTCACCCATTCTGTACCTGTTTTTGTTTCGCCCATTGAATGTGCATATCGCGGCACTCCGGCAGGCGCAGGATTTGCTCCGGCAGCAGCGCGACCATCTGGAAGAGGAAGTGCGGCATCGTACGGACGAACTGGTCGAACGCAACCGTGAAATTGTGGATCGGGAGGTGCATTACCGGGCAGTGGTAGAGGGTGCTTCGGAAGGCATTCTTACACTGGACGAGCAGGGGCTGGTGGTGCGGAACAATATGGCTGCGGAAAAAATATTCGGCTTTGCACCAGGAAAGATGGCAGGCATGCCCCTTGCCCAGATGTTAACCCCGGATAGCGCAAAACGCTGCCTCGGGTCGGACGGGCTGCTATACCCAGTCTCCGGCCTGTCGCTGGAGGCGCAAAACAAGAGTGGCGAAACCATCCCGGTTCTGCTGTCGGTCAGCGCCTTCCGGCATGAAAACATTCCCTTCCACACAGCCATCATCCAGGACATCAGTGAGCGCGTCATGTTCGAGAAGCGCCTGGCGCGACTGGCCTACTATGATTCACTGACCGGTCTGCCGAACCGGCGCCTGTTTCATGATCGTCTCGGACAGGCCATCGAGCGCGCCCGCAGGGACGGAGGGCTGGTGGGAGTTCTATTTCTCGACCTGGACCATTTCAAGGACATCAATGACACACTCGGCCACCTCTTCGGCGACCTGCTGCTGCAGGAGACCGCAAAGCGCCTGTCCGGCCTGTTGCGCAAGGAGGATACCGTGGCGCGGCTCGGCGGTGACGAGTTTACGGTCATACTGGAAGGCATCAGCGATGTGGCGGACGCGGAAGACATTGCCAGAAAGATCCTGGATTCGATCGGACAGCCCTTCAAACTGGGCGAGCACGAAAGATATGTCACCAGCAGCATCGGCATCACCCTCTACCCGCTTGACGACAGCGATATAGAGCGGCTGATCATGAACGCGGACGGAGCCATGTATCAGGCGAAACTGCATGGCAGGAATGCCTATGCGCTGTACACCCCCAAGATACATTCCGAAACCATGGAGCGGGTCGCTCTGGAGGCGTCTTTCCGCAAGGCTGTGAAAGCGGCAGACTTTCTGCTGCAATACCAGCCGGAATTCGTGTTGCATTACCAGCCCGAAGTTGACCGTTATTCGGGAGAGGTCGTGGGCGTCGAGGCGTTGATCCGCTGGCAGCACCCGGAATTTGGGTTGCTGGGCCCCATTCAGTTCATTCCGCTGGCAGAAGCAACCGGCCTGATTGTCCCGCTCGGGGAGTGGGTGCTCCGCACGGCATGCAAGCAAGCCGTCGCCTGGCGTAAGGCCGGCTTGCCGCCTTTTCATATCGCGGTCAATATGTCGGCGCTGCAGCTGAAGAGCCACGGAATCGTGGCGCAGGTTGCCGGAATACTGGAAGAAACCGGCATGGAGGGACGCTACCTGGAGTTGGAACTCACGGAAAGCATGGTGCTGGACAAGAGCGAAGGCCTGATCGCCATCCTGCGTGGCTTCAAGGAGATGGGTATTTCCATATCCATCGATGATTTCGGAACGGGGCATTCGTCGCTTGCGAATCTGCAACTGCTGCCGGTTGACAAGGTCAAGATCGATATATCGTTTGTCCGCAATGTCACCAGGAACGAGCATGACGCGGCGATTGTGACGGGTATTATCGAAATGGCGCACAAACTCGGATTGAAGGTGGTCGCCGAAGGGGTGGAGACCGAGGAGCAGCAAGCGTTTCTGATGGAGCATCACTGCGACATTTTGCAGGGGTACCATCTCGGCAGGCCGATGGCCGCCGGGGATTTTGAGGCATTGCTCGTAAATCTTATCGAAACATCCCCGTCCAAGCCGTCATCTTGAAATTACATGCAATGGGCGGCTGTGCCGCCCGTTTTGCACAGGCAGGCCGCTTGCCTAGCTGATGGTCAGCCGTTTAGATTTGACCGTCACCTTCTTGGGCAGCGTCAATTCCAGTACGCCATCTTTGTATTTTGCCTGTGCAGTCGCTTCGTCCACATCCTGTCCGAGTGTGAAAGCGCGCGATACCTTGCCGTAATAGCGCTCGCTGCGCAGCACTTTTTCGCCTTCCTTCACCTCTTTCTCATTCCTGACTTCTGCGCTGACGGCAACCTGGTTGCCATCGATGGTGACATGAATATCCTCTTTGTTTCACACCGGGAATTTCGGCATGAACGGTATAAGCCTTGTCGTCCTCGCTCACGTCCATCTTGATCTGAACTTCCGGCTGGCCTTCAACCCGCACCGGACGCATGAAAAAGCCGCGAAACAGATCGTCGAACGCATCATCGGCCGGGTTATAGCGCAAAATGTTAGCCATCCTCTTCTCCTTCTCTTGCAATCCGGGACATCCCCGTGACCCGAAAGATGAGGACTGTAAGTGTGATTTCAAGCGCAAAAACCAGCCGCGCTGGCCGTGCGCCGTTTATGGCTATTTTTTCGGCGGCTTGATTTCCGCGCGCACTTCGATCTTGATATTTTTCTTGTCGGCGGTTTCAATGTCCAGCGTCAGCGGTAGGGTCGCGCCGGCCTTGAGCGGCGCATTCAAGCCCGTCAACGTCAGGTGATAGCCATGAATGCTGGTCATGTCCACCCGCTTGTTTGCCGGCAATCCAATTTTTTCGAGAACCAGCGTCTTCATCATGCTGCCCTTGTGCGACATGGTGCGCAATTCCACGGCCCTGGAGGCAGGGCTGGATGCGCCGATCAGGGTTGCCTCCTGTTTGCTGGTAATGAACATGAACACGCTGGCCGAATCGCGTCCGGCGGCAGTGGCGCGCGTCCACGCACCTTCAACCCGAATGTCCTCCGCATAAACGCCGGCGCTCAGCAACAAGGCAGTCAATAATCCGGCAAACCGATACAAGAAATGAGTCATGGCAAGCTCCTCCTGAAAGTGAAATGGGCGCAGCGAATTACATGTATTCTGATAGTTCATCAGGTTCAAGGTAAACGGATACTGACAAATTACACCATGTTGAGCCGGATGAACAATCCAGGTTAATGCTGAGCACCGGATTGTTGACGGGGTAAATTGTTGGCCGACAGGGACGACTTGGGAATGCGACATAATGCCGCACCCGCCCGTGCACCTCTCCGTTTACAATAGCCGCATGAACAGCATGATACTTTCTTCTCTGCCCGGGCACGGGCAGTTGCGTCGCCTGACTGCCTTGCGCAGCCTGGCGGTTGCGGCACAACTGCTGACCCTTGCGGCGGTCAGGGAGATTCTGGGACTGGAACTGGACTGGTCGCCGATGCTGTTGACCATCGCCGCGCTTGCCGCCGTCAACTTGTTCACCCTGTTGCGTTTACGCAGCAGCAAGCCAATTTCCAACCTGGAGTTATTCGCCCAATTGTGCGTCGATGTGCTGGCGCTCAGCATCCTGCTTTACTATGGCGGCGGCTCGACCAACCCCTTCGTTTCGCTGTACCTGCTGCCGCTGGTGATTGCCGCCGCAACATTGCCGGGGCGCTACACCTGGGGCATGGCGGCGATTACCGCCGCATGTTACAGCGTGCTGATGTTCTATTACGTTCCGCTGCCGCACAATCACCAGCAAGATGGCGACAGCGCATTCAATGCGCATGTGGTAGGCATGTGGCTCGGTTTCGTCATCAGTGCGGTGGTGGTGGCCTATTTCGTGGTGAAAATGGCGCAGGCGGTGCGGCAACGTGACGAGATGCTGGTGCGCGTGCGCGAGGAAATCCTGCGCAATGAACGCATCGTGGCGCTCGGCACGCAGGCGGCCGGCGCAGCGCATGAACTGGGCACGCCGTTGTCCACCATGGCGGTGGTTATTGGCGAGCTGCGGCGCGATGCCGAGGCACGCCCTGCCTGGCGCGACGCGCTGACCATCCTTGATGAGCAGGTGCGCGGCTGCAAACGCATTCTCGACAAGATTCTGGCCAACGCCCAGGGCGGCGTAGCGTCTTCATTGCAACCGGCCGATCGGCTGATAACCGAGGTGCTGGGCGAGTGGCAGTTGCTGCGCCCCACCGCGCAATACCGATACCACAATGACGATGCCTTGCCTGCACCGCTTATCAGCGTGGATGCCACGTTGCGCGCCGCGTTGATGAACCTGCTCAACAATGCGGCGGATGCCGCACCGCAAGCCATCGAGATTCGCACACACTGGGATGCTGCCAGCTTCACTCTGGAAATTCACGATCAGGGAGGCGGACTGAGTGAAGAGGTCGAGCTCAAGGCCGGCTCGGCATTCTTTACCACTAAAACGGAAGGGCGCGGGCTGGGGCTGTTCCTCGCCAATGCCACTATCGAGCGCATGGGCGGTTCGGTGCGGCTGTTCAACCGCGATATGGGCGGCGCGACCACCGAACTTATTTTGCCGATAGCCAAGGTGCAAACATGACACAATCCTGCGAAGAAACGGCCTCGCTGCTGCTGGTCGATGACGACGAAACCTTCTGCAAGGTGCTGAGTGCCGCCCTGGAGAAGCGCGGTTTCTGTGTTTGCGTGGCGCACAGCGTCGAGCAGGCGATACCGCTGGCCAGGGCAAACCCGCCGGAATTCGCAGTGATCGACCTCAAAATGGGCGGGGCGCCGGGGCTGGTTCTGGTCAAGGCGCTGCACGAACTCGATCCGAACACACGCATCGTGGTGCTGACCGGCTATGCCAGCATCGCCACCGCAGTTGAGGCCATCAAGCTGGGCGCGACACAATATCTGGCCAAACCTGCCAATGCGGATGAGATCGTGGCGGCATTCGGCCATACCGCCGACAGCGACGCGCCAATCAAGGCGCAGCCGACGCAAATCGAAAACCTGGAGTGGGAACACATCCAGCGTGTGCTGCATGAGCACGGCGACAATATCTCGGCCACCGCCCGCGCACTCAACATGCACCGTCGTACTTTGCAGCGCAAGCTTGCCAAACCGCCTACGCGCGCCGAATAATTTCCTCGCTGATCGCGGCTACGGCTAATTTGTGCGATCTTTCCTAAACTTAAGGGTAGCCGTAGTGTCGTACGCCATATCGTACGTCGCACAAGGAGCCCGTCATGAACCGTCGTCAACTGTTAATCGGTGCTTCAGGATTGCTTGTCAGCAGCCTGTTGCCTGCGTTTGCAAAAGAAAGCAACAAGACCACGCCGTTGGTGAAATCCAGGTCCGAGTGGAAGGCATTGCTGCCGGCAGATCGCTACGCCATTTTGTTCGAGGATGGTACCGAGCCTCCGTGGTCAACCCAGCTTGACCGCGAGAAACGCGCCGGCACTTTTATCTGCGCCGCATGTTATCTGCCATTGTTCGATAGTGCGACCAAGTATGACAGCGGGACGGGCTGGCCCAGTTTTTACGATTACCTGCCCGGCGCGTTGCTGACCGAAACCGATTTCAAACTGATCTGGCCGCGTACGGAATATCATTGCGCCCGTTGCGGTGGCCATCAGGGCCATGTTTTCGACGATGGTCCGAAACCGACCGGCCTGCGCTATTGCAACAACGGCCTGGCGCTGCAATTTGTGCCGCGCACCGAAAAATTGCCGGAGCTGCGAACATGAATGCGCAACTGGAGCTGACCATGGCTGCCGCATGCATGCTGGGCGTGATGAGTATCACCGCCTCTGCGGTTGAACCAGTCGCGGGGGCAGCGCCGAGGCGCACCGCAACCGCGATTTTTGCAGGGGGGTGTTTCTGGTGCCTGGAGGCGGATTATGAAAAATTGCCGGGGGTGCTCGGTGCCGAGTCTGGCTATACCGGCGGCAAAACCGTCAATCCGACCTACAAACAGGTCAGCGCCGGCGGCACCGGGCATGCCGAAGCAGTACGCATCACTTACGATCCGGCCAAGGTGGGCTACCCGCAACTGGTCGAATATTTCTGGAGACATATTGATCCGACCGTCAAGGACCGGCAATTCTGCGATGTCGGGACACAGTACCGCAGCGGCATCTATTGGCAGAACGAGGACGAACGCAAGGTTGCGGAAGCCAGCCGCGATGAACTCCTGAAAAGCGGCAAGTTCCGGGAAATTCATACCGAAATTGTCGCTGCCACCGCCTTTTATCCGGCCGAGGAATACCATCAGGGTTACTACAAGAAAAACCCGATCCGCTACGCGTACTACCGCGGGGGCTGCGGAAGAGATGCAAGGGTGCAGCAGCTTTGGGGCGGAAAATAGGGGTGATTACTCCACCCCGTGTTTTTATGGGGCGGCACGACGACTGCGTTCCCACGCGGAGCGTGGGAACGATGGCCTGTCCGTGTTATTCATTGGGTAACAACCAGATAAGCATACAGCCGGGATCAGATGCTCAAATCGGCATCCTAATCTTCTTGAAGGATTTTGTTGATTTCTGTCAGTGCCTTAATAATTTGGTGCAGCGATTGGCTGTATTCATTCGCGAATATCTTTTCCGCACCGCCGTGATCGCTGGCTTTCAGCTTTTCAATGATGAGCGCGCCCATCTGGTGAAACTGCCGGTGCGCATCGTATAGCTGTTGGTATGCGTCGCTTCCGCGAAGCGGCTCGAATACCGGGCCGTTGATCCAGTTACCCAGTTGGCAGATGCCATCCTGACCAACCAGAGCTGATTCCAATGGCTCACGAATGCTTCCGTGAACATGGTGCCCCAGGCGCGTCTTCCATAATATATGCGCCTCAGCCGCTGCCACGAGGTTGAGCCTGCCACGCAGCTCATGCCGTTGCTGCATATTGAACCCCAAAAAACCTTTTATGTTGGCTACCAGCGTCATGGCAATTCTTCCGGAATTATCGCGATGGCTGCTTTATAACCCCCCTGATGGTGGAAGAACAATATGCCGAAATGCCTATATATTTCGGCCTAGCC
>Ga0209211_10010381_pt1 | contig 12157 bp, 9 predicted proteins | sample RifGroA2_FD_183992 | JGI IMG/M metagenome (GOLD analysis project Ga0209211, IMG submission 183992) | Groundwater microbial communities from Rifle, Colorado, USA - Groundwater A2 (SPAdes) (version 2) | ecosystem: Environmental > Aquatic > Deep subsurface > Groundwater | place: Rifle, Colorado... | reverse complement strand
CCAAGCGTCCGCCTCAGATGGTTCAGCAGGTCCACCCGGGTGATGAGCCCGTAGAATCTGCCCTCGTGATACAGGAGTCCGGCCAAACCCTTGTCCAATATCGCGGTCAGTTCCTTGACGGAGGTCGAAGCCGCCACCGAAACGAGCTCGCGCGACATGCGCTCCTTCACGGCCTTGCGGTAATTCGCCGGGTCTTCGTGGACGGCCACGAGGATGTCCGATTCATCGAGTATGCCGACCACCTTGCCGTCGCTGATGACCGGGAGCTGGGAGTATTCGTAGAGCCGCATCCTCAGAAACGCGGTCAAGAGCGCGTCATCGGGCTTGACCCAGGACACCGAGCCCGCGCCATGGGGACGGCCGACCAGGTCCCGGAGATCGCCGAAAGCCTCCTTCTTGAGGAAACCCTGATCCGCCATCCAATAGTCGTTGAACATCTTGGACAGATACTTGTTCCCGCTGTCGCAGACGAAGGTGACCACGCGCTGGGGCGCCGCGCTCTCCCGGCAGTAGCGCAGGGCGGCGGCGACCAGGGTCCCCGTCGAGGAGCCGGCCAGGACTCCTTCTTCCCGGAGCAGTGCCCGGGCGGTGGAGAAGCTCTCCGCGTCCGTGATGGTGTAGGCCCGCTTGACCCGGCTGAGGTCCGCGATGGGCGGGATGAAGTCCTCGCCGATCCCCTCCACGAACCAGGACCCGGCCTTGCCCAACTTCCCCGTCTGGACGTAGCCGGCCAGGACGGAACCGGCGGGGTCCGCCAGGACGAATGCGGTCTCGGGGGCGACCCGGGAGAAGAAGCGGCTGAGCCCGGTGATCGTGCCGGCCGAGCCCACCCCGCAGACCACGGCGTCCACGCGATGTTCCATCTGCTCCCAGATCTCGGGCCCCGTGCCGGTCTCGTGAGCCGCCGGATTGGCGGGATTGGCGAACTGGTTGACGTAGAATCCGTCCGGCGTCCCGCGGGCGAGCTTCTCGGCGAGGTCCTGATAGTATTCCGGATGCCCTTTCTCCACGTCCGAGCGCGTGATGACGATCTCGGCCCCCAAGGCCCTCAGGTGCGAGATCTTCTCCTGGCTCATCTTATCCGGGATGACCAGGATCAGCTTATAGCCCTTCTGAGCCGCGACCAGGGCCAGCCCGAGCCCGGTATTGCCCGCGGTGGCCTCGATCAGGGTGGAGCCGGGCCGTATCTTCCCTTCCCGCTCCGCCGCCGCGATCATGGACAGTGCGATGCGGTCCTTGATGGACCCGCCGGGATTCTGGTTCTCGAGCTTCAGGAACAGCTCGCAGCGCCCCGCGTCCAGACGGCGCACCTTGAGGAGCGGCGTATTGCCTATGAGCTCGAGCACTGCTTCGGCCTTCTGCATGAGGACCTCCACGGATCCACCCGATCCATCCCCGCCGGCCCGGCTCAATCATGCTTGCCGCGAGCCGTCTCCCGCAGCCGGAGCAGGCGCTCTCCGGCGGCGACCAGCGTCTCCGTGCGCTTGGCGAAGTGGAAGCGTATCAGATTGCGGACCGGCTCATGGAAGAAGCTCGAGCCCGGCACGGCGGCCACTCCCACGTCCCGGGCCAGCCACTCGCAGAAGGCGACGTCATCGTTCCAGCCGAACTCCGAGATATCCGCCATGACATAGTAGGCGCCTTCGGGCTTGCTGTAGCTCAGGCCGGCCGCGTCGAGATACTTCAAAAAGACCTCCCGCTTCTCAGTGTAGAGCGCCTGCAGATCATGATAGTAGATGTCGGGGAGTTCCAGGGCGGCAACCGCCGCTTCCTGCAGAGGGGCGGCCGCTCCCACGGTCAGGAAATCGTGCACCTTGCGCGCCTCATTGATGATGGCCGGGGAAGCGATCACATAGCCGAGCCGCCAGCCGGTGATCGAGTAGGTCTTGGACAGCGAACTGCAGGAGAGAGTGCGCTCGAACATCCCCGGCAACGAAGCGAAATACGTGTGCCGCTGGGGAGCATACACGATGTGTTCGTAGACCTCGTCGGTGATCACGAAGGCGTCGAATTCCTCGGCCAGTCCGGCGATCTGCAGCAGCTCTTCCCGGGAGAAGACCCGGCCGGAGGGATTGGCGGGGTTGCACAGGACGATGGCCTTGGGCCTCTGCTGGAAGGCCCGGCGGAGCTCATCGGGGTCGAAACGGAACTCCGGCGGATGGAGCTCCGCATAGATCGGCTCCGCGCCGGACAAGACGGCGTCGGCCGCGTAATTCTCATAGAACGGCGAGAAGACGATGACCTTGTCGCCCGGATCGCAGGCGGTCATCATGGCGACCATCATCGCCTCGGTGCTGCCGCAGGTGACGACGAGGTGCTGGTCGGGGTCCAGCGGGAGCCCCATGAAGCGCGACTGCTTGCGGGCCAATGCGGCGCGGAAATTGCCCGCGCCCCAGGTGACGGCGTACTGGTGCGGGCCATGGCGGGCTGCCCGTTCCGCCGCCTGGAGCAGCGCTTCGGGAGGATCGAAGTCGGGGAAGCCCTGCGACAGGTTGATGGCCCCGTGAGCGTTGGCCACCCGGGTCATGCGGCGGATGACGGACTCGCCGAAAGTGCTGGTGCGCCGGCTGGTCTTGGGCATGGCGAAGAGCTATATCTGGAAGGCCAAGGCGCCGGCCCGCTGATCCTGCCGGGCCAAGACCTCCGACAAAGGGATGTCCAAGACCTTTCTTGCGGCGGCCTCCACGCGGTCGAACATGTCCTTGACGGCATCTTCCTCTGAACGGCCCATGGCCAATTCCATCGGGCCTTCCAGCGCCTCCAGGACAGCCAGGAAGCTTGTCTCCCGGGGATCATGGGCGAGGGAAAATCCCCCTTGTTTCCCGCGGAAAGCCCGGACCAGCCCCGCGCGCGTGAGGCGATTCATTATCTGGACGAGGTACTGCGCCGGAATCCCGTGACGATCGGCTATTCCCTTGATCTGGACGAGCCCCTTGCCATAGTGGCGGGCCAAGTCCAGGACGGCATCCACGCCATATTTTGATTTAGTCGTAAGGGAAAACATATTACTTGAGTAAGTGGGTCTTCTTACTCATCTTTATACCAAAATAATGCGCGCCGATCCCAACTCCCCCCGCCCCCCCTATCGCCACATCGGCGCCTGGGCGCTGTCGAAGGCGACGATGCCGGTCCCTGGACCCATCGGAGCGGGACGGTGGTCCGCGAGGATATAGGTCCCCTCCTGGTCCGTGCGGTGGACCTCGGTCCCGACGGCCCCCAGCCGAGCCAGGGTCGGCTGGCGCGGATGCCCGTAGGAGTTCCCGGCGCCCACCTCGATGAAGGACAAGCGGGGACGGACCTTGCCCAGGAAATCCGCGCTCGATGACGTAGCGCTGCCGTGATGCCCGACCTTGAGGGCATCGGCGGCGAGCTCGTCGCCGTATTGGGCGACCAAAACGCTTTCGACGCTCTCTCCGGCATCCCCCATGAACAAGATGGAGGCGCCCGCATGGGTCAGCTTCAGCACGATCGAACAGGCGTTGACGTCCCGCGCCCTTTGGGCGGATTGCTCGTCGGGGCAGCTGCTCAAGACCTTGACCTGGATGTCGTCGCCCCAGTCGAGGGTCCCGCCCGGGGCGGGGTACGATATCAGGATCCCCGGCTCGGCCGCGGCCTTGGCCCGGACCGCGTCGTCTCCAGCGCCGGCATTGTCCATCTTGGTGTCGTAGAAATTATCGACCTGCAGGCTGTCAAAGACGTACGGCAGGCCTCCGTAATGGTCCAGATGCGGATGGGTCATGACCAGATAGTCGATCTTCGCGACTCCGCGCCGGCGCAGGAAATCGGCCAGCTTCCCGTTGGGCGGCCCGCCATCGATGAGAGCGGTCTTCCCCCCGGGAAGCTCGATGTATTCCGCATCTCCCTGCCCCACGTCCACGAAATAGACGGTCAGTCCCCCCACGCTGTAGGTCACCGGCTCGCCGACCAACGGCACGGCCGGAGCCTGCGTTCCGGCCAGCTCCCCCAAGACGGGGACCTGCAGCTCGGACCCCTTGAGGGACTCGATGCTCTCCGCCCCCCAAGCCGGCCCCTGGGCGACGACGACGATCAACGATAGCGCGAATGCGGCGGCGACACGTCTGACATGCTGGTCCATGACAGCCCTCCTCTTCCGGCGAGGCCATTGCTGGGGGAGCGCGCGAGCGCTCCGGAACCCGATACCGAAGGCGCCGACTTTAGGCGAGGGGCGGAGCGCGGCAGGACGGACAGGAGACGGGAGGCGACAAGCTGGACAAACCGCGTGCCGCGGGGAGCAGGGCGTCGAGCGGGGCGAGGTCCGGCGGAGGCGCGCTGGGTTGGACGAAGCGGGCGGACTCCTCCGAGCCCATGGCGGCGAGGCTCCGGCGAAAGATGAAACCCGCCGCAGCATTTCCCGCGGCCGCTCTTGGAGGGGCAGTGCGCGCAGCCGCTCGGAGGACCCGACTCGCGCAGGCACCGGGATTCCGGCATCCCGCAAGCGTGCGCCCAGGTCCAAAGGGTGGACGAGGCCACGAGCGCGGTCAGCATCCTGCGCAACAGCATCGCGACGATAGGATAGCCCCGTTGGACCCAGGCGGGAAGGGCCGTTGCGCCCAGGCCGGCGCAGGTCCAAAGACCCATATCTCCAATGGGGCTGCCAGGTGCATGTCAATGGCATTGACATGCATATATCCATGGAGTAGAATGGCGACAACGCTGGTCGTCCTGCCGCACGAGGCCGGCGCAAATCGGAGGTGGTGCAATGTACTTCGTCGAACAGAATGACTTGGTCGTGGAATTCCCCGAGCACGCCCATTGCGAGGGTTGCGGGAACTGAGTCGGCGGACCACGATGGTCACCCCCCGCATGCCGCACCCGGCCCACAGACCCGGGCGTGCATGCGGGGGGTCTTCTTTCACTATCGGCGGGCAGTCCTAGCGACCTCATGGCGCAGCCCCACGACCGCGGTCCGGATTTCCTGGAGAGGTTCGTCGCATTGCTGGAGGGCGACGACGTCTTCTGCGTCGCCACGGTCATCCGCTCGGATAAGCCCGGTATGCCCGCGGGGTCCAAGGCGATCTTCCTGCGCGGCGGCGGCGTTGAGGAATTCGGCTTCGGCGACCCCGCCCGGACCCTGCGTTCCCAGGCAGACCGCGCCCTGGACGAGGGCCGGCCGCGGATCATCGCCTTGCCGGAGGGAGTGGAAGTCTTTCTGGAAGTCCAGCGCCCCCCCGCGCGCCTGCTGATCTGCGGCGCCGGCCACATCGCGCTGCCCCTCTCCCGGTACGCGGCCGATGCGGGGTTCCGGGTCACGGTCCTGGACGACCGGCCCGAGTACGCGTCGGCCGCGCGGTTCCCCGACGCCGATGTCGTGGCCGAGGACTTCATCCCGGCGCTGCACGCCCTCGCTCCGAGGCTGTTCCGCCATATCGTGGTCATCACCCGCGGCCATGCGCACGATCTGGATTGCCTGGGGGAGGTCTTGCACTGGACCACCGACTACGTCGGCCAGATCGGCAGCCGTCGGCGCCTGGCCTTCATCAAAGAGGAGCTGGCGCGCAGGGGGTTCCCCGCGGACGCGCTGCGCCACAGACTCTACGGCCCCATCGGCCTCGACATCGGGGCCGAGTCGCCCGAGGAGATCGCGCTGGCCATCGCCGCGGAGCTCGTGTGCGTCCGCCGCCTGGGAGCGGCCCACGCCTTCAGCCTGAGGGGCCGGAGCCGGGCGGAGGCGCCGTGACCGACCTCGCCCTGGCGCGAAGGCTCCTCCAGCTCCGCCGGGACGGCCTCCGGGTCTGTCTGGCGACCGTGGTGGAGGCCGCCGGCTCAACGCCCAGGGACGTGGGCGCCAAGATGCTCCTCTGCGGGGACGGCGCGACGTTCGGGACCATCGGAGGCGGCTGCGGCGAAGCGGTCGTGCGCAGCGCCGCCCTCCGCATGCTCGCGTCCGGCCAGGGCCCCGGCCTCGTCGCAGTCGACCTGACCCAGGGCCCCGGTGAGCGCGACGGCGATGTCTGCGGAGGCCGGATGCGGATCTTCGTCGACCCCGGCTGACGGCCCGCCATGCGCATCAAAGACTGCCTCATCAAGCGCACCCCGAAAGGGCTCCGGCTGCGCCATGCGGTGAGTTCCTATCAGGTAAGCATGGATGACGCGGCCCTCGCCCGGCTCCGGGACATGCTGTCGCGCGGCAGCGTCCGGGAGATGTCCGGCGAGGAAAGGCTCATCCACGACAAACTGGGCCGTCAGGGGATCGTCTGCGCGGACTCCGATCCGGCGGGGCGGCGCGAACTGCTCGTCCGGGAACGGAGCGCCCTGGAATCGCTGGAACTCGAGATCTCGGGCTCCTGCAACCTGAGCTGCAGCCACTGCTTCGCCGACCTCTCCCAGCGAATGATGAACCGGGAGACCCTCGACCGGGTCCTTCAGGGCGTCGAGGAGCTGGAGCCCGTGAGCCTGATCCTCAACGGCGGAGAGCCCCTGCTCAACCCGCTTTTCCGCGAGGCCGTGACGCAGTCCCGCGCGCGGGGTCTCCGGGTGGTGATCATGACCAATGCCACCCTGGTCACACCGGAGATCGCCGGTTTCCTGGCGGAATCCCGGGTGGCCAAGCTTATCGTCAGCCTGGACTTCTTCCAGGAGTCCCACGACTCCATCCGCGGCGCGGGCGCCTTCGAGAAGACGACGGCGGGGATCCGTCTCCTGGCCGAGCGGAAGCTCGCGGTCTTCGTCACGGCGATGGTCCAGGAGCGCACCGCTGCCCTGGCTGGTGATTTCAAGAGGTTCTGCCTCGAGGAACTGGGGGCGGCGGGGGTCCGTTTCTCCGCGGTCCTGCCCATCGGGAAGGCTGCGGCCGGCTCGCCGGACCTGGGGATCTCCGACGGCACCTTGCGGCTCCTGCGCCGCGACGGAAGGCTCGCCGAGGAGTCCATGGACCAGCCCGCGCAGAAGACCGGCTCCGGCAGATTCTCCTGTACGGCTGGGATAGAGCAATGCTTCATCGGGGCCGACGGCAAGGTCTACGCCTGCCATTATTTCCAGAACCTGAAAGAGCCCATGGGCGATCTGCGCCGGTCGTCACTCGCGGAGATACACCGCGCGGGGTCGGCCGCTGCGATCACCAGCCGCTTCGATTGGGGCAGATTGCGGACCTGCGGGTCCTGCGCGGCCTTCGCCGCATGCCGGGGCGGCTGCCGGGCGCGCGCCAAGCTCCTGGCCGGCAGCTATTTCGCCCCGGACCCGTTCGCCTGCAGGCTCCACCTTCCCCAGGCCCCGGGGACTATCGGCTAGTGCAGTGAGTCATAAGTCCAATCACATTGGTCACCCCGGAGAAAGCCGGGGTCCAGGCGCCAGAACAGGATTCTTGAATCCGTTCCACACGCTGGCTGCCGGCTGGCGCCGGGATGACGCCTAGCCCGAAACTTCTGGGCGACTGGGCCCGGGCACAGTCCGGGGGGGCCCGCCGTACGCCGCGTAGTAAGCGCAGGAGTTCCTCATCCGCGGAGAGCAGTTCTTCACGTCCCAGCATTTCGGGACGTTGAGCAGCGCCTTGACGCCTTCGATGTTGAGCCCGCTCTTGCGGATCAGCTCCTTGATCGTCCTGAGCCGATCGATGTCGCCGGCGAAATACAGCCGGTTCTTGCCCAGACGCCGCGCCTGGATCAGGCCCTTGCGCTCCCAGATCCGCAAGGTCGCGGGACAGACCTTCAGCAGCTTCGCGACCTCCCCGATCGTGAACAGCCGGTCGGCCTCGGAGGGTCCCGGCGCAGGAGCCGCCGACTTTTCCATGGAGCCAACGTAGCACATTTCCAGCGCATCGGCTAATCCCTCCAGCGCTCGCCGGCCCACTTATAGAGGGCCGGAAGCACGACCAAGGTCAACAAGGTCGCGGTGGCGAGGCCCCCGATGACCACGGTGGCGAGCGGCCTCTGCACCTCCGCCCCGATCCCGGTGTTGAGCGCCATGGGGATGAACCCCAGGCTCGCCACGAGAGCGGTCATGGCCACGGGCCGCAACCGGACCAGCGCCCCTTCCCGGGCCGCCGCGCCGGGGCCCAGGCCCTCGGCCCGCAGCTGATTGAAGAAGGTCACGAGCACCATGCCGTTCAAGATGGCGATGCCCATGAGCGCGATGAAGCCCACCGAGGCCGAAACGCTCAGGGGGATCCCGCGCAAGGCCAGCGCGAACACCCCTCCGGTCAGGGCCAGCGGGATGGCCGTGTAGACCAGCAGCGCCTGCCGCAGGCTGCCGAAGGCGCGCCAGAGGATGAGCAGGATGCCCAAGAACACGGCCGGAACGATCAAGACCAGCCTGGCCCGAGCGCGCTCCAGATTCTTGAACTGCCCGCCCCAACGGATCTCATAGCCTTCCGGCAGTTGGAGCTCCCGGGCGATGGCTTCCCTGGCCTCCTTGACGTAGCCCGCGATGTCCCGGCCCGACAGGAACACGGCCACCGCCGCGCAGCGCTGGGAGCCGTCGTGGGCGATGGTGGTGACCTCGTCTTTTTCCTCGAAGTCGGCCACCTCGTGCAGTGGGATCGTGCCCCCGTCCATCCCCACCGGGAGCGACCGGATCGTCGCGAGTTCCTCGCGGTGGCTCTCCGAGACCCGCAGCACGATGGGGAACCGCCATTGGGCCTCGTAGAAGCTCCCGACTTCCTTGCCCGCCATGGCGGTTTCGAGCAGGCGGTTGACCCGCTGCAGGTCCAGGCCGTAGCGGGCGATGGCCGCGTAGTCGGGTCTGGCGCTCAGGACCGGGCTCTTGCGCAGAGCGGTCAAGGCGTCCATCTCCGCCTCCTCGGTCCCCGGGATCTTTTCCAGCACCGCGATCGCCCGCTCCATGAGCTCCATGAGCACCGGAAGCTCCTTGCCGTAGAGGCGCAGCGTCACGTCCGCGCGGCTGCCTTCCAGTATCTCCATGAAGCGCATCTCGATGGGCTGGCTCTCGCTGATCTCCTGACCCGGCTCGGCCTTCTCCAGTTCCTCCTTGATGGCCTCGTAAAGCTCCGCCTTGGTGCGCCGGCGGCCCTGGCCCAGGACCGGCCACAGGGACGGGTCCTTCTTAAGGATGACGAAGGTATCCGCCAGGTGGACGCCCATGGCGTCCGTCGCCGACTCGGCCGTTCCCAACCGGGAGAATACGCGCTCGACCTCCGGGAACCCGGCGATGACCCGTTCGCTCCGCCTCTGCGACTGGAGCGAGGCGTCTACCCCGATGTCCGAGGAGCGGGTGAGGTTGATCACCATGTCACCCTCGTCCAAGGGCGGCATGAAGTCCGCTCCCAGGCGCTGGTAGACGAACAGGGCTCCGATGAACAAGAGCCCCGCCGGGGCCAGGGCCAGGATGGGACGCCGGAGGCAGGCGTCCAGCAGCGGCCGATAGGTCTTCTGCAGCGCCCGGTAGACCAGCATCTCCCCCTGTCCGCCGCCTTTCGGGGCCCGCAGAAAGAGAAAGGCGAGGACGGGCATCAGCAGGACCGCCACGAGCAGGGACGCGCCCATGGCCATGAGCACGGTGACCACCATCGGGTGGTAGAGCTTCCCCTCGATCCCCTCCAACGACAGGATAGGCACGTAGACGAGCATGATGATCAGGAGGCCCAAGGTGATCGGCTGGACCACCTCCGCGGCGGCCTCCCGGAACAGGAGCAGCCGGTCCTGGGGCTTCATCTCCTCTCCCCGGCGCGCCTCGAGACGCCGCAAGGCGTTCTCGATCATCACGACCGCCCCGTCCACGAGGAGCCCGAAATCGATGGCTCCCAGGCTCATGAGACTGGCCGAGACGCCCAGCCACCGCATCCCGGAGGCCGCGAAGAGCATGGAGAGCGGTATCGCCAGCGAGACGAAAAGCGCCGCGCGGACGTTGCCCAGGATGAGCAGGAGCACCGCCACCACCAGCGCGGCTCCCTCGGCCAGGTTCTTCGCCACGGTCCTCAGAGTCGCGTTGACCAGGAAGCTGCGGCTGTAGAGGAGCTTGGCTTCGACCTCGGGAGGCAGCGGCGCGTCCCGGAGCGCCTGCTCCGAGTCCAGAGCCGTCCGCCGGGAGTTGGCGCCGCTGAGCATGAGCACCGTCCCGAGCACCGTCTCTTCGCCGTCGTAGGTGGCGCCTCCGGTCCGTTGGGAGTAGCCCTCGTGCACGTCCGCCACCGCGGAAAGAGGGACGGGCTTGCCCCGGACGTCCAGTTTTATGGGGATGACGCGGATCTCATCCAGGCTCTTCAGGCGTCCCGACGTCCGCACGATCACCTGCCTGCCCTGGGGCTGGATGTAACCGCCGCCGATGCTCTCCCCGAGCCCCTCCAGACGCTCCAAGAGCTGCTCGATGGAGAGACCGAGCCGGTCCAGCTTCTCCGGGTGGAACTCGATGTGGATCTCCTTCTGGTAGCCTCCGGTCGAGTCCACGTCGGCCACGTTCTTGACCGACCGCTTGAGGTACGGCACGATCACGAAATCCTGGATGGTGCGCAGGTAGCGGAGCCGCTCCTTCTCGGGTCTGGCGGCCAGGGCCGTGCCGGGCTTGGCCGCGACGGCGTACATGAGCACCTCGCCCAGGCCCGTGGTGATGGGGGCGAGCTCCGGGGAAAGACCCTGAGGCAGTCCGCCGCGCACGCCCTGGAGCCTCTCCGCCACCTGCTGGCGCGCCCAGTAGATGTCGGTGCCGTCCTCGAAGAGCATGACCGTCTGCGAGAGGCCGTATTTCGACAAGGACCGGACCTCCTTGACATGGGCGATGCCGCTCATATCCGTCTCGATGGGGAAGGACACCAACGTCTCGATCTGCTCCGGATCCAGGGCTCCGGTCTTGGTGTTGACCACCACCTGTACGGGGGTGATGTCCGGGACCGCGTCGATCGGGATATGCGCGAGGGAGTAGAGGCCCGCGCCGGCGCCCAGGGCGAAGAAGAGCACGACCGCGACCCGGTTCTTGAACGCCCACTCCAAGATGTGTGTCATGGCATCCTCCTAGAACGATCCGAACCGGGCCAGCGCGTCCGGCTCGCCGGCCGCGGCCAGGAGCCCGGCGATCCGGCCGGCATATTCCCGCTGGGCGTCCAGCACGCGGTCGAAGATCTCGGAAGCCGCGCCGTCCAGTTCCAGGAAGGTCAAGAGGTCGACCTGGCCTTTACGGAACCCCTCCTCCGCTTCCTGGAGCTGGACCTCGAGTTCCGAAAGGAGGTCCTGCGGATAGCCCTGGACCACCCGGCGCGCCGCCTCGCATTCCAGGATGAGCCGCGGCAGCTCCGCCCGGAGCTTCTGCTCCTCGAAGCCGAGCAGCCGTTCGCCGGCGAGTCTCCCGGCCTCCGCGCTCTTGATGCCGTCGCGGTTGCGGTTCCAGGAGGGAAGGGCCAGGCTCAGCCCCAGGCCGAAGTTCCTCTCGGTCTCGACTCCCCCGCTTTCCTCGTAGGAAACCGCCAGCGACGGGTCCGGCAGGCCATCCCGGGCCGCGAGCGTCTTCTCCAGTTCCGCGCCGCGCACGGCCAGCCTCTGCACGCGCAGGTCGGGGTTGTTTTCCAGGGCTTGGGCCAGCCACTCCTGCCCAGCGATGGGTTTCTCTCCCCAGAACCAAGGGACGTCGATCTCGGGATAGCCCCTGGGACCCAAGGGCACATACACCCGCAGCCTCTCGAGGGAGGCCTGGAAACCCGCCTGGCTGCGGATCGCCTCGGAGACGAGGCCCAGCGCCCTGATGCTCACGATGCGGCTCTCCGCCCGGCGCTGCGGGGTCGGGAACACCCGGCCGGCGAGATATTCCCGGATCAGTTCGAAGCGCTTCTGGCGCTTCTCGATGAAGCCGGCTTTCCGCCGGCTGACGGCGTACTCGTAGGCCAGCTGCACGACGTCGAGCGTCACGGCGAGCCGGGTCGCCGCGCCCCGGACCTGCCAGGACTGGGCCTCCAGCTCCAGCAGGCCGCCGCGCAGGCCCGGCTTGCCCAGCAGCGGCAAGGGCTGGACCCAGCTCAGTTCATAGCGCGGCCCGCTGACCGCGGCCTCGCTCCTGCGTCCCACGGCGAGATCCAAGGAAGAGCCCGGCCATATCCGGGCTTGGGAGGCGGCCAGGCGGTTCTCGTCGATGCGGGCGTCCTGGGCGCCGAGCAGCCGGGTGTGCTGCAGCGCCAGCCCGACGAGGTCGGCCAGGGCGTACTTGTCGCCGGCGGACCGTGCCAGCGGGGCCTGAGCATTGCAGAGTGTCGCGGAGTGGA
>Ga0209211_10010379_pt1 | contig 12158 bp, 10 predicted proteins | sample RifGroA2_FD_183992 | JGI IMG/M metagenome (GOLD analysis project Ga0209211, IMG submission 183992) | Groundwater microbial communities from Rifle, Colorado, USA - Groundwater A2 (SPAdes) (version 2) | ecosystem: Environmental > Aquatic > Deep subsurface > Groundwater | place: Rifle, Colorado... | reverse complement strand
TGAAAACGGGAAATGGGGGGAATTCCCCCGAAAAAGCGGCAAAAAAGCGAGGTGCGCTCAAAAAAAAGCCTCGGTGCAAACAGAAGTTGGGAGGAGCGTCTGAAAACGCGATTTATTCAGCGTCTCCTTAGAAGAAATGGGGATAGTCAAAAAAACTGTTCTTGCTGGCAAGGGATCTGGCTATGACCCTGACTTAGAAATTGAACTCGGTTTTGAGCTTTGGGCTGGACTGCGGTATGTCCTTCTTGGCAAGAACGAACATATACCAGGACTCTCTCCACCGCCAGATGATCCGGCCAACCCATACTTTCGAGTCGAAGGTTATGGAATGTTTCTTCCGCCCTCATGCCCAGAAATGCTTGCAGCACATGCCCGTAACAGATTTGGAATCAACTATCTTGGTTGCATTCACTAACATCAGCCCTCGTGGGGCACAATAACCAACGGGCATTGCACCGTATGAAACTTATCAGCGAGCGCAGGTTAGGTTGAGCGCAACGATACCCAACACCAAAACCGCCGGGGGTTGCCCGGCAGCAAGTTACCTTTCTTGTCTTGCCCTCCATGTCAGGATAGTTGTCGCCTCCATCAATTCGATAAAAGAAAATGGCGGGCGGAAGCAGGTGGACGATGAAACAGGTTCGATATACGACAGAGCGGCGGGAGTGGGTAATTCAACAAATGATGCCGCCGTTGAATCGTGCGGTCGTGGAATTGGCGAAGGCAACGGGGATTACGACTGTGACGCTACGTGTCTGGCAGAAAGCGGCCAGAGCGGAAGGAAGAATTATGCTTGGCGACGGCAAACAAAGTGACCAATGGTCCAGCACGAACAAGTTCCGGATTGTGCTCGAAACCGCACCGTTGAGTGAGATCGAGTTGTCGGCCTACTGCCGGATGAAGGGCATTTATCCGGAGCAGATCGCCCAGTGGCGCTTAGCCTGCGAGCAGGCCAATGTACCTGCGGCCAAGCCGGCAACGATATCTCCAGTCGATGCCAAACAGGCGCAACGTATCCGGGAATTAGAACGCACACTCAAGAAGAAGGAAGCGGCGCTAGCGGAAGCTGCCGCGCTGCTGGCATTAGAAAAAAAGCCGAAGCGATCTGGGGCAAGGGCAAGGCCGAATGATCAGCACCCCGGATCGCTGTGAAGCCATGAAGTTGATCGATGAAGCGGTAATTGCGGGAGCGCGGCAGGCAAGCGCCTGCGAGCGACTGGGCTTGAGCGAACGAACGGTGCAGCGATGGCGACAGCAGCCGGAAGACGGGCGGCCCGGAGCATGTCACGACGCACCGGCCAATAAACTGACACCAGAAGAGCGCGCCGCTTTACTGGTGGCGGCGAACCGCCCTGGATACGCCAGCCTGACGCCGCACCAGATCGTCCCGAAGCTGGCCGACGAGGGTATCTACCTGGCGTCAGAATCGACGTTTTATCGCGTATTGAAAGCGGCCGGGCAAGGTCAGCGGCGTGGTCGCAGCAAGAGTCCGGTGCGGCGCCCGCTGACTACACATCAGGCCGATGGTCCGAATCAGGTTTGGTGCTGGGACATCACCTGGCTGCCGACGACGGTCAAGGGCCGTTTCTACTATTGGTACATGATGAAGGACATCTATAGCCGCAAGTTGGTGGTCAACGAAGTGCACGAGAATGAATCGTCCGAGCATGCCAGTCTTCTGCTGTCGCGCGGCTGCCTGCGCGAGCAGACAGCGGGCCGCCCGCTGGTGCTGCACTCGGACAACGGCACCGCCATGAAGGGGGCCACGATGCTGGCGACGATGCATGAACTCGGCGTAGTGCCGTCGTTCAGTCGGCCACGGGTAAGTAACGACAATGCATACGCCGAAGCGCTGTTCCGTACGGCGAAGTATTGCCCGCTCTGGCCGGAGCGCCCCTTCGATACCTTGGACGAAGCCCGGCTCTGGGTGCTTGGCTTCGTCAACTGGTACAACGATCAGCATCGCCATAGCGGTTTGAAGTACGTTACGCCAAACCAGCGGCATCGAGGGGAGGCCTCCGGGTTGCTGGAGAAACGCACGGCGGTGTATCTGGCAGCGCGGTTGCGGCATCCGCAACGTTGGTCGGCGGACATCAGGAACTGGACGCTGGATGCTACGGTGTACCTCAACCCAGAACGCGCCCAGATACGGGAGAAGGAAAACAGGAAAACAGCTTAACGATTGAGGCGACAAGTACCTTGACACACACCGTCTTGCCAAGAAAGGTAACCCAAAGAAGGCGCCCCCGGTTTGCCGCCGCTTCGCGGTTCCCTGCGTTGCTCGGCCGGTCAGGCCTCCTCATAAACTCGCACGACCCGCTGCGCGGTCACGTGCTCAAACATATTCGTCGGACTACCCCTGACCGTCCTGTGCTACTCGGCGGCGCACAGGGGAAAATGCAAAACGGTTTTGTGTGCGCTGCGCGCACGAATTTTTTCGTTTGATTGATGGGTATCGCTGCGCTCAACCCATCCTACAGCGGCATGTCAGAACAACCCCATCTGCCCGCCCCTCCCCGGCGGCCTGAATCTCCCTACATCCAGCCGCATCTCCGCCCTGTTCATTCCCTGCCGCTCGCATGCGATGCTGAACCGTTTCTCCAACAAGTCGGCGAACAAGCCGTCGCCGCGGAAGCGCGAGCCGAACTCGGAGTCGTTCTCTTTGCCGCCGCGCATCTCGCGCAGCCGGCTCATCACATGGGCGGCCTTCAGCGGGTAATACGTTTCGAGCCAGTCCTTGAACAGGTCCTTCAGCTCGTACGGCAACCGCAGCAGCGTGTAGGCCGCATTGCGCGCGCCGCTCTCGCTCGCGGCCTGCAGGATGTTCTCCAGTTCGGCGTCGGTCAGGAACGGCACCACCGGGGCGACCATCACGCCGCAGGGCACGCCCGCCTCGTTGAGCCGCCGTATCGTCGCCAGCCTGCGGCGCGGCGATGCGGCGCGAGGCTCCAGCTTGCGCGCCAGTTCGGCATCCAGCGTGGTGACCGAGATGAACACCTGCACCAGATTCTCTTTCGCCAGTTGCGCGAGCAGGTCGAGGTCGCGCTCGATCAGCGACGATTTCGTCACGATGGAAAGCGGATGTTTGCACTCGGCCAGCACTTCCAGTATCTGGCGCGTGATCTTCCACTCGCGCTCGATCGGCTGGTAGACGTCGGTGTTGGAGCCGAGCGCGATAGGCGCGCAACGATACGAGGGTTTCGCCAGTTCCTCGCGCAGCAGTTTCGCCGCGTCCGGCTTGGCAAATAATCTGGTCTCGAAATCCAGACCCGGCGAGAGGTTCAGGTAGCCGTGGCTGGGGCGCGCGTAGCAATAGATGCAACCATGCTCGCAGCCACGGTAGGGATTCAGCGATAACTCGAAAGGCAGATCGGGCGAGTCCTGGCGCCGGATCACGCTCTTCGCGCGCTCCTCCGTCACCGTGGTCTTCAGCGGCTGGAGCGCGTCGTCCGCAGTCCAGCCATCGTCAAAGCGCTCGCGCGCGACGCTCTCGAACCGCCCCTCGATCTGCAAGGTTGCGCCGCGGCCTTTGTTTACTTCATGCTTCACTTCATCCAATACCTATTCATACGGCGTGCCATAGCATTACCGTCATACCGGCGGATGCCGGTATCCAGTGGCGCGCATAGCGCGCCGATGTTTATTTCTGCTGGATTCCGGATCAAGTCCGGAATGACGAAGCTCATGATGTTCAGGGCTGGGCACAGCTGCGTGCAAGTTCCTGGCTAGCCCCTCTGACTTCGCCTCGTTCAGGGCAAACGACGTATTTCTAAAACAGCTCGATGTCGTCGCCCTTGTCCTTCATGCTGCTCATATAACGATCCAGCGCCTCCTGCACCGGCACGCCCTCCATCACCGCATCGAACAGCGCATGCTCCTCGGCGGTGGTGTACTTGCTGCGTATCTTCTCCTGCAGCGCGACCCATTCGCTCGGGCTGTACAAGCGGCCGCGGTCGGCGACCAGGTCGTTCATCGCCGCGAGGCTGTGACACACATGCGTCAGCCGCTGGCTCAGCTTGTCGTAGAACTGGAACGCGATGATGGACTGCTGCACCATGCCGGTGACGTTCTCGGCCATGCGCTGCATCTCCGCCTTCTTCTCGCCCGCATCGCCTGCGTCCGGCAGGCTGTCCATCACGTCCGACATCGAGCGCAGGTAACCTGCCATCGTCGTGAAGCTGTCGGTCAGCACCTCGACCGAGGTATTGCTGTCCTTCATCGCATGCTCGATCTGGCCGGCCGCCAGTTCCAGCATCAGTATCGTTTCGCGCAGCTGACTCCAGTCCAGATCGGGATTGCGCGCCTTGGTCCCTCCCTTGATGATCTCATTCATGTCAGTTCCTTTTCGCCTCTGTCTTGATCTCAATATAGTCCCGGGCGCGATGTTTTGCCAGCCAATACCCGGCGACTTTGCTATGCTAACCGCCATGAAGGTGAGCGAAATCCTGGCGATGCTGCACAAAGAGGGCTGGCAACTTGTTGCCACGCGCGGCAGTCATCGCCAGTTCAAACACCCGAACAAACCGGGACGCATTACGGTCGCAGGAAAACCCAGCGACGACCTGGCTCCCGGGACACAGAACAGCATCCTCAAGCAAGCCGGATTCAAGGAGTAAGAAAATGCGCTATGCCATCGTCGTCGAAAAAGCCGGGAACAACTATTCCGCCTACGCACCCGACCTGCCCGGCTGCATCGCCACCGGCAGCAGCATTGAAGAAGCCGAACAGGAAATCCGCGCGGCCATCCAGTTCCATATCGAGGGTCTACGCGAAGATGGCTTGCCGATTCCGTCGGCGGACAGCGTGGTCGAATATATGGAAATTACAGCGTAATTGCTGACCCGGCAGAACAAAACCGGAACCGTCTTTCTTAGTCTTGCCTCTTCGCTTCAATATAACTACAGGTATTGCTACTTTCTGCCGCAGGCAGATTTCCACAACGATTCGCCGTTGCTGCCCTTAGGGACAGGCTTCCATTCGGGCTCGTCGTAGACGACGCTGCCGGCCACCTCGCCTGTGCCCATGTTGCCCGTATACATCGAGGCCGCTTCGATCCGCGACAGGCGCTTTCGGCAATCGAAGCGGTATTGTGTCTCCCACGACAGGTATGCAGTGCCATCGCTGAGCGCGGACGGCTTGCGCAGATCGGTCAGCGACAGGATGGTCACCATGTGGCCGTCCCTGGCGACCGGCATTGATGCGGCATAGACGGTACGGCTGTCGTCCTCGACGATCTTGCGCCAGCCGGGGCTGTCGGCCTGCTTGTCAGCTGCTACGTCAGCCGGTGCATCAGCCACGACCCTGCCGCGTTTGATGACCACTTCCTTGCGGCAGATATAGGCCCCGACGTGGGTCTTCCCGTACCAGTGCTGCCCCTTCGTATGCACCGATCCGCTACGCAGGTTCAGCCACACCACGGTGTCGGACGGGCAATGCTGTTGCGCCGATTGCTCGCTATCGAATCGCTCGGCAGCAATTGCAGGGAAGGCGATCAGGCATGACGACAGCATCGCATTAGCAAATATTATATTTCTCACACTCGCTCCAACTTTTTCAGCGGACGTAGGGTGCATTCCATGCACCATGGTGCGCGCAGCGCACCCTACACCTCGCACAACTCTCCATCTGCGAACACCAGCGCGCAACGCACCGGCTTGCCCGCATACATCGTTTGCATCGCGCTGCGGTATTCCTCCAGTTGCGCGCGATAACGCGTCGCGTCTTCGCTGCTGCCCAGCTTGTAGTCCAGCACCCACACCTCGCCGTCGAACTCGACCAGCCGGTCGATGCGTTTCAGTTCGCCCTGCGCGTCTACGTAGGGCATCTCGTTGCAGGCGATGCGGTAATGCAGCGGATCGAAATAGCACTGCAGGTGCGGCTGCGCGAGCAGGCTGCGCGCCTGTTCCAGCAGCGCATCGAACTCGGCCTCCGGGATGCCGCAGCGCTGGCACAGCTCGGCCTCGTCCGCGACCTCGATAGGCGGCAGCAGATGCTGCAGCAACGCATGCAGCCAGATGCCGCGCTGCTGGCGCACGTTCGGGGGCGTGCTGCGCGATCCTGTCGGCAGCGGCTGCATCAGCCGGCAATCGATCTCTGCTGCCGCTTCGATCACGGCATGATGTACAGAGGCAGCAGATGCAACCGCCAGCGGATTTCCCGCGGCTTGTGGCATTGCATTGGCGACGCGGTCGTACCACATGCCTTCGATGCGCTCGCCGCAGCCGCTGACCAGCAGCGCCTGCTTCGCGCGGGTCATCGCGACGTACAGCAGGTTCAGGTCTTCGCGCTGGGCGAGTTGCGCTTCCTGTTCGAAATAGCGCTCGCGCGTCGGGCCGCGACTGAGTCTGTCGCCGTACAACGAGAAATGCGCTGGACGCGCGCTGGCGGTCGGCCAGTCCAGCAGCACGTCGTAGCCCTTGTCGGCGGGTGGCTTGGCGTTCGTGTCCAGCAGCCAGACGATGGGCGCTTCCAGCCCCTTGGACTCGTGCACCGTGTAGATACGCAGCGCGTTGCCGGCGTGAGCGACCTTGCCTTCGTCCGGCGACTCGCTGTCGTCGGCACGGCGCAGCTCGGCCAGCTCGCGCAGGAAGCCGGGCAGGCTGGGATAGCGCCCCGCATCGACGTTCAGCGCGATCTCGATGAAGGCCTGCAGGTTCGCCAGCACGGTCGCGCGCATCGCCTCGGGAACGGCTGCGGCATAACGGTTCTGCACGTCGCCCTCGAAATAGATGCGATCGAGCAGGTCGTGCACCGGCAGCTTGTCGGCGAGTTTCAGCCAGCCTTGCAACAGGCGATGCGCGCGCAGCAAATGAGAGGAAGCCTCGCCGCTGGTTGCAAGCTGTTGCAGGCGCGACCACCAACTGCGAATCCCCCCTGCCCCCCCTTTTACCAAGGGGGGAAGCAATGAGTCTTCCACCGCCGCGTGTTCTCCCCCCTTTATCAAAGGGGGGCCGGGGAGGATTTTCGCCAGCGCCATCAGATCCTCGTCGCTACAGGAGAACATCGGCGTGCGCAGCGCATGCGCCAATTGCAGGTCGGCGAACGGCGTGATCAGAAAGGTCAGCAGCGCCTGGATGTCGGATGCCTCCAGCGTCTCCAGCAGGCCGCCGCGACGCGAGGTGAGGCAGGGGATGCCGCGCTGGCGTAATGCGTGTTCGTAAATCTTCAGGTGGGTGCGGCGGCGCACCAGCACCATGATGTCGGAGTATTGCGCGGGGCGCGCCTCGCCCTCGTCGTTGACCTGCCAGTTGCCGACGATCTCGCTCACCTTCGCGGCGAACTGCTGCGCCTCCAGTTCGCGCGCGCTTTCTTCGCGCTCGTCGCGCGGCTCGGTCAGCGGGTCGCGCAGAGTAAACATGTCGCTCTCCGCTTCTTTTTCGGTCTCCGGCATCGCGCACAGCGGCAGCACTTCGACGTAGCCCGGCAGCTCAACCTGATGCGCGCCGTGCCGCTCGAATCCCTCGTATTCCGGCAATCCGTCGAACACGCCGTTGACCGCATCCAGCACTGCGGGCGCGTTGCGCCGCGTCATGTTCTGCGTGAGGTGGTGCGCGCCGTAGTGCTGCTGCAGGAACTCGCGCACGACGCCGAACAGGCGCGCGTCGGCGCGGCGGAAGCGGTAGATGGACTGCTTGGGGTCGCCGACGACGAACACCCTGGGGCGCGATTCCACCGCATCGGCCGCGGCGAACCACGACTGCAATATCTGCCATTGCAGCGGGTTGGTGTCCTGGAACTCGTCCAGCAGCACGTGGCTGTAACGGCTGTCCAGCTTGTATTGCAGGTATTCGGCGTGGTCGCTGTCGTTCAGCAACTGGCACACGCGCCACTCCAGATCGCCGAAGTCCAGCATCTGCTGGCGCTGCTTAAGTGCCTGATAGCTGTCCAGCAACGCGACGCCGCAGCGCAGCGCGTGCTCGTTCATGCGATAGGCCTGCTGTTCGGCAAGCGCGTCGCGGACTTCCTGCAGCGTGGCAAACAGCGATTCGCGCGTCAGCAGGAACGCCTCCGCATGCTGTTTCTTGGTCGGCTTCAGGCTGCGCGGCTCGCCCGCCTTGGTGAACAGCAGCGGCGACGCCGCATCGAAACGCGCCTCGGGTTCCGAGTCCGTCCATGCGCGCTCCAGCTCGGATGCGTTCTTCTGCTGCGTCTCGGTGCCGTTGGCCGCGAGCTGACGCGCGAACGCGAAGAAGCTCTCCTCGTTGTTGCCGCACATGCCCCAGTCCGCGACCGGATCGAATTCCATGTCGACGCCGAGCTCGGCGCGCAGGCTGTCCAGCGCGAACGCCAGCGGCTCGGCCTGTCCCGCGCTGTAGGCCCACCACTCGCTACGTTTCGCAAGGAAGTTGAACAGCAGTTGTTCGGTGCTGGAGAGCCCCAGTTCGGCGAACAGCATCAGCATGCTCTGCGCCTCCGGCGACTCTGGATGCGAATGGAAGTGATCGAGCAGCGTCTGCCAGGCCTCGTCGCGCAATGCGGAGGTCTGCTCGACCAGCTGCACGCCGCCCGCCATCCCCGCGTTCAGCGGCGCGCGCTGCAGCACCTGCATGAACCAGCCGTGGAAGGTGCTAATGGTGATGTTCGGCTGCGCCAGCAGGAACTGCTGGTACAGGCCGCGCGCGCGCGGCAGCAAACGTTCGATGTCGGCCTCGTCCACTTCGCGCTGGCGCAGGAAGTCGCGCACATGGTCGTCGTCTGCGGACGCCAGTTCATACAGCCAGTCGCGCAGCCGCGCCTGCATCTCCTGCGCAGCCTTGCGGGTGAAGGTGATCGCCAGTATCTCGCCGGGCGGCACGCCGGCCAGCAGCAGGCGCACGACGCGCGACACCAGCAGCCAGGTCTTGCCGCTGCCGGCGCAGGCCTCGACGACGACGCTGTGTTTGGGATCGAGCGCGGCACGGTTATCCATGCGCAGCCTCCTGCCACTGTCCGTGGCGGCAAAGTCCTCGCATCTCGCAATAGCCGCACACCGATTCCGCGCCGTGCGCGGGCAGCGCAGCGCCCTGATGCATGCGTTCGAACACGCTCTTCAGGCGCTCGATGTTCAGCCGCGCCAGTACGGCGATGTCATCCGGCGGCGTCACCGCATCCACCTTGCCGCCGTCCAGCGCGACGAAGGCGGCCTCGCTCGCATGGAGGTCGTAGGCATAACAAGCCAGTTGCACATCCTCTCCCGCCTCCTTCAATTTGTTGCGCAGCGGCGCAATCGCCTGCGTCTTGTAATCCAGCACGCGCAGCACTTCCATGTCCTCGCTTTGGTAATCGATACGGTCGATGCGCCCGCGCAATATCAGACTCTCCATCACACCGATCTCGAATTCTGTTTCGGCCCCGGAATAGCGCCAACCTGCGCGTTCGTTGGCTAACTGCCAGTCGATATAGGCGGGGATCTGCGCCTGCCAGCGCAGCAGCCAGGCCTGCGCCAGATAGTCGTGCGCCAGCGCTTCGGCGAACACCTCCGCGCTGATGCGATTCAGCGCTGCTTCGACCGCCTCGCGCTCATGCTCCTGCAGCGATTTGTATTCATCGTGGAAGCGCTGCAACGCGGCATGCACCCAGGTGCCGTAGTCGCGCTTGTCGAGTTCCTCGCGCACCTCGTCCAGCTCGTTCAGTCGCAGCATATGGCGAGCGTAAAACTGGTACGGGCAGGCGACCAGGCTGTTGTAGCCGGATGGCGAGACACGCTGCGGGACCAGTGCTGGCTGAGCAACCGGACGAGGCATCTCGCCCGCCGGCGGCAGCGCGAACGCCTCACCCTGCACCTTCGCCTGCGCGAGCAGGTCGCCCAGCTCTGTTGCGGCCAGATCGTCGCGATACGCCAGCAGGTGCAACGCGCGCAGCATCTCCAGATGCGGGCTGAGTAGATTGGGTTCGCCGTTCTTGCTCGCCTGCCAACTCGCCAGCACCGTATCGTTGATCGCCAGCAACGCCAGCAGGTCATCGCGCACCTGCGCCTGCTGCGCGCTGGCGAGCGGCAGGCCGAGCGAGGCGCGCACCGTATCGTTGAACCATTGCCCGGCATTCGCCGGCGCGGGCAGATGCGCCGCATCACTGCCGATCAGCAGCACCGCATCGAAGCTGCGCCAGCGCGTCGCGGCGAGATGGGTGAACAGCACCGGACTTTCCACCGCGAGGTCGCGGAAGGTGTTCAGGTCGAGCTGCTGCGCGAGCCAGCGCCGCCATTCGGCGAAGCTGCAACGGGTCGCATCCCCTTGCAGCTCTTCGGTCCATTGCGCCAGCAGACCCAGCAGTTGCTGCCCTGCCGCATCCTGCGCCCAGCCCTGCGATACGCCGAGTATCTGCAGGCTGTCGTGCAGCGCGTCCAGCCATTCGGCCAGCGGCACGCTCTTTTTCGGCAAGGCCTGCATCGCCTGGCGCAGGCGCACCAGCGGCTGGACCAGTTCGCGCTGTTCGCGCTCGGCAAGTTCGATAAAGCTTTCCAGTTGCGCGACCGTGCCGTGCTTGCGCACCAGTTGCTCGAACAGGTAGGCGGCTTGTTTGCGCTCGGCGGGCGGTGCGTCGGCAAACAGGAACGGCGACTTCAGCAAGTCGAGCACATCCTGATAGTAGAAGTCGCCCTGCACCACTTCCAGCCATCGCATCAGCGCGGTGCTGACCGACAGCGTCGCCATCGTCCAGCCGGTCTCGTCGCGCACCTGTACCTGCGCACGCTCCAGCAGCGCACGCGCGCGACGTGCAACCAGCCGGTCCTGCACCACAACCGCGATGGATTTTTTTCCTTCGAGCAGCCAGCGGCGTATCTGCACATCGGCGGCCTGCGCCTCCTGCTCCAGCCCGTGTGCGCCGAACAGTTGCAAGCGGCCATTCAGCCGCGCCTCAGACAGTTGTTCCAACACTGCCGCGTCGCTGCGCAGGTCGGCGCTGTCCGCGTCGCGCTGCAACGCGCGCGACAGCAATGCGCAATCGGGAGATTCGGCGACCATCTCGCGCAGGTCGAATATCTCGACCGGCACACGCTCGCGGCAGGCGATCAGAAAATGCCGATCGAGCGCGGCGAGGTCGCAGGTCTGCAGCACATACAACGGCCCCTCGACCGACTCGACCAGCCGCGCCAGCCGCTGCTGCCAGGCGCGCTCGCTATCGAGTTCGACGCCGGAAGTCATCGCGTACCACAACTCATGCACCACGCGCGCCTCGAACTGCAAGGCCTGCCCGCTGCGCGCGCAATATGCCTCAGTCAGTTGCGCGGCAAAGTCGCTTTCGGATTCGGGCAACACGACATGATGGCGCGTCAGTTCGTCCATCAGCCCCAGCAGTTCGCGCGACAGACTCCACAGGTCGGCGTCGCCGAACCAGTCGCGTTCGCGCAGCGCCTGGTACAGCGCCGCGATGCGCCGGGTATCGGGTTGTATCGGAGAGTCGAGCTGGACTGTCTGCGCCCAGTCGGTGAGCGTGAGCATCCGCGGCAACAGCACGGTCGTACCTGCGGCCTCGCCGAATGCCTGCGCCAGCGGCTGTGCGGCGTGGTAGTTCGGCAGCAGTACAGTAGCGAGCCGCAAGTCGCAGCCATCCTGCGCGTGCAGGATGCGTTGCGCTACCTGATGAAAGAAAGTGGGGTTCAACGTTCCAGCAGTCGCAGCTTGTCCTGCACGCCGCGCCACTGGTCGGCGTCGGGCGGCGCCGGTTTCTTGTCGACGATGGGTTTCCACAGCTTCGCCAGTTCGGCGTTCAGTTCGAGGAAATGGTGCTGGACCTGCGGCAGGTCGTCCTCGGCATAGATCGCCTCGGCCGGACATTCGGCGACGCACAGGGTGCAGTCTATGCACTCGTCCGGATCGATCACCAGAAAGTTCGGCCCCTCGCGGAAGCAGTCCACCGGGCACACGTCCACGCAGTCGGTGTACTTGCACTTGATACAGTTCTCGCCAACCACATAGGTCATGTCATCCTCCTAACGGGCATGGCAAGTGTGCCACCCCTGATTATGAAACTTGCCTCGCCCGGAACCCTCGCTACGCTCTCCCTCACCTCGGCTCCTCGCTACGCTCTCCCCTCCCGCAAGCGGGGAGAGCGTAGCGAGGGGGGCGCAGCCAGGCGAACGAATCACTACGCGAATTTCACGTTAATGCTCAACAGTCGCGGCATTCTAGCAGAGCGACCCGATGCGACAAATCCGGTACATCGTGTATCTCCCTGCT
>Ga0209211_10010376_pt1 | contig 12160 bp, 2 predicted proteins | sample RifGroA2_FD_183992 | JGI IMG/M metagenome (GOLD analysis project Ga0209211, IMG submission 183992) | Groundwater microbial communities from Rifle, Colorado, USA - Groundwater A2 (SPAdes) (version 2) | ecosystem: Environmental > Aquatic > Deep subsurface > Groundwater | place: Rifle, Colorado... | reverse complement strand
TGTATTTTCCAGAAAATTTTGGCAGGACGCGTGGCGGGTATTTTGAGATACGATAGTAGTTGATTCATGGCCGAAGTTCAATTGTAATATTTTCTTTTTTCCCTTGAAAATTTTCTACAAGTATTGTATATATGCCTGTTTTGGTCGGGATAAATATTTTTTCAATTCCCTCTCCGAAGAATTGATTATCTATATGCCATGCAACATTTTCCTTGGCGCGAAGGATTATTTTTGTATTTTTTTCAAACAAAAACATGTCGCCATCATGTGGCAAAAGTATTAGTGAAGTATCGGCGATTTTTAAAATATTTTTATATTTTTCATAGTTATCTCCCGCGAGCCCGTACTGTATGGAATCGTTGTCCTGAAATTCTTTAAGCGATTCAAACGTGAAGGGAGTTTTTTTGTTGTATTTGGAATTCATCAACAATTCCATTGTTTTTGCCCAGATTTTTCCTGCGCCCAATTGACCCGATACTTCATCCATCGGAGAAACGTCGGCATTGCCCACCCAAACACCAACAAGAAAATCAGGCGTGAATCCAATTATCCAGCTATCACGATAATCGCGTGATGTGCCGGTTTTTAACGCGTAGTTATTTTGGAATAAATTTAGATTGCTAATCATTCCGAATTGATCCATCCCCGTTATTCTATCATTAAGAATTTTGTTTATAAGCTCAATATGCTCGTGGTTAGCAATTTTTTTTTCGCTATTTACAGCATTTGAAAAATCAATTTTAGTTTCTCGCAAAATGCCATTGTTTGGAAAAATTGTAAAATAGCTCGCTAAATCAAAAAGATTCATTTCAAGGGCGCCTAGCGCAATTCCAAGCTGGTAGCTTTCAAGAGGCTGTATCGGAATAAATTTAAGATCGTTTTGTAGAAAAGAATAAAAATTTTTCAGGCCTGCATATTCCAGCACTTTTACCGCAGGCACATTCAGGCTGTTTGAAAGCGCGTAATGAAGCGTAACCTCTCCACGATATTTCCAGTCATAATTTTTCGGGTACAATGGAAATCCAAGTGCGGTTATATATTTATATTCGCGATCATCAACGAGCGTGTAGGGCCGGAGATTTTTTTCAAATGCTTTAAGGTATATAAATGGTTTTATAGTGGATCCTATCGCGCGCGGTTCAATTGCCATATTTATTTTATCGCCCTCGCGGCTGGAGCTCGGATCAAGTGATCCGACAAGCGCAAGAATTTCGTTTTCGGGTAAGCTGATAACAATAATGGCTGCATTATTTGCGTTTTTATAACGAATTCCAAAAATAACATCATTTGCAATTCCGCGAATTTTTTCAGTAAGGCTGGAATCAAGCGTGACTTTTTTTGAATATTCAAATGCATTGGGAAAAGTTGAATATTCAAAGCATGGATTTTGGTTGTGCGCGTATTGTTCTATGTTTTTTCGAACTTCTTCCAAGGGACTAAAATGAATATTTTCGTCATTTATTTTTAAGTTTTTTATTTGTTTTTGAGACTCATTAATATTCAATTTCTGCCCCGGATTGTTTTCGTTCGGGCTTGAAATTGTTGATAGCAGTTGGATTATTTGTCCGCGGGAGAGTGCTTGCGGAAATGAATTAAAATATACCATACTTGCTTCATTAACCCCTTGAGCAAAATGACTAAAAAAAATAGAATTAAGATACATTTCTAGAATTTCTTTTTTTGAATTATGAAGTTCAAGCGATATTGCATACAAAATTTCTTTAAATTTATTTTTTATATTCCTTTGTGACTCCGTATGCAGTAATATTTTTGAAAGTTGTTGTGTTATGGTGCTTGAGGCCTTTCTTTTTCCAAATTCTAAATATCCAAGCGTTGCTTGTATAATACTTATGGGGTTTATTCCAAGATGGTAATAAAAATATTTGTCTTCTTTTTGCACAAAAAATTTTTCGAGCTCCTCGGAAAAATCAGAAGATGCCCTCATATAATTTCCATAAGCGTTTGGTTTTATGCATATTTCTTTATTATCGCGGTCAGTAATAATAACCGATTGGAGTTTTGTGTATTCTTTTGTCAGTTTATCGTACAATGTAAAGCTGTAGAAATAAAATACGACAGAAGCTGAAAAAAGAATTAGAACAAATAACAGCACGATTTTTTTAGCATGATGCTTTTTCATGTTTATATTGAAATATAATCATTGAAAATTAGAAATTATAAAGAAATCTCCATTTTTTATTTTTATATTTTCCGGCATAATTAACTCCGATTCTTGGAGTTTTTTGTATAGACGAAGGTTTTATAATTACTCCGCGATCCTCAATCCAAAGTAGGGAATGGTCGCGACCGTTCCCTACGGTAATATCTCTGCTATTGAGGCTCCTATCAATGGTAAGAAATTTACAGAGTTTCCCGGGCCCGTTTGTTTTTTTGTAATCAACGCTATCTATTTTAACGCCTCGGATGAGCACGGCTGCCGGGTAGTTTTCTTTTTCCGTCACAACATTAAAACAATAGTACATTCCATAGATCATGTAAATATATGCTCGACCCGGCGGCCCAAACATAATTTCTGTCCTTGGTGTCCGTCCGCGCGATGCGTGGGAAGCGAGGTCGTTTGGTCCGCAATAGGCCTCGGTTTCCGTAATCATTCCGGCAATAATTTTATTACCGATTTTTCGAACCAAAAATTTGCCCAAGAGTTCTTGGGCAATAAAAAGAGTTTTTTTCTCATAAGAAGATTCTAGTAATAATTTTGGCACGTTTTTTTATCCAGTTATTTTATCCTGCCATACGGCACCTGTATAATATCGGCCGTTTTCGCCCCAAGTCCGAAGTTGCGCATCATTTCGTACGCCGCTGCTCCGTCTTTCATATAGTATCTTTTTCCATCAGCAGGGTTTACGTACCACGCTTCGCCATGACCTTGAACCTGAAGTAAGATTTTTCCTTTCAAGCGATTAATCAATTTCGTATCCTTAATTCTTAATTCTTGATTCATAATTCCTGATTCAGGTATTTTAGCCAAGTCTTTATCGGTAATGCCTAATGAAAGTTTGCGCATGATTTGGTAAGCGAAATCGCCGTTTCTTAAATAGTATCTTTTTCCATCAGCAGGGTTCACATACCACGCTTCGCCATGGGCTTGGACTTGCAGAAGAATTTTCCCCTTGATCTGGGCAATGAGTTTTTGATTTGTTTTGCCGGGAGGGTTTAGGGGATCAAATCCGGAATCCACTTCTTCCTTATCATTATATGAATCTCCGTCCGTGTCTGGATTATTTTTGTCCGTACCATAATAATTTTCATCTTCATCAAGCAATCCGTCGTTGTCCGAATCGTAGACATCATCCGCTTCAAGCAGTATGTTTTGTTGTGTTACGGCTGTTTTTGGAGTGATCGTGAGTTGTTGCGCAACGCTGTAATTTGGGACTCGGTCAATAGCGAAGATTGAATATGAGTACGCTTGATTATTTATAAGCTGAATGTCGGTGAATGTGCTGGCGTTCCCCTCATAAATTTTTTGTCCGTCGTTTATGGACGCCGGAGCATCAGAACCTTCTTTTTTGACAATAATGGTACGCACATAATCAGATGAAGTAGGATTGACCCACGAGAGAACTATTTGTCCATCCAGCCCGTCTGCTTTGGCCTCTGACACGGCAGGCGGCGGCGTGGTGTCGGAAATAACATAGCCGCTGCTTCCTCCGCTTGAGCCCGTACTGCCGCCTGTTGATGGTGATGCCGGCGGGGGAATTGTTGGCGCTTGCGGCGTGAATGATATTTGCGCGGCATCGGAACTATTGCCCTGATCATCTATTACGAAAAGTGTATAATAATAGGTTGTTTCATATTGAATTTGAGTATCTGTCCAAGAGGTTTCCGTTGGCGATAAATCAGCAACTTTATACGCCAAATCCGGTACCATAATATATGAATTTGTGCTTCTGTAAATTTCCACCTTGCTCGCAAGTTCATATAAAACGCCATCGTCATCTTCGGGCAACGACCAAGACAATCTGACTGACCCTTGCGCGGCCATAAGTGTTTTTAATTTTGGAGGTCTTGGCAATCGCGCTTGAGTATTGACGGTATTATTATTTGTTAGGCTGACATTGCCGGCAGCATCGGTTGCTCGTATTCTAAAATTATATGCTGTTTTGCGCGATAGATTGGCAAGGGTCATGGTGTGTGATGTAGTAAGTGTGTTTGATGCTACTGCTGTGCCAGCGTAATCCGTATTTTTTCCCCATTCAATAATACTGGTTGCCGGCTCATTTGTAGTAAAACTAATAACTGAAGATATGGCGGTAACATTGGTAAGCGCAATATTATTTATAACCGGAGCCGTTGTATCTATGGGCGGTGAAGCAGCTGCTGTAACAAATGTTATATCTTCTGACCTTCTGGTATTACCAGCGGCATCTTTTGATATTGCCCTGAAATGATATGTTGTCTGCGCATTCAATCCCGAGAGAGTAACAATATGAGATGTGACTCTTGGGCCTGTGTTTGTTATTGCTGTTGTGAAACCATATCCTGTTGTTTGTCCGTATTCAAGCCCAGTATCCGCAAGCTCATCCGTTGCCCAGGTAATGGTTGCGCTGTTTTGGGTAATGTTAAGAGTTGCTATACTGTTCAGCGTTGGCGCCTGAGTATCGGGGGCTGCCAAAGTAGAAAATACATTATCTTGGGATATGCTTATATTCCCCGAGGCATCTCTTGTCCTGATTCGATAGTGGTATTGTGTGTTGGCCAAAAGACCGGATATATTGACTGCATGGTTAATGACCAGATTTGTATTTAATGAGGATGTTTGTCCATATGACGCGGTAGCGCCATATTCAATCTGGGAGTTTGAAGTCTCATCCGTTGTCCACGAGATGATTGCGGATGAATGAGTCAGCGCGCTGACTGTAATGGCGGAGATGACGGGGCTTGTTGTATCAACAGGAACGGCGGATTGCGTAGTAAATGTTACGATGTTGGATATATCAGACCAATTGTTTGCCTCGTCTCGTGTTTTTAGCGCTACGCTATAAGTTGTGCCGGGGGCAAGGCCAACCAAAACATATGTTTGCCTTGTTCCTGCTAAAAGGGGAGCGGGCAAGCCGGATGCAATATTGCCTGATGCGAAATTTGCTGCTGTTAATATTCCGGCAAGATAACGCACATCATACGCGTATGCTGTCCCCGTGTTGCCATCGTCTCCGGGCGCCGTCCATGTTATAAGATCAACTGATGTTTGGGTAATATTTTGAGGGGATAAATCAATAACAGCTCTTGGAGGAGTGGTGTCGATAACGACTGCAGGCAGGGTTGAAAATGATGTGTTGCTTGATCGCGCAATATTACCGGTAGCATCTTTTGAAATAACACGATACTGATAGGTGGTTCCCGCAGATAGTCCGGTAAGCGCAACCGAATGCGTGCTTGTCAAAGATGTCTGCAGTGCAGATATTTGTCCGTATGAAGTTGCAATGCCATATTCAAGCTGCGTGTCGCTCGCTTCATTTGTTCTCCAGGTAATAACAGCCGAGTTTGTTGTTAGCGACGATGCAAAAATAGAAGAAATGACAGGCGCGGTTATGTCCGGTGGCGTGCATGTTTGCGTAAGGGTTGGGCGGCTGGTTGTCGTGCCGCAAGCGTTTGCATCCGTGCAGGTTCGGGTTTGCGAACTATTGGAGCACGCTGACCAGGCCGCGCAGATCCAGGATTCGGTGCATACCAAAGGCGCCAAATCAAGTCCGTCTTCTACGCTCCAACCATCTACACCAGTATCATAGTTAACCTGCCACCACCAATAATTATCCGCGCGCGCGGGATCGCCAATAATTATGCCGCGACTTCCCAACGCTTGGTTTCCGGAAAGCGTGCCGGATATACTTGGTGTGGCGCGCACATTCAGGAAGGTATTGGTTTGCACGCGATCATTTATAGAAAACGTAGCGCTTGGAATAATACAACTCTGGCTCAACGCCGGTCTATTCGTTGTTGTGCCGCAAACGTTGGCATCGGTGCAGGTGCGGGTCTGCGTGGTGTTGGAGCAAGCTGACCATGCTGTGCAGATCCAAGATTCTACGCAGGCTGGAGTTGTTGTGCCGCCAATGGAAATCGGGTAACCCGCGGCATTCATATTTCCATTCGCATCAATAACATAGAGATAGGCCTGCTGCCCGGAGGCGAACGTGCCTTGGTTCATAGCGATAGAGATGGAGTTGGCTGACCATGCAGAAGTAATTTGTATTTCTCTGTGGGTATTTGTATTCCAACTTGAAGTGTCTCCAATAACCACTCTTGCCCAGCTGGTATCAATATAAACATCGTCTACGTAGATATCGGCTCCTAAATTCGCAGGATAGCCGGGCACGCCATCCTTCGCCCAATAATGCCCAATTCTTATTTGATTAAAGCTATGGTTAAAAGTTCTCGTCATCACGGAAGAAGAATCAAGCCCATGCAGTTTGGAATTTATGAAGTGATGAACATCTCCATTCGTGACTCCGGGATCAGATTCGTCATACCAAATTTCATAATGATACCATTTTTTATCTTCATAGCCTTGTCCAACCCAATCGCCAATATTCATTCCACTGCCCAACGCATCATAACGTACAAATATAAAATCATTTCCAATGTAACCGCTATTCATTTGCAACTGATCGTTGTCTCCATAGAATCTCCAGGGTTTCCAGTTCCTGGTTTTTATATCAGAATAATCAATATACAGCCAAAAATCCATGTAGAGCTTGGAAAAAACAAGATTTTTTGAAAGGCTTGTCGATCCATAATTAGTCATATCGTGATAGGATGATTTGCTTCCCGTACGCGGCATATTTGTTGAATACACAGGCTCAAGAAAAGTTCCGCTCGCATCCCATGTACCAATTACCGCCGGGATATTTTCTATAGAATCTCCGGTAATCCCTTGCTCAAAATTATCCCACAAGAGTGGAGCGGCCTGGGTTTTCGTTCCGAAATTGCTTCCCGAGATAGTTATAATATTATTGTTTGTCGGAGTTCCCGTGAGAGAAGAAACAACAGGTATTCCTGGTTGGGTAGTGAGTGTTGTCGCCGATACCGCGCTTGTCTGCGCTGATGCGTTTCCGGATGCGTCATAAGCGGAAACCGTAAAAGAATAGATGGTGGCGGCAATAAGCCCAGTGTTGGAATAGCTTGCCGTGGCTGATGTCCCTACTTGCGTTCCATTTCTGTATATGCGATACCCCGTTACCGCGACATTGTCCGTGGACGCAGTCCAGGTAAGATTGATTTGCGAAGAGGAAACGGCTGTGGCCGTTAACCCCGTGGGTACTGTTGGGGCCGTGGTGTCAGTAACCGCGCATGATTGCGAGAGCGCCGGCCTATTCACGGTCGTACCGCAAGCATTGGCGTCGGTACAGGTTTGGGTTTGGGCACTGTTGACACACGCTGACCAGGCCGCGCAGGTCCAAGATTCGGTGCATACCGAAGGCGCCAAATCAAGTCCGTCTTCCACGCTCCAGCCGTCTGCGCCGGTATCGTAATTTACCTGCCACCACCAATAATTATCCGCGCGCGTGGAACCGCCAATGATCACCCCGCGGTTGCCCAGCGCCTGAGTTCCAACCAGTGTGCCGGATATGCTGGGCGTGGCGCGCACATTCAGGGAGGCATTGGTTTGCACGCGGTCATTTATAGAAAATGCAGTGCTTGGAGAAACACACGACTGGCTCAATGTCGGCCGATTCGTTGTTGTTCCGCAAGCGTTCGCATCCGTGCAAGTGCGGGTCTGCGTACTATTGGCGCACGCTGACCAGGCGGCACAGATCCAGGATTCTACGCATGCTTGGGTTGTCCCCAGTGTTACGGGGTATCCGGTAGTATTGCGTTGGTTATTCGGATCAAAAATAAACATGTATACCGTACCGCTATTGGGCAGCCTGCCAAGATTTACTTTTGTCGTAATCGTACCGCTGCTCCAAACAGATGGAATCTGCGGTTCAATAATTGTAGCCGCGTCATAATTCTGATTATTCGCAAGCATCACTCGCGCCAAAGAATGATCATAATACACATCTGAATAATACCTCCAGTTATTTTTAAAGAGTTCGGTATTGCCTGCCTCTCTTACATATCCTCCAATAACAGATTCTGATCTACTGCCTGGCGCAAGTCCATCGTCATCCAGAAAGACTTCCCAAATAAGCCGATTATTCTGATATATCTGATGGAAGCCGTCGGCGCTATTGTGTTTCAAGACATATTCCACTTTGCGCCACTGCTTCGGACCTGGAACAGAGACTCTCGGAAAGACCATTCCAGTTTCTGGGTACCAATTCACGAGAGCGGTATTGACAGAGTAGATAATTATGCTCATCCCTTCAACGTAATTTACCTCCCATTGCACAGTCGGATTATTGATAGATTTGTTATCAAAATAAAGATTCGGTCCATTTCCCATATAACCATTGCCAGCTGCATAGTCATATTCCTTAAAATTGTAGTCACTCCCGGAAAGGTGGTTCCAGTCCGGATCAATCATCTGATAAAAACTAATATATGAATAGGTATAGCTCTGCTGATTATTTTTTCCGGCGGTAACCGTACCACCAGTATGGACATTAACCGCCCCGGAATTATAATGCGCCCCCGCAATATATTTTGTATTTCGTGAATGCGGCAAAGGCGCTCCACCAACTACACCATTCGCCTTTGTTACCTCTTGAGGAGTTCTATATGCCAATCGATAAGCAACGTCGTTGAGATAAGGATATGCGAAATCCCATTTATCATTAATATTGTTTCCAGAGGCGTCATCCCAAACATACGGCGCGGCAACAGTCTTTGTCCCAAAATTACTTCCGGAAATAGTAATGGTGTTGCCATGAGAAACGCTTCCGCTTACAGCCGTTACCGCAGGAGCGCCGGTCTGGGTTCCGCAACTCTGGCTCAAAGCCGGCCTATTCGTTGTCGTGCCGCAAGAGTTCGCATCCGTGCAGGTGCGGGTTTGAGTGCTATTAGCGCAGGTAGACCACGCGGCGCAGGTCCAGGATTCCGCGCAGGCAGGTGCAATCGTGATGGTTCTTGGCGAGTCCGTCAGTTCCGGATTGGTGCCGGACGGATTATTGATGGCATAGGCTCTGATAGTATGAGTGCCAACAGTCAAAGTTGTTGGCATGGTATAAATAAAACCATGATTTGCGCCGTTAATCGCCACGCCATTGACAACCTGACCGACTAAATCGGTTCTGGAAGTATTGGCTACTAATCTGGCTTGGGATACGCCATCAATGTAAATATCAACAGAAATCGAGTTGGTGCCTGAATCCGGATCATAGGCCCAGCCGCGGACTTCAGCGACATCGGCAAAGTCAAGATAGCCGATCGGTGTTTGATTGGGGGCCGTGCAACTTTGACTTAATACCGGCCGGTTTATAATTGTACCGCAGTTATTGGAGTCAGTGCAGGAGCGGGTTTGGGTGCTATTGGCGCAGGTAGACCACGCGGCGCAGGTCCAGGATTCCGTACAACTTGGCGCTTGGGCTTGAACGCTGATCCTGGTAAACCTTGCGGCAGTGGTGTCCCAGGTACTGCCGGTGGTCCACATCACCGGAATGTAGTCGGAAGCGGGGTTGACCACCGCAACGGTGTTGGCGTGCAGGTTGTTCGCCCCGTCGGTGCTCACCCGAACCTGGTTACCCCAGGCACGAACACTGCCGTCCCAGCGGCGGTAGTATATATCCGAGGTTAAGCCGCTTGAGCCGGACGCTTCCAGGCTGTAGAACACGAACATATCTCGGCCAAAAGCCGCGGCGGCGGGCAAAAAGTCATGAAAGCTGTACTGCGGCGAGGCGGTATCATTGTACACATCATCGTAATTCCAGCTGCCCGCGGCGCCCAGCGTTTTCCAGGCGTGGCGCAATTGGTTTCCGGTCTGAAGCCAAGACGCGTGCAGGGTATCGTCGCTGGTGATAGTAAAGGTGTAATTGCGGGTCAGCCAGGTCGGGTCAGAAACGCTCTGGCAGGCGGTAGAAGTATTGGCTTCCCAGATGAGACTGTCGCTGGGGGCTACAAACGACGCGCCGTTCCAAAGGAAATAACGGAGCTTTTGCGAACAGTACCAGACCACGACCAGGGGATTACCCTTGTAATTGATCGCGCCAATGCGAACAGAACTTCCAGCCACGGTCACATATCCCTGGCTTACCAGAGTGCCATTCTTGTCATACCGCGAGTACCGGACATTGCCCGCCGTGGTTTCGTAACTCGTGCGGGAGAACACCCAGACATCCGTATCGGTGACTACCACGTTGCCAGACTTGGGAAAATTGGCGTCCACGGGCACTGACCATTCGCTGCCAATCAGCGAACTGGCATTGGCCGGAGCTGAAATGCGGCGGAAATACAAGGCATACGGGCTCGGGGAAGTTGGGTACACCACGAACAAATTGCCGCTGGAATCGCCGGCCAACGACGCGTGGTAATCTATATTCGCGCGGATTTCTCCGGCGTAGCGGGAGGCGTAGGTCTGGCTGGCGCTGTCGGTAAACCCGGTCCAGCTGACGCCGCCGTCGTTTGATAACAGCAGTTGGTCATGGTCATCCGCGACCAGCGCCCACAACCGGTTGGAGTTGGCCGGATCCATGAACATCTTCCAGCGCGGGATGCCCAGCGTGCCGCCGTCAACGGATGACACCAGGGTTTGAATAGTCGGAGGAGGCGTGCTGCTTGCCGGCTGGGTTGTGGCGCCAACCGCGTTCGTCTGCGCTGACGAATTGCCAGCGGCGTCATACGCGGCAACGGTAAATGAATACGCGGTGGCGGCCGTCAGTCCAGTATTGGAATAACTCGCGACGGCTGAAGTGCCGATTTGCGTTCCATTTCTATAAATACGATACCCCGTGACGCCAACGCTATCGGTAGACGCGGTCCAGGAAAGATTGATTTGAGAAGATGATATGACTGTAGCTGTAAGATTGGTTGGCACGCTCGGCGCTTGGGTGTCCGTGGTTGAACATGACTGTGAAAGCGCCGGTCTATTTGTTACGGTGCCGCACGCGTTTGCGTCAGTGCAGGTTCGAGTTTGTGTTGAACCGGAGCATGCGCTCCACTCCGCACAGGTCCATGACTCGGTGCAGGACGGCGGAGCAGCGCCGATGTATTCATCCGCGCCAATATCCCAGACGCCTGATCTTGTTTGTCCGTCAATATCGGTTGAGAAAGAAAGATATGAATTAGCGGATAAATCAGTCCCAGCATCTTTGGCAACGGTGTCAGATGATGACAGATGATAATCGCCATTTGTTTCGTTTACAAATAAAACAGAAGTTGAATTTTTTGAATGGGTTCCGGGGGCATCACCGGCAAGATCGGAAATATTATAATCAGAATTTAAACCAGATCCGTCAAACCCAGTACCGCAGTCTTGCGCAATATTGTTTCTGTATAATACCCCGCTGCCATATCCCAGAAAATAACATTTCAGTGAGCGCGCAATAGTATTGTTGTAGATAACATAATCCGGCGCGGTGTTGTTTGAATAGCCACCCTCGATTCCCGCTTGCGTGAAATTATAGATTATTGAATTCAACATTCTGAAATTTTGCAAACCCTGCGAAACAAGAACGCCATGCCCGTATGCCCCCGTATTGGTGCTTTGAATAATATTTTCGGATAATGTAACATTGTGTGAACCCGAAGGCACATAAATGCCGTATGCGTAATTACTCGTCCCCTGCACTAAGATCTGGAGTCCGCTGATTTTTACGTTAGCTTCATTTAATCTTATTGCTGAACCGGTAATCCCCGGGGAAGTAATAATCCTGTATTTTCCATCATCCCATTTTCCGGAGTGCCTGGCGGCTTGAGTGGTTGAGATTTGTATATAGTGAGTCGCGTCAGTAGTCCATCCGTCAATAGTTGTTCCCACGGTATCGGCATTCGTCCACGCGCCGTCTATTTGCGCCACGGCAATTCTTCCGGCGCACACGAGATCTCCTTGCGCGCAAGCGCCAAAGCTAACGCCGCCGTATGCTGTTTCCCATGCTGAAAGCGAGGTGTAGCAATTGGCGTAGCCCGTGCAATTCTGCCGCACTAAACCGACCACCTCGGTTTGCGCTTGCGCGGTAAAATAAAATAGTATAAAACTTCCCAGCGATAGCGCAAGAATAGAAAAAAATTTTTGCGGGAGCGCTGATAAAATTTTATGCATATTGTT
>Ga0209211_10010374_pt1 | contig 12161 bp, 14 predicted proteins | sample RifGroA2_FD_183992 | JGI IMG/M metagenome (GOLD analysis project Ga0209211, IMG submission 183992) | Groundwater microbial communities from Rifle, Colorado, USA - Groundwater A2 (SPAdes) (version 2) | ecosystem: Environmental > Aquatic > Deep subsurface > Groundwater | place: Rifle, Colorado... | reverse complement strand
TAATTGCCCTAAAGGGCACTTTCTGGCTAAAGCAGAAAGCAAAAGACATCGTAGAATTTAAAAAAATACTCAATCAACAGGTATTTGTTAAAAACGCAAAAGTTTAGGAACAGAAAACTTTAAATACTTTAACCTTTACAAAAATTGTAAGAGTAAGTTTACCGACTGGAAATTAACAAACAAAATGGCTGAAAAATCCAATGATGCTTTTGCTGAGAAAATGGGATTTTATCTTATTGTAGTGACTGGACTGCTTATTGTTTACAACCAGTATCAATTTGCAAAGCTCTCAAACAATGCATTGCTCAATGGCATTTCAATGCTTCTGATAATCATTCTTATTGGACTTGTGGTCTGGCTTTCAGCAAGAAATGCGCCTGAGGGGGATGCTGAGGCAAAGGCTCAAAAAATTCCCTTAAGCTTTCATGAAAAAATCAGCATGGGCGCTGTTGCGGTAGTTGGAATCCTGATAGTTTTCAACCAGGTGCAGATTTCACAGGCAAGCGCAATGACAGGGGGGACGCCTTCAAAGATAAGCAATATTGTAAAATCATTTTCATCAGGCCCTATGAAACTTGTTGGCGGCGGCAAAAGGGGGGTTGTTGTAGGCCCTCAATTAAACCCCGACGGCAGGACTACAAAGCTTGTTGAATGGACTGCAATAAGCGATACGCCTGCGCCAAAAGACACAGGAAATCCGACACAGGATGCAATAGCCACTGTTGTCCCGACAGGAACTCCGTTTTATGCATTGGAAGGGCCTGGAAGCGAGAAAATAAAAGGTGTTAGTTTTGATGATCCTATAGCAAGCCAGAAGATATGGGCGTCATTGCTTGGCTCAAAAAGATTTGGGGCAGCAAATGAAATCAAGCTGACACCTGAAGAGCAGAGTAGATGGGATAAAATAGTTAATCACTTTACATGTGATTACTGCTGCGGCGGCCCTAACAGTGTTACAACAATCAACAGGTGCGGATGCGCCCACAGCTACGGCTGGCAGGGCATGGCAAAATTCTTCATAAAATACTACCAGGATTATACTGACGAGCAGATAGCCGGAGAGATGACAAAATGGAAAGGGTTGTGGTATCCTCAGGGAATGGTACAGGATTATCTTGTGTATACTGGCCAGCAGCCTGCAATAATATTGAATCATGGGGGCTCTGTGGGCATAAGAGAGCAATTTTTAAGCCAAGGCTCTGGCAATGAGCAGAAAACACAGGCAACTGCAGTTCCCCTTGATGATTTGCCTTCAATGGTGGGCGGGTGCTGATAATCAGATAATTAACAAACTTTATAAATCACTTGAAAAAAACTAATGAGGTGATGTAAAAAATGAACAGAAACATGATTGTTTTGATTATACTTGCTGTGCTTGTGCTTTTGACAGCAGTGCAGGCTGTGCAATTAAATAGCCTGAAAACACAGATAAACGAAGGCAAGATAAGCGCGGGAAATGCGCCTTCTGCCTCATCTGGCGGTGGAGTTCCATCAAGCCTGAATGATTTGCCTTCAATGGTAGGCGGTTGCTGATAATTAGAAAAAAAATTTAATGACAAAGCCATTAAATTTTTTTAGTCAAAATGGAAGAAGAGAAAAAAGAGCATTATCATGAGCATGTCTCGCATGAGCCTCATGAAAAAGTGGACGAGCATAAGCATCATGCTGAAGAGCATAAAGGAGAGCCAAAGCATCATTCAGCCAGCCCAAAGAAAGACAATCTGCAGAACATTTTTCTTGCGTTGATTGTTGTGCTGGGAATTGTGCTTATAGTCAATCTGGCGCTTACTTTCAGCCTGAGCAAGAGCATTGGGCAAAAAGCCGAGGCTGCAAAGGAAAATGCAAAGCCTGCAAAAATTGAGCTGACTATAATAAAAAACTCAAAATGCAGCGACTGCTATGATATTTCTGCAGTGTCTAATTATGTAAAGAGTTTGAAAGTGGAAGTGGCAAAAGAAACTGCATTGGAGTTTGATTCTGCTGAAGGAAAAAATCTTGCTGCAAAATACGGCATTGGGAAGTTTCCAGCAGCTATACTGACAGGGGAAATAGACAAGGCTGCAATAGAAGGATTGGAGAAAAGGGAAGACGCCCTTGTATTTTCGCAGCCCCAGCCTCCATATACCGAGTCTCCTTCAGGCAAAATTGTCGGAAGAACAAAGCTTATTGTCTTAAAGGACTCTTCATGCAAAGACTGCGCTGACTTGGCTTCATTAATAACAGGCATAAAAAATGCAGGAATAAGAATTGTTAATGAAAAAGTAATTGATATAAACAGTAATGAAGGAAAAAGCCTGTCGAAAAAATACAATATTGATTTTGCCCCTGCGCTAATGCTTTCAGAAGATGCAGGATACTACCAGCTCATAAGCGAAGCCTGGCCCAACATAGGCACAAAGGAAAGTGACGGCTCTTATGTGATGAGGTCTGCCACACCCCCTTACATAAATCTCACAACAGGCAAATTAAGGGGCATGGTAAATGCGGTATATCTTGCTGACAAAAGCTGCGCCGAATGCTATAATGTGACAATACACAGGGAGATACTTGCGGGGCAGCAGGGCTTCGGTGTAAAATTTGAGAAAGAGGAAACTGTTGATGCAGAAGATGCAAATGGCAAAGAGATAATTGTGAAATACAACATTACAAAAGTGCCCACAATCATATTGTCAAGTGAAATAAGCTCTTATCCTTCAAGCGCGGGGCTGGCTCAGTTTTTCTCAATTGAAAAAGATGGCTCTTACATCTTCAGAAGCCTTGAGTCCGTAGGGACTTATAAAGATCTTGCATCAAACAGCATTGTAAGGGCGCAGGAGCAGGCTCAGCAATAAATTTCAGGAGCAAAATGAGAAAAAGCAGCATTGTTTTATACAGCGCTTTGCTTATATTGTTATTTCTTTTAGCCTGGCAATGGTCGTCAAAGAATTATTACGCCTCCCAAATTCAGGCTGCTGGCAGATATAATGCCCAGTTAAGCATGCTAAGCGGCATTGGGCCATTAAGATCAGCGCATTTGCATGCTGATGTGAAGGTTTACATAAATGATAAAGCAATTGACTTCTCCCAGCAAAAATACCAGCTTAGGACTGATTATATGCATTTTGAGGATGGTATTGGAGATGTAATGCATACTCATGCAAAAGGATTGACGGTTGGGCATATGCTTAACTCAGTTGGGATTAACTTCAACAGGCAATGCCTGATTGTTGAAGGCAGCGAGTACTGCAATGAAGGCAATAAAACCGTTAAATTTTATGTGAATGGAAAGGTAACCGGCGGATTCGAAAGCTATGCAGTCAGGGACATGGATAAATACCTAATTTCTTACGGCTCTGAATCAAAAGAAGCCATAAAAAAACAGATTGACTCTGTAACTGATTTAGCAAAAAAATACAGCGGGAAAAATGAGGAATAACATTTTTTTGATTATAATATTGTCTGCATTCCTTTTATTGCTTTCAATTGAAATCTCTAATGCCCACTCTGACGCCCAAACCGAGCTTCCAATAGGGCTTCAAAAGATGAAGCAATATGAGCAGGAGCTGGCGTCAAGCATAACTTTTCTGCTGGCTTTTTTTGCAGGGCTTATAACAATGACTTCTCCATGCGGTATTGCGCTGCTTCCAACTTACTTTTCATTTGCTTTCAAGGACAGGAAAAAATCTGTTTTAATGACTGCTGCCTTTTCAATGGGGCTTTTGGCTGCATTTGTGCTTTTTGGGATTATAGCTGGAATTCTCGGCGATTTTTTCAATCAATATAAATTAGGATTAGCTGTTATTTCCGGATATATCCTCATCTTTTTTGCAATTCTGTTGTTTTTTAATCTAGGATTCAGTATTTTCAGCTTTAAGCTGGATTATGGAAAAGGAAAAGGATTTTTCAGCGCGGCTTTATTGGGCTTTTTCTTCGGAGTCGGCTGGACGCCATGCGCGGGTCCAATATTAGTAGGCACACTTATATTGGCAGCCAATTCAGCTACAATGCTTAATGGAACATTGATGCTCTTGTTTTACGGCATCGGCATAGTTGCCCCTCTGATGGCATTATCTTATTTCTCCGACAAATACAACTGGGCAGATTCAAGGCTGCTAAGGGGGAAAGAACTCCAATTCAGCATTTTTGGGAAAAAGATTATCACGCACACTTACAACTTGATAGGCGGCGTTTTGCTGGCAGCAATAGGCGTTTTGATGGTGATGTTCCAAGGCACGTTCTTTTTCCAGTCAGAGCTTCCAAGATACATTCCGTGGTCAATGTCGCTGCTTTATTCATTAAATGAAAAGGCGCTGGAATCGAGAATATTAACATCAACTGCCGGAAATATCATTGTGGTTATTGTCGTGGCTTTGCTTGCCTCATTGGTACTTTTCAATTTAAAATCTAGAAAAGATTCTTTTTAACTCAAAATCTTCCAGCAATATTGCCGATTCTGTAGTTCTGCGTAAACTGGGCCTGCTTTGTGTACATATTGTACATATAATCCCTTGCCAATCCTTGTATATACTGCACAATCTGCTCAACATTGTCAATAAAGTTCTCTATAACAGAATAAAGAAGCACTTTTAAAGGATTTATGGTTATTCCAAAAGCGCTGAATATATCGAGAAAGGTGTCAAGCCCCGCAGTTTTGTCTAGTATTACCAAGATTATGGAATTGAAATCAAAAACTATTTAACCAACCTTCCAGATAAGCTGTTTATGGAAAAGCCCCTTCTTGTGCTAAGGCCGAACATGCTCAATGCAGTGCTGCCTCTTTTTGCCAAGAATTTAGCTGTATCCGCTATTGCTGGCTTTGTGCTGTATGGCGTGCTGTTCACGCTTAAGTCTTTCAGCGCTTTAAAGTATGAAGACAGGACTATAATAACAGCAGTATTGGCGTTATCCGCCCTGTTCCTTATTGTTCCATTGGCAGTAAAGCTTGTTGTATTGTTCAACACAAAGTACTCTTTTTTCAGGACTTACCTTACATCAGAATTTGAATTTCTCAGCCTCCAGAGGAGTTCCGTGCCTTACAATAAAATTGCAAGAATGGGGGTAAAAATATCAGTCTGGGACAGGCTGTGCAGCTCAGGCAGCATAATCCTGACAACAACGCACGAGCAGGCAGCCCCTCTAATACTGCGCTACGTGAAAAATCCAAGGAAGATTGAAAACGCGATATATCACTTGCTGACTGCTGAAAAAGCTCACAGCCAGAAAAGGTGATTCATTATTTTCTTTCCATCTCCGCTATTGCCTCTATATGCACTGTTTGCGGAAACAAGTCAAAAACAGCAGTAGAAACAATATTGTAGTTCTTTCTGAAAAGCCTTAGTTCCTTTGCCATCTGGATGGGATTGCAGGAGATGTAGATTATTGATTTCGGGTTAAAATCCATGATTTTCCTGATTGCCTTCTGCCCCAGCCCAGCCCTTGGGGGGTCTGCAATGACAAAAGTTTCCATGCTGCCAAGTTTTAGTCTTGAAAGACAGCCTGCATCGGCGCATGCAACATCGGCGTTTTTAATGCAGTTGCTAATCAGGTTGCCTTTTGCGCACTGGATATTTAGGGGATCATTGTCTATTACAACTGTTTTGGAAAAATTGTCTGCAAGGACTGCCCCAAAAGTCCCTGCGCCCCCATATAGGTCAATCAATGCAGCATTCTTTGTTTCATATTTCTCAAAAATTTTCTTGCAATATACTGCCATTTTTTCCGCCATTGCGCTGTTGTTCTGAAAGAAGGAAAATACTGAGTAGGCTATTTTCCTGCCGCAAATGAATTCTTCCATTGACAGGCTTCCCTTAACTGCAAAATGGTCGAAAGAGGCGCTTATATCTCCTTTAGCCAAAACTTTGCCTACTGCTATGTTTTTCGCCTTTGAATTTTCTGCGAACTCCTCTATAAGCTTTATATGCCCCAAAAGTTTATTGGAATCTGAATTAACAAGAAATGAGACTGAAGTAGAATCGGAGAACTCAGCAGCCCTTATTACCGCATATTTCATTGCTCCTTTGCAGCTCCCAATATCAAAAGGCTCGATTTCCGGATTTTTTTTAAGCCATGCATTCAGCTCTGCAAGAAACCCATTTATTTTGCTGTTTGAGATAGGGCAGTTGCCTATATACAGAATGGAGTTATAATTATCCTTTTTTCTTAGCCCAAGCCCTTTCTTGCAGAATGCAAAATCCATCCTGTTTCTATAATTATAGGGCTTGCCGAAGAAAATAGCAGGCTCTGGCGCTTCAATACTGTTCTTTATAAAGTGCGCAACTATAAGATTTTTCTTGTTCTGTACCTGAAGGTTATAGCTTATATGCTGCGCAGTGCATCCGCCGCAATTCCCAAAATAAGGGCATAATGGCTTGTTTTCCATATAAAATGCTAATATCCCAAGTCCCAGCGCATCTTCTCTTCTTCTTCCCTGTATTTGTCGTAATGGTCAGCGCAAACTTTCCTTCCGTTCCAAACCTTTGTCGCAGGCTCCTTGCAGTCCGTTTCCTGGCATTCACCCATATTACAAGGAAATAAAGAGGCAGTATAAAATTGTTTCGGGAAAAAAACAGCAAAGCATAAATATCAATTCATCTCAGGATATTATAAGGATAAAAAGGACAAATGAACGAGGAAGAGCATAAGGCATACCACAAAAGAATACTGTATGTAGTGATACTGATGATGCTGCTATTATTTGGAGGAGCTACATTCTACCACAAATTTGAAGGTTGGAGGTATATTGATGCGCTTTATTTCTCGGCAGCCACAATGACGACAGTAGGTTATGGGGATATAACTCCAAAAACAGATGCAGGAAAAATTTTTACGATTTTTTTTGTATTTGCGGGCGTTGGAATGGCATTATACGGGCTGACGCTTCTTGCCGCGCATTTTATTGATATAAGGGAAGAATTCTGGCTCCAAAGGCTTGGAAAAATCAAAAATATAAGGTTCAGGCACCATACCACAACTTTTTGGGAAAGGCTGAAAAAAATTTTTGCCTACAAGACAGAAAAGCTTGTGAGGGAATCTGAAAAAGCATACAGCAGGAAAAAATAAGGTTTTTGAATTCTGATGAATCATATAGTTATAACAAAATCTGAAGCTGAGAGGATTTTAAATGCAGAAGGCAGTGAAGTTTATGTATCATTGGACCTTGGAATTTCATCCTCAAAAATTGATGTCAGCAACGGAATTGCCGATATAATTGGGCAGAAAATCCCCATTAAAGAGTTTGAAGCTGTCAAGGAAAAGGCATGCTACGCAGTTGAGGACAATCAGCTTAAGAGAGTTGCTTTTTTCTCAGAAGAGACAAATTTATTCTACAAGCTGCTCCCGACAAAAGACTGGCCTACAATCACGCTTTCCTCAACCCCCATGCATAGGTTCACTTTTGTCTCCCCGAAAAAAGACACTGAATCAAAGATAAAAGAAATAAGCCCTATGAAGGGAAATGTGCTTGACACCTGCTGCGGGCTTGGCTACACTGCAATAATGGCATCGAAAGATGCTGATAAAGTGTTCACATTTGAAAGGGATCAAAATGTGCTTAGGATTGCCGAATACAATCCTTATTCGCAGCAATTGTTCAGCAACAAAAAAATAAAAATATCCGAAAAAAATATTTTTCCTGAAATTAAAAAATTCAAAAGCAGCTTTTTCAGCAGGGTAATACACGACCCGCCGACTTTCAAGCACTCTCCTGAGCTTTACTCTCGTGAGTTTCATGCCGAGCTTTTTAGGGTACTGAAGAAAGACGGCATTTTATACCATTACTGCTCCTCTCCGCAAATAACAAAGGGCAGGTTGCTCTATCCAAGGATTGCAAGGCAGCTGAAAGAAGCAGGATTTCATGGCATAGAATATCACGGCAGCTCTTCGGGAATAAGGGCATTAAAATAAGAGCCAACTGCTGGTCTCATTAGAAAATCAGAAATTAATATTATTGGTGTTTTATCATCAATTTTTATATCATCAGACTCAATAATGCAGCAATCCCCACATTAATCCCGTGCAACACAAAGCACGGCACGCATACTGTCTTAAGCTTAACCAATAAGGCATAAGTCAGGTATACTACAAGCAATATCGTGCTCCACGACATCACCAAAAGAAAATAATAAACATTCTTATCAGCATTTAAAAAACTGAAAAGGCTGAATAATAAAATAGCAATGTAATAAATCATGCCAAAGATATAATTCGGAATCCCGAACATCTTCCCGTACTTGCTGTCCGAGACTCTTATGCATGTGTTTCCCTCGCACAAGGGCATGTTCTTTACAAACTTTGGAAACCATCCACTCTTGGCGCATAAAAAGTAGAATGAGATAAATAAGCCCATAATACTCATTATCCTCAAAAATAGTGGAATTATCATTTTATTGACCAAAAGATGCATCTCTTTTAGAGATGCATCTTTTGGATGTAGATTAATTTAAAAAGCTTTTTAAACTAATATTAGTGCTTACTGTTTTGGTGGTAAAATTCAGGGCAAAGAAATCTTCAAAACCAAAGAAAGCGAAGAAAAGTTTAAAACCGGGAAAATTCAAAATTCTTGTAACAAGCGCGCTCCCCTACGCAAATGGGCCGATCCACATAGGGCATCTTGTTGAATACATCCAAACCGACATATTTGTTAGGTTTCTAAAGCTTATCGGAGAAGACGCAATCTACATCTGCGCAGATGATACCCATGGCGCGCCCATTGAAATAAAAGCTTCAGAGCTAAAGATAAAGCCCGAGGAATTGATAGAAAAATACTACAAAGAGCACACGAAAGACTTTAAGGATTTCCTTATAGAATTCGACAACTACTACTCAACAAATTCGCCGGAAAACAAGCACTACTCTGATATTATCTTCAATGCCGCAAAGAAGAAAGGGCTTATCTGCAAGAAGACAATAAGACAGGCTTATGACCCAGAAGCTGGCAGATTCCTTCCAGATAGGTATGTCAAGGGCAAATGCCCGAAATGCGGGGCAGAAGACCAGTATGGCGATGTATGCGAAGCCTGCGGCTCAACACATACAACAGAGCAAATTATAAACCCCTATTCTGCTGTCACAAAAAAGCCTATTGAATTTCGCGAGTCAGAGCATTACTTCTTTAAGCTTAGCGCAATGTCAAAAAAGCTGGAGAAATGGCTGAAGTCGAACAAGAACCTCCAGGAAGAAGTGAAGAATTTTGTGCTGAACTGGATAAAAGAAGGATTGCAGGACTGGTGCATCAGCAGGGATGGGCCTTACTTTGGCTTCAAGATTCCTGGGGAGGAAAACAAATTCTACTATGTATGGCTTGACGCTCCTGTCGGATATATAGCATCAACTGAAAACTACTGCAAAAAACACAATCTTAAGACAGAGCATTACTGGAAAGGCAGAGGAGCAAAGATACATCATTTCATCGGCAAGGACATAACTTATTTCCATTTCCTTTTCTGGCCTGCAATGCTCATGACAGCAGGATTCAACACGCCTTATGCCATAAAAGTCCACGGCTTCCTGACAGTGAACGGCGAGAAGATGTCAAAATCCAGAGGGACTTTTTTCACAGCAAGGGAATTCCTGCAGAAACACAGGCCCGAGCATTTAAGATATTACTATGCCTCAATGCTGAGCAGCAGGCTGTCTGACATAAACATGGATTTTGAAGAGTTGAAGCATAAAGTCAACAATGAGTTAGTGGCGAATATAGGGAATTTCTGCTACAGGATAATAAGCTTCACGAATAAAAACTTCAATGGCGAAATAAAGGACATTGATAAGAATCAGCAGTTGATTAAGGAAATTAATAATAAAATAAGGAATATTGAAAAAAATTATCATGAATTAAATTACAATGAAGCCGTCAAAGAAATCCTGCATATCTCATCTATTGGAAACAAATATTTTCAGGACAATGAGCCTTGGAAGCTGATTAAGGAAGACCTGGAAAAAGCCCATAAAATCTGCGGATTGGGGGCAAATATAGCAAAGATTTTAAGCATATTGATAAGCCCAATCCTGCCAAATATTTCCAAAGAGCTGCAAAGCCAGCTTAGTCTGAAGGAATTGGTATGGAAAGATTTAGAGTTTAATTTAAAAAATCACAAGATAAGCGGCGAAAAGATCCTGATAGAAAAAATAGAAGAGCCAAAGCAGGAGGAGTTTCCCCTTGATTTAAGAGTAGCAAGGATAATCGAAGTTAACGACCATCCTAACGCTGACAAGCTTTATGTTCTTCAGATTGACTTAGGCGCTGAAAAAAGGCAGCTTGTGGCGGGATTAAAAGGGCATTACTCAAAAGAAGAGCTAAAAGGCAAGAAGATTGTTGTAATAACTAACTTAAAGTACGCAAAACTGCGCGGGATAGAGAGCCAGGGCATGCTTCTTGCAGGAGACGACGGGGAAAATGTCGGCGTTCTTACAGTGGAAAAAAGCGAAGCGGGGAGCCATGTTTATCCAGAAGGATTTTCAATCTCAAAAAGCCAGCTTGCATTTGACGATTTCCTGAAGCTTGAAATTAAAGCCAGCAGCCATAAGGCAGTCTTTAAGGGAAAAGAACTGAAAACTGATAAGGAAACTGTGCTGGTTGAGAAGGCAAAAGACGGCGCCAGGATAAGATAGACTGTTAAAAAAATTTTAAAAAGAATATCAAAACAGGTAAAAACAATTCTTATTCGTCATAATCTGAATCATCATTGTCAAAATCGTCGTCGTTATCATCTTCATCCTTTTTTGGCACCATGTTTTTTCACCTCCATGCGCGAGTTTTAAGCCGTTTCTCTGATTAGGAATATAAACTTTTTGATTCTGCTACCTGTTAAACCTTCTTAAAGAGTCGCATGACTCCCTTAATTGCTGGTTCATCACGTATGCGCAGATGCTGTAGTCATTGTAGTCTATTGCAAAAGTGAGGTAGCATGAGTCCCTCTTGCTTTCATCAGAGACTTCCCTGCATATAGGAGATTCTCTCCTTATTTTTGCAAGGCTGGAAAAGCAGTCGTCCTTTATCCTTTTATCTCCTATCTTGTCGCAGTAAGACTTGTCAAGCGATGCTTCTGCCACATTGCTGTAGCAGCTGTGCTTAAGGCCATCTGATTTGAACACTGCATTGCAGTCCTCAAATGCTCCTGCGCTGTCGTAAGCGGCTTTTTCCTTTATCTTGTCCAATGCGTCAAAAACAGACATTTTGGAATAATCTGTTTTTTCAGGCATTGAAGGGGATTTAGGCTTGCAGTCCTGGGCGCATGAGGATTCTTCGCCTCTTTCACATGCATTATTGCCGCAGCACGGCGTTACAGGCTCATTAGCGCATCTTCCGTTTTCCAGGAAATCGGAGGTGCATTTATTGCCGTCATCGCAGTTTGTCGTCTTCTGGCACGGGTTGCATGCCCCTCCGCAGTCAATGCCTTCTTCATTCTGGTTTTGTATGCTGTCAAAGCACGAAGGCTCGGCAGCGGCAGTTTCCCTTTTTTCTGCAATTTTCACCGGCAGAGTTGCTATTGCCTTCTTGCCGCCATAAGTGGCAGTAGTCCTTAAAATATAATTTCCCAGTTTCACATCCTCGGGAACCTGAAACCTTATCTGCTTTGCTCCGAAAGTCTCGACAGCGGCAGTCTCTGTCTTGCTTGCTGCAATAGTGAAGTCATCGCTTTTGATAAGTTCGTGCTTAATCTCAACATCAAATCTTGCCTCGGAGCCTTTGTTGTCAAGCTCCTGTATGAAGATAATCTCCCCCCCTGGAGGAGCACTCGCGGAGACAGGCTGCAAACTCAAATCAAGCAGCTGCCCTGTGGATTTTTCTCCAGAAAAAATAAAATAGCTTGCTGCAACAACGCCAGCCACAATAAAAATAAGGACGCCTATTGTCAATGGCGACAAATGAATCACATGCTTAACCTCATTCCCATAAGTTTCGCTGAAAGCTCTGTTTATCTCAAAAGAATCATAGCCTGATTTTGCAAGCTGCTGCTTTACTATCTGCGCGCTATATCCCTTCTGCAGCATCTCCTTAATGTACTTGAGCAGTCTTCTGTCAGCCATCTGGGAATTACTTGGAGGAATGATATATATAGGTTTTGATTTTATATGCCACAACCTACAGTGTTGCACAATTAGCCTTTCTTTTTAGGCAATCTCATAATCAGCACATTTAATCCAAATTTCTTAAGTATCTTTTTAACTTGCTCTTCGTCCTT
>Ga0209211_10010372_pt1 | contig 12162 bp, 13 predicted proteins | sample RifGroA2_FD_183992 | JGI IMG/M metagenome (GOLD analysis project Ga0209211, IMG submission 183992) | Groundwater microbial communities from Rifle, Colorado, USA - Groundwater A2 (SPAdes) (version 2) | ecosystem: Environmental > Aquatic > Deep subsurface > Groundwater | place: Rifle, Colorado... | reverse complement strand
TCTTCTAGCCATTCAATCATTTCAAGGTCAAGATGATTTGTTGGTTCATCAAGTATATAAATATCTGGTTTTGAAATTAATACTTTTGCTAGTGCAACTCGCTTTTTTTGTCCGCCAGAGAGTTCAGATATTTTTGCTGTATAATCATTAATTTTTAATTCGGTTAGAATTTGTTTAACTTTTGCTTCATAATCCCAAGCTTTTAAAAGTTCCATTTTGTCAATGGCAGATTGAAGTTTATCGTTATCATTCTCTAAAAGTGCTTTTTCGTACTCGCTAATTGCCGATAAAATTTTATCCTGCGAATTAAATACTGCTTCAATTATTGTGTCGTTTTCGTTAAATATCGGGTCTTGAGGCAAATAGCCAAATCGAATATCATTTCTAAAAACTATATTTCCACTATCTGCGTTATCTTCGCCGGTAATAATATTAAGTAAAGAAGTTTTTCCGGCACCATTTCGTGCAATAAGTGCAACTCGGTCGTCTTTATGAAGGCTTACAGAAATTTTTTCAAATAATATATGCTCACCGTAGCTTTTTGTTATGTTTTCTGCTTGTAAATAATTCATTTAAATCTTTTCTTGTATGTTTCTAATTTATAACCTCTAACATCGCTTTCGCTTAATAACAATTTATTTGCAATTGCAAATTCTTAATGGTTTGTAATTTTATCTATATTGGAATTTGAGGTTTAAGTTTTTGAGCTGTTATCGTTGCTTTACTTACTCAATGGAACTATTATGAAACTTCACAGAAAATTCTTCAAATTCTTCTTTTAATGTTTTTTCGGGGATTGTAATTAATTTTTGAATTCGTTCGTCAGGAATAACAATTAATTCGCGTAATTTTAAATGCTGATTAATAAAAAGCATTTCAATATTTGGGTAAATTTCTTTAATTAATTCGCTAAGTTCAATAACAGACAAGTTTTTATCTACTAAATTATAAGTGCCTGAATTTAAACCTGATGAATTAATGTTTTTCAAAACACTAACTAATTTATCAATATGTACGAATGCTCGATGTTGTTTTCCATTTCCATTTACTGATATTCTGCCAGAAAAACTGGCATCAAACATAAATTTATTTATAACTGCATCAAATCTCATACTTACACCAAATCCATATACATTGCCGCTTCTGATTATATAAGTTTCTATTTTATTAAATAATCTTTCTACATGTTTCTCGCCTTGTAGTTTAGTAATTCCGTAAAAAGTTTCTGGATTTGGCAAAGTATTAATATCAACTTTGTTATCTGAAGAACCATATACTGATGAACTGCTTAAATAGATAAATTTTTTAACTTTTGATTCTTCAACTGCATAAACTAATTCGGCTGTTCCCCAATTATTTACTTGTTCAAAAAGATGTGGTGATTCGTTTGAAAAAGGAGTTGTAACTCTTGCTGCCAAATGATAAACAATATCAATCCCTTTTAAAATTTCTTTAAGTTTTCGGGAATCTAAAATATCGCCTTTGATAAATTTTACTTTTCCACGCTTTATTCTTGAATGTAGAAAAATATTGTAATTATTTCGGCTAAGATTGTCGTAAAGAATAATTTCGTTAATATTCGGGTCTTTTTCGAGCTGAATTGTAAGTTCAGTTCCAATATATCCAGCACCACCGGTAATTAATACTTTCATTGCAATTCTATTTTAGTAAGTTTAACCTAATTTCATAGAATGATTTATTTAATGTAAAATGTAAAATTCTAAATTTAGAATGTAAAAGTTTTATCAGGTAATCATATATTTTATAATTGAATTTCAATTTTTGTCTTTTTGAATGAAATTCCAAATTATTTCTTTTCATTATTATTGGTTTTTGCAGTTTTAATACTTTTTGTAAATATAGCAATTAACTCATTGCATTCTTTCAAATCAGATTTAATCTTGTCTGAAGGATTTATTAATGGTTTGAGAATAATAATTTTAAGGCAAATACCTGTTTCTCGTAGTTCTTTAAGTACTACTCCCATTTTGTGAATAAAGTCTTTTGCTGATTCTGCTGCTTGTGCTTCTCCATAATTAAATGCTGGGGAAGTGCCGCTCCGAACTAATTGCCCTGCAATATGGTTACCTGCTTTGGTATTAGGTAATAATTCGGATACTTCAAGCATTCGTATTGCAAACCGAATAAGTCTTTCTTCAAGATCGTATTTTGTATCCATGTTTTACATTTAGAGTTTTACATTTAAAATTTTACATTGTTAATTATTCAATTTTTATTATAATGTTAAAAAACTTAATCTAATTCAATTAAGAACATATCTATTTTATAATAAGGTCGGTATGAAGTCCGCATTCATTTTTAGTTAATCCAAACCAACGTCCTGAGCGGGAATCATATTCCGATTTTCTTGTACAAGGCTCACAACCAATGCTTAAATATCCAGAATTTTCTAAAGGATGAGATGGTAAGTTATATTTTTTGGAATAATCAAAAATCATTTTATCTGTCCAGTCTAATAAGGGATGAAACCGCTGAACATTATGTGGAGCTTTTTCAAAAGTTTTAAGATTTTTTCTGTTTTCATTCTGATTTGCTCTTAAACCCGAAATCCAAATATCATTCTCTGCCAAAATAGAATCAAGTGGCTGAACTTTATTTATATGGCAACAAAAATCGGGGTCAGAAGTGTATAATAAATTTCCCGATGAATCTTTTTGTAAGTTTTTGGGTACTGTAGGGCGGACTTCGATAATATATAAGTCTAAAAGATTAGAAATTGTATCTTTATATATTATAGTTTCGGGGAAAAGAAAGCCTGTGTTAATAAAATAAATTGGAATTCCACTATCAATTGTATTTAAAAGATGAAGTAATACAATGCTTTGACCTTGAAAAGATGAAGTTGCAAAGATTTTTTTCCCATCTGATTTAAAAAGTCTTATCTGATATTCAATTTCTTCAAAATTCATTTCAAGTTTTATTAGGGTAAAAATACAAAAATTATTGTTAAATTGATATATTGTTAAATTGTTTGAGGTTTAATGTTTTTGAGTGCAATTGTTTTTAAATAAAAAAACCGCCATTCAGGCGGTTTCAATATTATTTTAAAAACAATTAGAATTGTTTAAATGAATTTTCGTTGTTTAAAAATCCTACTAAAACTGCAACACAACCGCTTGAAAGCTGGTCTGTTACTTTATCGTTGGTTGGTACTGCTAATGAAATAATTAATTGCTGACTTGATTCGAGTTTGAAATCCCAAGATTTAGCATAATTTTTATCTTTATTACTGAATAAGACATTTCTGTCAGCATCCATAACTTCAAATTCAACTTTAGGAATTAAATCGTCTCCACAAATAGAAATTCTGTATTCCTGACCTGAATAAAATGTTTTAAATAATTCTGCTGTTTCGCCTTCTGCTAAGGTTGTTGCATTATAAATACCATCATGAATATATGGTAGAAGTTCCATTTTGCATATCTTTTTTGCAAAATTTTTACATTGGGCATTAACATTTACATTTAATGTAAACATTAATATCGCTAAAGAAATAATAAATGATAATCGTTTCATAATTAGCTAACAATTTTATTTCTAAACTCTTCAACTTTACTGCATAAGTTATCGAATACTTCAGGAGTAATTACAATTTTTGTTTTGCTGTTAAGAGTTGTTTTATTAGTAGTAGCATCAACAGATGCTTCTATTTTAGAAGTAGTTACTTGAATTTTTTCAAAAATAGCATTTAAAGTATTTAATTCATCAAGTAATTCTTTTACTGTTTCGCTGGCATTACCATCTTTATATTCATCTAAAAGACTTAATAAAGTATTTAATGATAATCTTTGGTCAACTATTCTGTCAATCATTTCTTTATTACTTTGTGATGTTTTTGCAATTTTTGAAGCAATATATAATCCTTCAATCCATGCACCAACTAAAATAATAGCTGCAGTTTCGGGTCTATCATTTTCTTTTAAAAATGAATTAGAATTCATTAATGTTTCTGAAATAATATCCATTAATGAGTCTCTATTGTTAACATTATTATCCATTCTTTCGATAATTGTTTTGTCAATAGCATTTAAAATTCCTAAATCATCTGCAAGTTTTTTACACTGTGATAAATATTTAATTGATGCCTGAGGTTGGTCAAACATACTTGCAAAACTTAAGTCGGCACTATAAACACCAAGATTTAAAGCCATACTTTTGTTTGTAGTATATTTTGCAACATTTTCGAGAGGATTTAAAAACTCTTCATTGTATTTAGCACCGGCACGTTTAATTAACATTGCAGTCTCAATTGGAGATGGCAAAGAATAAAACACTTGCTTTGCTTTATTGAAGTCTTGCATTAATTCTTCATTTACTTCAATTTCAGTATTTGCATTGTTATTAGTATCGGTTTTACATCCGAACCAAATAGCAGTTATTGCAACTGCTACGAAGATTTTTAGGTAATTCAGTTTTAACATTTTATTTATCATTGATGTGTTAGAATTAATATTGTTCAAATAATGTTCGAGTAAAAGTAATATATTTTTTTTAAATACAAAAAAACTATTTTTTAGTTTTTTCATTAATATAACATTTTCAGATATTTACAATAAAAGTAAATTTATTTAGAATAATCTCTTTCGCCAAATATCAGACTTCCTACTCTAATTATTGTGCTTCCGGCATCTATTGCTATTTGAAAATCGTTGGACATTCCCATTGAAATGTCTTTAAAATGAGCTATTTCGTTAAAGAAATTTTCTTTTAGATACAAAAATATATTTTTTAAATTTTCAAATTCATCTTTAATAATTGAAGTGTTTTCTGTATATGAAGCCATTCCCATTACACCACATATTTGAATATTGGTCAATAACTTAAATTCATTTGATTTTAAAATTTCAGATGCTTCTTCTTGACTTAGACCAAACTTTGTATTTTCGGTTGCAATATATATTTCTAATAAAACATCAATTATTCGATTATTTCTAATTGCCTCTTTATTAATTTCTTTTAACAATTTTAAACTGTCAACAGAATGAATCAGCGAAACAAATGGTGCTATTAATTTTACCTTATTGGTTTGTAAATGACCAATCATGTGCCATTCAATATCTTTTGGTAAAGATTCATATTTCTGAACTAATTCCTGAACTTTATTTTCGCCAAAAATCTTGTAACCGGAATTATAGATTTCTAATATTTTTTCGATAGGATGGGTTTTTGTTACTGCAACAAGTTTTACATTTTCCGGTAAATTTTTTTTCAGATTTTTTAAGTTTTCAACAATGTTCATAGTTTAAAATTTATAAAAATTTTTGAATTAATTTTATAACAACCCGCTCTTTCGGATTTGCAATCCGAAAGTTTTTATTATAAGGATTTTTAATCCGCCAGAAAATTAACCGCATTACAAATGCTAATAGTAAATAGTTCGGGATTGCAAATCCCGAACAGCTACGAAAAATAGGGCTTTACTATTTTTAAATTAATCTAATTCGTGAATTACCAATCCGCTGCGAAGTTTCGGTTCAAACCATGTTGTTTTTGGAGGCATGATATTTCCACTGTCTGCAATATCAAGTAGTTGCTTCATTGAAACCGGATAAAGTGCAAAGGCAACTTGCATTTCGCCGCTATCGACTCGTTTTTTTAATTCACCAAGTCCTCTAATTCCTCCTACAAAATCAACTCTTTTACTGGTTCTAAGGTCAGAAATTCCTAATATTTGAGCAAGTGCATAAGTTGAAAGTACTGTAACATCAAGAATACCAATCGGGTCGTTATCGTTAAATGTTCCTTTTTTGGCTGTTAACGAATACCATTTTTTGTCGAAATACATACTGAAATTATGTAATTTGTTTGGTTTGTAAATTTCAGTTCCTTTTTCTTCGACCGTAAAAAAAACGTTTAATTTTATGAAGAATTGTTCGTGAGTTAATCCATTCAAATCTTTCACAAGACGGTTATAATCAATAATTTTCAATTGATTATCTGGAAAATGAACTGCCATAAAATAATTGTATTCTTCATTTCCATTGTGTTTTGGATTTTTTGCATGGCGTTCTTGTCCAATTCTTGCAGCTGCAGCAGTACGGTGATGACCATCGGCAACATAAGTTGAAGGAACTTTTGTAGTAAACAACATTTCAATTTGTTGATTAATTTTTGAATCGTTTACTGACCAAAAATGATGTCCAAAACCATCTTCTGAAACAAAATCGTAATCCGGTTTTTGATTTTTCACAATTTGTTCAACTATTGCATCTATTTCAGGAACTGCACGATAACTAAAAAATACTGGTTCAATATTAGCGTTCGTGTAACGAGTAAGAATCATTCGGTCGTCTTCTTTATCGGGTCGGGTAAGTTCGTGTTTTTTGATAATTCCTTGATTATAATCTTCACATGCTGCACAACCAACAATTCCATATTGTGTGCGTTCATCCATAGTTTGAGCATAGATGTAATATTTAGCTTCTGTATCCTGAATTAGCCAGCCTTTTTGTTTCATTTTTTTGTAATTTTCGACTGACTTATTGTAAACTACTTCAGAATGTACATCGGTTCCTGCCGGACAATCAATTTCAGCTTTTGTAACATGAAGCAACGAACATTCTTTTCCTTTTGCCATAATTGCTGCTTCTTCACTGTTCATTACATCGTAAGGTAAGCAAGCAAGGTCATTTACAATGCTTTGAAGCGGTTTTACACCTTTGAAGGGTTTAATTGTAGCCATATTTATTTAGGATTTGGGATTTGGGATTTAACTGCGTAGCAAACTTCAAACCTTAAACTTCAAACTTCTTCTTAAAAGTTTACTTGAAATTTTTTATCACCTTTTTCAAAATAGTTAACAATTTGATTGGCAGCAGCAACTCCTGCATTTATATTGGCTTCGGCAGTTTCTGCTCCTTGTTTTTTTGGAGTTGCATAGTACCTGTCGCCAAATTTTAGCATTTCGGCATTATTATCGGGAGCAATATCTGTAATATATTTAAAATCAGGACGTTCTTGCATTATTTTTAATAATCCGGCTTCGTCAATTACTTCTTTTCTTGCAGTATTAATTAAAATAGCACCTTTAGGCATATTTATTAACAAATCGTAATTTATTGATTTTTGTGTTTGCTCGTTTGCTGGAATATGAAGCGAAACAAATTGGCAAGTAGAATAAAGTTTGTTTGCAGTTTCTATAAATTTTATTTCATGTGATTTAATTGATAATGGTTTTACAAATGGGTCGCATCCATAAACATCCATTCCTAAACCGTAAACAATTCTTGAAACTAATTTTCCGACAGCTCCGCAGGCATGAATACCAATAGTTTTTCCTTTTAGTTCGATTCCTGAATTTCCTTTAAATTGTCCACGAGACATATAAATCATCATTCCTACAGCAAGTTCTGCAACTGCATTTGAATTTTGTCCGGGGGTGTTCATAACTACAATTTCCTTTGCAACAGCATTAATAAAATCATTTTTATCGGAATATTTTTCAAGTAGTATAAGCTCATAACCAGCAGATTCAATAATTTTTCTGATTCCATCAACTGCGACTTTTGCGAAAGGTTTTTCGGTAGCTAAAAGTACTTTTTTCATAAATTAATAATATTGATTTAAATTGCAAAAATATTAAAAATGTATTAGATAAATACTGACATTTAACATAATTGAAAAATATTACACAAGTATTTATACCATATCGCAGTTAATCAACAATATAACTATCTGTTTTTGCTCATATCCTGCGTGCGATGCTTCATTGTTAGGTCTGGCATTTTTTAGTTTTTTAGAATAGCTTTACAGATTTCGTTTTCAAGAAGCTAGCGAAAGAGTTTTTCAAATTTTTATAAGTCGGAATATCAGCCTGTTGCGTTTTCTTATCAGTAAAGTTTAAAATTATTTGACCAAAAACTTGACTTAACACAATCATCTTATTTATATTTGGTCTAAATAAAAATTAAATTTTAACTTAACCTCAACCACTATGAAACAGATGTTTATAATTCAGTATTTAATTGTAATTGCAACAATTACGATTATGTCGTCATGTAAAAAGGATTTTATGGACGATTCATTGTCAATGAAAACAAAAATTCAAAATCCTGTAATTAATAACCAAAAGTCAGCATATGTACAGGGTGCTACAAGTTTTTTACTTTATGCCGGACAAACAACAGTTGTTGGCATTGTTGAAATATCGGTAACAAATGACAATCTGCTAATTACTTACAATATGTCGAACGGAAATTTGTTAGACGATGCGTCATTATTTATTGGAGAGTCATTATCACTAATGCCACAAACACCAAACGGAGCTCCTAAAATAGGGCTATTTCCATACAAATCGGGGAGTTTGAATGGTGTTTCATCATTTACATTTACTATACCCTTATCGGTACTTGGAGGTGAACCATACATTTGTGATAAGACTTTTTATATTGTTGCACATGCTAGTGTAAGAATTTTAAATCTGGATGGTTCATTTAGCTCGAATGGTGCATGGGCTGGTACTGATAGAATCACACAACAAGGCAGTTGGGCTACTTATTTTACATTTGTGTTTGCATGTCAGGAAGATATAATTGCAGAAAAAACCTGTGAAACGGCTTTTGCTTTCGGGCAAAATACTTTTATTGATTTTGATTTAACAGACAGCAGATGGGGATGGGTTTACACAATTTCAGATACCGGTTTCTATGAAACACCGTTATATGCCGGTGCAGGTAGAAATGATATTTCTAAAGGTACTTTAGTTGGAACACTTGAAATGAATTTTGATGGAACAACTTTAACAGTAAGCTATAATATGCTTTCTGGATTTGAAATGGATGAAACTCAATTGTTTGCAAGTAGTTCGTTACCAACTACAATCGCACCTGGGCAATTTGGCAATATGCACGATTTATTTGAAGCCTCTTCTGATGAATATATTCTACAAGTATCTGGTGATAATATTTATATTATTGCCCATGCCGAAGTATGTTCATATAATTTTTAACCATTATTATTTTTAAATATTGTCCTCACTCGTAATCTTATGAGTGAGGCTTTTTTTGTTTCCTGCACAAATTTCAAGATAAAATGATATTGATAGCGAATAATGTAATTAAATAATTTTGTCAGATATTATAATTATAAAAATCAATATCAAATATAGATGTAATGAAAGATTTGCAATTTTTAACTGATTGCTGATAAGGCTTTTGAATAATATTTTAGAAAAGATTGCGATAAATAAAATGTTTAATATTAATAGACAAATTAAATTAAAACTTGATGTAATTATTCCAAAAAATGGAAAAGAAAATGTTAAAATAGAAGTCGAAAATATCCAAATAAATAAGATAAAAGCAATTTTATTAATGCTTATGATTTCTGTAACATTTTTAATTTTAGCATTTTTATAATCAGACTGATATTTTATTAATAAAATCCAAAAATGCGGAATTTGCCATAAAAACATAAAAGCAGAAATAAAAATTATTGCCGGTGATAAAGTGTTGTTTCCGGTTGCAAACCATCCAATTAGAGGAGGAATTGCACCAACAAATCCGCCTGGAATTAAAGCAAACTGGCTTTTATATTTTAATGGTGTATAAATAAAATTGTATAAAATAATGTTTAATAGTGCTAAAATAACTGATATAGAGTTCAATGTTGATAGGACTAAAGTTCCAAGTATTATTAAAATAATTGAAAAAATTAATGCTTCATTAGCTGAAATATTTTTTGAAGGAATTGGTCTATTTGCAGTTCTTTGCATCAATAAATCTGTATTTCTTTCCTGATATTGATTTAAAGCCGAAGCCGCCGAAGAAAGCATAAAAACTCCCGAAATAAGTATTAATGAGTCAATTAGATTTATGTTTTTTGTTAAAGAATATCCAACAAATGCAGATAAAGCTACTGCAAGTGAAAGAATTGATTTGGAGAGTTTTAAATATGCTTTAAATATCATTTTGCAATAATTTATAAATCACTATCTGTCAGGTGAAAACACCTGACAGAGGCACTGCATTGCGAAACAGTCAGGTGAAAACACCTGACTGAGGCAGCAGACAATATTAAAAACGATTTAATCTTCATCCGGTGTTTTAAAATACTCAATAATTTCCTTAATATCCTCGTCTTTCAATATTTCGTTATAAGGTCGCATAAGTCCTTTATTGAAGCCTTTTACAACTTGTTTATCGGGAGTAAGGATTGAATTTTTGATATATTCTTCATCTATTTTTACTGTTTGTTCTTTGCCATCTTCTGTAATTACTGTTACATCTGAACCAAACATTTCTTTAAATGTAGGTCCAACAAGTTTGCTCCCATCAGTAGAATGGCATCCTGTACAAGCATTATTTTTCAATATTTCAAAACCCTTCATCTCTTCTTTCATAGATTTCTTTTTAATTTGTGTAATCCACGAATTGTATTCTGCTTCTGGAATGACTTCTACTGATGACATCATATATGAATGACGAACGCCGCAATATTCGGCACACATAATGTCAAATTTTCCTAATTCAGTTGGAATAAACCACATAAAGTTGTCTTTCAATCCGGGAACCATATCTTCTTTAATTCGAAACGCCGGAACATAAAAACTATGAACTATATCTTTTGAAAATAAATTTAGTTTTATGGGTTTATTAAACGGAACTACAAGAGTATTAGATTCTTTTCCATTTTCATATTCGAAACTAAAATCCCACATTTTTGCAATTGCTTTTATGTTTAAAGCACCTTCAGGAACTTCTCGCATTGGTTTGTATGCAATATAACCGTAATAAAACATTAATAGCACAATTATTAAGGGTATAATAACCCACGTTAGTTCCAGCGACATGCGTTCTTTTACCTGTACTGCTATCGGATGTCTTTTTTTATTATACTTAATCATAAAAATTAACATTAACATTGTTAATCCGATAAGAAAAAGTGCACCTATACCAATAATAATGAAGAAAGTTTTATCAACTCCTTCAACAAAATTTGAAGCTCCTGTTCCAAACATAATCTTTTATATTATCTAAATAAATAGTCAAAAAATGTAATTACAAATACTAAAGCAATTAATAAAAATACCATTGAAACCATTAACCTGAATACAAGATAATCGTATTTTAAGTGCATAAAGTAAGTTAATACAATTGTAACTTTTATTGAAGCAATAATCAATGCAACAGCAATAGTTAAAGCTTTAAAATCAAACCAAGATACAAATACTGTTAATGCGGTAAAAAATAATAATATTACTAAAACCCATGCATAAGTTTTATAGTCTGTTATGTGATGTTTTCCGTTCGACATAATATTATGTGATTAAATATAATAAAGGGAATAAAAATATCCAGATTAGGTCAACTAAATGCCAATATAAACCTCCATTTTCGAGCAAAACAAAATCGGTATTATTAATTTTTCCGGATTTTACTTTTAAAAGAACAACAATTAATATAACCATCCCTACAACAATGTGTAGTGCATGAAGTCCGGTCATAAAATAATAAAGACTGAAAAAGAGTAATTCTCCTCTTTTTAGTGTAAGCATTAGCTCTGACCCTGGATATAAATGATGATGAAATTTTGCTCCCCATTCAAAATATTTATTTACAAGAAAAATAATTGCAAATAATATTGTAATTCCTAATAAATAGATTGTTAGTTTTTTATTGCCTTTTTGAAGAGCAGTTATTGACATTGCAACCGTCATACTGCTAACTAAAAGAATAATTGTATTAAGTGTTCCAATAAATGTATTTAATTGGGTTGCTGCTATTTGAAAATCGTCTGGATATTGCGAACGATAAACAGCATAAACTATAAAAAGTCCTCCAAAAAGAAGTAATTCTGTAAAAATAAAAAGCCACATTCCCATTTTGGCTCCTAAATCGTCTCGGTGTTCGGTATGTGTTATGCTATGATTCATAATAGTTTCAAGTTTTTGGTTTGAAGTTTTTGGTTGCTGACGCATTCATATTATTAGTCTTTTTTTCATTTTAACCACATAGAATCATAGATACACTTCGACTAAGCTCAGTGCATCGCATAGATTTCACATAGTTAATCTTATTTATTACATATTAAATATTACATTTTTTTACTTGTATTCATAAGGACCTTCGGTAATTACAGGAATTTCTTCAAAATTTTCGACCGTAGGAGGAGAAGGTATTTGCCATTCTAATGTTAAACCGC
>Ga0209211_10010371_pt1 | contig 12164 bp, 20 predicted proteins | sample RifGroA2_FD_183992 | JGI IMG/M metagenome (GOLD analysis project Ga0209211, IMG submission 183992) | Groundwater microbial communities from Rifle, Colorado, USA - Groundwater A2 (SPAdes) (version 2) | ecosystem: Environmental > Aquatic > Deep subsurface > Groundwater | place: Rifle, Colorado... | reverse complement strand
GCAAGTCTTTCACGAAAATGCGCGCGCGGAATATTGCGGCACCAACACCCAGTTGGGCCATGCGGCCTTTCGGCTTGCCGAAAGCGAGCTTCATCCCTTTCGAGATACGGTCGGAACCGGCAACGCCCAAAGCGGCATGTTCCCTCAAAACCAAGTGCGGGTAGGGAACGACTTGGAAGAAATAACGGCCTTGCATATTCTGCTCGAGGTATTTTCCGGCAGCCTGGCGAGCCGCTTCCAAGGCGTTGTCGCGAATGCGCACAGGCTCTTCTGCAACCAGTTCTACTTCAAGCTCGTAGGGCTTGTCTACGCCCATGATGTACTGGCGGACTTTCGGGTGGGGAGCTCCCTTGACGAAGCTCTTGCGCGGCTTTTTGCGGGATATTCTCGTCCAAACTTGCCCGGAGAGGTGCCTTGAAGTCTTAGCTGGCCTTAAACCCATTGCAAAACACCATTTGAAGCATTAAAACTGGAATTCAAACTTAAAAACCAAAACTCAGCCTATAGGCCTCGAAAGCCTCTAGAAAGAGAACAAACTATGGAAACCGAGTTTTAAAAAGCTTGTGAAAAGCGAAAATTAAAAAAATTGGCTGGAGGCAAAGAATAATAAAAAGTTCAACATGTCTACTAATGCAAGTTTATTGGAGGGGATACAAAATGGTTAAAGTTAATATTGGCCAAGAGCTTCTAAAACGCAGAATTACGCGCCCGCACCTTGAGTTTTATGAAAACCAGTTGCTTAGAGCTGAAGGCAAGAAAAACGTCATAACAACTAGCATGTTGGATGAAATCAAAAGAAACTATCCAAAATGGCATCCGGTTGTTAAAAAATATTTAACGCATGGAAAACGGGTTGGATCGATTGTAAGAAAGTCGCGTGGAGCAGCTGCTGGTTGGCAATTGTCAGACGACTGGCACCAGGCACTCCTAGAGCACATTAAAAAAAGGCAAGGCCCAGTACCCCACTCTTGAACTAGGCCTTCAGCAATTCGGCAATCTCGCAGGCCTTGCACAATTCGCCCGACGCGGGCGAATTGCATTTCGCGCATTTTAACACTACAGCTTTTTCCTTGGCAGGCGAAGCTTGGCCTCCTTTTTCTTTCAGGAACGAGTGCAGCAAGTTGAATTTCGTGCCCGGATACTTTTCCTCCACGTTGTTCAGGAAATCCTTCACTTCGCCGCGAAACGCCTCGACAGCATAAGGGCAATCGCCCAAGTAGAAAGGCAGGTCGTTCACAAGGCAGTATTCCGCAGCCTCTTTCTCCGTATTGAAAACCAAAGGCCGTATGCGAGGAACTACGCCCCCGAAATCAGTGGACTGTTCATGCATGCTCGTCACCCCAAAACGCTCGTTGCGCTGGGGCTCACCCCTTAACAGGTTCATCAAAAACGTTTGCGCCACATCGTCGGCATTATGCCCAACCGCGATTTTCGTGGCCTTCAACTCAACCGCAGCGTTGTCCAAAGCCCTGCGCCGCAAGACGCCGCAAAACGAGCAGGATTTCCCGCGGATTTTTCCCGCATCGCGCAATTGCACGATTTCATCCATGCTCTTGCCGACCGCCTGCTTGTAAGAATGGATTTTCAACTGCAAACCAAGCCGTTCGCACAATTGCTCGGCAAGGGGGATTGCCTTGTTGCGATAGCCTTCAATCCCCTCGTCAACAAGCACGGGCAAAATCTCGAAGCCTATTTGCCCGGCCATTTTGCTTAGCACGAAAAGCATTGCGCTTGAATCTTTCCCGCCGCTCACACCCACAACAACGCGGTCGCCGCGCTTGAAAAGCTTGAACTCACGGTTTGCCTTCCACACGCGGCGTTCGAACAGGCACGTGAAGCAAAGGCCGCACAAATCAATGTTCGCGTAATCCAAAGCAACTACAGCCGGCTTTCCGCAGTGAACACACGCAGGCATTGCGCCGCTAGGCATGGGCAAATTTTCATTCAAAGTCAAACACCAAATTAACGCTGTTTTAAAACCAGGTTGCCCTTGGTTTATTATACTTTTTTGGAGTGAAAAAGACAAATGGCTAGTCTTGATCCCATAACACTGCTTGCGCAAACGGAGTCTTACTTTTTTGAAGCCCTAAAGCCAGTCATCCTAGCTTACGGAGGTTTGGGCATAGCGTTCGCAATGTTCCTCGAATCGTCGTTCGTTCCCATTCCTTCCGAACTCATCCTCATTACCGCGGGGTTGTTTTTCGACCCCGTGACAGTCGCATTCTGGGGGGCCATAGGCTCGACGCTCGGCGCCATAGTCGGGTATTACATTGGATTTTACGGAGGCAGGCCGGCAGTAAGGAAAATCGGGCCGTACCTATTCATCACGCAGGAGCGGGTTGACCGTGCTGAAAAGAAGTTCAAAGAGTGGGGCCCAAAGGCGATTTTCATTTCCCGCCTGATTCCATTCATTCCCTTCAAGGTTTTTTCCATTACAAGCGGAATACTGCGGTTTGACCTGCCGCCTTTCGTCATAATGACATTTCTCGGCACAATTCCCCGGGCGTTCATCCTTGCGCTCATAGGGAATTACATAATCCAGTACAAGACTAAATTCCTCATCGTGCTTGCGGTCGCAGTGCTAATAGGCATAGCCGGCTACGTGATCAAAAAGAAAATCGAGGAACACCGGAAAAACCAACCGAAAGCAAAGCTCCCAAAGAAAACCAAATAAAATTATTCGTAAAGGCGGGGGTTTTCTTGAAATACTTATTCAGGCAAAAATTGCAGGAAGACGTAGAAATTTTGGATTATTTTCCACTCAAGCTATTTTGAAAATTCCTAAAGTTCTTTCGTCATTGCAAACCCGTGTGCCTTGAAACCGGCCGATTGGTAAAGCGCAAAGGCCGTTTCATTCTTTACACTAACGTTCAGGCTCAATAAGTTCAGCCCGTTATTCTTGCACCAGAGGACGCCGGCATCAAGCAACATTGACCCAATGCCGTTATTCCTGAAATCATCTTCGACAAACAAGTCTTCAACATAGCCTTCCCGTTTTTCCAATTCCCATTCGCGGAGGTTTTTAATTGAAACTATAACGTGACCGACAACCTTGCCGTCAACCTCTGCAACCAAAACGCATGCTTCGGGCGAGTTCAAAAACCGGCCTACGAAATGCTCATAGTCCGATAAATTCGTGCTGTATTTTTCTTCAGTAATAGACTCCAAATAGGCATTAAGCTTTCTTGAAAATGAAGCTATAACCTCGACGTCCTTGCTCACAGCGGGCCTAATCTTAACGTCCATCAAATCAGCCGCCGTAAATAACGCCTATAAACTCAACCGCGTCTCCTTCCTTCAGGGAGGTTTCGGGGTGGGCAATGTGGCCGTTCAGCTTGATGACGAAAACCTGGCTGCTCAAACCCAGCTTTTTCTGCACTGCGCGGATGCTGTCGCCTTCGCTCGCCTCGAGTTCCTTGGTTTTCTCGTCTGGAGTGCGGGTTATCAGGCTTATTTTCACATTGTTTAAATGCCTTGAAAACCTATTAACTATTTCGCTTTCAGCAGGTGGGATTTGTGGAGTTTTCTTTTACGAAAAAAAAGATTATTTTGAACAATAAAGTGGTGAACAGGCTAGATGAATTCGTGCTGACGTTTACTTCGGTATTGGACCGCATGAAAATAAACTACGTAATTGTTTCAGGCTATGTTGCAATAGTTTTTGGGAGGAGCAGGGCCACTGAAGACATCGACATAATTGCCGAACCTTTCGGAAAGAAAAAGTTCGAAGAATTTTGGTCCGGTTTAGAAAAAGAATTCGACTGCATAAACGCGCCGAATGCCGCCCAAGCTTACGATGATTACATTTCACAAAATATTGCGTTAAGGTTTTTTGAGAAGGGCGGGAAACCCATCCCAAACATCGAATTCAAGTTCCCAAAAAACACCCTAGACGAAAGGACGCTAAAAGACAGGGTTGAACTGCTCCTGGATGGAAAACAATTGTTCGTGTCGCCAATAGAAATTCAGATTGCATTCAAACTTTTCCTAGGTTCGGAAAAAGACTTTGAAGATGCAAGACATTTATACAAGGTTTTTGCCGAAGAAATTTCATTGGCAGAGCTTAAAAGCTATGCAAAACTTCTTAAAGTAGAGGAAAAACTAGGACTTGCGGGCGTGAAAAATGGGTAAAAAGAAAGGAAAAAATAAATTCTCTCTGCCAAAAATCGACCTGAAAGAACTAGCGGAGGAGAAAAAGCGCAATTTCCAGCAAAGGCTTGAATTCATCGACTGGTACGTCAACTGGCTTAAAAGGACGCCAAACAAGAAATGGTCTAAGGACCAGAAGGCCGTCGTAGAACAATTCTGAAACTTATTTTTCCAAACACTTAAATACCGCGTTCCGCAAGATTAATTCCTGGTTTTCTAGAGAAAACCTTCATGTTGGACAACTTTTGCTATGCACGCGAAGCATGCTTTGCGGCACGGCGCAGAACCGCAGTTCTGCAACGAAGCAAAAGCCCAGAAAAGGTGATTGAAGTTGGGAGCATCTAAATACATCAAGCAGAGCTTTGAGACTACTTACAAGACTAGGAGCGACGCCTACAGGAAACGACTGCAAAAATGGCGCAAGGAACCTGCAGTGACACGCGTTGAAAACCCAACTAACCTAGTCCGTGCCCACGAGCTCGGCTACAAGGCCAAAAAAGGTTACATTATCGTTCGCGTTAGAAACAAGCGCGGAAAACGCGCCCGCCCGCGCCCGGACTTGGGTAGAAAGCCCGCCAAAAACCGCGCGTGGGAGAACCCAGGAAAGCCATGGCAGTGGTATGCTGAAAGAAAAGCCGAAAGGGACTACCCAAACATGGTTGCGTTGAACAGCTATTGGATTGCGGAAGACGGCTCGAACCAATACCATGAAGTCATAATGAAAACTCGCGAAACCGCTTGAGCGGAAAAAGCGAGTTTTTATTTTCCCCTTCCCTCAAGCCATTCATGAAAATCGTGGTCGGCTGTTCCCAAGGCATGGATCTTGGAAAACTATTGGCAAGGCAACTGAAAGCGCCTTTCTCGAACCTCTTAACGGATAAGTTTCCAGATGGGGAAACGCGCATCCGCTTTCCTACGCCGATTAAAGGAAAAACGGTTTTCTTAGTGCAGACGATGCACCCTACGCCCAACGATTCCCTCGTAGAATTGCTTTTTGCAATAAGCACGGCAAAAGAACTGGACGCAAAGAAAGTCGTTGCGGTCGTGCCTTACTTTGCCTACGCGCGGCAGGACAAGCGCTTTAACGAAGGAGAATGCACGAGCAACAAGATTGTCGCACGCATGATCGAGCAGGCCGGCGCAAGCGCATTCGTCACAGTAACAACCCACTTGCACCGCATCCGCTCGCTCAAGGAAATCTTCCGCATTTGTGCAGAAAACGTTCTGCTGGATGATGAAATTGCCGCTTATGCAAAAGGCAGGAAAATGAAAAACCTACTCGTAGTTGGACCGGACTGGGAGTCGACGCCAATAGTTGAAGACGTTGCCAAAAAACTCCACGCCCCGAACTACGTTTTCAGGAAAGAGCGGTTGAGCGGCACGAGAATCAAGAACTTCGAGACCGAAGGCCTCTCGTGCAGGGGGAAGAACGTTTTGCTCATAGACGACATGGCCTCGACGGGCAACACCCTAATTTCAGTTGCGGGAATCCTCAAGAGGCACGGTGCGAAACGGGTTGATTGCGTTGCAATACACCTGCTCGACGAAGAAGGCGGGGAGAAAATCCTGAAGCACGGCATCGACTCGATCGCCTGCGCCAACACCATCCCGAACAAGTTCGCAAAAATCGACGCTGCTAAAGCTATTGCAAAAAAAATGCCGGAAAAACTCTAACTCAATGAACCAATTGCGCGTGGTTTTTAATAATCCTAGCTAGCGCCTGGGGCACGGATTCTCCCGTTTGTTTTTCTGAAGAATCAATAACTCGCAGAGATTCACCATATTTTCTTTTTATTGCCTCTAACCGGCTTGGATTCACGGTCTTTAAAAGAAAAGCGACGGTTCTTGGGATTGTTCCAGCCTTTTTCATTACTTCCTTCAAATGCGCTTTAAGTTTGATTTCATTTTCAACCATCATGGTCATTCCTTTTGCAGCGAGAATGTACCGTCTGCGATACTGTTCAGGGCGCTCCACCAGCGCAATAGTTACGTCAACGCCATGCGTGTCGCCAAGAGCTTGTTGAACACCTGTAGCATCGAACGGATCGTGAGAAACATGCAATAAAAAAGGCACTTCAACAACACTTGAAGCTGCCCCTGTTTTTTTAGCCATGTTCCACAACTCGCGTGAATTGAGTGCGGCGACCGGGATTTTCGGATTCTTCCGGAAAGGAAGAGGTTTAGAAAGGGGAAACCTTGGTTTCCCCTTCTATCGAACCCGGGCTACCAACTGCCTTGCCCCTTTCTTTTAACAAAAGAAAGGTGCGGTGGCACCGCGCCAAAGAAAAACGATTGGTTTTCTTTCGGCCGCCCGCATTTCTTTTACAAAAGAAAGGCGGGCATGGAAGGCTGGAATCAATTTGGCGCCATCCAACTTTCGTTGGACAGGATACCACTAGACCATCGCCGCACAAATAGGATTTGGCTGAAAAAAGTTAATTAACGTTTTCAGTCAGGGGTTCCAGGCGTTGGCTCAGTTCTTGCCCCATGAGGAGTTATCCCAAAGCCGTTCATGAAGGAAGTAGGCTGCAGTCGTGTAAATGCTGCTTACCACGACAAACCCAACCGTCAAATCGAGGCTTCCCGTAAGAAAATAGAGAAACAAGAAATTAAGGGCGGTTATAATTATCCGATAGGTCACTGCTTTCACGAAAGACCTGCGCTTTTTTTCCGTCGAGCCAAACAAACCCGCCATTTGAAACAACCTTTCGAAAAATTATGGTGGGGTCGCTGAGATTCGAACTCAGGTCACTTGGCCCCCAGCCAAGTAGGATGCCAGGCTACCCCACGACCCCTTTCGATTGAATTAATTGAACCGAATTTTAGTTAAACCTATCCACTATTGGGCATTGAAAATAAATAAAAAAAAGAGAAAAAAGAACAGGACAAATTAAAATCTGGGGTAGGGCAGGATTTCGTCTATCAAGTCGACCTGCGAGAGGAACATTCTCCTGCAGCAATAGCGGTCGAAGCCCAGTCCGTCCAAGACTTTTCCCGCGTCCTCGCCTGCGGCAGTGCGTTTCTTGAACTCTTCCCAACTGTCTGCAACTGGCTTTCCGCAACTAAAGCAACGCACTGGAATCATCATTTCAAACCACCCCAGGAAAAACTACGTCGTTGCAAAAGCTGTTGCTTTTGCGACGTGCCGCAGAGCTTGGCTCCGCGTGCATTCTCCTTGGAAACCTCTTCCTTTAGAAACTCAAACCTTGAAATCCTAAAATCCATTATTCCCGTAATCTCAACGATAAGACTTCGTAAAGCGCGCGCGGGCTTTTGGTCCCTTGAACTTCTTGGGCTCAACGCGGCGGGTATCCTCTACAATCATGGAACGGTCGAAATCAAGGAATGCCTTGCGCAAAACGTCGCTCTTTTTGAACGCAACGAGCGCGCGGGCCATTGCAATGCGCACTGCCTGGGCTTGGCCCATCACGCCCCCGCCCTTGACTGAAACGGAAATGTCGAAATCGAACGGTTCGTCCAGAAACGCAAGAGGCTCGAGCATTATCTGGCGTGCGAACGGGTTGGGAAACTGGGTGGCGAGGATTCCGTTGACGCGCACTATGCCCTTGCCGGCCTTGATTGAAGCCCTTGCAATGGCTTCCTTGCGCTTTCCCCTTTCCATTATCTGCTTCTTCCTGCGAGTTTTCTTCGCAGGAGCCCTGACAGCCTTTTCGGCGGTTTCTTTTTCTTCAACTTTCTCGTTTGCAGCCATTCGTCAAATCACCATAAAACCAAAAATCAACTTTAAAATAAAACTAGCCTTTCCAACCTAGCTCGCGGCACACTTCGCCCAGGACAACAAACTTTCCGGCCAGGTCGTCGGAAGTCTTGTAAAACTTTTCCGCCTTTCCTTCGAACTCCGCGGGCATTCCGAGGAAAGCCTTGAACTTGTGCAAAGCCTGCTTTCCCGATGCGTTCTTCTTGGGCAGCATTCCCTTCAAGGCGTATTTCAAAAACAAGTCGGGACGCACGGGGTATTTCGGCGAGTGTTCGGGATTGGACTTCTGCTGGATGTTGCGCTTTTCACGATAGCGGGCTATAATGCTAACCTTGTTGCCGGAAAAAACCGTTTTCTCCGCATTGACCACGACAACGTCCTCGCCTTCGAGCAGTTTCTTTGCAGAAGAGGCGAGTAGCCTGCCGAAAATCGCCTTGTCGCCGTTTATGACAATCATTTCAAAACACCCATTAAACAATCCTTAAACGATTACCCTCACTTTCTTTCCTGAGGGGTTTTTCTCAATCGCCTGTTCCAAGGTCAAAAGCTTTGCGCCGAGCTTTTCCCTGGCGCTCTTGCTTGCCTTGAGGCACGCAATCTCTATTTTCTTGGTTAGCGTTCCTTCGCCGAGAATTGCAGTTGGGACAACGACGAAATCGCCGTCCTGGGCGATGCGCTCTATCTTGTATATGTTGACGCCGGCCTTTTTGCCGCGCGAGGGCTTTTGGAGGAATTCCGCGACTAGCGCCCAGGCTCCGGATTTGCCCTTGCGGACAGACTTCTCCAGGAGTGCAATGAGTTTTTTCACTCGCGGGTTTTCAGGGCCGCGGAATTTGCTGTTCTTCATGTTAAGTTTCAACTCTTTTTTCCAAATGTTTTCTTTCTTTGATCAAACTCGCCTAAAATTTTCTTTTGGGGGTAACGGACCTTTTCTTTCCGCGGAAAGAAAAGGGATGTTAGTGCAGGGGGAGGGATTTGAACCCACGAACTCCTAAGAGACTGACACCTCAAGCCAGCGCATTTGGCCAAGCTTTGCTACCCCTGCTCAAATATCATTTTGAGCGTGACAGGGACTTAACCTTTTGCGCTGTTTCGAGTTCGGTTAAACCCTCCACAACGATCTCCTTGTCCCTTGACTTCAAACCTCTTAGTATGAATACTTTAGCGCCAAGCATTTTCGAAAGCGTGTGCACGAGTTCTTCGTTCGCGCGGCCTCCTTCTGCTTTCGCGCAAAGGCGCACTTTCAACACGCCTTCCACTATTTTCACTTGGAAGCGTTTTGCGTTCGGCGTTATTCTTGCCTTCATTTTTCCAGCTTTTCACTTGAATTCTTTTTCAAGAGTCTTGGTCTTGTCAAGCATCACTTCAACGGCGCGGGAGTATTGCTCTTTGGCCGAGAGGTTGTTGAATGATTCCACTATGAACAGGTAGTCCTTCCCCATGCCGTCGGGCTTCTCGCAGTTCGAGCACAGGACGCTGTTGTCGGGGAGCCCTTTCACTGACGCAAGCCCTTTGGTTGCCTTCATTGGCGTTGAGCATTTCTTGCATTTTTCAACTGCCTTGAACTCGCCGGCATGGCCGTAGGAGCCAATGGCGCTTTGGAAGCGCGCGTGCTGTTTTGCCGTTCCCTTCACTGCAAAAGCCTCAAGGCGGAGTTTTTGCCCCTTGCGCAGTGCGGCAACGGGAATGTTCTCGCCGTAAACGACGATTTTCGGGTCAGTTGAAACAAAATCGCGGCTGTAGACGGTCTTATTTTCTTCAACTGCCTCGACGTTCAGGGAAAATGAGATTCTCGCGTCTTCAGGAATGCCGTCATCCCACGACAGGGGAATCAAGCCGATCCTGTTTGCGAGATACTCGTTGTACAACGGCGAATTGTTTTCGTAGAAATCAATTTCGCCGAAAGCCATGGTCGGCACTTCGCTTATGAGCGCCCTTCGCAGTGCGTTGAGCAATGAGACGGATTCCTTCCCGCTTTGCAGGACAAGCCGCTTGTCATCTTCAAAAACAACCTTCATCCAAAAACACCCGTTTGTAAAAACAATAACTTTGAAACAAAAAATGGAATGTGAAATATGCCCTTAAACCCGCCTTCCCCTCTTTCCGCCAGGCCTCTTGGTAGTGTCCGTAGGCAGTGGAGTTACGTCCTCTATCTTGCCAATCCTCAAGCCGCTTCTTGCCAACGCACGGATTGCCGCCTGAGCGCCTGGGCCTGGGGTTTTCGACAAGTGGCCGCCCGGGGCTCGGACGCGCACGTGCACGCCGATAATACCGCGCTCTTTCGCCTTTGACGAGGCCTTGAAAGCCGCCTGCATTGCAGCGTACGGGCTTCCTTCCTCGCGGTCGCTCTTGACAATCATTCCGCCGCTGCCCGTTGCAATGGTTTCAGCGCCGCTCAAATCGGTAATCGTGATTATGGTGTCGTTCTTCGAGGAGAAAATGTGGGCTACACCCCACTTGCCTTCAAAAACCAACACTCTCCTTTCGCCAAAATCCCTTCCGCCCCTAAAGCCGCCTTGGCCCATTGGCCTGGACTGCTGCACTGGAATTTGCTGCGCTGCGGGCGCTGGTGCAGCTTGCGTTTGAGTTTGAATTTCAACCATTTTTCATTCCACCGTTAATTAAGCAGGTTTAACCTCAACAGGGCTTGCTGCCGGAGCAACAACCGCTTCCACCTTAGGCGCATTGGCTTCAATTGCAACAGGACCCTTGAACCAGTCGACAGTGCCCTCTTCTGCAAACGAAACAACGTAAGACGGAGCTGAAACTTTCTTGCCCGAAACTGCAATGTGGCCGTGGGCTATGAACTGCCTTGCCTGGGACGTGGTCTTGGCCAAGCGCTTTTTCACCACAATGCTCTGCAGCCTCCTTTCGAGAATGTCGCGCACTGAAAGCGAAAGCAAGCCGTCAAGCGTAAGTTCGGGCTTCTGCAAAAACAATTTCTTGACTCTCGCCAGGAGCTTTTCCGCCCGCTCTTGGGAGTTGGCGCCCTTGCCAGTCAAAAGCCTTCGCGCTTCACGCCTAATCCTGCGCAATGTCGTCTGGGCTCTCCACAACTCGCGGGCGTTCTTCAAGCCGTAATCGTCGCGGAGCTTTCCCTCGGCCTCAATGCGGGACTTGTCCCACAGTTTCTTGGGCTTGTCGTACTTTTTCTTCAAACGCGTTGGGTCTCCCATTCAATTCAACTCGTAAAAATTACTTCTTTTCTTCCTTGCCCTTGCCTGCAGACTTGTCCTGGGCCGAAGATGCTGCTGCAGTCTTCTGGGCCTTGATTGCCTTGCGCGACACTCCCACGGTCATTCCAGTCCTGCCTGAAGTGCGCGTGTGCTGGCCGCGGACTTTCTGGCCGATTGCATGGCGCCAGCCGCGGTAAGAGCGCGTGTCGCGCTCGCGCGTAATGTCGTTGCGCAACGCAAAAGCCAAGTCAGTCATTACCAAGTGCTTGTTCTCGCCTGAATCCATGTCCTTCTGGCGGTTTAGTAAAAATGCTTTGACCCCGTACTTCTGGGGATAGCGGACTACATCTTCAACCTTATCGTTGTCCTCTTCGGAAAGGTTGCCTATCAGCTCGTCGGGCGAAAAGCCGAGCTTGGCGTCTATGATTTGCGACAGGTTTGCCGAAAGGTTTGAGCCCACCCCCTTGACTTTGCGGAGCGACTCGCGAATAGTATAATGTCCGTCAACGTCCTTTCCAACGACGCGCACGATTCCGCGGAAGTCCGGCTTTTCCCTTGACTTTCGCTTGAGGAACTTTGCAGGCACTGCCGTTTGCTGTTGGAAGCCTTTCTTTGCAGCAGCCTGGGGCGCTGCCTGGGGCTTGCCCGAAGTAGGTTTCTTGACTTCTTGTTTTTGGTCAGCCAACTTTCATTCACCATTTGTTTTAAGCGAGAGCGCCGGGACTGAGATTTCCCTAAACCCTTTTTCTCTCGTAAGCCGAATGCCTTTCATCCCCCGTTTTTCTTTTGGGGTCGAAAGACCTTTTCTTTCTTAAAGAAAAGGGATTTCTTCGAACTCAGGAGGCCTTTCGGCCACACGCTTTGAGGGAAGTTGTCCGTACGCCCTGCAAACCGCGAAAGGCACCAGGGCATTTTAAATGCCTTGAGCCGCTCGAGGCGGGGCAACGAAAAACAGGCTTTCCAGGCGTGCGCATTACCACTCTGCCATCCCGGCGCGAAGAACATTTTGGTCTTTCGGGGTTATAAAAACTTCGGGAAAAGCAGAATCGCTCCTAAAGCCCTTAATTATGAAACAAAATATGCGAATGGGGGTATAAAAATTAGTATCCTAGGCCGGCTCT
>Ga0209211_10010370_pt1 | contig 12164 bp, 8 predicted proteins | sample RifGroA2_FD_183992 | JGI IMG/M metagenome (GOLD analysis project Ga0209211, IMG submission 183992) | Groundwater microbial communities from Rifle, Colorado, USA - Groundwater A2 (SPAdes) (version 2) | ecosystem: Environmental > Aquatic > Deep subsurface > Groundwater | place: Rifle, Colorado... | reverse complement strand
CTTTACTGTTACTGATATATTTAGTAGAATCTCATTTATCGGATATTATCTTGATGCTGACCCAATTGTTGATTTGAGTGGTTACCTTGCAAATACAACCTCGGGGTATACTAATACGACAAATATAACCTCCAGAAACTTCTCAGTGGGAACTCATACACTAAAGCTTTTTGCAAATGATACACTTGGTAATATTGCTAATAGCACCACTGCCACAGTTGTGGTCACAGGGCCCGTAGATATGGGTCTGGAGTTTCAAGATATAAACCTTACAAATGAGGGTAACCTAAAATCATGGGGGATTAGAATATATAATGCTTCAGCAGGCAATTATACCACTACAACAAGCTCAGAGCAGGTAAACACCACTAATGTCTTTGAGATATTCTTTGAGGTGAACAGCAGTGGTAAGGCATATACACTGAATGTAACTATCAGCGGATTAAATGGCTCAGCAGCAAACTGGGATAAGAATATAACTGTTACCAGTAGTGACTCAACAACGAGTAATTATATAGTAAGTAACTTTTCAGCCAATGTTGTTGACTTTGTGAAGTTTAATAGTTCTTTAGATGACTTTGTTTCTGATGTTAACAAGTACTATGGAACTGTATTTATACCTTATAATGCATCCAAAACCAAGTCAAATAATGCAACAGAGTATCACTTGACTAACCTCTACTGGTTCAGTGAGGAGGGCAACTTATCATCCAAGACAGATATTAATGTATGCACTGGAGTAGGAAAAACATCAGCTTATACATCAACACAAACTACGGCTTGCTTTAATGTCACAGGGAATTTTTCAACTACTATCTTTGTGCCACATTTCTCAGTTGTTGCAGTAATCAATGATACAACCGCACCAACAATAGCTATAACTACACCTACGAGTAACCAGACACAGAGTGTGTTCCTGCCAAACATAACAGTGTCAGGAGACACCTCTACATGCACTTATGCTTTTAATGGCTCAACAAATAAGACAATGACATTATCAGGATTATCCTGTCTTGCGACTGAGGTTGGGGCATTTGCATCATTATCTGCTGATTATGGTTATAATATAACCTTTTATGTGAATGATACAAATGGAAACTGGAATATAACTGTGCTTGAATTCAATGTCAGTGACAGTTCAGTGCCTCAAGTGAATGATATAGTGAACACAAGTATAGGCTCAACAAGTGCCAAGATTAACTTTACAAGCACTGAGTTTGTGAATTATACCATAAGATACGGCACTAACATCAGTTTGCTCTATAACAAAAGCAATACCTCATTTTACAACACAAAGAGTTTCAGTGTAACCTTATCAGGTTTGTCAGCATCAACATTATACATGTTTAATATAACTGCCTGTGATGCAGTAGGAAACTGCAATTATACAACAGTTTCAGGAAATAATTTCACAACATCAGCCGCAACTGCCTCACATGCTTGGACATCCATAGCTGTTGGTGAAATTGTGACAATGTCAATAAAAGATTCCAACATAGGATTTAAATCAATCATGTTCAGTGTGAAAAATGCTCTTGAGAGTGTAGCACTTGAGGTTTCCAGCCTGAAGGCAAAGCCCACTGATATTACATCAGCATCAGGCAAGATATATCAATATCTATCTATAACTCCTAAGAATCTGAAGGACGATCAGATAGAAAAGGCAGTTATAACCTTCGCAGTAACGCAGAAATGGCTGAGTGACAATGAATTAAAAGAGGGCGATGTTGTATTGTTTAGATATTCAACAACAGGATGGAGTGAGTTTGAAACCAAGATAGTAAGCAGTGACAGTTCAAAAGTTGAGTATGAGGCAGTAACACCAGGATTCAGCACATTCGCAATCGGAGCCAAGTCATCAGTTGCGCCTCCACCAGTTGAGCCAGGAGAAGAGCAACCACCTGAGGAGAAAGTAACCACTACGGTAATACCTACAACAAGTATTCCATCTGGGACAAAAGAGCCTGATACAGAGCCAGAGAAGAAGGATAACTTTATGATGATATTCATAATCTTAAGTATAGCCATTGTTGTTGCAATAGGGGTATATATAGTCTCAAAGAAAAAGGGAAAATCCAAATAATTGGCGTGAGCTAAAAAATGAGGCTTAGATATGTAGGATTACAGATATTTGTTCTATCCCTTATAGGTATGTTATTGTTTACTGTTGTAGTTAATGCCTCAGTTGATTGGAATTTATTGGATTTTTCAGGCAGTTCCTATGCAAGTAATGGAGAGGGATTTACTTCATTCTCATTGTGCAATACTATGTTTGATGATGGTATAAGATGCCAGAGAAACGGGCTTTATGATTTAAAGTCAGTATGGGTTGATCAGGATACTTATTATATTGGATGGAAGTTCACTGGGAATTTTACAAACTCGAGCTTTTGTAGGGCAGGTGGTCAACCATTGTTTATCAGGGTGCAGTTGGATTCTGATGGGAATATGCTTACTGGATGCAATGGAATGTGTTATCCAGGTTCTGACTATCAGATAACATTTAATAGCACATTAGTTGTCAGTAATTACGATACAGGAAGTACCTCTTTTTTAGTGAATAATTCTTTTAATGCATCAAATAATGCAACACTCAGATTTAACTATACCTGTGGAGCATCCACAGGGGATTATGCCAAGTTTGCTGTTAATAAGTCTCTGGTTAAGTTCAAGGTTCTGAGTTTTGATATGATTACGCTAAATACAACTAGCGGTATGCAGTCACCAATTGATGCACTTGGTAAACAGGGCGAAGACATGATTCAATTTGAGAATTCTTCAGGTATGACAGGTGGACATGACGGAGAGATGTTCATGTATCAGTCGTTTGGTTGTCCTCAATACAATGGAAGACAGTCCTCATGTGAGAATACAACAGATTCATTATCATGTCTCTGGGACGCAAATTTTAATTTCTGCAATGATAATTTCCTTGATGCTACTACTTATGGTTGTAGTAAATTCTGCGGTGCTTGCACTAACTCTACTGATTGTGTTAATAATCCCACATGCCAGTGGACAGGAGCTAATTTCTGTGCAGAGGACCCAACAAAGTTTAAGTTCGGAGGCAACTGCGATGCTAATTGCTATGACTGCTGGACAGAGTTTTCATGCAATTTAAGCTCTACAGCCGGGGGTTGCTCATGGATTACTGACCCTCTTACGAGCAATATCTTTTGCATAGACAAAAATTCAGTTCCAAAGGGGTGTGGCCAAGTAACGCACCTGAGGGAAATGCCTCTTGCTATGCCTGCAATGCTCAGGCAACATGCTCAGCAAATCTGCCTAATTGTGCATGGGATACTAATGGATTTTTCTGTAGAGATAACAGTACTGACTATGAGGTATGCTTTAATCATATAGACGATAATGGAGATGGAGCAATTGACTGCGCTGACAACAAATGCAGTGCAGACAATTTTTGTGGGGGGGATTTAGATAATAAGCTTATGACTGACACTAATTTAGTAAATAATTACCTGCAACAAGGAATCTGCGTTGATACAGGTTCAGGGATAAGCTGTAATAAAGAGCAGGCTGTAATGTCTCAATATATGCAGGAGATGAAACCAGGTCCGCCTTCAATATTATTGGTTGATTCAATAAGGGATACTATTGTATCCAATGAAACTCCTTATAACTATCTTGATATTATAGGATTTGGGTTTAAGGATATGGGCAAGGCAATAGGATTGGGTATAATGCTGAAAAACACCTCCAACCTTGGTGTGTGTCCTGATAGAAGCCCAAAGGAGAGAAATACCTCAGCAGTGTATTATTACTATGTTGATATTGACAATAACCCTAATACAGGGTGCTATGTAGCGTTTAATGTTTCAGCAGGAGTTCCAGCACTTAACCAGTCAGGCTTTGAATACAAATTTGTTTATAATATATCCTATAATGGAAGTGGATATACAGAGATTCGCCTTCCATATAGATGTACAGATAAAGTTAATGGCACAGTATTTGGATTATATCAGGGGCAGTTAATGTCTCCTCAGAATCCATTTGATAAATCTCAGGGACCATTATGCGGGGATAATGCAGTGGTTATAATGGTGCCTTATAAGGACATAGGCAATCCTAATGGAGTCATGAGATTTATGGGTGTGGTTACTGATGGTGGAAATGGGACAGAAACAGCAAATACTCAGATGAATGCAAGTGATTATCTAATTAATGCAACCTATTATCCAGGACAGGTTGATTATAATCCTCCTAACTGCAAGGACAATCCATTCTCATGTGGGGCAACTTATGTATCTATCGGTAAGGGTAAATTTTATCCCTATGAGGACTGTCTTCCTGGAACAGTGGATGAGGATCAGGATGGGAAGTCAAATTGTGGAGATACCGATTGTATCCAGGCTCCTTGGTGTGAAGGCAACAGAAGCACTTTACTCTTAGATGATAAGACACCTCCAACAATAATGGAGAACCCAGAGGTTTATGATAATTATGTACTATTGCACCAGTATAATAATGAGCCAACAAATCTTACAGTTTACTTTTATAATGTATCAAGTTCATGTGCATCAACAAGCCTGCTTAAAAATTTCACTGTCTCAGAAAGGTTCAGTAATGATAATTTCAAGCCATGGCATGATGTTGAGTTCCATAGTGGCACTTTAGGTGTAGCCCTCCAGCCAAATATTACTTATTTCTATAAGACAAAGGCTCAGGATGCTGCTGGAAATGCCAATAGAATATTATAATGGTTCTCAGTATGTGACAATTACTCCAAGCACAATACTTGAGACTAATTTTGTTAATAATGGTAGCCTAAGGTTCAGGAATGATGATGCAACAGTAGGGAATAGCACAGAGCCATGGAATATAGAGTTCAAGGGAGCAAATATAGCAAAGGCATCAAACTTTAATATCACTAATCAGGTTAAGGCTCTCAATGACAGCACTGGGCATATCAATATAGGATTTAACAGTACTGCTTTCCTTGAATTTGCGCAAAAGCTCGGAGTAGATTCTATTGTCCTAAATATATCCCAGTCAGGAAATAGATTGCAGAAATGTGATGAAAATGCTCAGAATTGCAGGGATGTTACTGACCAGGCAACTTTGATTTCAAGCTCAGATAGTGGTTCAGTTTGGGAGGTTCCTGTTTATGGTGGAGGTGGATTTTCTACTTATGGTGTCTTAACTGTAGGTCTAAACATAAGCTCAAACAAAAATATTTATCAGTGTTTCAGAAACTGCACTGTTTACTTTAATGTTACAAATACCAATTCAAGTTTGCTGAGCAGTTATAATATTACTATTAAAAACACAGTAATAGGCTCTGGCACAAATCCGCAGGGCATATTCTATAATATATCCTATAAAGATTTAAATAACAATAACCAGAGTTGGTATGTATTGTCAAACTTAACAGGAGCTACAAACACATCAGCCCCACTGAATAATTATGTATTTAAACTCTTCAATTCCTCTATACCAAATGAAACCACCCATCAATTTAAAATTGATATATTTATGAACATTCCTGTTGGTGTATTATCCTTCTTTAATCTCTCATTATATAATGGTTCAGTATCACTGAATTTCACAGATAACATATTCTTGGATGCAATAAACCTTTCATTGCCGGTTGATGAGAATGTTACTAATACCCAGAATTCTAATTTCTCATTTATAATGTATTCATATAACGATACCAACCAAAGCTGTAATCTCTATATAGACTCAATATCCAGTGGTGGTAATTCCTCTGTGCTTAATGGGAACTTAACTCAACTCTTTACCAATAGAACAATTACTAATGGTAATCATACATGGAACATTAGCTGTACAACTGATTCAGGGGAAACAGGCATATCAGAAACAAGGGCAGTATTATTTACAGATATCAGGTCACCTATGATAACAAGTATATCCTCATCAAGTAGTGGGACAAGCACAGTTACAGTTACTTTAAGTGCCACTACTGATGAAAATGCTACATGCAGATATTCTACAACCAATCAGAGCTATATTAATATGACTTCTACAATGACTGCAAATGCCACAGGCACTCGCCATACTGTAAACAATGATTATACATCTACTACATCAGGGACATACTATGTAAGGTGCAATGATACTCTTGGGAATTATATGACTTTCTCCAATTTTACAACCTTTAGTGCTGATGTGAGTAGTTCATCATCAAGCTCAAGTAGTAGTGGAGGCGGTGGAGGAGGGGGTGGAGGTAGTGTTACATCCTCTACGAATGTCCTATCTTATGCCTCCAAGACATGGAGTAGTATTAAAGGCGGAGAGGTTGTAAGTATGGCAGTAAAGGATCCAAATATAGGGATTGTCGGCATTGATATTCCTTTCTTGGCAACCCTGAGTAGCTCAAGTTCTGTTGAGGTTGCAAGGCTTAAGGACAAGCCATCCGATATATCAACAGGTCCGACAGAAAGTGTGTACCAATATCTGAAGATTACTCCTAATAAGATAAGCGATTCAGATATAGGTAAAGCTACAATCAAATTCATGGTTGATGTATCATGGCTAAGTAATAATGCCCTTAATGAAGAGGAGGTTTCCTTATATAGATATTATGTTGATTCATGGGTGGAGTTGCCTACCACTGTTAAGAGTGGGGATGATAAGGAGATTCTTTATGAGGCAGAAACACCAGGATTTAGTGTTTTCGCAATCGCAAAGGAAAAATCAACGGCTCTTCAGTTTAATGAACCTCAAAGTATTGAAGAAGTGTCAAGTGAACCTGAGAGTAGAGTGGGTATTCCTGAGAATAAACCTCAAGTAACTGGAAATGTAGTAAGCTCTCCACCACCACCTCAAAAGAAAGTAAGTCCATGGCAAATTCTACTGATACTTATTGCTATCGCAATTGTTCTTGGAGGAGCATTGTTCATCATTATGAGGCGAAGAAGGGTGTAAATTTATCTATTCTCAGGATTAAATAGATTGGGATGGGTTGTTAGATTAAACCCAGTAATTTCCCAAGCACAAAATTTTGGTGGATTTGCTACACTATAAATCTCTGAAGATCCCTTCATATCAATATCATATTCTTCTAGTTTTTTTCTCAGGGTTTCTTTATAGCCAGAAACACTAATATCACTTTCCTTGACTATTTCTTGATGAACCTCTCTAATTAATGAATCAGCATTTACTCTTGGCATGAAATGTTCTTCATATTTACTATAAGGAATAACCTGAAGATTTCCTTTCTGTATTTCATCCGCAAAATATTTTCTGCATTTATCGTAGGATTCATCATTAGTAACTATCTTTATGTTTATATCTGATTGGGTTGCGAGAAGTTTTAACTTGGCATAGCCACTATTCACACCCTCTTCAAAGGGATGTGCAATTATTTCATAATATACTTTATTGCCTCTTTTTGTTATGGTGGAAAAGTCAACAAAGAAAGTGCATTCATTAGAATTATCTTCAAGACGAAATTTCACCCCTCTCTCATATTCTCTACTACTTTGTACTATTGCTCTTTCTAAATTTGCCTCCATCATTGATTTGGCATTAGTGTTTGTATCAATTCTGTAGCCGTGATATGTAGGAAGATTATCTATCAGACGTTCAATCTGCTTAGTTGCATACTCAGGAATCTGCCAGAGTTTTTTTACTGAGGCAGATATTCTTAGCCTAGTCATATCTGAGGGTGTTTTGCCATAATTTGGATTATTTCCTCCTGACATTGCTTTAGACATTTTCTTCCTATATCCGTTTGATTGATAGAAACCAGCAGATTGACGGGACATAGTCAATTTACTTATATGCTCTTCAGAAATAGGTTTGCCATAATGAGGATGTCTTCTTCCAGAGACAGACTCTCTCCTTGTTAATATAGGTATACCCATTTTTTCCATCATATTTTTTAGAGACGTATTATCCCTAATCTCTAATTCTCCTGCCAATTTATATATTGATTTTCCAACAAATAGGTATTCGTAAAGTAAATATGCTGGCAATGAAGGAGCCTTGTGATATTCCATTATTTTTCTTTCTATACCAATCCAATCTATTCTGGTATTAGGCGTAATAACCTCATTTATGGATTTTATCTCTAATCCTATTATCTCTTGTAAATCAGTAAGTTGAACCATAATTCTTATCAGAGAGGTGTTTGACTATTTAAATATTTTGTTTATATAATCACTTTAAAGTGGCACTAAACTCCATCAGAAAAATGTAGTGTAAACTAAACTTTTTAAGTTTAAATGATAGATTTTCTGTGTTCGTCAATAAATCTTTTTTGTGGAGGCACCTTATCTCTAATTTGATATTCATCAATCATTTCCTTTGCGAGTTTATTTTTTGCATTATTGATTATGTCCTGAACCTCCTTTCTTTTTCTTCTCCTTGAGATTATAATTGGTAATATAACCAAAGATAATGTTCCTACGATTCCTCCTATTGTCAATCCTACTATTAAGGCAGTTTTTGATTTTAATGTGTCTTTTATAGGTGGGGTGATAACTGGCAGTTTAGACATATTGTTTTTTATAACGCTCCGACTAGCATTGCTTAGATTCTGGGAATTCTGAAGAGTGATGTTTGGATTGAGCTGAATGACTGTATTATTCATGGATATATTACCTCCAATGCTCTGATTTGCAGTTGAGTTTGTGATATTCTCAGGAGAGGTTATATTCCGTGTTGCATTCTGAGTTATGTTAATCTCAGCCTCTGGAGATTTAAGCACTATTCCTTTAGTGGTACTGTAATCTATTCTTTTGTTGTTTATTATGTAGCTTAGCTTCGGGACAAGGTTGTAAGAGCCGAATTTTTCCAGCATCAATTCAAGCTTGAAAGAAATAGCAGTTGTTTTTTCAAGAATGCCTGACCATGAGTATTTCAGGTAGTCAGATTTAAGCTTATCAGGTAGGTTGGTTACTTTTATGCCATTAGGGATTTCAATCTCAAAGGATACTACATTTATAGAATAATTTATATCTGTGTTTGTAAGGGTTATCCGAAAATCAAATTCTTCATTTAGTTGTGGAACTTCTTTACTTATATTAATATCAAGCCCTAAATATGGTCCAAGGACAACTATTTTTATTTCTGGTGCATTTAATACTTTTATTTCTTTTCCATTGAAATAACTTATGTTTGCTTTTGGTGTATAGCTCCTATTTGCTAATGTAGTTACTGTATAGTTGCAGGTTTTAGATTCTCCTGATTCAAGTTCTGTGTTTATTATGAGTAGATTATCAAGTAAATTATCGCATCCTGAGAGTGTAACCAACTTTAAGCCCTCAGGGATTTCTTCAGTGTATAAAATACCTGTTGCCTCAACTTCTCCAGTATTTTTGATGATTGTAGAGATACTACTCTCCTCTCCAACATGTATGGATGTTTCAGTTACAGTGCGGTTTATTTCAATATTTGCTAAGAATCCATATATCTGTACTTTTGCGCTATAAACATCTTTTTTGTTTGCGTTCTGGTATGAGACATTAGCTCCATTAAAGCAAACCTCAAAAAGTCCTCTTTTTTCACAGTTTCCCTTAACCAGAACAATGCCTGAGTCGTTTATTGAGATGACTGCCTTATCCTCATTTACAACATAAACTGTGAATGTTGTGTTATCTATGGAAACCTGACCACCTGAGATTATTGCATCTCCATACAGGAGTTCTTTGCTCTCTGCTGATGCAGTGTAGACCAATAAAATTAGTCCTAATGCTGTCAATATAATTAGCTTTTGCATATTCTTTGTTTGATGTCATGCTTAATAAAAATAAAAAAGAAAAAGAAAAAGAAAGAAATGCTTTTTTTATTCAATCTTTGCTGTCAGAGAACCACCCTTTGTGTGAGTAAGTCCTGTTTCAGTAAGTGTATATGTGACATTTATCTCGCCGTTGTACTTTGTACCTACTAAAGGAGTAGGACATGTTATTGCGTAGGTTGCAGCCTCTCCGTTTGCCAGAGTTGCTGGTGTATTGATGCTCCCACAATCAGCAGTAGATACACTTATTGCTGACATATCATACCCAAGCCCGTTCTGAATTCTGATTTCCATTAGTATAGGTGTAACCGTAAAGTCAAGACATGCTATACCTGATGGTAGTGTACATTTGCTAGGTAGGAATTTATCAGGGCTCAATACTCCAAAGTATGCCAATGCCCCAATTGCTACCAGCACAACTAATATTGCCCATCCATATGTCATTAAGAATTCCATTGCTGCCTGAGATTTTTTTACCAAATTAATCACCTCTTATGTCTTTATTTTAATTATTTTATACTATTAAAGTATAACTAGTATATAAAAGTTACGCTTTTGTATACTGGTATATCTCAAATTATTCTATTTTAGTTGTTATTGAGCCATATTTTGTTTTTGTCAGTCCTGTTTCCTTCTCTATGTATGTTATGCTTATGTTAGCCTTGAACTTGCCATGGATAGCTCCATTTGCACAGCCAGTTATTTTATATGTTCTCTCTGTTCCTGAGAGCAGGTTTTCATTGTATGTAGAACTACAGTTTCCAATGGCAACATTTGTTATAGTAATTGTCCATCCAAGTGTATTTGAGAGTATCAAAGTGCTTTGAGAAGGCCCAATTTTTGAGTTTACACATTCTATTCCTGGTGCTATATAGCATTTCTCAGGAAGAAATCTCTCAGGGATTAGCACTCCAAAATAAGCAAGAGCCGATGCAGTTGCCAATATAACTAAAATTGCCCAACCGTATGTTATCAAAAATTCCATTGCTGCCTGAGATATTTTTAGCATGAATACTCCCTTAATATATTTAACATATATCTATTTTACCTGACAGGTTAATTAATGAGCAGATTCAATTTTTAGTATCTCTTCTATCTCCTGTTTTGATACAGCACATCCATTTAGCTTGACACCCCAGAGCACTGAGTCAAGGAGTGTCTCGTGTGGATTTTTTATATCTGCAAGATATTTGTTCAGTATTCCGAGTTCATAGGCAATTGTCACCAGTTCAACAGAGCGAATTGGCTTTATATTGCGAATCATAGATGTAAACTCCTCAAGATTATTTTTCTCAATGTAAATGGATGTGTGTAATGTGTTGCCAAGTATCTTAATTAGCCTCTGAGGATTTTCAAGAAATAGTCTAGTTGTGCGCTCATCTATGGCAACACAATCAGAATTTAAAAGGTAGGCAACTGAGAGTACTGACATTTCACCATAATGTACTACCTTTATCCAGTGACCATGTGCCTTGAAACAGTTATTTGCCCTGTCCATCAAAATGTTTATTCTGTTGTCTATCTCTGGAGTGTCGGCAATTTCCAATACGCCCTGTCTTATTAACTGCATGACCTGTAATGCCTCAAACTTGAACTTTTTTGTCTCAAGTGGCACATCTACCAGTTCCTTTTTTACATTGGTAGTGATGTAAAACTTTCCATCATATTTATTCTTCAGTTTTTCTAATATCCATAATAAGTTATTGGTCGTAAGGCTTATTATAGGTCCTGCGTCAAATATGATGCTTTTCATTGCAAGTTTTTTAATTAAGGCTTATTCGCTATCCGATATAACTTGTCTCTTGCCCTAACTTTCCCTTGAGTTTCTTTAATGCTGTCTGCTTTGTAACCTCTCCGACTTCCTCTGTTCTCTTAAGAATTTCTTTTTCCATTTCTTTTATCTCCTTGTCTATCTTATCAAGATTTATGTCAAGGTTTAGCTTCTTGTTTAGGACTTTCAGTATCTCTCTGGCTCCGTTGATTCCTAGGAACATTGGATGTCCGTATGTCTCTGCCAATAGTGCTACTGCATCAAGCTTTCTTCTGGCTGCGAGTCCTACCATTAGCCCAGAAACTCCTATTATTGGGCCAACTACACCGTAAATCTGAGTTAACACTTTATCATCTTTGTATCTGCTTATTGCTTTCCTGGAATTTCCTGTACAGTACACTTTTGGGCTTTTCGGCACCTCAGCAAGCCCTATTCCTCCAATAGTTATTACCTGCTCTGTTTGAAACTCCTCAGCTATATCAAGCATTTTGTCTGAGAATTCATATGATGCCGACTCCTCTACAGGTTGGACATCCCCTGCTAAAAAGAGCAGGTCTGGGTGTTTGCCTGACTTGTGTTTCTTATAATAAATTGCTACAGTAGGAAGCTCGGCAATGTTATCTTCACTTATGAATACAGAATGGGGAAATGTATAGGATGTGATCTCAT
>Ga0209211_10010368_pt1 | contig 12165 bp, 13 predicted proteins | sample RifGroA2_FD_183992 | JGI IMG/M metagenome (GOLD analysis project Ga0209211, IMG submission 183992) | Groundwater microbial communities from Rifle, Colorado, USA - Groundwater A2 (SPAdes) (version 2) | ecosystem: Environmental > Aquatic > Deep subsurface > Groundwater | place: Rifle, Colorado... | reverse complement strand
GGAGAAGAAGGGATCGTTCCATATCAAAGGAAGCAACTGGTTCGCGGTCGGCAAGGGAGAACGAGAATGGAAACGGGATCTCGCCATGCTTCAATCATACCATGATAGCCTCATGAAGGCGGTACGAACGATCAAATCGGCTGACCTCCACAGGACCCCCCGCGGAAGCACCGTCAACACAGCCGCGATACTCCGCGGCATAGCATCACACGACGTGTACCACGCGGGCCAGATTCAGCTCATCAAGCGGATGATACGGTAAAGGACACATGTTCGAGGTTATCCCTGAAATCGCCGTCATATGTGTCGCCTCGGGGATTTTTCTGATCGCCAGGGGCGTCCACGCCCTGCTCCACAATTCAATCAAGATCCGAAAAGCTCCCGGATTCCCATGGAGATACGACGATCTGACTCTTGAACGAAATCCCCGGCTCTTCCGTCTTACCGCCTGGAGCATCCTTGTTCTCGGTCTGTTCTTCCTCGTCTTCCCCTTTTTCCTCCCATACTTCTACTGATCAATCCATAAGCCCAAAGGATTCTCATGACAAACCACGTCTACAAACACATTGAACTGACCGGGACCTCCTCCTCAGGAATTGAAGACGCCGTACAAAGTGCCATTATCCGAGCTTCAAAGACCGTGCGGAATATGCGATGGGTGGAAGTTGTGGATACACGAGGTCATGTAGAAAATAGCAAGGTGAGCCAGTGGCAGGTCACTGTGAAGGTCGGATTCACACTCGACGAGTAACGCTCCGGGCAGGCAACAACCATGATGGATATTCGCCCGACAATCCTTGAAGGGGCGTTCGTTCGCCTCGAACCGCTCAGTCTTGATCACCACGCGCGGCTCTGCGCCGTCGGCCTCGATCCGGAACTCTGGAGTGTGACAACGACCGTCATCAGGTCTCCCGCAGAGATGAAGTCGTATATCGAAACCGCATTGCAATGGCAATCCGATGGTCACGCCCTCCCCTTTGCCATCATTGAGAAATCATCGAACACGGTGGTAGGATCAACGCGGTATGCAGCGATCGACCGTCATCATCGACGGCTTGAGATAGGATGGACATGGGTCGCACGAGGCTGGCAGCGTACCGCGATAAACACCGAGGCAAAATTCCTCCTGTTGAAGCATGCATTTGAAACGCTTGGATGTATCCGCGTCGAGTTCAAGACCGACTCGTTAAACGAGAAGTCGCGAAAGGCTCTTGCCCGCATCGGAGCCATGGAGGAAGGGACACTTCGCAACCATATGATCACACATGCAGGTCGCTTCCGTCACTCGGTCTTTTACAGCATTATCGATACCGAATGGCCGGCAGTGAAAACACGGCTGGAGAGGTTTCTGCTTCCCCGCCGGCGTGAATTCTGACGTGAGAGCACTTCACCAACATCATAAAGCAGTAGACCAACCATCTCGAGACAACCATGTACCGAATTGCACTGCTGTGTTACTGCCTTCTCTTTGTTGCACACCTTTCCGCACAGGATATTGAACAGGAGACCCTGCGTCCGCATGAGTTCATTCTTGCGTTTGGAACTGCGTCGTCCGCGGAAGGATCCGTCTTCAATCTGCCGGCGGATGATGTTCACGCTTCTCCCGATTTCTCCTTCTATCTTGGATACTATTACTCCCTGAGCGAACGTCTCGCCGTCGGGGGTCACTTCTTCGGCTACTCCCAGACAATCAACGATGTTGGTATTATCGATGCATCGAGCACGTTCAAGATCGTTTCATTCAACCTGGCCCCCATGCATCTCGGGCTTCAGGTAAGGTATATGCTCATGACGGGATCCGTCGAGCCTTTTGTGTCGGCAATGGCGAATATTGTTGTGGGATCCCTCGAAAACAAGGAGTACGGAACACTGACGATGTTTGGATACGGCGCAGGCGGGACAGCGGGAGTGAGGGTGTATCTCTTTGACTTGGTGACGTTTTCAATCCAGGGATATGGCGCGTTCGGCTCCGCTTCGTTCAAGAAGAACCCCTTCCTGAATTCCGTCGGAAAGGATTTCAACCCCTCCATGGCGGGCGTGATCTTTGGCCTCGCGTATCATTGGGGTGATTAGAGTGGCTGATTGCCGCCATTCAACCGAAGTCCGAAATCCGTAGAGGATTGCCGGGAAGAATTCGCACTTCAGGACTTGCGGCATCGGACTTCAGCCGCGGAGTCACAGAGCTCCAGCCTGAAAACGACAACGCCCGACCTCCTGGCCGGGCGTTTCTTTTTACCTTCACGAACAGATCAACTTCCGCGGGAGGCAAGCTGCCGGTCAAGCATGAGGAGGCCGGCCGGTGCATCGCCAATCATCCTGAGCATATTGAGGGTATCCTCCGCCGAGCGCTCTTCTTCCACCTGCTCTTTGATGAACCACTCAAGCATGATCTGCGTCGGATAGTCCTTTTCCTTGACTGCGAGCTCATAAACGGCGTTGATCGACGCCGTAACCTTCTTTTCGTGTTCAAGAACAAGCTGCATAATATCCAATGGTGATTTGAATTCACCCTCCGGTTTCTCGATTGCCTCGAGATGGACTCGCCCTCCGCGTTCAACGATGAAATCGAATATCTTCATCGCGTGAGAAGTCTCCTCTTCGTACTGCTTTCTCATCCAGTGGGCAAATCCGGCCAGATTGGCCGATTGAAAGTGCGCAGACATGGAAAGATAGTAGTATGCCGAGAAATGCTCTTTCTGTATTTGCTGATTCAGTGCCTTGAGAACTGATTGCGGAATCATACGACACTCCTTGTTATTGTGTTCCAAGTATTGATACAAGCCAAAGGCTCAGATCGGGGATATACGTGATCACGAGCAGCGCCGCCAACATCAATCCCATGAAAACCAGCACGGCCTTGGTGATGTGAAGGATCGGTTTTTCGAAGCGGAGGCTGGACAAGAAAAGATTCAAACCGACCGGCGGCGTCAGATACCCGATCTCTAGATTAGTAAGAAAAATAATACCAAGATGCAACGGATTCACGCCAAACTCCGTCGCAATAGGGAGAATCAACGGAACAACGACAATGATGGCGGAAAAGATATCCATCATCATTCCCACGATCAGCAGGAACGCATTCAGAATGAGAAGAAATGTTATCCGGCTGTCGATGTGCGAACGCACAAGCTCGAAGAGCTGCTGGGGAACCTGTTCATCGATCAGATAATTCGTCAGCCCCAGGGCCGTTCCGAGGATGGCAAGAATGGCCCCGACGAGAACCATGCTCTCCTTCATGACACGCGGAACATCGGTGGTCAGTTTCATGTCCCGGTACACGAAAACGACGATCACAAAGACGTAAAATGCGGTAACCGCCGAGGCCTCCGTAGCCGTGAACGTCCCGCTATAGATCCCTCCCAAGATGATAAAGGGAAGCGGGATCTCCCATCCCGCCTCTTTCATCGCCGTGCGCAAGTTGGCCCGCGAGAATGGGACGCGAGGAACATGGGCCCGAATCCCCACGCGAATACTGTAGAGTGCCACGAAGGTCACCAGCACCAGGCCCGGGAGGATGCCCGAAATGAACAGCTGGTCAATGCTCACTTTTGCAATGATGCCGTAAAGAATAATCGGAAGACTCGGGGGAAAGAGAAGTCCTATGCTTCCCGAAGCTGTCACCAATCCGAGTGAGAACTGTTCGGGATATGATTCGCGTATGAGAATGGGATACAGAATTCCGCCAAGGGCAACAATGGTCACTCCCGACGCTCCCGTGAATGCCGTGAAGAACGCGCATGTCGCTACAACAACAATTGCGAGGCCCCCGGGAATCCACCCGAACATTGCCTGGGCAAGTTTCACCAACCTCCTCGGCGAGTTGCTTTCTGCAAGAAGATATCCGGCAAACGTGAAGAGCGGAATGGCAATAAGGGTGGGTGTGTCCGCAATCTGGTAGAGCGAAATGATGACAGACGACGTGTCGATGTCCGCGCCGTTGAATGCATAAAGCGCGACTCCTCCGATGATCGAAAAGAGCGGAGCACCGAGAAGGGCAACCGCAACAAGAAGGATGGCAATGACCCACACCTTCATGCGTCTTCCCTCGACAACAGTGCCTGGAAACCGACAGCAATACGGATAAGGAAATGAACTATGATCAGGCCGAAGCCGATCGGGATGATAATCTGGGAATAGACTGAGGGAATGTCACCAAACATCGTGCTTTCATCCGAGAGTTCGTTGCTCACAAAAGTAATGGACGCCCGAAAAAGGAAGAAGCACACGGTCGCAGCAAAGAGATTCGTTACGATTTTGGAGATGATCTTGAGCCTGGGGGTGAGAAATCGTGTGAGGGCGTCAATGTTGATATGACGATCCTGGCTCGTTGCAAGGGCTGCCCCGAAAAATCCGATCCACAGGACAAGGTGGCGAAGGAGAATATCACCCCACAGGAGGCTCTCCGAAAAGGCATTCCTGAGAACCACCTGGACGAACGAGAGGACAAGCATGATGGAAAGAAACACAACGAGGAGGGTACCCTCTAAACGCGTCAGCACTGTATCGAGGCGCAGAAGAATCTTCATTGAGGAGCCTTGCGGTTGCCTCGATAATCCTCGATTGTCTTCTCAATCCGATTCAGAAAATCTTCCGAATATACTCTGCCCACGAGTCTTCGTCGGGCACTGCGACATGTTTCGGTATAATACTGATAATCGTCCGGGCTCGCTTCAATAAGCGAAATTCCCCGCTTCTTCATGATGTCAATCGCATTGGCATTGTCTTTCCTGCTCAGTTCGGTCATACGTTTGAAATAAGTTCTGCCGTTGCGAAGAAGGATCTCCTGAAGCTCCGATGGGAGTTTGTCGTAGTATTTCTTCGAAAGGAGCACCGCACCCGCTGCGTCCGCAAGGCGGACGTTGATCATGTATTTCGCCCGCGTATACCATTGGAGCGTCAGCGCCGCATAGGTGGAGGCATAAAATGCATCGATCAGACCTGTCTGAAGGGAGGTCATAACGTCTGTCAGGGCGAGGGGAATCGGATTGATGTCAAACTCCCGAAAAAGGGTCTCTGCAATTGGGTCACCCTCCCACGACCACATCTTGAGACTTTTCATCTCCTGGGGCTTTGCCACCCGCACATTCGTAAACACATGCACGAAACCGACCTCGGCCCATCCGAGAAGAACGTATCCTCCCTCCTCAAATGCCTGACGAAACTCCGTGTCGTACTGGTCATAGATATAGTCGATTTCGTCGTACGTTCGAAAGAGGAACGGAGAGTCCAGAATTCTCACCTTCGAAGCGATCTCTCCCATGGCGACGCCCGTAAATCCGCCCGAATGAAGCTGGCCCGCCTTGATCTTCCTCAAGACAACCTTCTCGTCTCCCTGGACGCTGTTTCCGTAGATCTTGAATCCGAGACGGCCACCGCTTTCCTTCCTCACAGCCGCATCGTACTCCTTCATGATGTTCATCCATGAAGTCCCTTCGGGCGCCACGGTCGCGAACTTAATCGTGAACTCCTGACCGAGGAGGCTTGTAACAGAAAATCCCAGAATGAAAACCAACCACGACAATCGTTTCACAAGAATTCTCCCGCTTTTGATGAGAACATTGTGTTTCTAGAAGAGCTCCGGAATCTGTGCCCGAAGGAGGGCAGCTTTTCGCTTCGCAACCGCATTGGGCAGCCGTGCATCCGGCAGGATATCTATCGACGCGTCCTCCACCCTCTTGACAAGCGACTCGAAAAGCTCCTGGTCCTGTACCTGAACGGCATAGGTCTTCGCATAATAAACGTATGTCATCAGGAACCCGCCGCCGTTGAGTTCTCTTGCCTTTTCGAAGTGTTCCTTGGCCAGTGCCGGTTTCCCCCCGAGCATCGGAGGTATGCTGCCGTTAATGGCCCCAAGGAAGAGGTGCGCCCCTGCATAGTAGTACCCGGGGTCTTCCCGTGCTACAAACTGCATCATTGCCAGGACCCTTGAGAGGTCGGCCATTGCTTCCAGGTCGCTTCTCGAAATATTGATGTACCCGCCCCAGCAAAACGCAGTCCAGAAAACAGAGGGGACATCCTCGCGTGAGAGCCCCGCGAGCGCTTTCTCAAAAGTCTGCAGATCCTTCCCCAAACCCTCATCCAAAGACCGGTTTTGTCTCAGAATGCGCAGACCGTAGTCACGGCCTCGAAGATAGAAATCCCGAGCGCGCTCAACGCTGTCGTCCTCTGCGAATGCGAGGGCATACGATCCGTAGCCCTGTGCGGCAAGCAGCAACAAATGTTCGTTTTCGGGATCTCCATCCACGAGGGCCTCAACCAATTTCAGGTTCCCGGCCAATCCTTCCCGCGCAAAGTCGAGATCCGATTCCCGAAAATACGCGCGGAATCCGTTGTCCATGATTCCTGACATCGTCCTGATGGCGATCGTTTGAATGCACCCCTGAAGGAAAAAGAGTGCCGTCAGGAAAAATGTGATCCGATGTTTCATGAAAAAAATATACCCAAAAAAAGGCGATATTCAAATCGGTATGATGGGACGGCCGCGGGAATGGAACGCTCACTCCTTTCCTTCAGTTGAATAAGCAACGACTGTGCCTGCGTTTGATACTCACGACAATTAGAAGTATTTTGCCCCGAGAACGAATTGCGGGATGGTCATGCGTATTCTTGTGGTCGAAGATGAAGAAAAAGTGGCTCGCTTTATTCAAAAAGGATTGGAAGCGGAGAAGTACCAGGTCACCGTGGTCTACGACGGGAAGAAAGGAGAGGCCGAGGTGCGCTCAGGCGGATACGATCTTCTCATTCTCGATGTGCTTCTCCCGGGAAAGAACGGCTTTGAGGTGCTGGGTTCACTCCGAAAGGAGAAGAATGAGACCCCCATTCTCATGCTCACGGCCCGCAGCACAACGGAGGACATCGTGCAGGGCCTCGACCTGGGAGCAGATGATTATCTCACCAAACCGTTTGCGTTCGACGAACTTCTTGCGCGTGTGCGCTCCCTCCTGCGCCGCAAAGCCCAGTCAAGCACGGTCCTCGTTCTGGCAGATCTCAAGCTTGATACGGTGACTCATAAGGCCACCAGAAACGGCGTTCCCATCGAGCTGACCAGCCGCGAATACTCACTGTTGGATTTCCTCATGCGTAACCCCAATCAGTTGTTTTCCCGCCAGTCGCTGGGAGAAAAGGTCTGGGGGTATCAATTTGACCCCGGTACGAACATTATTGACGTTTATGTCAACCATCTGAGAAAGAAGATTGACGCATCATCCCCGAAGAAGCTCCTCCATACCATACGGGGTAAAGGATATGCACTCGCGGAAAGCGTGCAGCAGATAGGCCGATGAAGTTCTTTCGCTCCATACGGACAAAACTCACCCTCTGGCACACGGCGTGGCTCGCCGCAATTCTGGTGGCTTTCGGTACCACGGCGTATCTCTACACCAAATCCGTTCTTTCGGATAACCTGGATCTCTCCCTGCGAAACGAAGTAACGTGGGTGAACGAGTTTATTGAGCCAAAAGCCAAAAAGGTTCGCCTCAAACGGTCAGCGGTAAGGGAACTCCAGCAACTGAGGAAAAAGGCGGCCGCAGAGCAGCAACAAGAGGAGAAGGAACAGGCTGAAATCGATGAAATCTGGAACCAGATCTATCAACACACGCTCCTTGGCCCGCGCAGGCATTTCATTCAGATTCTTGACCGCAACAACGACGTTCTCTACCGCTCGCCCAGCCTCGGGAAACAATCGATCGCCTACAAGGATATACCATACAAGTCTGTCAAGACTGTGACCATTCATGATGACTCAGGGCGGGAATTGAGGCTCGCCGTCACTCAAAACGACTACGTAAAGATTATCGTCGGTTATCCCCTCGAGGATCTTCAGGATGTGGTGGGAAACCTGTTTCTCACCTTTCTGATCCTTGCCCCTCTGGCCCTTGTGGTGACCCTTATCGGGGGATGGTTCTTGGCTCATCAGTCCCTCAGGCCGGTCGACGCGATCACCAGAACCGCCCGGGAGATTTCGTTTCAGAATCTTAACCAACGCCTCCCCGTAGCTTCCGTGGACGATGAACTTGGCCGCCTGAGCTCCACGTTCAACGACATGATTGGCAGGCTGCAGTCGTCGTTTGATCAGGTGCAGAAGTTCTCTGCCGACGCTTCGCACGAACTAAGGACGCCGCTCACCATCATGAGGGGCGAAATCGAGGTTGCTCTTCGAAGCATGAAGCTCACAAAAGAATCCAGGGATCTCATGACAAGCGTCCACGATGAGCTTGTTCGCCTCTCCTCCATCGTTGAAAGTCTCATGTCCCTGGTGAAGGCAGACGACAGCCGCATGGCATTTCAATTCCAGAGCGTCGAGCTGGACAACTTGTTGAGGGGGATCGGAGAGGACACGCAGATCCTCGCTGAGCCGAAGGAAATTATCGTGACCCTCACCAGGATTGAGCCGGTCAGCGTCAACGGTGATCCGGCGAGACTGCAGCAGCTTTTCCTCAACCTGGCGGAAAACGCGGTCAAATACACACCCGCCAAGGGAACAATCAGCTTTTCTTTGGAACGAAACAACGGCAATGCGGTGGTGCAGGTCAGTGATACGGGCCTCGGCATTCCGACGAAGGATCAATCAAAAATTTTCGACCGCTTCTATCGCGTCGAGCGCCAGGGAAGCGACAATGTCGGAGGAAGCGGCCTCGGACTTGCCATAGCACGATGGATTGCCGAAGCTCATCACGGATCGATCGAGGTCAGAAGCCGCGTGCGCAAGGGAAGCACGTTCATCGTGAAGCTCCCCATCATCCAGTCGACAACGAGCTGACATTATCACCTAATGTTTCACCATCCTTTCGGAGTGTTTCTCCCCCTTTCTTGCTTTTCCGTCTTTTTTTCCCCTAATTATCAAATCTTGTTGAACCTCACACCTGGCAAGAAGCGACAGTATCCCACTGGTTGCCACTCATGAACACACAACGCCGCCGAACCTCACGAGGGAAGAAGACCTATTTCTTTTCCGACGCCCACCTCGGCCTGGGAACAAGGGGCGATGACCGCGCAAAAGAGGAACGGATTATCGCTTTCCTGCGTCAAATTGGGATAGACGCTGAACATGTGTTCATCCTGGGGGATCTGTTTGACTATTGGTTTGAATACCGAACGGTTGTGCCCAAGGGGTACGCCCGCCTCTTCGCGGCACTCGCGGAGCTCAATGAGAGAGGAATCGGAGTCACGTACCTGGCCGGCAACCACGACTTTTGGATGAAGGATTACCTGACCGAGGAATTTGGTATTGAAATCTTCCCCGACCCCATTGAACGAATCATCGGCGGAAAACGTTTCTATCTACACCATGGCGACGGACTTGTGAAGGACGACAAGGGATACCGGTTCTTGAAGCGTATCCTGAGAAACAAGTTCAATATCTGGCTTTTTTCATGGGTTCATCCCGATATCACGGCAGGAATCGCCAGATGGTCCTCCCGAACAAGCCGCAATTACACAAGCGGGAGGAAATACGAGGCGACGGACATGATAGATTTTGCGGCAAGGCAAATAACGGCTGGATACGACTACGTCATCATGGGTCACAACCATCAGTCCCATCGGAAGAAGATCGGCAAGGGGATGTACATCAACCTGGGAGATTGGATTACGGAGAATACCTACGCGGTCTTTGACGGAAAGAGGCTGGACCTCAAGCGGTGGAACGGACAGTAGAGAATGGCCGATCTGAAGCACTATAGTTCCCAGAAGATGGAGCGCTATTTCAACGATCCCGAATATCGGCGATCGATTCTTGCCGCACAGCGCGGATTCCTCAGGCGGCATAAGAACAAGTTCATTGCCGCCCTCGCGGTGCTGGTCGCTCTTTGCGGCTGGTACGGGTTCTACATTATTCAGGGACTCCCCTCTCTCGAACAGCTTGAAAACCCCCGGCTCGAGCTTTCGACAAAGATTTACTCCGTCGACGGCGAGGTCCTCGATCAATTCTCCATCAAAAATCGCACGCCTGTGACACTCGATGCCATTCCTGTGGGCCTCCCCGCGGCTCTCATGGCAACCGAAGACAAACAATTCTACGATCATTGGGGCGTCAACGCTTCCCGCTTCATCCGCCAAATGATCATCAATATTGTGACGTTTAAGGCTGCCGGGGCAAGCACGATCACCCAACAGCTCGCAAGGAACCTGTACAAACTCAAAGGGTCGGAAGAGTCTGTTTTCGACAAGATCACTCGCAAGATCCGCGAGTTCATCACCTCGGTGCAGATCGAGCGTAACTTCACCAAGAGAGAGATCCTGGAACTCTATCTGAACGAGTCTTATTTCGGGAGGGCCGCCTACGGGATCGAGTCCGCCGCCCAAACCTACTTCGGAAAAATGGCTTCACAGCTTCAGCCCGCAGAATACACCCTCTTGATCGGAATGCTGAAGGGCCCGAACTACTACGATCCGATCAACAATACCGAGCGTGCTCTCCAGCGGCGGGACATCGTGATAAGCTCGATGGAGCGCGACGAAATCATTACTCCCGAAGTGGCTATGGAGATCCGCTCCGACACTCTCAATTTCCACGTTCCCGATGCCGACATGCGCCAGGGAATCGCTCCGCATTTCGTCGAATGGGTGCGCCAGCAGCTTGTCCGCAAGTCCTCGCAATATGGCTTCAACTACCTGCGCGACGGCCTCAAAATCCATACAACGCTTGATTCCCGGATGCAGCGATACGCCAATCGGGCTGTCGATGAACACATGAAGGAATTTCAGGCAAAATGGGATTCGCTCTGGAACTGGGATGCCTATCCCGAGATCCTGGAGGGAAATGTCGAGAAGTACATCACCGACGGAGAGCCCTACAGAAGAGCCAAGACTCCCGAGGCAAAGGACAGCATCGCCAAGACATTACGTGACAATCCGGCGTTCATTGATTCGGTGAAGAAGCTGGCTCGGACCATCGAAGTGGGTTTTGTCGTCATCAACCCTCACGACGGGAACATCCTCGCCATGGTGGGCGGTGCAAATTTCCGGTCGTTCAAGTACGGGCTGAACCACGTTACTCAAATCAAACGCCAGCCGGGGTCAGCGTTCAAGCCGTTTGTCTATACGACCGCCATCGACAACGGCTATGCCCCGTGCGTGGAGCTCCCGAACCAGCCTGTAACGCTCCCCATGCCCGACGGAACACGCTGGACCCCTTCGAATTACGACGGTGCCTTTGGGGGCAAATACACGCTTCGTGAGGGATTGAAGAATTCGATAAACCTCATTGCTGTGAGAGTCATCGAGCAGGGATTCGCGCCGGCCAAACAGGTTGTTGAATACGCGAACAGAATGGGTATCAAGTCCCGAATTCGTCCCTATCCGTCCATCGCTTTGGGGGCAGTGGAGGTTTCACCCCTGGAATTAACCTCGTCGTTCGGGGTCTTCGCCAATGAAGGGGTTCTTGTCGAGCCCCTGGCAATCCTCCGCATTGAAGACAAGGATGGAAATATTATCGAGCAGAATTCGCCCCAGAAGCGTGAGGCGCTCAGCAGGGAGACGGCATTCATCATGACCGACCTGCTGGAGGGAGTGGTCAACCAGGGAACAGCAAGAAGAGTACGGTCGTACTACCACTATCCTGCTGCCGGGAAAACGGGTACCACGAATGACTATGGCGATGCCTGGTTTGTCGGTTTCACGCCTCAACTCACCGCAGGTGTATGGGTCGGATTCGACGATAACCGCATCAAGTTTGGCTACTCCGAAGGGCAGGGAGGAGTTGCCGCCGCCCCTATTTGGGGAAAGTTTATGAAGTATACGTATGAGGACCCGGCCATGGGAATGACCCTCGAGTACTTCAAACGGCCCGACGGTGTGGTCTCCGACACCATCTGTGTGGAGACAAAGAAGAAGGCGAGGGAATTCTGTCCGGCGAAGATGATCGAAATCTTCAACGCCAAATACCCCCTCAGCCTGTGCGACAAGCACACAAGTGCGGACTGGAACAGCCAGCAGCAAAACCCCAGCAAGATCAATTGGTAGGTCAGCGGATCAAAACCATCCGCCTCGTTTCAACCCTCTCTCCCGCTACAAGCCTGTAGAAATACATTCCGCTCGCCATTGCCGACGCGCCCCATTGAATTTCATGGAAGCCGGGCCCTTTGCTCCCGTCTGCCAGCACCGCTACCTCCCTCCCGAGGACGTCGAAGACACTCAACCTCACCTCGCTGACAGTTGAGAGTTGAT
>Ga0209211_10010364_pt1 | contig 12172 bp, 7 predicted proteins | sample RifGroA2_FD_183992 | JGI IMG/M metagenome (GOLD analysis project Ga0209211, IMG submission 183992) | Groundwater microbial communities from Rifle, Colorado, USA - Groundwater A2 (SPAdes) (version 2) | ecosystem: Environmental > Aquatic > Deep subsurface > Groundwater | place: Rifle, Colorado... | reverse complement strand
GCTTCGGTATATAGCTTATCGGGAATCGATATGGCTGTTTTCATACCCGGAGTATAACCAGTGGGAATTAAACTTGCAAACGGCGATGCGATGGCGCGGTCGGACAAGGTGATTAAGTGAAAGAAGGCATCAGGCAACAGTTAGGAGAGGGAAAGGCATGAACAGAAAAGTCATTGTCTGTCTACTGACTACTGCTCTACTGTCCATTGTTCCGTTCGTTGAGGCGCAGCCGGTGAAGAAGATGCCGCGGATCGGCTGGCTAAGCTCCGGCTCATCCTCCGCCGAGTTCCCGGAGAAGCAGGCCCTCGAGGGTTTGCGCGGGCTGGGCTGGGCCGAGGGAAAGAACGTCGTCATTGAATACCGATACGCGGGGGGAAGGAATTCCCAATCGGTCTTTAATCGAAAATCTAAAATCCAAAATCTAAAATAAGAGGGGTTATGCCGAACAAAATTCTAATCGTGGATGATGAGCCGTTTAATCTCGACCTCTTAGAGCAGGAGTTGACGGACCAAGGTTATGTCATCGAGAGGGCCAACGATGGCGCCGAGGCGCTGGAAAAAGTGCCGTCTTTTCTTCCCGACCTGATCCTGCTCGATTACATGATGCCCAAGATGAATGGGATCGAGGTCGTCAAGCAGCTAAAACAGGATGAAAGATACAAAGGCATCCCGGTGATTCTCTTAACTGCGAAGGCATCTCAGGAGGATAAGGTGAAGGGTCTGGATGCCGGTGCGGACGACTACGTCGTCAAGCCTTTCGATTCCTTCGAGCTTCTAGCCCGAGTGCGTTCGATGATGCGGATTAAACAGATGCAAGATTCATTAGAGGAATGGAACCGGGGCTTAACGGATAAAGTGACTCAACAGGTAGGTCAAATCGAGCGCATGGGTCGCCTGAAGCGTTATCTCTCTCCGCAAATCGCCGAGACCATACTCAAAAGCGAAGATGAAAACCTTTTCAAGAGCCACCGGCGGGAGATTACGGTCGTTTTTCTGGACTTGCGCGGTTTCACTGCATTCTCGGATAGCGCCGAGCCTGAGGAGATCATGGAGCTGCTGCGGATCTATCACGCCGAAATGGGGAAACTCATCTTTGAGTTTCAGGGAACGCTGGAACGTTTTGCCGGGGATGGAATCATGGTCTTTTTCAATGACCCTATACCCTGTGAGAACCACACGGAAAAGGCTGCGAGAATGGCGCTGGAAATGCACGCCAGGGTGAAAGGGCTCCGCACCGGATGGCTTAAAAAAGGCTACGACCTGGATTTGGGGATCGGTCTTGCCGCTGGCTATGCAACGCTGGGGAATATCGGGTTCGAAGGTCGGATGGACTACGGCGCCGTGGGCAATGTGACAAACCTCGCCTCCCGCCTCTGTGATGAGGCCAAAGGTGGCCAGATCCTCACTAATCAGAAAACATTCAGTAAAATCGAAGAACTCTTCGAGGCCGAACCCCTGGAAGAACTTGAGCTAAAAGGCTTCTCCCGCCCTGTCGCCGCGTTTAATATTATAAAGCCCAAGCAGTAAGGCAGCCCGCCCTGCCCGAAAGCCAAATGAGATTGGCCCGATTGACACAAAACTCCCTGATAGGATACCCTCGTCTCAAGATAAGGTAAGCAAGCGCCTATCATGAAGAAAATGTTCTTCTCCGCGCTCTTTCTCTTGCTTGTCCCAACGGCAACTCAGGCACAAGAGAGCGCTCGCATCGCTAGTGTGGGTGTCCTGATTCCGGAGTCCCTCCGTTCAGAATCGCAAGCTGTGAAGGGGCTGCGGGAGGGGCTAAAAGAACTGGGCTATCAGGAAGGGAAAAACCTCCAGATAGAAATCCGCGACGCCAAAGGCAATCGGGGCGCCCTCAAGCGGGAGGCCGGCGAACTGGTCCGTCAGAAGGTCCTTCTGATCTTTACCACCGGGACCAGAGCGACGCAGGCGGCCAGGGCCGCGACCAGCGACATCCCAATCGTATTCACCCATCCCGCCGATCCAGTGGCGCTAGGACTGGTAAAAAGCATGGCGCGCCCTGGGGCCAACGTAACCGGCGTGGCCGCCCTCTTCCTACAAATGTCTGACAGGCGCATGGAGATTCTCAAGCAGCTCGCCCCAAAGGCGGGGCGGGTAATCATCTTTTATGATTCCAACAATCCCTACTCCCGGGAAAACTTTCTCGCCGCGAAAAAAGCGGGGGAAAAGCTAGGACTCAAAGTGGAGGAGCGCCCGGTCAAGTCAATCGAGGAATTAAAGAAATCTATCAATGCCATGCAGAGCAGAGAGGACGAGGCTCTCTTCCATGTCCCAGATGATTTGATCGAGAGCCAGGCGGATTTCATCTTTGAGGCGGCAAGACAGAAGGGGTGGCCCACGATGTTCAGTGAGGAGAGCTGGGTCACTCAAGGAGGCCTGGCCGGGTATGGCCCAAACTATTACCAGATGGGCCGTCAGGCCGCCCGCATGGCAGCCAAGATACTGAAAGGAGCAAAGCCGCAGGACTTGCCGATAGAAAAGGCCGGTAAGTTCGACCTCGTTATTAACTTAAGAACGGCCAACGCGATCGGATTATCCATCCCACCTGAAGTCCTAAAAAAGGCGGACAGAGTCATCCGGTAACCTCATGGCCGACCTGGCTGACATCATCAGAAACATCCCGATCTTTTCCGGGCTGGCGCGCGAGGACGTAGCCAAGATCCTGGGCAAGCTGGAGGAAAAGAATTTCGCGGCGGGGGCAACGGTTTTCTCTCAAGGAGAGAAGGGAGACTCTTTCTACATCATCCAATCCGGCGCTGTGCAGGTGGTGCTCAATACCGCCGGGGGGAGATCGGAAGTCATCGCGGTGCTGGGACCTCAGGACTGCTTTGGCGAAATGGCCCTGCTCTCCGGCGACCCCCGCTCCGCCACTATCGTCGCCGTCAAGGATGCCACGGTCTGGAGGCTCAGCCGGGAAGACTGGGATGAGCTGATCGAAAAGCACCCCACCTGGCTGCTTCACTTCTGCGCTACCCTGAGCAGACGGCTCACCCATGCGGAAAAGCAATACTCTCAAGGCCGCGATACCTTCAACACCTTGGCAGAGGAATTCTATGGCTCCCGGCCGTCGGAGGAGCAAGAGTTCTTACGCCATCTCTCGTTGCTCACCACCGTCGACCCTAAGAATGTCAATGTGCTCCTGCAAACGGAAAAGGCCGAGGGGTTCCTGAACAACCTGGTGAAGAGCCAGCTGCCGCTGATCCGGGCCCTGGACGGGAAGGGGTATGAACTGCACGGTTTTTTCAGAGACTTTCTGGTGGAAAAACTCGTCGCGGTGGAAGGCAAAGAAACAAGACGGCAACTGCATACACGGCTCGCTGAGATATACCACTCGCTCAACATTTGGGATCACGCGACCCACCACTTCATAGAAGCGCAGGACTGGGCTGGAGCTACCCGCATCCTGAGCGACCACAAAGAAGAGTTGCTCAACGGTTCCGCCTCTTTCCTAAAAAGCGCTCTGGAAAGAATCTCTCAAGACTACTTCTTCTCCGACCTCCGCTTGGTTCACATAAAGGCGCAAACGCTGGCGCATTTAGGCGACTTTGCCGGCGCGGTCCGAACTTACAAAGAGGTCCTCGCCCGAAAGGCGGCGGGAACTGAATCGGTCGTGCGCTACCAAAACATGGCCGATATCCTGGTGGAGAAAAAGGATTATGTTCAGGCGCTTAACTGCTTACGCAGCGCGCTCACCCTGATGGAGCAAGAGACCGCAACTCTGGCCGGCGATGTGACGGAGCTTTATTGGGATAGGGGAAAACCTGCAAAGGCATGGCAGCTTTCCAAGGCTATCTCAGGAGAAGCCTCCCTCTGGTCGCGCCTTCTCTCTCTCTGCTCTCGCTTCTGCCGAATAGACTCCCCCGGCCGGTGGATCGGCGGAGCGCTAGGTCTGAGCGTCTGGGGTTATCTTTGGTTCTGGCAACCGGACATCGGCCTGGGACCTGACGCACTCAAATTGGTGGCGCTGCTCTCCGCAACGCTGATCTTCTGGATATTCTGGGTCTTTCCCGAGCACGGAACAGCCCTGTTCTTCGCACTAGCGTTAATCTTAACCGGGCTCGGCTCAGGCGAAACCGTCCTTGGCGGCTATGCCAGCACGACGTGGTTCATGTCCCTGGGAGTGCTGGCGTTGGGGGCTGCAATCACCGGCTCCGGGCTATTTTACCGACTCTCCCTCCAACTGGTCAGGTTCTTTCCACTGACCTATCACTGGCAGACCCTGGCGCTGGGCTTTATGGGAGTCGTCATCGCAGCGCTCATTCCGCAGAAGAGCGCGCGCGCCACCATCATCAGCCCGATGATCCTCAATCTCTCGGAAAGCTTGGGATATAAAGACCACTCCAAGGCCACGACTGGACTCTTTGCCGCAACTTTTTTGGGTCTCGGACAACTCAACTTTCTTTATCTCACCGGCTCCACCGCTACCCTTCTAGCCTGGGGTCTTTTGCCGGCCGATGTCCGTGCTCAGTTTACCTGGGGTTACTGGTTTATCGCCACTTTGCCGCCTACGCTGGTGGTCATCGCAACCGTTCTATTAGGTGTCAATCTTCTGTACCGACCTGAAAGCCATTCACGGGTCTCCTACAGAATGGTTCAGAATCAGATCCAGATCCTTGGGCCGCTATCCCGAGAGGAGTGGATCACTTTGGTAGTGCTCTGCTTCACGGTGGCGGGTTGGTTGACCTTTTCCTACCACAAGATCCACGCCGCCTGGATCTCGCTCATCGGACTGACTGTCCTGATCAACACAGGAGTCCTGGGGTGGGGAATGTTCAAGAAGGGAATCGATTGGGAATTCTTAATCTACCTCGGGGCGACTCTGAGCATACCCTCGCTCCTTACCAAGGCAAAGCTCGACGAGTGGTTAAGCGGCTTCCTGGCCCCTTTCGTTCTTCCGTTCGTGGACCAACCGGCGATCGCCTTTATCATCATCGCCCTCATAGGCTATGCGCTCAAGCTGGTCTTCACTAGCCGCCTGGTCGTCATCACCCTGGTGGTGGCGCTCTCGTCGCTGTCCAGCGACATGGGAATCAGCCCGTGGGTTATGACCGTGATCATCCTTATGGGGGCTGAAGTCTGGTTCTTCCGCTTCCAGGTGGATTGGCATACGATGGCCTATGCCACGACGGATGGAAAGGCCTTTACTTACCCGCTCATGTGTCGGATCAATCCAGTTTACGCCCTTGCGTACATCCTGGGTCTCATCGCGGGCATCCCTTATTGGAGATACCTGGGACTTATGGGGTGACGGGCGTAAGAAAGAATTTCGCGCTTCTTCTGGTCCTAATGGCGCTCGGCGCAACCGCGTCCACAGCCACCACAGCGGAACCAAAAAAGGTGGCACGGGTCGGTCTTCTTTGGCTCGACTCTGGGCACCGGTCTCGCATTGAGGAATTCCGCAAGGGTCTCCGAGATCTCGGTTATGTGGAGGGAAGCAATATTATCCTCGAGTACCGGGACGCAGGGGGGAAAAATGACCGCCTTCCTGATCTTGCAGCCGAGCTTGTCCGGCTCAAGGTTGACGTCATTTTATCCGACGGCGGCGCGGCAATCGAGGCTCTAAAGAACACAACTTCGAAGATCCCCATCATCATGCCAGTCATGAGCGACCCTGTTGCAGGCCGGTTTGTCGCCAACCCGGTGCACCCTGAGGGGAACATTACTGGCTTCACAAACTTTGCCCCTGAGTTAAGCGGGAAAAGGCTGGATCTGCTGAAGGAGACGGTTCCCTCGATCACCCGCGTGGCAGTTCTCTGGAGCTCATCACCAGTGCAAGAACCAGCCATGAAGGAGTTGGAAGTCTCAGCTCGTTCTTTGAAAATTTTGTTGCAACCCATTTCTGCACGACTTCCAAAAGACTTAGATGCGGCGCTGGAAGCCACTGCCAAGGCTCGCCCCAACGCTCTCGTAACACTGCCGAACCCCTGGGTTCTTGACCGACGAACGCGCATTGTGGAGTTCACGGTTAGAAACCGGCTCCCCACAATGTTCGGGGCAAGAGAGTTTGCGGAGGCAGGCGGTCTTATGGCCTACGGGCCAGACTTCCTCTATAACTTTCGCCGCGCTGCCACCTATGTGGACAAGATCCTCAAAGGGACGAAAGTGCAAGACCTTCCCGTTGAGAATCCCATGAAGTTTGAGTTGATCATCAACTTGAAGACCGCTAAAGCAATCGGCGTTAATATTCCGCCCAGAGTGCTCATGTGGGCGGACAAAGTGATCAAATGAGTCGTAAGCGTCTGGTCCGCCATTACTTTTTTGTTTCGGTCCTGTTGGTTGGCAGTGGCCTGATTGCCAGTGGCGCTGTAGAAATCTATTTCCACTATCACGAAACCCAGGAGCACTTAGCTCTGTTGCAGAAGGAGGCTGCGGCGGTAGCCGCCCTGAAAATTGAACGGTTCATTCAGGATGTCGCAACCGCGATCAGAGCTGCGACCAAGAGCCCTGAAGTAGTCGCCAGAGGTCTTTCACCGGATTACAGGTTTGAACTACAACGGCTTCTCTATTTATCTCCCGCGATTGACGAAGCGGTCGTCCTGGATGCTCGCGGTAAAGAACAGGCGGCGCTATCCCGCTCTCGTGCCATCTCTCGGGGCCCCGGTAGAGATCTCTCTGCTTCGACCGCCTATCAAGAGGCCAGGCAAGGGAAATCCTATTTTGGCCCTGTTTACTTCATTCGCGGTTCGGAGCCTTACATGACTTTTGCCTTTCCTATCGAATCCTTCCCCGGCAATGTCATCGGTGTGCTTCAAGCCGAGGTAAATCTGAAATACATCTGGGAACTCATCTCGGGCATCAAAGTTGGAAAAGCCGGTTATGCCTACACGATAACTAGTTCTGGTAACTTAATTGCTCACCCGGATCTTAGTCTGGTCCTGCAAGGACGCAACGTCGCTCACCTCGACCAAGTAAAAGCGGCGTTCCAACTGACCCCAGGCATAGCAAAATCCGGGGCGCTTGTAGCAAATAATTTAGAGGGGAAAAGGGTGATCAGCTCTTATGCCATCATTCCAAATCTGGATTGGGCGGTGTTTATTGAACGTCCGGTGGAAGAGATCTATGAGCCGCTCTATGCATCCATCCTCAGAACCTCCAGCCTGCTCCTCATCGGCCTCGGAGTAGCTCTGCTTGCGAGTCTCTTTGTGGCGCGACGCGTGGTTCATCCGCTGCAGACTCTACGTGAGGGCGTGGAACGGATCGGCAGAGGCGACCTGAGCCTTCGTATTCAGCTAAAAACCGGCGACGAGATCGAGGTTCTTGCAGAAGAGTTTAATAAGATGACAGCCGCGCTCGAGGAGGCTTATAAGGGCCTGGAGCGGAAGGTAGCTGAGAGAACTCAAGCACTGGTAACGGCAAATAAGAGGATCGATGAGGCCAGCAAGTACAAGGCCCAGTTTTTTGCTAACGTAACTCACGAACTGCGCACCCCGCTTCATGCTATTATGGGCTTCACCCGCCTGGTCCTACGCAACACCGAGGGGCAGCTCCCCGAGCTACATAGAGGAGATCTCCAGAAGGTCTTGATGAGCGCCGAGCAGTTGCTCAATCTGATCAACGGTGTGCTCGATCTTTCGAAAATCGAGGCTGGCCGGATGGAGATTTTTCCTGAGGCCTTTAGGCTGGACGAGGTGATCCACGTGGCAATGTCCACTGTTGATCCCATGCTCAACGACGGCCAGATCTACTTAACTGCTAAGATCGCCTCAGACATCCCGCCGATGAGGACAGATCGAGAGAAGCTGAAGCAGATCCTTCTCAATCTTCTTAGCAATGCGGCGAAGTTTACCGAGAAGGGCGAGATCGGCATCTCGGTCTGGAAAGAAGATGGGTCAGTGAAATTGGTCGTATCGGATACCGGAATTGGTATGAGAAAAGAGGCGCTGGATTATATTTTCGAAGAATTTCGCCAGGTGGATCCGTCGAGTACAAGGAAATACGGCGGCAGTGGATTGGGGCTGACGATTGTAAAAAGGCTCATTGGCCTTTTAGGTGGTGATATTCATGTTGAGAGCGAACTGGGCAAGGGATCAAAGTTTACGGTGACACTGCCGATAAATCCATCCGGCTAAAAGGACAGAGGAAAATCAGATGGCGAGGGAAAAGATCTTGATCGTAGACGACGAACCGCTCAACCTGGAGCTCCTGGAGCGGGAGTTGACTGCCCACGATTACACGGTCGAAAGCGCCAGGGACGGCGAAGAGGCACTCAAAAAGGCTGATTCATTCCTGCCGGATCTCATCTTCCTGGACTACATGATGCCGGACATGAGCGGGCTTGAAGTTCTAAAAGAGATTCGCAGCAAGGGAAATGATGTTCCAGTTGTCATGATCACAGCCTACGGGACTATCGAACGGGCGGTTGAGGCCATGAAGGAGGGAGCCTGTGATTTCATCACTAAACCCTTTGATGCCGACCACGTCGTCATAGTTATAAAAAAGGCCCTGGAGCGCCAAAGGCTCGAGAAAAAGGTTGAAATTTTCGCCGCGGAGATTAGCCAGCGGCACCAGCTCGTCACGGGCGCCAGCGTCAAGATGAACCAGGTTTTAGAGGCTGCTAAGAGGGTCTCGGCGAGCAAATCCACCGTACTGCTTCTCGGTGAAAGCGGGACCGGCAAGGAGCTCCTGGCCCGTGCTATCCACAACTGGAGCGATAGGAGAGAGCAGCCCTTTATCGCCATCAACTGTGTCGGTCTCTCGAAGGAGCTCCTGGAAAGCGAACTATTCGGCCATGAAAAGGGGGCTTTTACCGGCGCTCACGAGCTTAAAAAGGGAAAGATCGAGCTGGCCCATGGGGGAACGGTTTTGCTGGATGAGGTCGGTGATATTTCCCCGGAGGTGCAAACCAAGCTTCTCAGGTTTCTTCAGGAGCGCGAGTTTGAGCGGGTGGGCGGGACCAAGCCGATCCCTGTGGATGTGAGGATCATCGCTGCCACGAGTCGCGACTTGGACCGGGCCGTCAAAGAAGGCCTCTTCCGGGAAGATCTATACTATCGCCTGAATGTCGTTCCCATCGTTCTTCCTCCATTACGAGAAAGAAGAGAAGACATTGTTCCTCTGGCGCGCCACTTTCTGCGGCGTTTTTCTTCAGAGACCAAAAAAAACTTTACCGAGATCGATAAGGAGGCCCAGCAAAGATTGCTCGAACATAATTGGCCGGGCAACGTCCGCGAGCTAGCCAACGCGTTAGAGCGGGCAGTAGTTATGGGCCAAAGGCCCAAGCTGACCCCGGAAGACCTGCCACCCAAGATCATGGCTACGCGCACCGGCGCAAGACATGATGGGATTTCCTATCGCAAGGTGATGGAAGACTACAGACGAGAGGTGATCTTAAGGGCTTTGAATGGAGCGGGCGGAAATCGCGCCGCCGCGGCCAAGGCCCTAGGTCTTAACCGAAGCCATCTATCGAGACTGATCAAAATCCTTCGAATCGAGTGATGCATTTATGCAACCGTCCCGTTGCAAAAAAGCAACAAGCCCGCTCCTGTCAATCTCTCTCAAGAGCTGCTTAATAGAGAACTCTTCCTAGAATCTAACAACTTAATCTAATTATCGGCAATCTCTTCTGCTTGGCACGCGGCTTGCTGTAGAAATTGACGGATACCTCGACGATTGCCGCAACAGGAGGGACTCATGGAAAATAATCACAAAAGCGGCTGGCTTGTGGCTTTACTAGCCGCATCGGCTTTAGCCTACTCAGCCTTTGCTATGGCTCAGAGCTATAGTGGGCCTCTGATAGATAGCCACGCTCATATCGTGCCCTATCAGTCACTTAGTTCTACCGATGTGCAATACCGCGTGGACGCTAGGGAGGGGGCCACAGACCTCACTGCGGCATCGTACATCGCCAGCCTAGACCGCAACAACATCACCTGCACCGTCGGATTTCATGGGATCGCGTTCGACGGCAAACAGGGTGAGCTGCTCGACCATGCGACCAGACTCCTTGACCTCTACCCGGACAGATTCATTCTATTTGCCGAAATTTTCCGCGACAATCCATTAACGTGGTATGACACGGCGCTCTTGGACTCGGCCTTTGACCAAGGTCTCTTCGCGGGATTCGGGGAGATGCAGTTTTCCAATTATCCGTTAGGTCCCGACGACGACCACCCCACAACAATCCAACTGTACCCAAACAATACGACATTTGAGCCAATATATACCGATTTAGGGGATCGGGGGCTCTTCGTGATGGTGCACCCCGCGTCGCGTTCCGGACTTGCGGACGCCGTCAGCTATGATCCGAGCGTGACCTGGATCATTCACGGACCACAAGTGCACAGCAGCTGGAGCACGACTGACACAGACAGCGACGGGATTCCTGACGGTATGGAGGCGCTGGAGACCCTCCTCAACAACTACTCCAACTTGTATTACACGCTCGACATCGCCGAGTCTCTGCGCGACTTTCTTGATCTTACCAAAGTGGTGGACGCTACTACGGGTAAGACTGATTTCCTCGCGGCAATGAACGACACTGCCACTTACAATGACCTCCTGAGCCAAATGGTATCCACCTGGAAGGACGTGATCGAGAGGCACCCGGATCGCTTCCTGTGGGGCACGGACATGGCGCTGCCGACTTGGCACTGGGATTCTGAGGTGATCGATAAAATAGCAGAGTTCTCGAGGGCCTTTATCGCCGAGCTGGACCCCACGGTCGCGGAAATGTACGCCTACCAGAACGCCGAAACGCTGTTTGGAGCATGTTCTAACCAAGGTGGGGAAATCCAACTTAGCTCCGCCTCGTACACGGTGGACGAAGGCGCCGGAAGCGCAACAATTACGGTCCAGCGCACGGGACTAACCTACCGAACCGTCACCGTAGACTACGCTACAAGCAGTGGAACCGCCACGGAGGGAAGCGACTACGCAGCGGCGAGCGGGACGCTGACATTCAGCCCCGGTGAGACGAGTAAAAGTTTCTCTATCCCCATAGTCGATGATGCCGAGGTTGAAGGCAACGAGACGATCAATCTTACGCTCAGCAATCCGACCCGCGGCGCGAGCCTTGGTGCAACGTCCGCGGCGGTGCTGACGCTCGCCAACAACGATGTGAGCTTCCGCTTTGTGGACAGCAATACCAATGTGAGTGAAGGCGGCGGGACGGCCACTATCAGAGTGGAGAGGCTCGGCGGGACTCCAAGCACAGTAACGGTCGACTATGCCACGAGCAACGGCACCGCGACAGCAGGTGCGGACTATAGCGCAACCACCGGCACCCTCAGCTTCAGTCCTGGCGACCCTGGGACCAAGACATTTACGGTCGCGATCATAAATGACTCGAGCCCGGAATTCGGCGAAACCGTGAACTTGACGCTCAGCAACCCGACGAACACGAGCGGCAGCGCTACGCTCGCCGCTCCAAGCAGCGCGGTCTTGCGGATCCTCGACGATGACGCCCACGTGCGTTTTACCGCTTCGTCCTACGAAGTCAGCGAAGCAGCCGGGGTGGCAACGATTACAGTGGGTCGCCTAGGAGCGATTACCGTGCCGGTAACAGTTAATTACGCGACGAGCGATGGGACCGCGACAGCGGGGTCAGATTACACGGCGACCTCCGGAACGCTGACCTTTGCCGCGGGCGCGAACACTGCGACCTTCATGGTGCCCATCACCGCTGACACCGTCGCGGAGGGCGATGAGACGGTGCAATTAACGCTAACAAACGCGGTTGGTGCCACGATCGTAACGCCGAGCACCGCAACGCTTACCATCAAGGACGCCAACACTGTCGCTGGCACCAACATCTTGGTCCAGCCTTCCGATTCGACGACGGGGACGACGCCTGTGAGCATCACGTTTGCGAATGTGACTCAGGGTGGCACGACCAGCCTCACGACCAGCAACTCCGGGTCGCCACCGACGGCAGGCTTTCAATTAGGCAACCCGCCTACCTATTACGAGATCTCCACGACCGCGCTCTATTCCGGCACGATAACCGTTTGCATCAACTACAGCGGAGTTAGTTTTGATGACGAAAGCAGTCTCAGGCTGTATCATTTCGAAGGCGGGGCATGGGTGGATCACACCGTTTCCCTGGATACGACCAACAACATCATCTGCGGCAGCGTCACCTCGTTCTCGCCGTTCGCCATCTTCGAGCCGATTCCGCTCCCGGTGACGATCGACATCAAACCGGGCAGCTTTC
>Ga0209211_10010363_pt1 | contig 12172 bp, 8 predicted proteins | sample RifGroA2_FD_183992 | JGI IMG/M metagenome (GOLD analysis project Ga0209211, IMG submission 183992) | Groundwater microbial communities from Rifle, Colorado, USA - Groundwater A2 (SPAdes) (version 2) | ecosystem: Environmental > Aquatic > Deep subsurface > Groundwater | place: Rifle, Colorado... | reverse complement strand
GAAACGGGGACGAATGGAGAACACTGATGTTCTCATCTCCAAAGGCAAGATCGCGGCGGTCGGCAAGGGACTGAAGGCGCCTTCCGGAGCCGTCACGATTGACGGCACTGGGAAGCACGTCACTCCTGGCCTCATCGATTCCCACTCACATCAGGCTGTAAGCGGCTCCGTCAACGAAGGTGGCCAGGCAATTACGCCTGAAGTTCGGATCGCAGACGTTCTTGACGCAGACGACATCTGGATCTATCGGCAACTTGCCGGCGGAACGGTTGCGGCGAACGTCTTGCACGGATCGGCAAATCCGATCGGCGGACAGAACGCTGTCGTGAAATGGCGCTGGGGAGCGCTCCCCGATGAATTACTTGTCGCCGGAGCTCCGGAAGGCGTCAAATTCGCCCTTGGCGAAAACGTGAAGCAATCGCACTTTGGGTCGGGCGGACAGCCATCGCAGCGTTATCCGCACACGAGAATGGGAGTGGAGCAGTTGATCCGCGACCGGTTCCGCGCCGCGCTCGAATATGAACGGGAATGGAAATCTTGGGACAAATCGGGCATTCCGCCGCATCGCGACCTTGAACTTGAAGCAATACTGGAAATGGTGAAGGGGACGCGGCTTATTCATGCGCACTCGTACCGGCAGGATGAGATCCTTGCGCTCATTCGCGTATGCGAGGAATTCGGCATCCGTATCGCTTCGTTGCAGCACATTCTTGAGGGCTACAAGGTTGCCGATGCCATTGCCAAGCATGGCGCGGCGGCTGCCGGGTTCAGTGATTGGTGGACGTACAAATGGGAAGCGTATGAAGCCATCCCGGGGAACATTCCGCTGATGCATAAGCAAGGCATACTTGTATCATACAATTCCGACGACGCGCAGTTGGCGACACGACTCAATTGGGAGGCGGCGAAGGGGGTGGAATTCGGCATGACGGAAGAAGAAGCTCTAGCTGCAGTCACAATCAATTCCGCAAAATTGCTCGGCATCGATAAGTCGATGGGATCGCTCGAATCCGGCAAGGATGCGGACATCGCGGTGTGGAACGGAAATCCGTTGTCGACAAAGACCAAGTGCGTTCAAACGTGGGTGGATGGACGGAAGTATTTTGACGTCGATGAGGATCGCGCGCTGGAACAGACCGCGCTCAATGAACGGGCGGTGCTTATTCAGAAGATCCTGAAGGACAAAAAACCGGCGACGAGTCCGCCTTCCGGAGTTCCTGCAATGCGAAGGCCAAATGAAATCTATCTGCATTCCTGCATGGAGGGTGTCGACAATGAATAAGTCTTTGGGGTGTTTTTTGCTGATGTCAACCATAGGTATTCTGGGCGGCGGAACTGTTGTCGCCCAGAATGCTATTCCTGCACCCAAACAACAGAAGCCGGTTGCGCTTGTCGGCGGAACGGTGCATACAGTGAGCGGAGCTGTGATCCCGAACGGGACCGTTGTGTTCGACAACGGCAAGATCACCGCCGTTGGCGCAAATGCTGCCGTCCCGGCGGGAGCTGAACGGGTCGACGTAACAGGAAAGCACGTTTTCCCGGGCATGATCGACGCCTACAATTCCATGGCTCTTGGGGAAATCGGTCTCGGCGCGCCGGGAACGATCGATTACGCGGAGAGCGGCCAAATCAATCCCAATGCCCGCGCCGAAGTGGCTGTGCATCCTGAGTCGGAGCAGATCCCCGTGGGACGTTCCGGCGGCGTGACGCTTGCCGTTGTTTGTCCACAGGGAGGGCTGATCTCCGGTCTTTCCGCTGCAATGATGCTTGAAGGGTGGTCGTGGGAGGACATGACGCTGAAGGCGCCGCTCGGACTCATCGTCCATTGGCCGACGATGGTGTATACACCAAATCCCTTCTCCCAGCAGACAAAAGAGGATTGGCTGAAGCGGCGAGATGAGAATCTGAAGCTTCTTTCAGACGCCTTTGCGCATGCGCGCGCGTATATGACGGCAAAGAAGGCGGAGCAGGCGAAGGGAGTGCCGTATCACGACACAGACCCCCGCTGGGAAGCGATGATTCCAGTGCTGGAGGGGCAAGTTCCCGTTGTCGTCAACGCATTTGAGCTGACGGAGATCCAGGCGGCGATCGCCTTCTCCGAGCGAGAGAAGGTTCGGTTAATCATCTCAGGCGGAATTGACTCCTGGCGGGTGGCGGATCAATTGAAGGCGAAGGATATCCCCGTCATTGTGACGGACCTCCAAAGCGGCGGCCGACGGTGGGAAGAATACGACGTAATTTTTTCGTTACCGAAAAAATTACAAGAGGCGGGAGTACGATTCTGCATTACGAGCGACCGGTCCGGCGCGAACATTCGCAATACTCCGTTCCACGCGGCGCAGGCCTCCGCATATGGACTTGACCGCGATGAAGCTCTGAAGGCCGTGACCTTGTATCCCGCTCAGATCTTCGGCATTGCCGACCGCGTGGGATCGATCGACGTCGGCAAAGATGCCAACGTCGTGATCGCCAATGGCGACATTCTGGAGATCACGTCAAGGATCGAACAGGTGTACATCCAGGGCAGGAAGTCGGATATGAGGGATAAGCATACGAGATTGTACGAGAAGTATGAGGAGAAATATCGGCAACTGAAGGCGGGGAAATAGGGGATCGGTAATGAGGGATGAGGAGGAAATAAGGAATAAGGGAATAATGGAATGTTGGAATTGTAGAGCATCAGAAGCAAAGCTTAACATGATAGCAGTATTTCAAAAGCCGGGCGAAAGTCCGGCTTTTGTTTTCTGTTGATCAGGGTTTTCCAAATTGAGGCATTCCCTTTTCATCCCACCCAAACTCTTTCCCTCTCGCACTTCTGTCTCCCCATCCATTTTCTTTGTGGGATTTTGCGTGGTAAAAGATGAGATCCTTTCCCTCTGGAGTGCGGACAAAGGAACAGTGGCCGGGGCCGAACACTTTGTTCGTTTTCCAGAATGCCGGACCGATCTTCGTCCATGAACTCCTATCAAGAACATTCCCTCCGCTATGCATCAGCAATCCCAGACAATAATGCTGCGTCCAGCTCCCGCTGGCGGAGTACACAATAAAGAGCCTGCCGTTTCGCTGTAAAGAGGCCGGACCTTCGCACAGAGGCAATTCATGCCGTTCCCACGGCTCCGTGGGTTCCGTGAGAAGGACCTGTGGTGAATCAAGCGTGGCAGGATCTGTCATGTGTGCGATGTAAAGATTCTGCACGCCATCCTTCTTCCCCGGCCAACCGGACCAAACGAAATACCGCTTTCCCTCATGCGTGAAGAGGGTCCCGTCGATTGCCCAACCGCGCGTGTTGATCTGGCGTATCTTTCCATACCATCCGAACGGATCGTCCCCTTCCGATTCCAGCACCCACATGCGATGGTTCTCGTTCCTGCCATTATCTGCAGCAAAATAGATGTACCAGCGGGCATCGATGTGATGAAGCTCCGGCGCCCACACCTCGCGGCTGTACGGTCCCGATGCGGGGGCGGTCCAGACGACCTTTCCCGGATCGTCGCCGATCTTCTTCCAGTCGTTCGACCTCCGAATGACGATCGCATTGGACCGCGATTCGATGTAATAATAGGATCTCTCGTGCAAGACAACCCACGGGTCCTGTGATGGGGCGGGAAGAATTTCGGTGGAATAGTCTGAGGGTGGAGGCTGAGCGAGGAGAAACGGAGTGAAAATAAGACAAAGTATTACGAGCGCGATACGCATCAGAATGATGCTTTTGTGGAATTATTAGGCCACAAAATGCACATAAATCACAAAAGTATGTTTTTGTGCATTTTGTGCCTTTTGTGGCAAATCCCATTCAGCGCCATCCCTGTTCTAGCCCTTGTTTCACTTTCTCCCGAATGTCGTCAACGGCCAATCGTCCGTGCGGAACGGAGATGCAGGCAGTTCTGCGGCGTTCATGAGGGACCACTCGGGATTGTCCCCCCAAGCGTAACGGACTGCAACCGGTTGTTGAACCCGATCGCACCAGACAACGACTTCGTTCGCCTCGATCTTGGCGCGAGCCGAAACGAAGATTCGATCTTCGCCCGCCACGACAAACCCCGTGATGTTGTCCACCGACCGGGCAAGCAGGCCGCCGTCGATTTCGGAGAATGAAATGCGGATCGATGCTCCGTCCGGACGATAACCGGCGTAAACCGGTCCGGAGGGAACAACTTGTGAGTGTCCATAATCTTTATTGAGCGCAATCCGTGCGAGTCGTTCCCCAACGGGTTTCTTGTTTCGCGGATGAATGTCCATCGAGTCCCCGACATCGATCGTCACCGCCATGCCGGTGTTGGTCAACGACAATGTCTGCAGCTGCGATTCCCGCAATTCCGCCCAGACACTCTTACTTGGGTCGGGTTGTCGAAAAAGATTCGGCAACTGGACGTAATAAAAGGGAAGCTTTTCGTTCTCCCACGTCTTTCTCCACGAGCGAATAAGCGCCGGAAACAACCTGCGATATTGATACGCCCGTGAAGCGTTTGCTTCGCCTTGATACCAAATGACGCCCTTAACGGCGAACGGGATAAGCGGATGGATCATCGCATTCCATTGTCCCGAAGGCGTGTCGCGCGATCCCGGACCGCGCGGCAACTGCGGCCGTGCCGGAGGCGCCTTTCCATCGGCGGCCGCTGCTGCAGAATCGCTGCGCCATTGAGCCATCAATGCAGGAAGACGATCTTGAAACGTCGCGTTGAGTTCGGGAAATTTCTTCAGGTCGCTCTGCCACCGCTGGAGGATGGGAGCAAATTCCGAATCATCCGCAAGCACCATCGGAGGCATCCATGATTCGGCGGCCGTTCCTCCCCATGAAGCGTGCACAAGCCCAACGGGGACGTCCAGCTCTTCGAGCAGCTTCTTCCCAAAAAAGTATGCAACTGCGCTGAAGCGCCCGACGGTTGTCGGCGAACTTTCCACCCAAGATGCTTTGGCAGAGATTTGCGCCGTTTCGGATACTGCTCGCTGGACTGTGCAAAGTCGGATCTTCGGATTGAGAGCGGCTGCGATCACAGAGTCAGCCGCGTCGGACCTGTCGAGCCGGAATTCCATGTTCGACTGACCTGAACACAGCCACACTTCGCCAACGAGTACGTTGCGAACGATCAACGTTTCAGAAGAAACAACGGTCAGATCAAACGGCCCTCCGGCTGCGAGCTTCGATATGGTGGCTTTCCAATTCCCCTCATTGTCGGCCGAGGTTGAAGCAGTTGCATAAGACAGTCGTATGGTGATCGTTGCTCCGGGAGGTGCCTGGCCCCAAACGGGGATCGGCACGTCCCTTTGCACAATCATGTTGTCGCCGAAGATGGACGCGAGCCGGACCTGGGATTCAGCGGTTGAAATGAATACGAGCGAGAAAACTGCGGCTCCAATGCATCTTCGGGACATTTGCATCATATCGCTCATTTTCCCGACGATATGACTACGACGACAGGGGCGGCCAGCTTGTCCGCGCGTTCTTTCACGTATAATTCCCAGGCTTCTTTGTTCGGAAATTCCGCGTTCTTGCTCCAACCTCCGCCGGAATACCACGCAAACGGGCGGGACACGCTTGCCTTCGCAATGATCAATGCATGCGCGGAATTTTCGACGACGCGAGATCCAACGGTGCTTTCCAGAACGACCGCAGTCCCTTGATTCCCGTTTGCGGGATCGCTGTTCGTTGGCCCCCACAGACTGACGGTGCCGCGCTTTTCACCTTTCGTCAGCATTGTGCCGGCACGCTTGACGAGTCCGCAGGCGATCTCCAGCGAAGCCGACGGATCTTTTCCGATAAACGTCGCCTCGATGCGGTTCAAGAACAGACCCGCATCGAAGGTAAAGCGGCGAACTTCGATGTACTCGGTCGAATCAACATTCCATGTTGGATAATACACTTCGAATACGCTACGGATCGGTCCGTTGGCGACGATTCGATAGTGACTGAACAAGCCTGCCTGGTGAAGTTTGCCATCCTTCCAAATTCCCGCGCCCCCCGCACCGAGTGAGCGTCCGACGGTGAAGAAATCGGCTCCTTCGCCATGGTCTTCATGATACGAAATACGCAACGCACCGGGCCGGTGATCCTCTTCATACCATCTCTCCAGCCTGAAGCCTGCCACTCGTTTTGAGATCATGTCGATGCCGTTGAGGACATCCCCTGCTTCGGCTCCGCCGTAGATGCGGTACGCGACCTTATCGTTCTCCCAGGCCATGTCCGCACGCGGAAGCATGAATTTTACCATAACGCGGTTTTCCTGCTGTGCGGGAGCGCCGCGACCGACCGTGAATGTGCGCCGTTCTTTCGGTTTGAGTTCCGTCTGAAAGACGATTTCTCTCGGCTTTCCATCGAGGTCCAGATCGATCACTTGAGCGACAACGGCTCGGCGTGTTGTGTTGTCCGTGACAACGATTGCTTCCGGATTCAGGTCCGGTGCAACATTATGGAGTGCGTTCCATGGAATGCTCACGGTTTCCAGTCCGCGGGCGAACGGAGCTGGATTCGTTACCGTAACGCGCGCACGGTCCTGCCGCGCGATCGCAATGGCGTGCAAAACCAGAAGTGCAAGGACGAGTCGAACAGTAATCACGAATGTACTCCTCTCAGTGAACATACTTCCCATTCCACCACGCTACTGATCTCAAAATTCTTTCTCTGTGTGCTCTGTGTCTCCTCCGTGTTCTCTGTGTCCCATCCTTGAAGCAGGACACAAAGCACACAGAGAAGCACAGAGAACACGGAGAAGAATACACCTCCAAAATTACATTATGCTCTTCACCGGAACCGCATCCATGTCGTCGAATTCCTGGTTTTCACCCCCCATGGCCCAGACGAACGAATAGCTCTTCGAACCGACGCCCATGTGGATCGACCAGGAAGGTGAAATGACCGCTTGCCGGTCGCGCATGACGAGATGGCGCGTCTGCGACGGCGTTCCCATAAAATGAAACACGGCGCCGTCAGGAGGAAGGTTGTAATACAAATAGACCTCGGAGCGACGTATGTGCGTATGGGGCGGCATAGTGTTCCACACGCTTCCCTCTGCGAGCGTCGTCATTCCCATCACCAGCTGACAACTCTCCACTTTTCCGGGAAGGATATACTTCCGGATCGTTCTGCTGTTCGCCTGAGCAGGGGTTCCCAAATCCACACGATCCGCATCGTCGCGACGTATCAACTTCGTCGGAAAGGCGGTATGCGCCGGATAGCTGATCATGTAAAACGCCGCCGGTTTGGATGGATCTGCCGACGCGAACTGGATTGTCCGGGTGCCTCGACCTATGTATAACGCATCCTCATGCTCAAGCGTATACGATTTCCCGCCGGCCTCCACGGTGCCTTTGCCGCCAACGTTGATTACCCCGATCTCGCGACGTTCGGCAAATTCGTCCGTACCGAGGTCCTTCTTCGAACCCGACAACGGTAGCCCTTTCGCCATCGGCATAATACCGCCGACGATGGCCCGGTCGACTTCACACGAGACCAACACTGCTCTATCGGGCTGGAAGAGCGAATCAATAAGAAATGAATTGCGAAGATCGGCGGTATTCAGCGTAGAATATGCCTCGGGATCGACAGTGTGTTTGACGGGCAGGCTCATGATAATTCTCGTCCGGAGATGATTGAGTAATTACGTTCTTCGTCGGTCTCTATCTTTGCACTCGCCCCGATCCGCCCCCTTTGATCAATTCCTCGACTTCTCCGACAGAAACATGATTGAAATCGCCGGGTATCGTGTGCTTCAGACATGACGCCGCGACGGCAAATTCCAGCGCATCCTGCGGAGAGCGATCCTTGATCAGTCCATAGATCAGCCCGGCACCGAAAGAGTCTCCTCCGCCAACCCGGTCAACTATGCGAATGGAATATTTTCGGCTCTCGTAAAACGATTTCCCGTCCCACGCCACCGCGGACCAATTGTTATCCGATGCCGTTATGCTTTCCCGAAGCGTAATGGCGACGAGCTTCAGTCGTTTGAATCTCTTTATCAGCTGTTCGGCCACGGATCTGTATTTCTCCGCTTGGACTTTGCCAGCGTGCACATCCGACCCTTCCGCCTTGATACCGAACACCATGTCGGCATCCTCTTCGTTGGCGATGAGCACATCGACCTGTTCGCAGACCTTCTGCATCACTTCCCCGGCCCGTTCGCGCGACCAGAGCGTCTTCCGGTAGTTCAAGTCGCAGCTCACGGTCGCTCCTGCCTTCCCGGCTGCGGTGACAGCTTCAACAGTCGACTCCGCCGCCGATGCACTCAAAGCCGGCGTGATGCCGGTGACGTGAAACCACTTCGCACCGTTCAGGATTGCGCTCCAGGGAATTGTTCCGGGTTGTACCTCTGCTATCGCCGCCCCTGCCCGATCGTAGATGACCTTGGATGGACGCTGCGAGGCGCCCGATTCAAGAAAGTATATCCCGATCCTGTCGCCTGAGCGCACAACGTGGTCCGTGTTCACGCCGTGCCGACGAAGTGCGTTCACTGCCGCCTGACCGATTTCATGCTTGGGCAGGACTGTGACGTACTTCACAAGAAGTCCAAAATTCGCGAGGGAGACCGCTACATTCGCTTCGCCCCCGCCGAAGGTTGCTTCCAATTGTGCCGATTGGACAAAACGTTGAAATCCCGGCGTAGCAAGCCGGAGCATCAATTCGCCAAAACAGACAACGGTAGGTTCAGCCATGGGGGTTTTGGTCTATGTCATCTCGTGTATCGTTGATGGCGGGGAGCGGAGGCGAGCCCTGTGCGTTGCCCCGAGCCTTCGGCCCGAGAGAATTGACCCAGGTTCTCAGGCCGAGGGCTCGACCCTGAGTTTACCGAAGGGTCGAGGGGCGGGCGACGCCTCCGCATATCCCGCTCAGCATTTACTTCATCAGAACCATTCGACGCGCCTGCACGAATCCCGGTCCTTCCAGCTTGTAGATGTAGACGCCGGAGGGCATCACACGGCCTGCATCATCGCGGCCGTTCCATCGTGCTGTGTGCGTTCCGGGTTCCATCGCCGTCGAAACAAGCGACGCGATCCTTTGACCCAGAATGTTGTAGACCGACAAGGAGATTTCGCCGGCTTTCAACGTGGAATACCGGATCTCCGTTTCTGGGTTGAACGGATTAGGATAGTTCTGTTCGAGCGACCATGTCGCCGGGGTCTTGACATCATACCCCACGGATGTCGTGTAGTTGAGGGAATTCGACGTCGTGCCAGCCAAACGCGCGAGCGCGATGAACATCGAACCATTGTTTGCCAGGGTAACGGCTGCGATGCTATCCTGGAGCGCCGCGTCTGGCGTAAACGTCGTGTCTGGAACGGTCTGCGCTCCTCCCGTCCAGGCTGCCCGGTCGTTTGTGGAAAAGGCGATACGCAATTCATCGTTGCCCGTTCCGACGCCGTCATCCGTTCCATAGCCGATCTTGAAGCGGTCCACGCCCATCGTCGCTGCCCCGCCCTGTTGCACGTACGTCACCTGAAAATATCTCACCGAGGCAACCTTGTCTATGGATGGAGAGAACGTGCTTGAGCCGGTATTCTCCAATTTGTGAATGGCCCTCACTTTGATGTAGTGCCCCGTGCTCGATCCGCCCGTGGTCGAACGAACGGTGACCGGACGGTACGAGAGCGAGTCGCCAATCGGGAATTCCCTGGTGGCGCTTCCGCTATTTCCCATGCCACGACCCATCGCACCGATGACATAACTCGAATCTGAGCCTCCGGCCACCGAACCCGTGTTCGAAGCATAACGATGGATCAACGCATAGTTTCCCGTATAGACCTTGCCGCGGGTCAAATACAGATACGGATATGTGGTGTCGTTGGAACTTGAGCCGCCAGCCAGTTGTATATCGCTGCCCAGAATCACGCTGCCCGATCCGCTCTTGTTCACCCTGATTCCGTTGAATTCACCGTTCGAGGTTGAAAATAGAGTGGACACTGTCAGCGTTTGGTCCGCCGATCCCAACAGTTGAAAATTTCCAACCGCACCGGTGGAATTTGTTGAACCAGACCGGAAGTCAAGAACAGTACCGTTATGCGTAAGATTGCCATACAGAAAGATCGTGTGAACGAGGTCGCCTTCCAGTGAGGACCGGGTTTGGGTCCGGAATCCACAGTTCGCATTCACGACAATGTTTCCGTTCACCCAGAGCCATATGTCATGTGTTTTGGGGAATTGCAGCATCGCCGGTCCGGACGTCTCCCCGACCGTGAGATTGTTGACGACTACTGTGTCTTCCCCGAACGTTACGGTATCGCCGTCGGCGATTGTAACGTTGTCTGCTGCACCGGGCTGAACTCCGCCGATCCAGGTGGAATCAGCGCTCCAAACGCCCTTTTTCCCCGAGGACTTGATGTCCCCGGCGAAAGCAACGGCGCCGATCAATACCGCGCAGCAAGCTATTGTGAGAACGCGGTTTAGGATGTTCATGATGGACCTCATGTGGTGATTGAAGAGGTAGTGGATTGTGGTAACTTGAAAGAGACTGCTGTATGATGCCGCTGGAACCTTATGCTCGTTTATGGAATGACCACACCTGTCAACAGTACCGGCCGAATCTCGCGCAGACGCGACCCGCCAATGGACCTTGCCGCCTGCAGATACACAGGCTCACCGGAGCTCGCGGTTGCCCAGAGCAGCACGGGAACGATCATCTCCGGCCGGAGTCCATCGATATCTTTGAATGGCCATTCTTTTTTCTCCAACGCAAAGGGAAGGAGGTAGTCGACGGCCTGTCGAAGTGAACGCCCGTCGGCCCCCTTTGCCTTCCACAGATCGACGTTGAGCCTTTGCGCCTGAGTCGCAAGCCGCGCAAACGCCTCGAGATTAAATACACAGTAGTTCCATGGCCGCGTTCGGGCCGTTTCTTCCGGTTGGCCGCCATCCGGGGAGATCTGCGCGAATATGCGCTTCTCTGAAGCTGCCTGCACAACCTGCAAGGCCATGTCCTTGCGTCCAACGAACAACGCCACCGAGGTGACATGCGCATCATACCAAGTGCCGTGATTGTTCGTCGCGTCGGCTTCATCCTTTCCCTTGTCGCTCTCCGTGAGCCAGCGAACGTATGCGTTGCACCAGTACAAGATGCCCGACTGGTCTTTGTCTGTCCAGGACTGTGATCCTCTGATCATGCCGACCGCATCGAGGACCAGCGCTATGTGCCTGCCGTCCAGGATCCCCGTCCCGCGCCCGGTCGACCGGCCGGGAATGGACTGGGAATACTCGAGATGTGGCGACATGGCGGTCGCAGAGTCGAGGTACCACGTTCGCACAAGACGAGCCGCATGTTTCGCAAACTCTTCCCGCCCGGAAAAGAAGTAGGCCAGCCCGAGCGTCGATACGCTGGACGCCATGACGACGTACTTGTCGTGGTCCCTGTAGTCGGCGGTTTCCGGGTTTGTTTCGCCGTCCTTTCGGATGTATGGAAGCCCGTTCGGTTTCGAAGGGTCGGGCCACCAGTACCGGCTCAGGCTCATATAGTCGTGCTTGCTTCCGCCCTGCGGAACGCGGTCCTTCGACACCACAGAAGGCGGAGTGACGTCCAGGGCCTTCTCGGCGTCCCGAAGCAGCCGTTCAAACGCGGGCAGGAAAGGGGACTTGCGGTCCTGCAACGACTCCTTCACCTTCAGCAGCACGAACGGATCTGCGCTGTACACCTCAAGCCCCGACTGCCCTCGGGCGCACTCGACAAGTAGAAACACGACGGCAGCGAAGGTCAATCCGGATCTCATTTCAGCAACACCACTTTTCTGGTTCGAACGCCTTCCGGCGAAGTCAACAGGAGAAAGTACGTCCCGCTTGCATGTCCCTTTGCATCCCAGATCGCTTCATGTGAACCCGGCGAACGGATCCCTTCCTCAATATTGTCGACAACCTGTCCGTTAAGATCGACGATGTCGAGTCGGACTGAACCCGGACGCTGTACGGTGTACCGCACGCGCGTGACGGGATTGAATGGGTTGGGAAAATTCTGCAACAGAGAAAACCCGGTCGGAATCGGTCTTTCGTGCGAAACGACTTTCGTCGTCTGATGCATCCATCCCGGTCCGGCGTCCTCCGTCGTCAACGGCCTGCTTGTCACGGGAGCAATCGATGATTGGTCTGCGCCGATATCCGTTGTCGACGCGCGTGCCTGACCATCCATGTCAATAGTCACATCCCCCTCGGTCGGCACAGCCTGACCGATCGCGGGGCTGTCGCTTCCCGGCCGCCAAATTC
>Ga0209211_10010359_pt1 | contig 12175 bp, 7 predicted proteins | sample RifGroA2_FD_183992 | JGI IMG/M metagenome (GOLD analysis project Ga0209211, IMG submission 183992) | Groundwater microbial communities from Rifle, Colorado, USA - Groundwater A2 (SPAdes) (version 2) | ecosystem: Environmental > Aquatic > Deep subsurface > Groundwater | place: Rifle, Colorado... | reverse complement strand
TGGGTCGGCTCCGTAAAGATCTTGATGTATTGGGCAAGTCCCACAAGCTGCCATTCCCGAATCCGAGTCAGATTCATATTCCCGAATGAGAGGACGACATTGTAGACAAACGGATAAAAGACGACCGCCCCAAGAATGACGAACGAGGGAAGTACGAGAAATGTTATGAACAGCCTGCTTCTACTCATTCATCTCTCTGATTTTTCTCACGGCAAGTTGCTGCATCTGAGCCGCTGCCTGTTCAGGGCGCATTGCACCGCCCATTACTGCCTGATAACCGGGCCGCATCGCGTCCCATACGGCCCTCATTTCAGGCACGACCGGCATTGCGCGGCCGCGTTGAATCTGGAGGAGAGAATTTTTCAGGATCTCATTGTTGCGTACTTCAGGAGAGGTGTACAATGACTTTCGCGTCGGAGCTGTGTTCAATTCCTTCACCGTCTCCAGCTGATTCTCGGCCGAGAGGAGGAAATAGAGCACATCGAGCACTTTTTGTATTTTCGTTTCGCGGACATTTGCATTCAGAGAAAAGCCTTTGGGAGAAGTCAATGGAGCGCACCAGATTCCGGTTTCCGCTATCATCGGGAGTGGTGCGACGCCAATATCAATTTTCTGCTGATAACCTGCCCACGACCAGTCTCCGTTGATCAGCATTGCACTCTTCCCATCTTTGAACAAAGCATCAGCGATCTCATAGTCTGCTTCGTTCGGAACAATTTTGTATTTGTCCCGCAGGTCCCTGATGAACTGAAGGCTTCTCACCATCCTGAAGGCTTCTCACCATCGATCCATTGTCCAGCGAAGGGGTCACGCCATCCGGCTCAAAGACCCATCCGCCGAATCCGGTGTAGAACGGAATGAAGAAGAAGGGTTCGACGTAGTTCCAAGAAATTCCGTACACATTGGGCCGCCCTGCGGTGTAGCCGTACTGATCCTGGATTCTTTGTGAAAGGTCGATCAGCTCACGGTCAGTTTGCGGCGGCGTTTGTACAAATTTCTTATTGTAGACAAGAGCAAGATGATTTCCAATCTTGTCAGCAATCTGATAGACATGGCCTTGATATCGCAGGACTCCCGACGGATCGAACTCCTCCAGATACTCTTCCTTCAAGAGGGAATCGAGCGGTTGAATCGTCTTTGTCGCGACATAGATTCCAACGGGATCCGAAGGGCCGTGAACAAGATCCGGTCCCTGTCCTGCGATGGCCGCCACGACATATCCGCTCCGCAGCGTTTCCGTCTCTTTGTAGAGTTCGACGACCTCAATCCCGGGGTGCGCCTTCATGTACCGGTCGAGCTGTCTGTGAAGAATCGACTGCTCGTCGGGTCGCATCTGATGCCAGATGACAATCCGGTTCTCTCCCGCGTCGGGAGGCGTGCAGGACAGAAGAAGCAGAAAAAGGGATGAGGCGGCAATCCAGCGAATCATCTCAGATTGTGCCAAATCGATCTTTCAGGATGAGGGTCTCACCGGGTTTCTTGTCCACAACGATCTTGCGGCTGATTCCGGGGAATTCTTCACCCGGCTCCCAGTTTCCTATCGGGCCGCTGTTGGTGAACTTGTATTCCAGTTCGGTCATTGGCTGTACAAGGACTTCGAGGGTCCAGATATTGTCTCCCGGCTGAACATCGCCGTGGGAACCATCGTCATACATTCTGACTTTGTTCGGAACCCAGCTTCCGAGTGCCTCATGGCTCCCCACGATCGAGAGAGTTTTTCGAACATAGATACCGCTCGCGTCGCACTGGAAGATCACTTTTACCAGGTCTTCCTTACTTTGAGCCATGGTTCCGCGCGTGGCGCGCACAAGATTCGCCTCATTTCGAATGATAGGATCATGTTTTCGTTTTGGCATATTTCCTCCAGCTTTTTGTGCAAACATATAAACATTGTTCAACAGCGTAATATAGGCAAGATCGAAGGGCTTATCTCCCGCCGGGGCGGTCTGGTCGGTCCCGTACCACCAGAACCAGTCAGACCCTTCGGCAGCGTAGAGCGATTCCCAAGCCTTGTATTCGTACCACTGTCTCGTCCCCTTTCGAGGGGGAGCATCATCGGGAGCAGGCGCCTTTATCCCGGAGTTGTCGAGGTCCTTTCGGGTCTCCAGAAGGTACTCCCATGCCAGGTTCTCCTCGGACTCGCCTATCCAGGTATCGTAGTTGGCGTTGATCCAGGATCCCGACCAAAGCCATGAAAGCCTCGGGAGTATCTCTATTGGGTGGGCCGGAACCCCCCTCTTTGGATTTCCGACAAGGTATTCGGTTGTGGTAACCGTTATAACCTGCTTTGTTTCAAATAGCTTAGTTAGCTTTTGATAAAGCGTATTCTGGAATTCTTTTCCGTCGTGATCATACTTGTACCACTCCCACGCATTCTCCCCGTCCAGAATGACTGTGAGCAACCTGTCCCCTTCTCCATCACCCGGAAGGTAGGTAAGAACATGCTGAACAAAGTCAGAGGCTGCATCCTCTCCCTTCCAATACTGGTACTTGAAGCCAATCTTGTCCGATAGCTCGGTATCCCTGAATACCACGACGACCGATTCCGTGCTCCCTGGGCCTGCATAGACCGCATAGGGGTGGTATTTGGGCTGCCCTTCGGGCTTTGACCTGGAGAGGATCTTCTCGTCCGTAGCGATCCATTTGATGCCGTGCTTGCCGAACACTGCCACCACATCATGGGCAACCGAGCCTTCAGCCGGCCACATTCCGGTAGGATTAACGCCAAAAATGGACTTGTAGTAACTGATTGCTTTGAGCACCTGTGCTTCTGCATCTGCGGGGAAGAAGAAACGGCTTGGCATAGCGTCCTGCGGTTGACAGAGTTTCGCAAGGTCGGAATCATACAGAAGCGGAAGAATCGGGTGGTAAAAGGGAGTCGTCACGACTTCCACCTGTCCTTTGAAGCTGGACGGGTTGTACATCATTTTCTTATGCAGCGGAAGAATAGCGGAGAGGACTTTGTAGGTCTCAGCCACAATTCGATTGCAGTCATCCTCGGCTATAGCCTTTCTGAGCCAATACGTTCCGTCCCCTCTCCTCTCGAGATAATCGGTGAGGTTAATCGAGGCTCCGGTAACAAGCTTCACCTCTCCGTTGAGGAAATCGGGGTCAAACGATGCAAGATAGAACCAGAACTTGATCTCGCGCATCTCTTGTTCCGAGAATACCCTTTCGCGGTTTTCAAGGAATTTCTTTCGAAGAGTCTGGTATTCGGGAAAGCGTTCGAACATGACTTCGCTGATTCCAAAGGCATTCCACGTGTTGGTCAGAAGGTATTGCCTGTCAGTCTCATCGAATTCCGCCGTTGGCTTCAACGCGAGATCGATCCACGGGTCGGTTTTCCCCTTGTGCACCTTGAAGAAGGAAGCCGTATCGACCTTGTTCTTTTTCACATCGACGAACGGCTTAAGCCGATTTACATAGTATTCCTCAAGCTGGAACAGGAGTGAGGAGGTAAGGTTTACGTTACAGTGAATATCCTGGTATTTCTGCAGCATCGCCGTCATGTCATAGTAGTCTTTTGTGCCATGAGTCCGCACCCATGGTCCCTGCAACTGATCGCTTGCCGGATCAAGATAGAGAGGCTGATGCTGATGCCAGATGATATTGAGAAACAACGTTCCTTTTTTCGGGGAGTCTTCCATAGTCCTGGTCTAGCGTATCAGGAGAATCTTGCGGGTTTCAATCGAATTATCCATGCTAAAACGGACAATGTACATCCCTGAACTGGCCGGAATGCCGGACGAAGTCATGCCATCCCATCGAACAGTATACGACCCGGCGGAGAGACGGGAATCGAGAATCACTGAAACCACTTCACCTATCATGTTGAACACTTCAATGCGGACATTGGACTGCCGGGGAAGGTCATATCGAAGCGACGTGCTTGGGTTGAAGGGATTCGGATAATTCATGCTGACGGAGAATGACAACGGTGTGTTTTGCCCGGTCTCTGAATCCACTGAAACAGGAATATTCAGCTGCTCGTTTGTCCTGTTTGCATACACGATGGCGCTATATCGTGAAATACCGACAACGGGAATCGTATCAGCTGAAACAACGAAAGGACTCTGGCTTACGATTTCATACCACGTGCCGGCCGACAACCATGGGACATTTGTGACATATTGATCACTGCCGGAGAGATTCGCCAGGACCATGACCTGCGAAGAAGTCACCGTATCTTCCAGCCCCCAAACAAGGGTCCGTTGGGCATCGTACCGCCATAGCGTTCTTAGTCGCCCGTCGAAAAGGGCAGGATTCAGGCGCCGCTGGTATGCAAGAGTCTTGTACCAACGAAACTGGTCCTTGCCTCTCTCCGTCGATTTGAGATCCAACCGAACCGGACGATACGACATTCGAACTCCGCCGTCCATTCCGTCCCATCCCCGCGCTTCTCCCCACTCCATTCCCTGCCAGAGCATCGGAATCGCAAGCGAGGTGAACATCATTGCTGCATAGGTCTTGTCCCTCGAGAGCGCATCCAGCGTATCGACGTTCTGAAAGTTTATCATCTCGTAAACCAACGATTGCTCATCGTGGTTGACCGTATGATTTATCGGCTGCGTTCGATCCGCATAGACGTAGGGTGTATCAGGAACATCGTTCCCCTTAAATGCGCCCAAGCCAAGGACAAGATTTTCAAAGTCTGTCAGCGAGACGTTCTGAAACCTCGCATCGTCAAAAATCTTATCCCTGAAACTGTCATGCCATCCCCCGGTAAGTTTGCCGTGGCGGATGAGTGCGGGACTTTCCGGCAGATGTTCTGCAATCTGAATCACGCTGCCTCCGTATTCACTGTCGATGCGTCGAGTGAATCCCAGAATTCCGCCGGTCGTGTCATTCATGCTCCAGCCGATTCCCTGAGTGTAATCGTACCGGAACCCGTCCACCCGATACTCGTCGATCCACATTTTCAACACGTCGATAATGTATTGCCTGGCCTCGGGCGTCCAGAGGTCCATATCCTTGAAGAACACAAGTCCATCCTCGTTTGATCTCGTATCGACAGGCGGCGGGAATTTGAAATATGGATTCTTCGCCTCATCCGGGACCATCTGCCAGAGGGGGGCGGGATCGTTGAGATGATTGAAGACAATATCGAGAACAACTGCGATTCCCCTAGCATGAGCGGAATCAACAAGTTCTTTGAATTCCGCGGGAGTTCCATACGAGGGCTCGGGGGCGAAGTGGTGATTCGGATCGTACCCCCACGAAAAGGAATTTGACGGGCCGATATTCCCATAGTCGTTGATGGGCATGAGTTCTATGGCATTCACGCCGAGGTCGTTAAAGTGCGCGAGCAGCGGGATGAGATCCGTAAACTTCCCTTGCGACGGTCCCAGCGCCGTAAATTCGCGAAGATGCAGTTCATAGAGGACCAGCTTGTTGGCGGGCGGCCGTTGATATGGCGTCGAAGACCACCCATAGTTGTCGGCTGCAAGGCCTTCGGGCCCGACTGTGAACCGTGTACCCATTGTGCCATTCTGGCGTCCCCACGGATCGTAGATTCCCCTGCCGTCCGACAGTTCATAGAGGTATTCATACGTGCCAGGCGTAAGCATGATGTTGACCCACCAATCGAGGCTGCTGAAATTCTGCTTCATCGCTACCGGTTCAACCGCCGCCAAGGACTCCCCTGTCGGTGCAATGCGCAACAGGACAATATTCGTGTCGGGTATCTGTAGACGGAATGTCGTGGAATCCCTTCCTGCTCCACTGTCCGGAAGCGTCACTCCTCGTTTTGCATATGCAGGAAGCACCGCTTTGACGATTTTGTATACTACATGCTTATGGACAGTCGAATCGCCCAATTGGTTCTTGGCAACAAGGCGATAGGAAGAATCCGCATAGACGGAATCGGAAAGGGAGAATGAGAGAACGCGCAGACTGCGGTTGAGTGAATCGGTAACATCGAGCGTTATTCGCCCCTGCGATACTGATGAACCCTCGAACTTGACCGAGGTAATGCTGTCGCTGTTTGCATGGATCACACTCGCTTCAATCCGGGTCAAGTAACTGCCTGAGTCCCGGGCATAAACCTCAAACCAGCGCAGGCGGGAAAGTCGGAGAACCGCATTGTTGTTATCAGTGGGATTTTTGCAGGCGGGAAAGTCGGAGAACCGCATTGTTGTTATCAGTGGAATTCTTATCAGGATTGAGAGGATCGGAAGGCCAGGGGCCGGCCGTCCCCTCCGGAAAGAACTTGTATTGCCACACGGAATCTCCCTGGGTCCTTCTTGCGTCCGATGGGTCCTTGATCTTGAATGTGAGAGTCTTTACCCAGCAATCCAACACACTGTCATACTCCATCCTTGAAACTTCCGCAAGATTCTGCCAACTGTTGAATTCCCCGGGAACATGCACCGTGGGAGAAGCGGGAGAATAATAGCGGAACGTCACGGAGACGCTGTCCGATGACGATTGTCCCGGTGACGCGGCGGCGCAGAAAAACAGAAGGGCTGTTATCGCTTTTTTCATTTCAGAATAGTGTATAAATAAACGGCGCCAGGGCAGATCCCTGGGTCACGACGATAAACAGGCCGAGCAAAAGGAGAACAAAAATGATCGGACCAATCCACCATTTCTTACGTTCTCGCATGAACGCCCACAACTCGCCGAAGATTTTCAGGCGTTCTTTTGTGTTCTTCACCACCGACATTGCGCCCTCCTAATCCGGTTCAAATACTTCCTGCAGCAATTCCTCCCGATTCACTTCCTTCATTTCCTTCTTGTCCAGGAGAAAGCTCCCCATGACGAGGCAATCCATTTCAGTCCGCATGAAACAACGCCAGGCATCCTCGGGGGTGCAAACGATCGGTTCTCCCCGAACGTTGAACGAGGTGTTAATGAGGACAGGACATCCGGTTTGACGGTCAAATTCGCTGATCAGATCATAGAAGAGCGGATGCTGGTCCCTTGCGATTGTCTGCAAACGCGCAGAACCGTCAACGTGGGTCACAGCCGGAATGGTGCGATTGTTCCCGGAAACCGTGGCAACAAAAAGCATGAAAGGGCTCGGCCGATTCCACTCAAAGTGGTTCGATACCTTGTCTTCGAGAACCGCCGGGGCAAAGGGCCGAAAACTCTCCCTGAATTTTATTTTCAAATTGACGATTGACTGGTTTTTCGGATTTCGCGGATCGGCCAGAATGCTGCGGCTCCCCAGAGACCTCGGCCCGAATTCCATTCGTCCCTGAAACCAGCCCACCACTTCCTGCGCAGCAATACGTCCGGCCGTTTCCTGAAGGAGAGCCTGCCGATCCATTTTTCGATAAGGGATCTTCTTCTTCAGAAGAAACTGCTCAACAAATGTGTCGGAGTATTCGGGACCAAGAAAGACATCCTTCATAACGAAGGTTCGGGGGTTGTTCAGCAGCGTATTGTGAACATAGAAAGCAGCTCCTACGGCGCCGCCGGCGTCCCCCGCCGCAGGCTGGACAAAAATCTCTTTCAATGATGTATTCTCGTAGATCTTGCTGTTCGAGACACAGTTCAGGGCCACACCTCCGGCCATGCAGAGATGCTTCATGCCCGTTTCACGTTCGATATGGCGAGCCATCCGAATAACGATTGTGTCCGTTACTTTTTGAAGTGATGCTGCAACATCTTTGTAGAATTGAGTAAGGGGTGACTCAGACTCGCGGCGAAGCTCACCGAAGAGCCGCTCGAACAACTTGCCGGTCATGGTGAGCCCATAGTCATACGTGAAGTATTTCATGTTGATCTTGAAACTTCCGTCTTCCTTCACCGAAACGAGGTTATTCATGATCAGGTCATAGAATCTGGGTTCACCGTACGGCGCAAGTCCCATAACCTTATATTCGGCACTATCTACCTTAAAGCCCAGATAGTACGTAAACGCGGAATACAGAAGACCAAGAGAATGGGGAAAAAGTGTGCATTTTTCGAGGCTGATCGTGTTGCCGCGGCCCGTGCCAAACGTCGAGGTTTCCCATTCCCCCACTCCGTCGATGGTCAGGATTGCAGCCTCTTCAAAAGGCGAAACAAGGAAGGCGCTTGCGGCATGGGAAAGATGATGCTCCGTAAAGAGGATTTCCCCTTCGTAGTTGAGGTCCTTCTTGATCGTCTGCGGAATCCACATTTTCTCCTTGATCCAGATTGGAAGCGCTTTCAGGAATGATGGAAAGCTTCGAGGAAACGTGGCAATGTAGGTGGAGAGAATTCTTTCAAATTTGATGAAGGGCTTGTCATAGAAGACAATGTAGTCGACCTGCACCGGGTCGAGGGCTTCCTGATTCAGGCAGGCGCGGATCGCGTTGATCGGGAAATCCTGGTCGTGCTTCTTCCGCGTGAAGCGTTCTTCCTGGGCAGCCGCCACCAACACGCCGTCACGCACCAGCGCTGCGGCAGCGTCATGGTAGAAACAGGATATTCCCAGAATGACCATCGTGCTGTCCTAGAATTGCCGCTTGCTCTGTTCCAGAGTGTGTTTTATCGGCTCCTTCTCCTTCCAGAACGTCGGCTCCGGTCCTGATCTTCTGTCGAGAAGGTCCTTTCCCCTGATCTTCATGATCAACCAGGAAGGCCCGATAAGAAATAGGTAGACGATACTAAGGATGAGGATGGTGTTTACCACCGCAAGCCCACGAGCAAAGGCCATCCATCCTTTGTACAGCTTTGAGCCAATTGATTTCAGGAAGTTCATTCGTAAGAAAGCAGAGGGAGGATATTGAGAGGAAATACAGTCGAATGACCGGCTCTTCGGTCTTTGTCGGCCTCATTTGTCATATCATTCACGGGATGAATATACCGAAAAGGGAATGGAGTTGCAAAGAAGACAGGTTCGTGGTTAGGCGGTTCGTGGTGAGTTGGCGATTGGGTTTTTCTTTTAGGCAGAAAATCGTACCTTTTTGAAGTTTCTCCTACTCACGAATCCTCCAAGGACCCATTTCTTTTGTCGACAACAACGCCGCAGCAGCTCTCTACACGAAAACGCATCTTCTTTTCGCTCTTTCTGATCATTCCGCCCCTCTTGTTCTTTGTCGCTCTTGAGCTCATTCTGCGGGTTGCAGAATACGGACCCGATCTCTCACTCTTCACACCAGAGACGATCGCAGGAAAAGAATACCTCACCATGAACCCCGCGGTCAAAAACAGGTATTTCAATCAGGTCGATTTCAATCCGACGACTTCTCCTGAGTATTTCCTCATGCCAAAGCCCGAGGGGACATTTCGGATCTTCTGCCTTGGCGGCAGCACGACTGTTGGGTATCCTTATTGGTACAATGGCTCCTTCTCTTCGTTCCTCCGAGACAGACTCCAGGCAACCTTTCCGGCCAAGAAGATCGAAATCATCAACCTGGGGATGACGGCAACAAACAGCTACACTGTACTGGATATGGCCGGCGATGTCGTTTCCTACGAGCCCGACCTTCTTCTGGTATACGATGGCCACAACGAGTTCTACGGAGCTCTTGGAGTCGCCTCGCACGAGTCTGCCGGGACATCACGTTGGTCATCTCTGCTTTACCTCAAGCTCATGCATGTGCGGACATTCCAAGTAATCCGAGACGTGTTACGCTCCGTTTCAGGATGGTTTGGGAAGGAGGAATCTACATCTTCGCGCACGGGGACAATGATGGAGCAGCTTTCACGCGGGCAGTATATCCCGTATGGCGATGCCCGCTATCAGGAAGCCCTGTCCGCCTTCAGAGATAATATTTCGGCGACCGTTTCCCTTTCAGGGAACAATTCCATACCTATTCTCTTCGGTACACAAGTCTCAAACCTGAAAGATCAATCTCCGTTTGTTTCATCGAGCGACGAATACGCCCCAGCTCAAGCACGCGAATCCTTCATGCTCGCCATCTCCAATGCCCGAGCCGCCCTCCTAGATTCCAAGATTGCCCAGGCAAAGGAGACTCTCAGACGCATCCGATCCTATGACAGCTTATACGCAGAAGCGCATTATCTGCTTGGCCGATGTTACGAAGCGTCGCGGGATTATGATTCGGCCAGAATTGAGTTCATACGAGCGCGGGACTACGACCAGCTGCGATTTCGGATGAGCTCAGATTTCAACGAATCACTTCTCGCACTCAGGGCTCTTCCCTCCGTCGGTGTCGTGGACATGGAGCTTCTCTTTGCAGAATCATCGCCTCACGGGCTTATCGGGAACACCCTGATCACGGAACACCTGCACCCCAATGCACGCGGCTATTTTCTCATGGCAAAAGCCTATGCCAGGGCCATGCGTGAGATGGGGATTCTGGCATCACCGGAAGAATGGGCTTCGGACGACACCGTTTCCGATGAAACGCTTTGGGCTCATCGTCACCTGACGGAACTCGACGAAATGATCGCTGAGCGCAGAACGGCTGTACTTACATCCGGATGGCCGTTCAAGGATCAATATCCCATTGTCGATTCGGTCCCCCAAAAAGATACCCTACGGTCAATTGCGGAACGAGCGACAAGGGGAACACTGGACTGGAAGAAAGCACACGAAGAGGCGGCCGAATACTACGAGCGGCGCAATGAGATTGAAAAAGCAGAACGAGAGTACAGAACGATCATCAACCAAATTCCGCTCGACGTGCGGGCCTATCTTCGACTCGCCCGCCTGCAGATCGACCGGAACCTGATTGGCCGGGCCAGGCAGACGCTGCTCGCATCACAGAGTGTGGAAGAGACTCCTCTAGCTTCAAGGGCCCTGGGCGATATTGCGCTTCGATCAGGCCGCTCAGGCGACGCTGTAACGCATTACGAACGATTGGCGAAGTTTCCGCAAAGCCCTCAAGAACGCGATGAGAACGGCTATCTTCTTGCCCTTGCCTATCTGCAATCAAACAATCCCGACTCAGCAGTGAGACTTCTGGAGAGACTGCTTCTCGAGAATCCGGCAAACCGGCAGGCCAATGAGCTCCTGAAGCGCGTCAAAGAGCTCTCTTCCCGCCAGCCCCCGTCCCGTTAGCCATCGACCGTTTGCGTGCCGCTCAAGGGATCATCTCCCCCGGTACATCCGTGTCAAGCCACTCGACCTGTCTGTCTATAAACGGGACTTCCATCATCCGCCCCCCGAATCCGAGAATCCGAAAAGACATCATTGGTATCGCTGAGACCTGAACCTTCTCCAGCTGATCCTGAAAGAGGGTGAATCCCCTCTTCTTCCCCTCTGCCGCAAGAAATTCATTCAACGATCTCCGCTGCTTCATGCGGCGGAGCTCTTCTCTGGTTTCATGAACCTGCTCGTCCGTCAATCCAGCCTGTCGCATTGTCAACGTGTCCTTCCCGACAACCTGGAAAAGAAGGAACCTCTCTCCGACCTTGAGAGGGCCATGGATCTTGCCCGGCGATAGAGAGAAAGCGATATGCCCTATGGGCGCCCGGCTCGTCATCGACATGGTCACGAGGCCGCCTTTTCCTTCTCCAGTCTCTTCCGAATATTCGCGAACCATCTCTTCGAACGTCTTCCCTTGTTGCAGACCTCCGACGGCCTCCTGAATACTCGAAAGAGATGAAGACCATAACTCCCGAATTGTAACAGAAGGAGCCTTCACCGACTCCCGTGAACTCAGGTACATCCAGATATCCCCATCAGAAACTTCGGCGGAAGCGGCCAGTCGGCTCTTGATCATGGAAGCAAGCATCGCATCCTTCCACACTGACAGTTTTCTCGCTGCCTCCGGCGTCTCGTCGAGTTTTCGGGCGATCGCCTCCTGCGCAAGGAGCTCCTGTTGGACCCAAACCATGAGCTGTGTATTCAGAAGGCCAAAGAGTGAAACGGAATCTTTGGATCGTAAAGTCAGCGGGGCTCGTTCGAGCCTCCGAAGCACATGTTCAATCGACCACACCTGGGGTCCTGCAACGGCCATGGAATCGTTCAGATCTGTCCGCATCCGACCTATCAGATCCTCGATCGCTGTTGCCGTCAGCATGCTGTCTGCCGCAAATTGGGGCTGGCCCAGAACGGCAGCCATGGAAGAAGCTGTTTTGCGCAATGAGCGGCTGAGCGCGAATCCTGTTCTCCCCGCCAGAGCGGAACGGACAAACTCGTCCAACCGCACTCTTTCTTTCCTCAACTGCAGAGTCCGGGCCACTTCCTGTTGGAGAGCATCTGCCGACAGGGAATTGAAATGTGAACTAGGCACATCATCGAGAATCTTCAGAACATAATAACCCGACCCCGCGCTGATAACCTGCGACACGG
>Ga0209211_10010357_pt1 | contig 12179 bp, 12 predicted proteins | sample RifGroA2_FD_183992 | JGI IMG/M metagenome (GOLD analysis project Ga0209211, IMG submission 183992) | Groundwater microbial communities from Rifle, Colorado, USA - Groundwater A2 (SPAdes) (version 2) | ecosystem: Environmental > Aquatic > Deep subsurface > Groundwater | place: Rifle, Colorado... | reverse complement strand
CTTGCGAGATTAACCCCGGCGATGTGGACCGTGCGAAGCTCGAAACTTACCGCGAGTTGGGCGTGAATCGAATCAGCATGGGGATTCAGACGTTTGATAAGAATCTACTGGACAAGTTGAATCGCCCGCATGGCACCCGCGAAATTTTCGAGACCTGCGCTGTTTTGAATGAAGTGGGCTTTGAAAACGTCAGCGTGGACTTGATCGCGCGTCTGCCCGGACAAAATGCCGCGGATTTTGAGAATGATTTGCGGCAGACGTTGACGCTCAACCCCGGACAATTTTCGATTTATGATTTGGATGTGCATGAGGATACGGCCTTCGGCGTATGGCAAAAGCAGGGCCGTCTTCCGCTGGCAAACGAGGATGAGCATGCGCGCATGATTCAAAACGCAGAAAGGCTGCTTGAGAGCCGGGGCTATAGCCAATATGCCTTGAGTGCGTTTGCAAAGCCGGGATTTGAGTCGCGCCACAATCTGATTTACTGGCATAACGGTGATTACCTCGGCCTGGGCCCGGGGGCATTTTCTTATTTAAACGGAGAGCGTTTTCAGTTTGCTCCGGATGTGGCGCGCTATCTTGCGAAATGCGAGACGGCGGATTGGGCGCCGGACGTAAGCGACCCTCTGACCGAAGAAAAAAAACAGCTTGAAACGCTTCTGACCGGACTGCGCCTGCGCGAGGGGGTGGCGCTGGAGCCTTTGACCCAAATCCGGGAGAGTGTGGCGCTAAAAACCCGGCCGCTAGTGGAAGCCGGATTGCTCGAAAGCCCCGAAGGCCGGCTGCGTTTTACATCCCGCGGGCGGCTCGTCGCTGAAAGTGTTTTCGCCGCGCTGGTGTAAAATTATTTTGGCGCGCTGCGGAGCAAGCCGGTTAAAGACTTCGGCCGATTCTGACGTAGCTTGGAACATGTTTATGCACAAAATTTCGCCCCTGCGTGTCCGTCAGCTGCAAGTGTTTGCGGCTTTTTTGCTCACGGCCGCCTTGGCGCTTTATTTTAGAACCTATCCCTTGCGCAGCGGCGGCCTCGTGTCCAAAGCGGGGCTTGAGCGCAAAGCCAGTGCGGCAGTGCAGAGCGGAATGCTTAAACAGCTTGAATCTCATATTGTCCGGCAGGCGCCGCAGATTTCCCCGGAAATTCGAAAAAAACTGGCGCGTCAAAAACTGGATGAACTGCTGCAAGGCGACGACGGCGCTTATCAAAAAGCTGTCAGCGGGGCCGCCCAGAATCTTGGAGCCACGGCACGCTCGCTTTTTACCTACCGCTATTTATCCGAAGCGGATCCCTATTACTATTTTGATCTGAGCCAGAACATTCTCAAAACGGGCCGGCTTGGTCCGCCGGCTGCGGCCGGTGGATTTTTCTGGAATCCCAAACGAACCGCGCCTTTTGGCCACAGGGATGTCGTTAATCTGCATCCCTATACCGGAGTTGGGGTCTATCGATTTTTAACGCTGCTCAAACCCGGAATTTCCCTGATGCATGCCGTGGGTTTCACGCCGCTTTTTCTCACCGTGATTGCGGTGGCGGCCTATTTTGTTTTGGCGCCTCTGCTGCCTGTCGGCGTTTTTGCTCTTTGGATAAGCGCGCAGATTTTTTTTCTCGCGCCGATCGGAATTCAACGCTCCACCTTAGGCTGGTACGATACGGATCCCTACAACCTGATTTTTCCGGTTCTGATATTCGCAACGCTGCTGGCCGCTTTGCGCCAGCCCGCCCGGAGCGTCCGGTGGGCCCTTGCGGGCGCATTTTTGACAGGCGTCTATCCGCTTTTTTGGCAAGGCTGGGCTTTTATTTTTGCGCTGATCTGCGGCGTGGCATTTGTGCTTGGTGCTTTTGAGTGGCTTAGATCCGGATTCCGCTGTCAAGACACAGGGCGGTATTTCGTCGTCTATGCAGCCGCTTCGCTCGTGTTTGCGGTTTTATTTCTCAAGCCCATGGGCGTTTGGGAAACGTTGGCCAATGTTTTATTTTATTCCACGCGGATTCAAGGAGCGTCCGGAGATCTTTGGCCTAACCTGCTTGTGCTGGTCGGCGAAACGGCAAACGTAACCTTTAAGAAATGGGTTTATCTGACCTCTCATTACGGAGTGGTTTTGCTGGCTGCCGGGGGACTGCTTTTTCCAGCCCTCACTTTATTCAAACGTCCGGCGCCCGCGGATCACCGGCCCTGGGCCGCGGTGGCTTTGATGGCACTGCCGCTGATTCTTTTCACCTTCACCGCGGAACGTTTCGCCATTCTCGCCGTCTTGCCGCTGGCGTTATTGGGCGCCTTTGCCGTCCAGAGTATTCTGGATTTTTCAGCCGGTATTTCAAGCCGCATCAAATTACCGCCGGTGATATTAAAACTCACGTGTGTTTTACTGCTGGCGGCGGCGATCCTGCCGCGCTCTCTGCTCGGCGCGCATGTTTCCGGCTACCAATCCCACTTCATTATGAATGACGAGTGGTTTGGGGTTCTGAACGACATTAAAGCCAAAACGCCGCCGGAAACGATTGTCTATAGCTGGTGGCCGCCCGGATATTTCATTCAATCCATTGCTGACCGCCGCTCGCTTCTGGATGGCGGAACGCATGAAGTGCACGAGAACTTCTGGATGGCCAAGGCCTTGATGGCGCGCGACCCGAAGCAGGCGCTCGGCCTTTTCCGCATGCTCGCCGCCAGCGGCAACACGCCGATGGAGGCGTTGGCTGAAAAAGGGATTCGCGGAGACCGGGCCATGCAGTTTCTCATGGCGGTCACGCGTGAGACGCGTGCTAAGGCGGAGACGTTTTTGCCCGCCGGCTGGTCTGCCGCAGAAAAGTCGGCCTTTTTAGATTTGACCCACGGAAAGGGAGTTTTGCCGCCGGCGGTGGTTCTGACCTATGAGGATTTGATCGCTAAAAACCTGATGCTCCAGGTTGTGGATCAATGGAGCTTTGACAGGGCGCAGGTTGTCTTTGATGCGGCCCAAAAAAAAGCCGGTGCCTTTAGCTTTTTACCGAAGGGGGCGGCTGATTATTCGCGCAAGATGCTTCAAGTCACCGGGCCGGGACTGCCTTACGAACCGCCCGCTGCTCCGGCGGCGCGCCGCGAGGGGAAAATAATTTTTCCGAACGGGCTTGTTATTGACGGGAAGACCTTCAGCGGGATGCTGACGGGTCCGAAATTTCCCGTCCCTCAGCCCGTAGATGTTTTTTATAAAAAAGACGGCGTTTGGGCCGAAAGCAGTCCGGACGCCCCGACTGCAGTGGCCGCGATTCTCCTCGACGAAGAGGGGAGCACTCAGGCGGTGCTTTGTCATCGCGCACTGGTGCACTCGCTGATTTTTCAGCTAAGTTATTTCGGAGGGGCAAATTTTCCCGCATTCAAGCTGCTATCGGTTCGCGGACGTTACAGCTCGGGCCGCTATGTGAACGCCTATCAGATTGACTGGTCGGCCCTTGAGAACTAAATAATGAGTCAAGTTTCTAAAAAAGTTCTTGTGGTGATTCCCAATTACAATGGGGCTGAACGCATCGAAGCCTGCCTCCGGTCGGTATTTTCGCAGACGTATCAGCCGATAGAGGTTGTGGTGGTGGACAATGCCTCCCAAGACGGCTCGGACCGCCTGATCGAGGAAAAATTTTCGCAAGTCCGGCTTGTACGGGCGGGATATAACTCCGGCTGGGGGCTTGCATGCAATACCGGAATGCATGCCGCTGAGAGCGACTACATTGTTCTTTTAAATAATGATGCATTTATGGATCAAAAATGCGTGGAGGAAATGGTGAAGGCCATCGAACAGAACCCGCGCTATGGCGCCTGCGCCAGCCGGATTCTACTTTGGAATGAACCCGAGAAGGCGGAGGTCTGCGGCCTCGTGATTTATCCCGACGGTTCCTCCTGCGGCCGCGGCCGCCTCGGGCCTGCCGGCCGTTATTTGAAAGGCGAAGAGGTTTTCGGCGCCAGCGGCTGTTGTAATCTTTACCGGCGCAGCATGGTTGAAGACGTCGGAGATTTTGATCCGGATTTTTTTATTTATTGTGATGATACCGATATCAGCTGGCGGCAGCAGCTTGCCGGCTGGAAATGCATTTACGCGCCGGCGGCCGTGGCCTATCACGAACACTCCCTGGCGGCCGGCAGTTACTCGTCCTTCAAAGCGTACCATGTGGAGCGAAACCGAATTTTTATCGCGATCAAATGTTTTCCACTGCCGCTGTTGATCGGGAGCATTTTTTTGTCTTTTTGGCGCTACGCTTTTCAGTGCTATTTTTCGATGGCGGAGAAAAAAGGTGCGCTGGCGCATTTTCGGGAAAAGCACTCGTTGCTTTCCGGACTCAGGCTTTTGATCAAAGCGCACTGGGATGCTTACCGTAAGCTGCCGGTCATGTGGCGGCGGCGGCGCGAAATTCTTGAGAAACAAAAAATTTCCTATGGGGAAGTGTTGGGGCTTTTTCGCCGCTTCGGCATCTCCACCCGGCAAATGGCAGGGTACGAATAGATGATGCAGAGCGGCAGCAGATCTTTAAGAGCCTTAAAAAGCCGTGGGAAAGCTTCGGGTTCGGATGGCCCGGCATAAGTCTTTGGGGGCAGACCGGTTGTTTCAAGGCCGGAGAGAGGGTATGCTTTAAATAAGCTTGGGGGTAAAGGGTTTGGCTCCGGGGCCGATTTCTAAGGACAGCCGTAAAACATAAAGGATTCAGGTCAAGCATGTCCGATTCTGACAACGATCCCAAAAAAATTCAGGTGTGTATTCTGGTTGTGGACGACGACGAGATGACCCGTCGTTTTCTGTCTCATATTCTGGCTCAGCAGAATTATGAAGTAGAAACCGCAGTGGATGGGACCGAAGCATTACAAAAAGCCCTGCAGAAACGCTACTCCCTGATTTTACTGGATATCGAAATGCCGGGTTCCGACGGGCTTGAGGTTTTGCGAAAAATCCGCGAAAAGTACGATAAGTATCAGCTTCCCGTGATCATGGTGACGGCCAATGACCGCAGTACCGAAATCGTCCTGGCGCTGGATCTCGGCGCCAGCGACTATGTGACCAAGCCTCTGGACGTGCCGGTTCTTTTTGCGCGCATGCGCGCGCATATTGCGACCAGCCGGGGCGAGTAACCCTCGAGAGCAGTCCCCATGCCGAAAATCAAGGCAGTTTTTTTACGCGGTGTAATGTTCGCGGCGTTTCTAAGCGCCGCGGCCGGACTTCCGTCTGTGCAGGCCAAAGAGCAAGATTGCTCGCGGCTGCCGGATATTCTTGAACACGGCAATCTTATCGAATCCCGCGAGTATCAAACATCGGCCAAGGATCTTTATGTTGCGCCAAAACTCTGCGGCAGTGGACTGAGAGAATTTCTGGAAGACGGCACAGCCGCTGTAACGGTTCGTATGACGGAACAATGTGCTGAAACCGGCTATGAGGTGGTGAGAACAACTCTTTTCTGTAAGGCCGGCGCTCAGATGGCTCAGATTACGACGCGCTGTGAAGTGGGCGGGGTGGTCTATGAACCCTGCCGGATACCGCTGTTACTGCAGGCCGTTTGGAAAGTCCCGGCAGTAAAAAAACCAGTCACTTAGCGCTCAACGCAGCATATGCTTGAATTTAGCGGCAGAAGATGTATTCTGTCGGGGCCAACAAACTAAAAAACATTAACCCGATATTTTACCCCGGAGTTACTCTTGAGCACTCATTTCGAAGGCAATGACCGCATCAAGGTCAAAATTGATTTTTATTTGAAATCCGCCATCAACCGCGCCTTTAAATCCAAGACAAAACGCTGGGCTCCCAAGCAGGTGGCCGATCTTCTGAACCTTGACGATGTTCATCATCCCGCGCTGATGGAACAGCTGAAAATATGGGAAACGGCGGGAGTAGTCAAGGTGATCGATAATTCGGGCTGCCTGTTTGAAGTCATCAAACCGCTTGAAGATGTCTACGACAAGGCCGGAATTCACAAATAAAGGCAGGATTTTTTTGTTGCAGCGTGCTTTTTTAAACCCAGCGACACGCTTGAGTTCGTATTGTTCGAGCAGATGTTTAAAGGCCGCTAGCGCTGTTTTGTTTATGGTTTTGCTGACCCTGAGTGCCTGGGCAGCTGAAAAAACAGCGCCGCGGCTGCTCTATCCCGGTTTTCCGCCGCTTGAAAAAACAGAAGCTTTTAAACAGTACCAGCTCCGCCCCAAGGGGGATCTTTCCAAGCTTGTCTACCTGATTGACCGGTTTGCCCAATCCGACATTGAAATCATTTATGAGGGCTTGCATGTGCCGTCCCGGCCTGCGGCCGCAGTGGCAAAGTGGTTTTTGTCGCGGAATTACAAGAAGCAAACTCCCGGCGAATGGATTTATCAGTGGTGCAACCGGACCATTCCCAACGGCCGCCTTGTGCTGGTGAAACTTCCTGACGGAAGCACGCTGCCGGGCCGCGATGTACTTTTCAATGAACTCGCCGCGCTGGAAGCCGCTGAGAAAAAAACGCCTGCCTGAGAAGACTGACCGGCCGCCGGAAAAACCTTCGCGCCTTCGAGCCGGAATGCGTATAATAACTTCATTCGCCGAAGATTTCTGACGGCAGGGCCTGCAATTCAATGAGGGGGCGTCTTATGAAAAAAATCGCACAGTTTCTTTTAGCAGTCCTTATTTTTTTTGCAGCAGTCTTTATCGCGCGCAACGCGATTGTGAAGGCCGTGATAGAAACCGGTGTCAAGGCCGTGACGGGATTGCCGCTTAAATTGGGTAAGCTGGATGTCAATTTCCCGGGTCATTTCGTCATTGTAGAGAATTTGAAACTGTATAACCCCGCCGGTTTTCCGGATGAACCGATGGTTGACCTTCCTGAGATTTACGTCCACTATGATCTTGCCGCCATCATGGCCGGGAAAATTCATTTGCAGGAGCTGCGGTTTTCCTTGGAGGAATTTGTGGTGGTGCGTAATCAGGATGGGGCCCTGAATCTGGACACGTTGAAATCCCTCGCCGATAAACAGCCCAAACCCTCTGAACCTGTGCCGGCGAAAAGCGCAGGGAAAATTGAAATGCGCATTGACGAATTCCATCTGCACATTGGGCGCGTCCTTTTTAAGGATTATTCCGGAGGCACGCCTTCCGTCAAGAAGTTTGAAGTGGGCATTAACGAGGTTTTTAAGGATATTACGAATCCCGATGCTTTGGTTCGCGTGGTGGTTGCCAAGGCGCTGATGAATACTTCCATTGCGTCGTTGACGAACTTTGACCTTGCGGGGCTTCAGGGCAGTGTTTCGGGAGTGCTCAATTCCTCGGTGCAAGAAGCTCAAAAGCTTGTCGGAGAAACCCTTTTGCAGGTGACTCAAAGCGCAGGTGATTTACAGGACCTGGCGGGCTCTCCGCAGGATTTAGTCAAAGGGGTCACTAAAACGGGAGATGCTGTTGTTGGCAGTGCTGAGGAAACAGCGAAGCAGGCCGCGAATCTTCTCAAATCCAAAACCTCCGGGTTCGCCGGCGGCTTTGCCGGCAAATTGAAGGCGGTTGCGGATAAAGCGACTTCGTAGCCGCGCAGTCTCTTCCCCGGCGAAATGTGCGCAGATTTAAAAAATCTGCTACAGCTGTGTGATTCCGTTTTGAATGCTTGAGAGCGTTGCAATCATGATCATCAGCTCGGACTGCGCCCGGCTCCTTTTGGGGTTTGGCGCTGCGAAGTCATCGGCCCTGGAATTTATGCTTGTTTCATTTTCCATAAAACACCCCCTACTTGAAACGTATCACCGCTTTTCGAATTTCGCAAACCCCTGAAGAAAATAATCGCAGGCTATGAACCAGAGAACGGCCGTTTTTTATTTTTTTTTACTCGCCGGAACTTTCTTCGTGATTTTGCCTGTGCACGCCGCTGAAAACGTAAACGGATCCCCGTTGACGATCCTGGCTTTAGGGGACTCGATTACGGCCGGCGCGCCTCAATTCAAATCGCCGGCCGAAGCGCCGCCGCGCGGCCGCGGCAATCCCAAAAGCCAGTATGTTTATTGGTTAAATCTTAAACACCCGGAGTGGAAAATTTACAACCGCGGAATTTCCGGGCAGGCGACTCTTGCAATTCTCAACCGGACAGAAGCAGAACTCAGGGACACCCGTCCTGACCTGGTTATTCTGATGGCGGGTGTCAATGATATCTACAGGAATGCAGCCATGCCTCAGACGATTAAAAATCTGACCGCCATGATTAAAATCATACGCGCTCAAGGCATTCCGGTGATGCTGCTGAGCGTTCTGCCTTATCGCGGCATCACGCCTGTGCAGCAAAAAAATCTGGGTGATTTAAATCGCTGGATTGAGGACTATGCGCTCAGGAACGGGCTGGGTTTTTGCGACACCTTTGCCGCAATGCACGCCCCCGGGGATGCTGCACAGCTTGTGAGCACGCCTGACGGTTTACATCCGGATGCGGCCGGCTACCGGCTCATGGGAGAAACTGTGGCCGCCGCGCTTGAGGCCTGGCCCGGTTTGCCAAAGCAGGAGAGGGTCAATGGGTAAGTTTTTTTTAACCATGGCCTCGCTTTTATGGCTGGCCAATGCGACGGTCCAGACCGGACCTTCACGTAAAGATCCCGGTATGGTCTTCGGACATCTTTTACAGAAGGCCTCTCGGGAGATTCAAGAGGCTGCCGGGAAGCGTCCCTTTAAACTCAAGAACATGAACGATTCTTTGGAGAAAACCGCACGCGCGGCGCGCCTGATGGCGCTCTCCGGCCGGCGTGATCTTCCTGACGCAGCCGGAGGCCCAACGCCTCCGGACCGCTCGCGAGGCTTTGACGCCTCGTCGTCGCAGGCTGGAAAGCGCCGGGCGATGCGCATTTCGGCGGCCCGACTTTTACAGGAAGCGCACCGGGATTACGCTGAAAATAGTTTTGCGATTTTGCTTCAGGCCGTTCTCAGTAATGCGGACGGTGATACGCCACGGGCGAATAAGCGTTTTGAGGAGTACCTGCTGGCGAGCCGGACTTATCGCGAATTTGACCGGCAATTTCTCAAGTGGCTGGACTTCCACATGCTCCGGCGGTTTTCCTACGACCTTTTGAAATCCAGAGGCATTAAGTTTGAAGGCCGTGAAAAAGACATTCAAGTGGTGATTCCGTATTCGGAATTCATCCGCTTTCTTTTGCATCCCGAGCCTGAAGACCGCTTGATGTGCCTTTTTTTTGCGGTCACGATTTTAGGCGGAGCGGTCCTGCTCGTGCTGGCCGCCCTGAGGGGCATTGATTTTATGCGCTTCCCGGGTTCCAGTCTGGCGGTGCTTTACACCGCCGTTTGGTCGGGGTATGGCTGCTGGATTTTTGATTTAGCCTTCGGCTTGCCTTTTCATTTTGACCGGAAAGTGACGGCCGCTGTTTTTTTGACGGGCGGGATTCTTTTATCCGCGGTAGAGGCTTATGTGTATTTCAAGGAAATCCGCTCGCTGGCGCCCGGATATAAGCGCTGTCCGCATTGCGGCGAAGTGATCGTGAGTCTTTCTCTGGAGTGTTTTCACTGCCGTAAACCGGTGAGTTGAAAGGAAAATTAGACGAGATAGACGTGCAGAAACCCCGTACGAATCCAGGATTCCCACATATTCCACTGGTCCCGGCTGCCGGCGCCAATCGCTCCGAGCTCCGGCTGCCAGAAAAAAAGATTTTTTGATTTACGGCCGTTCTCCCAGCGGTCGGCAAAGCCCTTGCGCGGCTGTCCGTTCTCATCGTAAGACAAGACGGCATGGTAGTCGATATTGGAGACGGCATCGCTGCCGTTTGCCGAGGCATTGTATTTGGTCCAGGACATGTCCCTGAGCTTATCTTTCCCATCGTCACCTGGCGTGTAAAAATAGCGAAGCACTTCGCGCATTTGCGGAAGCGTTTCCTCCATGCCCGCCGAGCCGCGGCTGAAGCGATAGGTGATGTCGTAAGACTCTGACGTTTTGCGGCCGTTTTTGCGTTTGATGGTCTGTAGAATTTCTCTGCGCGCCGTTAAGGACTCCGCCGGATCTTTTTCAGTCAACAGCGTGCGAATTTCGGTGACGTCTCCGCGCGTCACGGTTTTTTTCTCTTCGGTAGAATTGAACCCGTTGGAATATTTCCATTCGCAGGTGCTGCCCTCCGTACTGCGCGTGCACTTTTCATAGGTCATGACGATGGGGTCAGGATCTTCAGTTCTTGGTTCTGGGGCAGCTTCGCCTTCTTCAGCCTTGAGAATATGGTCTTCGATGCCGGTCATAAAGTGAATCGATGTTTTAAATGCTTCCGGCTGGACTGACGGAGAAACAATGGCTGTGGACGCAGCCCCGGACGGTTCCGAATGATTGTCTGCTGCGGCGCGTGCCAGAGGGGCAGCGGTCAGCGTGGATATGAAAACGAGTACAAATATATTTGAGTGGTTCAATAGTCTGGCTAGTTTCTTCAGGGTCATTAGTTTTACCTCCCAATGCTTTCTACCAGAAAGGTAACACATAACTTAAAGGAATAAAAACTACCCTGAGAGAAAATTATAATTTATTTTATAGCAATAACTATCTTCATTAGTCATTTAGCCGTATAAGCCATTGCTATGCATTGATTTAAAACAATAGATAAATTCAACCCCATAAAAAAATCTCTAAACCACCCTGATTGTGCCGATTAGCATGTATACTTGAAACTATGGGAGCCCCTCATGGCTGCCTGAGCGCTGGAAAAGCCTTTCCGCCTCGACAGAAATCAGTAAAGACTTGTTCGTGCTTACTTAGGACATAAACGATTCCAGCAATCAGGTTACCAAGGAACACCATAAGCTATGCTGACGCACACCTTCCGGACGACGGAGTCTAAACCCCTGAATATATTGCTCGTCGAAGATAATCCGGTTGAGCAAAAAATGCTCGAAACCATTTTTACGGCAAACCGGGGCGGCAGCCGCAACCATGTTACTTCGGCTGAAACGCTGGCGGCGGCTCTCGATCAGCGCGGGCGCCCGCTGGCTTTTGATCTTGTCCTGCTCGATTTAAATCTTCCCGACAGTGAAGGGTTTTCCACCTTTGAAAAAATGCAAAGCGCTTTTCCGGACACGGCGATTGTGGTGTTGACGGGAACCAACGATGAAAATATCGCCATGGAGACATTGCGCTGCGGGGCTCAGGACTACTGGTGTAAGGGCAGTCTGGAACCCAAACTGCTTGTACGGGTGTGCCGCTATGCCGTTGAGCGCAAGCGAATTGAATTGGAGCTTAAGCATGCCAATGACCAGCTTAAGCGCCACGAAGACGCCTTGCTTGAAACGCTGGAGTCTTTGAAAAAATCCAATGAAGATCTGCGTGCGACACGCCTTCAGTTGATTCAGGCCGCCAAGCTGGAAGTGGTCGGCCGCCTTGCGGCCGGCATTGCGCATGAGGTGAAAAATCCTCTGGCCATGATCCGCATGGGCGTGGATTATTTTTTCAAATATATTCCCGCCGACGAAAAGACAGGCCGCTTCATGCTGGAGTCTATGTCGGAGGCAGTGGGCCGGGCGGACATGGTCATCAAAGAGATGCTTGATTTCTCAAGTCAACAGGCCCTGGTGATTCAGCCAGAGTCTCTGACGCCGCTTATCGAACGTGCGCTCTTTTTTGTGAAGCATGAGTTTGATAAGCGCCAGACGCAGTTTGAAATGCAGCTGCAGGAAGGGCTGCCCCTTGCCTTTGTGGATAAAACCCGCATGGAGCAAGTGCTGATCAATCTGATGACGAATGCGCTGCAGGCGCAACAGTCCGGCGGAACGATCCGCTTAAAAACATGTTTTCTCGAGCTGCAGCCCGGCGTTCTGCCGGTCGGTAACCGCAGGGGCGATCCTTTTGTCCCCGGGGATAAGGTGGTCCGGCTGGACATTGAAGATGAAGGCCCCGGTATTCCTGCGGATGTCCTCGGAAAAATATTTGATCCATTTTTTACAACGAAGCGTGCCGAAGGCGGCACGGGCCTGGGGCTGTCTGTCGTTAAAAATATTATTGAAATGCACGGAGGGTTCCTCTGCATCCGCAACCGGTCGGAAGGCGGAGTCTGTGCCACGGTTTTACTGAAACCGGCGGAGGCCGACCATGATGCGGCGTAAAAAAATTCTCATTGTCGACGATGAAAAGCAATTTGGCGAAATGATCAAGATCAATCTCGAGAGCGACGGGGATTATGAGGTCTGCGTCGAAACGCACGGCCGGCAGGCGCTCGCCACCGCTCGCCGGTTCAACCCGGATCTTATTCTTC
>Ga0209211_10010356_pt1 | contig 12179 bp, 12 predicted proteins | sample RifGroA2_FD_183992 | JGI IMG/M metagenome (GOLD analysis project Ga0209211, IMG submission 183992) | Groundwater microbial communities from Rifle, Colorado, USA - Groundwater A2 (SPAdes) (version 2) | ecosystem: Environmental > Aquatic > Deep subsurface > Groundwater | place: Rifle, Colorado... | reverse complement strand
CGGCGCGCTCATGTGTCCTCTCAAGCGACTGTTGTCGGTGTATCGAAGTCAATCAGCATGGGCTCGCCGCCACAGGAGCGAACAAAGGCAATGAGCTCGTCTGGTTTAAGACCGATGCTCTCGGTGTTAATCAGCGGATGGAAATTAATCTGTTCGGCATCAAGCAGCGACGCGTCGACGACCACCGTGATGGCTTTCATCTCATCATTGATGAGGCCCAGGGGCGTCAGCGCGCCGGGCATCACACCAAGCAATTCCATCATCCGTTCGCCCGAAGCAAAGCTCAGGTGCCCATTCGCGCCAACGCGCGTATGGACCGTCTTGAGATTAAGCGCTCGGTCCTCGTGGATCGAGAGCAGGAACATGCGGCGCTTCTTGTCTTTGAGCAGAAGGTTCTTGGTGAAGGTGCCGGCCATGGCACCGCGCAGCACCTTGCCTTCTTCGACCGTAGCGTGGGCGGGATAGGGCACGATCGGTGCGGCGATGCCAAGCGCGGCAAGGCGTTCGAAGAGGCGGTCGCGCGCTTCTAGCATTGCAGTATCGGAAATCAACATGTCATTCATACGGTGCACATCCTTGAGTTGAGTTAATTGGCGCTGATCGGCTGTAGATTGCGGCGCTGACGGTAGCCGAGCCAGATGAGAGCGAGCGCAGCGAGGCCTATCCATGGCAGGAGCAAGAGGTTCATCTTTTCCCAACCGAGCTGTTGATGTAGCGCACCGGCGCTGAACGAGCACGCTAAACCAACCACAAAAATCGTCATGTCGTTGGTCGCCTGAGCACGCCCCTTCTCTACGGCGCTATAGGTGGTCGTCAGCAGTGTGGTGCCACCGATATAGAGAAAGTTCCAGCCAACACCGAGCATTACCAAGGAGACTGCGAACGAACCGAAGCCGACGCCAGACAGCGTCATCAATACATGGCCGGTAAACAGCGCGATGCCAGTCAGCATGATGCGCAGCACGCCAAAGCGGGCGATCAGCGAGCCGGTGAAAAATGAGGGCAGGAACATCCCGAGCACATGCAACTGAATCACCGTTGCCGCCGTGGATAGATCGTGGTCATGATGGAGCATGGCAATGGGGGTTGCAGTCATCGCCAGGATCATGATGCCGTAGCCGGTTGCCGCACCGAACAGGGCGACGAGATACGTCGGCTGCGACACGATGGTCCCCCATGATCTGCCAACAGTAGAATCACCGTGGTTAATTGTCGGCTCGGGTACCCGCACGCCCAGCAGGATGCCTGCTCCCAGGAGCGAGACGATCGCAAGCAGCAGGAACGAACCCACATATTCCGGTTCCAGCAAGGGGCCGCCTAGGCGCCCGAGCATCGGCCCCAAGAGCGCTGCGACAACGCCGCCCGCCAGGACCAACGAAATGGCGCGGGGTCGAAAGGCCTCGTCGGCGACTTCACCGGCCGCGAACCGGTAGAACTGCGCAAATGCCTGATAGGTGCCGACCAGGAAGGTTCCAAGCGATAAAAGGGGTAATGAGCCAAGCCAAATACCCGCAGCGGCGATGCCGCCGCCGGCCACGCCCAGCATCGCACCCAGCACAAATCCTGCGCGTCGGCCAACTTTCGTCATCCACATTGACGCAGGAAAGGTCGCGAATGCCGTACCCAGGAACATGGCGGCAATCGGCATCGTAGCCAGTTCAGGCCGCGACGAAATCTGTGCACCGGCAAGCCCGCCCACAGTCATGACAAGCACCGAGACAGTCTGAAACAGCGCTTGCGCGGCCGCCAAGATAAACACCTGCCGGTGCATCGACTGGCGCATCATCAGAACACCATCACTTTGTCGGCGGCCATGGTCGCGGTTGCCAGCTCGTCCATCGTACTGCGCCGCGTGCCGGAAAGAACCTGTTCATCGGTCAGGCCGCGTGCGTCCATGCAGGTGCCGCACAATAAAACGTCGCCTTTGCCCAATAGAACGCGCTTTAGCATGCGCTCGATGTTGTAATACCCGTTAGGGGTCTTCTGGCCTGCCTTGGCGGCAATGACTGCATCTGCCATCAGAAATACAGTAATTTGATTGGCTGGATCAGCGCCGATCAACGCGCTGGCCAAACGTAAGGCGTTAAAACAACGTTCCGTGCCATAAGGCGGATCGTTGATAATGAGTAGAGTTTTCATAGGTCAGAGCTTGCCTTGTCGGGGTAGCATGGTTAACATTCAATTATTATGCTGAATGATTGCATCAAGGGGGATGTATGTCAATCGTCAATCCGAAACATGCGGTCTATGCCAGCTTGGCCGAGGTCGCTCAGGCGGTCGGCCATCCGCATAGGCTTGAGCTTTTGGAGCACATTGCCCAGGGGCAGCGAAGCGTTGACGAACTTGCCGCGACTGCGAGCCTTACCTTCGCCAACACCTCGCGCCACTTGCAGATACTTCGAAGGGCGCGCCTTGTGGAGGTTGAGCGCCGGGGCAAGCAAATGCTGTACAGCCTTGCCGGCGAAACGGAGGTTGTCGCCCTTCTCAAAGCGCTGGGTTGCGTGGGCGAGCGAAATGTCGCAGAGGTTCGCCAGATCATGACCGACTACTTTGGTACCCGAGACGACCTGGCACCGGTGTCCCGTGAAGAGCTGGCATCAAAGCTTCAGAGCGGCTTGGTCACGCTGCTTGATGTTCGTCCAGAGCACGAATTTAATCTCGGCCACCTTCCCGGCGCCCTGTGCATGCCGCTCGAAGAGTTGGAAAAACACCTCTCGAAATTGCCGAAGGACCAGGAAATTGTGGCTTATTGTCGTGGCCCCTACTGCGTTCTTTCCTTTGAGGCGGTTGCCGCACTCAGAGCACGGGGCTATAAGGTTCGGCGTCTTGAAGATGGGTATCCCGAGTGGAAGGCGGCGGGTCTTCAGATTGAGGCAGCTGCATGACAATGCAACGGTCTCACGAAGCGCCGCGAGAAGATGGCATCGAGTCGTTGAAGACAGACGTCGCGTGGCCGATTCTTTCCGAAAAAAATCACAGCGCACCGTCGGTATTCCAAGCGCAGGCCCTGTTGGATCAGGCTCGTCGACAGAAGGGCCTGCCACTTGTTCCAGTGCCCGACATATGCATACTCGATCCTGACGGAGACATTATCCGCCGTCTCAAGCGCACCGCTGCCGGCCATCTTCACGAAGGATGGGCGTGTTACCACACAGAGCTCTTCACATTTGAGCTTAATGGAGTTGGACGGGTTGGGATTGTCGGCTGCGCCGTAGGAGCTTCGTTCGCCGTTTTGGTTGCGGAACAGCTATTCGCGTCAGGCTGCAAACTGCTTATCAGCGTGACCTCTGCCGGCCGGATCACCGATCACGGGCCAACGCCTTACTTCGTGTTGATCGAACGGGCGCTTCGAGACGAGGGAACGAGCTATCACTATCTGCCGCCTTCTACCTTCGCCGAAGCACCCGACCAATCGCTCCTTGCCCGCGTGGCGCAGTCGCTTGCGGCACATAGCGATATCGTCGTTCATTGTGGCGCGACTTGGACGACGGACGCGCCTTATCGCGAGACCGAAACCGCGATTGAGGCTGCGCGAGCATACGGCGTACTCGCCGTCGAGATGGAATCTGCGGCACTTTATGCCTTCGGGGTGGCGGCCGAGAAAGCAGTGCTCTGCTTCGCGCATGTTACCAACAGCATGGCACAGTGCGAAAGCGACTTCGAGAAAGGTGAGGAGGATGGCGTCGCTGCAACGCTCGCGGTTGTGGCGTCAGCGGCGCTCGTTTGGGTGTCGAACGCCGGCTCGGTCTACCGACCCAAAGCCTAAGCTTCGGCAGGCACGCTCCATCAGTGAAGCTCGATACGTAAAAATTTGTGCATCGAGGCCGACGGCAGTGCGCCGCGGCTGCTCAACACCAGCTTTGCCATCAAGCAGGACGCCAAACTCAAGGCCGGGATTTACATCCTGGTGGGCGTTTCAACACTGAAATAGAACTCTGCCTCGTCAGATTGGTAGTTGTTGGCGTTGAAGACGACAATGTGATCTAACCGACGATGCAATGCGGAAGTCAACATGGACTATCACTTCGCAATTTTAATGGCCTATGCTGGTACTTTTGTGCGCTACGGCGCCGACTGACCTGAGCGTTAGCCAAGGGGCCGCTTTGGATCGTAAACAGCCATTGACTTTTTGGTATCCCCGGGCCTCGCCACCCAATCCCAACACTCACGTCATTTGCGGTGCATTCCGCTTCTGACTTTCGTGCAGTCGTCTTCTGAAAACGACAGCTTTTTGATGGTTTCTGACATGCATAACTGTTAAAATAGCCGTCAACTTTTCAATGTTTCGATACTGTTCATGAATCAACGCATCGGATACGCTCGTGTTTCAACGGACGATCAAAACCTAGACCTGCAGCGCGACGCGCTGAAACAGTCAGGGTGCAGCGTTATCTACGAGGAAGCGGCCAGCGGCAAGACTGCCGACCGCCCGGAGCTTGAGCAATGCCGGAAGGCGTTAAGGGCAGGCGATACGCTTGTGGTGTGGCGACTGGATAGGCTTGGCCGTAGCTTGCCCGATCTTGTGCGGATCGTGGCCGAGTTGGAACGCGATAGCATTGGATTCGAGAGCTTGACTGAAAAAATAGAGACAGGCAGCGCAGCGGGTAAGTTGGTTTTTCATGTGTTCGCCGCTCTGTCTGAGTTCGAGCGAAATCTGATTCGGGAGCGCACACAAGCCGGATTGGTGGCCGCCCGTGCCCGAGGTAGAGCTGGCGGCAGAAAACCGAAACTCGACGACAAGCAGGTGCGAGAAATAAAGGCGCTTTTGCGCGATCCAGATATTCATGTGGCTGATGTGGCCCGTCGCTATGGCGTGTCACGTACCACTCTTTACAAGCACGTCGGCGTTGTTTCGCCGCGCCAATGAGGAACGAAAATGCTGCAACTACTTGAACACGCTGACAACGTTCGCCGCAGAGTGGCACCACTGACCGCTCAGAAGCACAAGGCCGAATTCGGCCAGTTCATGACACCTTCAAGCGTCGCACGGTTCATGGCATCCCTGTTTCCAGCAAGTACCCTGCAGACCTGCAAATTGCTTGATGCAGGCGCGGGCGTTGGTGCATTGTCATGTGCGTTTCTTGACCGCTGGGCAGTGGGTGGCTTTGGCTTTTCCAAAGTGGAGGCGTGCGCTTATGAGATCGACCCGGTTTTGCGCACCCACCTTGCACAAACTATGGCGGCTTATGGTGAGCGTTTGGCCGTGAATTCAAATATCGTGACGGATGACTTCATCGAACATGCATCGATGCTCTGCAAGCAGGGCCAAGGCCGCTTTACGCACGCGATCCTGAATCCACCGTACAAGAAGATCAAGAGCAATTCAGAGCACCGCCTTGCGTTGCGCACAGTCGGTATTGAGACAGTTAATCTGTATTCGGCCTTTGTTGCACTAGCCGTGGCGTTAACCGCACCGGGTGGACAAGTCGTTGCCATCATCCCGCGCAGCTTTTGCAATGGCCCTTATTACCGTGATTTCCGCGATTTTGTACTTGAACGAGCGGCAATTCGGCACATGCACCTGTTCGATTCACGCAGCAAGGCATTCAAGGATGATGATGTCTTGCAAGAGAACATCATCCTTTTGCTGGAGCGTGGTGGCGAGCAAGGTGATGTGACAGTGACTACCTCGACCGATGACAGCTTCGACGACCTCGTGACGCATACGCACCCCTTCAATCGGATCGTATTCCCCGATGATTCCGAGCGTTTCATCCATGTGCCGACTTCACAAGAGCGTAATGCCATCGAGCTTTCAACCGCGATTCGCTCTTCATTGACGGATGTAGGTATAAAAATATCGACCGGGCCGGTTGTCGATTTTCGACTGAAAGAGCATCTTTGTGAGATGCCAGAACCGGGCACTGTGCCCCTGCTGTACCCCGCACATTTTGCTGGTCAAAACATCGACTGGCCGAAACCGGGCATCAAGAAGCCAAATGCCATCAAGCGCAACGCTGAAACTGAAAAATGGCTTTATCCGAATGGCTTCTATTGCGTGGTTCGTCGTTTTTCATCAAAAGAAGAGAAACGCCGGATTGTTGCCTGCGTGGTGCAGCCAGACACTTTTGGTGATGCCGAAATGCTGGGCTTAGAAAATCACCTGAACATGTATCACGAGAACAAGCACGGCTTACCAGAAGCTCTTGCGCGTGGCTTGGCTATGTACCTCAATACGACCGGCGTTGATGAAAATTTCCGCCGTTCCAGTGGACATACCCAAGTGAATGCAACCGATCTCAAAATGATGAAGTACCCAAGTCGGAAGGCGCTAATTGAGCTTGGGGAATGGGCAATGCGTTGTGGCGAGGCGACGCAGGAAATGATTGATGGACAACTGGATAATCTGACCGCATGACAACGAACAATAAAAATCATATCGACGAGGCGCATCAAATCCTCATTTCTCTTGGTCTGCCGCGTGCGCAGCACAACGAACGATCAGCGTTGTCCCTTTTGGCACTGCTGAATCTGCCCCCGAACAAGACGTGGGCACAGGCTGGAAATCCCCTTGTTGGCATCACTCCAATCATGGACTGGTCACGGGAGCACTACGGTAAGGAATACGCGCCAAACACGCGAGAGACGTTCCGACGCCAGACGATGCACCAGTTTGTCGATGCCGGGGTTGCCCTCTATAACCCTGACAAACCAGATCGTCCGGTGAATAGTCCAAAGGCCGTTTATCAGGTTTCTCCTGCTGTGCTGGCCTTGTTGCGCAGTTTTGGCACCCCACAATGGCACGACAACCTGACAACGTATCTGTCTCTTAGTCAGACGCTGGCAGCAAAATACGCGATGGAGCGCGAGCAAAACCGTATTCCAATGCAAATCGCACCTGGCAAGGAAATTACCTTGAGTCCCGGAGAGCATAGCGAGCTGATCCGTGCCATCGTGGAAGAGTTTGGCCCGCGTTTTGCGCCCGGTAGTGTGTTGGTTTATGCCGGGGACACGGGCGACAAATGGGGTTACTTTGATGCACCCTTGCTGGCCAAGCTGGGTGTCGATGTGGATTCACACGGCAAGATGCCTGATGTGGTGCTTCACTTCGTCGAGAAAAATTGGTTGTTGCTGGTGGAGTCCGTCACCAGTCACGGCCCGGTCGATGGCAAGCGCCACGCCGAACTCGCCAAGCTGTTTGCCGGATCGACTGCCGGGCTGGTCTATGTGACCGCCTTCCCGAACCGGTCCATCATGGGCCGCTACCTTGGTGAAATCGCTTGGGAGACTGAGGTGTGGGTGGCTGATGCACCGTCCCACCTGATCCACTTCAATGGCGTGCGCTTCCTTGGCCCCTACGCGACCGAGGGCTGACCGATGACGAACAGCCAGATCCACCCGCAAGGGTGGATCTCCCTTTTGATCGCACCGGAGTACGAAGAGCGGGCCAAGCAGATGCGGGCCGAGCGTGACCGCCAGTACGGGAACATCTACGCCGAGGCCGCCACCGATGAGCGATGGGTAGGCGACTTGGGCGAGATGGTTTTCAACTCGTGGTTCAAGCACGAGGGCATTCAAGGCTTTGAATGGGTGCTCGATGACGCGGCTGGCCAGCCTGATTTTGTGACCGCCCTGAACATCCGAATCGGGGTCAAGACGGTCAAACGCAAAGTGCCGCCGCGTGAGGACTACACGGCCCAAATCACGGCCCGCCACGCCGAGGAGCCAGCCGACCATTATTTTTTCATGACCTACGAAATCGCCCAGAGTCGTATGTGGCTGCTGGGTGGCATCGACCGCGAGCGCTTCCTGCAGGAATCACGCTACTACGGGGCCGGTGAATGGGTACACGCGAACTATCAAATTCGGCGCGGCCACGAGATTTACAACATCGAGATGGGCAAGTTGACTGCACCAAAGACGTGGTTGGCGCAAGTCACTTAAAACCGTAAAGAGCCAAATGTCTGACCTCTCATCCATTGAACGACGCAAGCTAGAAAAGCTCTTCTGTATGGGCGGCGGTTACGTGCTGGATTTTTCCGACCGCACGTTTAGCGAGTTCTTTGAAGAAAACACCCGCATCGACATCGACGCGGCCACCTACCGCGAACGCGGCACGTCCAAAGCAAACCGCATGCGCGGCTTTTGGACTATCGAAGGCAATCACGTTGTCGGTAAGGTCATCGAGGCGATGATCCTGTACGGTCAATCTGAAAACTGCTTGTTTGCCGAACCTGGCTTAACTGACGACTGCTGGAAGGTCGCCAAACGCTTGTCCCTTGATACGCCTGTCACCGAGCTGGACTCATTGACGGCCACCGTGAATGAGCGTGATTTCGATACGGTCGCACAGCACGTCCGTGAAGCAATCGAGAAAAATCAGCCCGAGGCCGCACTGGATCGACTGCACACCTTTGTCATCAAATACGTTCGCACGCTTTGCGAGGCCCGAGGTATTGAGGTCAACCGTGACAAGGCGTTGCACAGCATTTTTGGCGAGTACGTGAAACGACTTCGGGAAGCTGGCCACCTTGAATCTGTGATGACAGAGCGCATCATCAAGTCCAGTATTTCAGTGCTGGAAGCCTTCAATGACGTGCGCAATAACAAGAGTCTTGCGCATGACAATCCGATCCTCAATTACGAGGAAAGCCTGCTGATCTTCAACCACGTTGCCAGTTCGATCCGGTTCATCAAGTCGCTGGAGTCTCGAATCAAGCACGCGCCTCAGCCGGTGGCGACAATGATGGATGATGATTTGCCGTTCTGACTGTCTGCTAACTACATTAAAACCTCATTAGATAAAAATAATCGATGAAATCATTAATTGACCTCTGGCGTGGAATTCGCCGCCATCCGTTGAAAACAGGTGGATATGCGTTTACTGCTTTCAGCGTTATTTTTACCATCATTAAGGCCATCACACATTTTGTGCCTGGCATTACGATCGAAGGCCCAATTGCATTAACGGCAGTTATTTTTATAAGCGTTTGTTTTGGTCTTAAAAAGGTGTGGAAGCCTTCAAAAATCGAAGTGAAAATGGCAAATTCTAATACTGTCATTGAAGTGCTTTTTGGAGACTTGTTTGAGCAGAGCGGAATTCGTGCAATTTCAGTCAATGAGTTTTTTGATAGCAAAATTGGCAAACCTGTTTCCGATAAGAGTCTTCACGGAATTCTTCTACAGAAGTGTTTTGGTGGTCATCCAGAGGCATTTGATAAACAAGTAGATGAACAGCTAAAAGAGATTGAAAGCACTGATGTCACGAAAATTGATGGAAAAACAAAATGTTTTCCCATTGGATCGAATGCGCTGATCGCCGTAAATCAAGATCGTTACTTAGTATTCGCACTCGCAAAGACCGATCCAAATACATGCAAAGCTTATTCAGATGTGACCATGATGTGGGTCGCGTTGCATAAGCTGTGGCAACGGGCACGAATTGAGTCAGGCGGACATGAGATAAATCTACCTCTTGTTGGTAGCGGCCTTTCAGGCCTTGGCTTACCCACTCGTGATCTTTTAAATCTAATTATTCTTTCAGCGATCACAGAGACAAAAGCTAAAGAAGTGACACAAAAAATTCGGATTGTGTTGCATCGCGATAGGTTTGAGGATTTGGATTTAAGAGATGTGAAAAAACATTGGGAGGAAAAATAATGGCATACCGTAATGGTACTTACGTGGCTTTTCATGCAAATGGAACCAATATTCCAAGCAAGTCAGATATTGACTACTACAACTTAATGAAAGCGTGGACTGCAAAAACAGACGACGATTTCACTATGAACAATAGTCATGACAAAGCATCAGCAGTTCGTGATTCAAGCAAAAAAGCCACATTAAGAGCATCTCTTCTTGAGAGGTTAAAAAACTCAAAGAATATGGTGCTAATCATTGGTGAAACTACACTTTTAGATGATGACTGGGTGCCGTTTGAAATAGAAAAGGCTGTTGATGCCTACAAAATACCAATCATTGCCGCATATACGGGATACGCTACGCCGATTCGCAATCCTTCTGCACTAAAAGAGCATTGGCCAAGTGCTCTTGCAGATCGAATAAATAGTCGGACCTGCAAAATTCATCTGACACTCAGACGCTTCAAACGGCGAGATCAAAAACCAGTTTCTTGCTGCCCGTCAAACCTCTCTCGCGCGTTATCCATGTGGTCCTATGAGTGCCGTATGACCTTCCTGTGGTCTGCGCGGATGGTAATGCAGCGCGCAACAGGCGCAAAAAAACTGCCCCGATGCCCATACGGGCGATGGCCCGCAGCAGCCAGCGCAGGTTGTAGCCCGCAGCACAACTGATGGAATGCAAGGCGTCGCCCAACGCACCCTGCAGCCAGCAACGATCCATGCGGTGATCCGACTTCAAGTGGCCGATGGCCGGCTCCACCGCAGTTCGCCGCTTGAGCCAGCCCTTTTGCTGCTTGCTCAGACTCTTGAACTTGCCCCGGTGAATGATCTGCTTGTCCGGGTTGTCGGCGTCCACACCGCGAAACCCCAGATCGACGACGATGTGTTTGAGCGTGACTGCAATGTCCTGCGTCAGATTGCTTGCCTGCTCCAGGACGGCGCTCAGGATGTGGCCGTCATACGGGTTGCCGGGGAAAGTGCGCGCACCCAGCATCAGGCCATGCTGGTGTGACACCACAATGGCGCTCTTGACGCCGAACTCGTAGGGTTTTCTGGCTTTGCCCTTGCCAATGCATTCAACCTCCGGCGCATGCAACGCGTACAGTTTGTTCTTGTCGGTTCGCTGTTGCTTGCGAACGCGCTCAGCGCGTTCAAGCCACATCGACAAATCGCTCACGGCCTTGGGGTGATCGGGCGCAAAGCCCTCGCTTTGCATCTTGCGTTGCACCTCACGAATGACGATGCCCAGAATCGTGCGCTGGCGTTTGAGCACTCGGCGCAGGCGCCGAAATTGTTTGGCATGGGCGTAGCCGCCAGCCTTCCAGCGCAAGGCCTTGCCTTCCTTGGCAAAGGTCTGTTTGAGTTGGATGCCTGCGCGTTTGGCGGCGCCAACAACCTTGTGACGTGCGATCTCCAGCAAGCGACTGTCCACCGGGTGGGCGATGGCTTTTTCCTGGACCGTTGTATCAACAATCACCCGCTCAAGATCTTTGGGTTTAACCGCATCAATCGCCACGGCTGTGTCGATGGTGGCTTTGAGCAGCAACTCCAGCCCGTCTTCGCCCAGGTCACGACGAAAGCGTCCGATCTGTGTTGCGTCACAGGGCAGGCGGTGTTCGTAGTAGTCCATACCGCTGAAAAATTGCCAGACGATGTTCTCGCTCCAGCGCACCACCAGTTCTTCGTCACTGACGTTAAAGCTATGCTTGAGGTAGAGCAAGCTGGCCATCAGGCGAATGGGTAGCTTGGGTCGACCGGCGTTGCTGCGACCCGCACCTGTCAAGGTCTCGGTGGCGCCAAACATGTCTTGATCCTGCAGGACTTGGCCAGGTCGGCTCTGATGCTCGAATTTGGTTGCCACTGGTTCTTCGATTTGCTTCCATGGCAGGCGGGTAGCCAGCACCGCCAGGGGATCGTTCATATTGATCATGGCGTCAATGCGGTTGCGGAAAAAATCGATTGGCTGCATACCAAAATCCCTCAGAAAGAATCTTCTCTAATAACGTTTCTTGAGGGATTTGGTGCACACGATTGACGTAAAAATCTAATGTTCATGCGGGTTGGCGGGGTTTTGCAGGGCCGACTAAATAATGGAACTGCCAGCGTAATCCATATTCCATTTAAAAAGGCCGCGTTGTTGTCTGCAATTTCCCAGTTCTCGCATAACAGTCTGCCAAATGGTGGCGGTTTGGGCTTTTATAACGACGACGCATATAAAAGCTTTGGCATAGAAGGTTGAAACAAAAAAACGGGATGCTGGCCAGCTTGAAGAACCTACAATGACGGCTGGTGTTTTGCACCCCCGCTTCACATCCCTGAGCGGGCGAGCAGTCGAAAGATTGAGCGTTCCAACCCGGCTTCTGTCGGGGTTTTTTAAGCTAAAAATAACGCTGATTGAAATCACCTCGATTTTTCGCGGCCGTTGCGCTGTGGCTGGTGGTTGGCCTCGCGCATGCCGATTTCTCCGGCGTCGTGGTGTCGATCCTCGACGGCGATACGGTGGACGTGCTGGTAGACCGTAAGCCTGTGCGTGTGCGCCTGGCTGAGATTGACGCGCCGGAGAAGGCGCAGGCGTTCGGTACCAAGTCACGGCAGGCG
>Ga0209211_10010353_pt1 | contig 12180 bp, 13 predicted proteins | sample RifGroA2_FD_183992 | JGI IMG/M metagenome (GOLD analysis project Ga0209211, IMG submission 183992) | Groundwater microbial communities from Rifle, Colorado, USA - Groundwater A2 (SPAdes) (version 2) | ecosystem: Environmental > Aquatic > Deep subsurface > Groundwater | place: Rifle, Colorado... | reverse complement strand
CCGTAAGGGCCTTTTTGGCGGATGTAAATGAAGTTCGCCATGTCAGCGATTTTTTTCATTTCCTCGCGCAAATCTTCTTTGCCTTGTTCTTTTAAAAAATGTTGCAACTCGTAATTGTAACCGAAATGATCTTCTACCGCTCGCTTGCCGCTGCCGGTTACTAAAATTATTGTTTCAATTCCCGAACGCACCGCGTCTTCCACTACGTACTGCACGATCGGTTTATCAACAATCGGCAACATTTCTTTTGGTTGCGCCTTGGTTGCCGGCAAGAATCTGGTGCCATAGCCGGCGACGGGAATGATTAGTTTTTTTATCTTGGACATAAGTTTCGGCTACAAATCACAAATCACTACAAATTTACAAATTGGTCTAGATTGCTAATAAATATTCAAAACACGAGAAAAACGAACCTTCGTATCTGAAAATAAAATCAATATTCCTAATTTCAAATTTAATACTTTCAAATACGCCTTTAGCTGATTAAAATCGTTTTGAGTTAATCTACTGCTTTTTTTAATTTCAAGTATTAATTTGTCGTCTATGACAAAATCCAAATAATACCTCCCCAATCGCTTATCTTTGTAAATCAACGGCACTAATACTTCGCGTTTATATTTTATCTTTAAAAGGTCAAGGTCAACTGCTATTGCATTCTGAATGTATTTCTCGTTATGACAAGAGCCAATTGCGTTGTACACGTCAAACACTACGCCCATTACTTTATAACTCAAATCGCCGTATAGCAATTTATCATGTTCGTCTGCCATAATTTGTTAAAATATTTGATCATTGTTTCGGTCAACGGTCCAGACCTATTTGTAAATTTGCAGTGATTTGTAATTTGTAGCCCTAGTCAAAACTCAACTTGTTCTTTAATTTTCTCAATTTCCAAAGATACCGAGCAAAAATCAAAATCAAATAAATATTCAAAGCCGCGAGTAAAATAAAAAAAACCGACACCAGAATAAACAAGGTTTGCGGATATAGAATCACCAGCACGGCCATGGCCGCCCAGATAATCGTTTGCATGACGAAATAAACGATAAACCAAATTAATGTGTTTTTGATGTGTGCGTGAAAGCCTTGAAGAATGTTGAGCATAAATTATATCGGTCGCGCCTGATTAAAGAACCGACCATGTTAAATGTTATTGAAATAATTATACCATTTTTTTAATCTTTATTACAAACATAAGAACTTCTTGTTGTTGACAAATTCTTTTCTCTAAGGTATATTGAAACGTGCTCAGTTCCTTACAAAAGGAGGCAAACAATGCCAAATCAATTCACTGTTTCAGACGCGCTTTTGCAGAAATTCATTGATTACGAAAATCCGCATTTAGGGGAAATGGTCAAGGTTCATTATTTAGAGATTTCAACCGACCGGCTGGACATCACGCCAACCAGAGCGCCCGCGTCGCCAATTGAACCCATGAATATTGACCGTTTACGTGAATCAACAACCGTAAGATTTGAACGTTTACTATCATCGATTGCATCCGGTTTGATGAACTTCAAAAGAAAAGAACTTTTGATTTGCGATAGAATAACCGGCTTTGTTCCTGATCTAAAAAAGGCGCTGTTCAAAACGTTTTGCCTCAATCCTCGCAACACGTTTTATAATGAATGGCTGGATGAGATCGCCAACGAATTCTACGTCTGGCTCAATGTTCAGTCGGAATTAAAAATCGAATATCCTTGGGCGACTTTGTTTATCAAAAGTGACGGTAATACTTATCTTTGTCCGCCAACCATCAAATCAAGGAGGATAATATGAGTGAAAGAATCCCGGTCATTTGCGTTGTTGACGCGGTCGCCGTTCAAAACGGAAAAGTTGTTTTAATCAAAAGAGGAATTCCGCCGTTTGAAAACAAGCTGTGCTTGCCGGGCGGACACGTTGATAATGTTGACTTCAGTGCCGCGCATGCGGCTGGCCGGGAATTGTTTGAAGAAACAACTCTGCTGTTACGAGGTAATGTTTTCAATTTTCTAACCATTCTAGACGCGCCAAGCCGCGATCCGCGAATGGACGCGCGCCGTATTTCCATCGTCTATTTCGCCATCGTACCGCCGGAAATTTCCTTGGACAATTTGCGCGCCTCGTCCGACGCCAAAGAAATCGTCATCCGCGACATTAATTCTTTAAAAAAAGAAGAAATGGGCTTTGATCACTGGGAAGCGATCAAAATTCTCAAACTGAAACTCGCTTTTCAAAATTCATGAACAAAAAACCACGCCGACAAATAGCGTGGTTTTTGAATTTAAAATTGAAAACTCGTCCGGCAATGACCGAACGAGTACTTGATTATGATTTGCGTGCAACCTGATTTTTAAATTTAGCGGCGAGCGAATTTTGTTGCGAGGCCAACTCTTCCCAAGTGAAAAATATATCTCCGGGGAAGCTTTCAAAGGTAAGAAAAAGTCGACTGTCTTTACCCTTCAGAACACTTTCAACTATCGCTTTACCGCCTAATACAGCATATTCCCCGTGAAGCGGATGGTGATTTGGAATATATATCTCATCACCCGCCTTAGGAACAGCCGGAAGCTTTTTCTTCATCGCCGCCGACATCCTGCACGGAATCGGCTCGCCCTTGTCATCAAAATCGCAAATCGGTTTCAGGATGAAATGAACATCCACCACATCCCTTTTCAATTCGCCGTACAGATCATGCGAACAGCGGCCGAAACATCTGTTCTCAAGTACGCGATAAAGACGGATCATTTTGCGCGAACCATGCCCCGGGATTTGCTGATTAAAAATATCATTCAGTCGTTCCATAAACTCATCTTTTTTTCTTGCCGGCAACAACGTCAAGTCAAACAAGTCGTCAAACGAGAATCCATCATTCATGTAGTCGCAATACTCCAGCGTATATGTAAAGAATTCACGATGGCGATTATCATACGCCCAAGAACTTTCCAAAACGTATGTTCTGGAGCTGTTTTCGCACGGCGTTGACGGATTTTCAAGAGCAAGTTGTATGAGATCAAGCGCCCTCTCACGATCAACCGCTCCTTCGGTAAATCTTTTTTCCAACTCTAAACGTTTCACGTGAAACCGAGCCAGGACATCGTCTTCAACAATTTTCGTCGTCATGCGACAACTCCTTTCTCAAAGAACCAGGGTGCGCCGCGGCGACTTGCCGAGGCATCAATGAAGTGTAGCACGGTCGCTTCAATCTGTCAACGTCATCCATACGTTATCCATCCGTCAATCTCATCAAACATAAAATCATGCTCCTTGCCTTAACAAATACGCGAAAAATAAAATATTGACGACTGCGGATAACATTTTTCTGGTTTTTTGAAAAACAAGCCGTCATAATGAATACGTATGCAAAGACCTGAACGAAAATTGAATCGACATCGAAATTTTGATTATTCGTTGGACGGATGTTATTTTGTTACAACACGCGTAAAAATTTTTGTTTGCCCTTTTGGTAAAATCCAAAACGATCAAATGACGTTAAACAAATTCGGTAAAATTGTTAAACAACAATTGTTGTGGTTGCCGAAACAATATCCGTATATACGAATAAACGAATGGTGCGTGATGCCGGATCACGTGCATGCGATCATTGTCATTGATCGAAAAAACATGGGAATGGATTGCGCCGTTGGCGCATTTCGTGAACATGTAGGGACAGGTCTAGATCTGTCCCTACGGTCAAATATTGGGACACCGTCCCACACCACAACGTTATCGTTGTCGCATATCGTCGGCGCCTTCAAAACAACCTCGTCAAAATTAATTCATCAATCCGGATTACCCCAATTTTATTGGCAACGATCGTTTTACGACCATGTTATTCGCAACGAAACGGCATTGGAAGCCATTCGTTGGTATATTCAAAACAATCCGGCAAAATGGCGCGAAAATAAAAACAATCTAAATCAATAAATCCAAAAATTACGCTCGCTTCACAGGCTGCGCGTTTTTTTTATTTTCTACGCTCGTTATTTCGACAAATAAATAAACCCACTGTCCTTTTCTATCATCACGCGAAAATCAAGCGCCTCGGTCTCGCATTCATTCGTGCAAAATTCATGCGTACCGATAAAATGAGCCAAATACAGAGTATCCAATTTATCAATATTCTCATCTGCCAAACAAACCTTTGAACCAAGATGCCAATAGGTTTTTAAAATTTGATTTTTAATCAGATAAACCGCCGCGTCTCGATAATCAATATTCTTTGAGCCTAATAATTTTCCAACCTGCTCTCCGCCTTTATCCGCGTAGTCCTTTGGCTTCGTCGCGTCGAGCAGAGTTAATTCGCTGAAACGATTATCAACAACTTTAACTTTATCCCCAAAATTATTTTTTGCAAACGTATTATCATCGCGCGAAATGTTCAGTTTGATCAAGCATTCTGATTTCTGTATATTTTTTGCAAGTTCATTGTCTTTTGTGTTGTAAATAAACCCAAACCAACCGAACACTAACAATCCGACAACCAAAATACTGCCTGCTACAATGTAAAAACGCATAAAATAAAATTAAAGGAAGGATTCACTATTACTATGCCGAGCAAAATCAATCGCGCCGCTTTCTTTCAGAAAATCGACAATTCGGCACGACAATCCGGGCAAATCGCGATCGCAATATTGAATCGCGCTTCCGTTAAATAAATCTTTCGCGTTCACGTCCGCGCCTTTTTCCACCAAAATTCTCACGATTTCAAAATTCGTTTGATCACGACAATACTTTTCATCCATTGCCCGAAGCGCAATTCTTATGAGCGGCGTTTTTCCGCCAAAACCATAAACATTAATGTCCGCGCCGTCCGCGATTGTTTGTTTTACTTTTTCAATATCGCCATCTTGCGCAGCTTGAAACAAAAAATTATTCAATTCCTTTTGTCTGCCGGTTGATCGGTCGCAATCTTGCCGGTGCAATTTTTTCATCCGAAACCAATCAAAAATCAATTAGACAATCAGAATAACCGGCGAAAGAATAAACAACCAACCTAAAATGTTTGTGAACATTCGGAAGGGGCGAGATTTGAACTCGCGAAGACATTTCTGCCTTACCGCTTTTCGAGAGCGGCGCCGTCAGCCACTTGGCTACCCTTCCAGAATTGAGGGAGAGGACGAGGATGAGGATGCGAGTTTACATTGATAACATAAAAATTCCAACCAACAAAACAACGAAAACGCCGATTTTTAATAAAATATGTTTTTCTTTGAAAAAATGCCGACCGAAAACAAGCGACCACATGATCGAAACACTGCGGCTCATCGCCGTACCGACTGATGCCGGAACAAAAAGAAAAGCGAAACTGACGATCGCGGTTTCGACTCCGGCGGAAAATGATTCAACCAAAAAAATCGGTTTGCGCAGAAACAAAATCGGATCTTCCTTATTCACAAAATGCGCCATTAGGAACGCGTACACCGCCATGACCGCCAAAGTTAAAAACTGTTCAGCCACTACGCTATTGTAATTGGTAATATCGTATTTATACAAAGAAATCGTTATCGCGGCGATGATTGAACTGGCAATTACCCAATTCAAACCTTTTTTGCTGATGCCGTGATTCAAAAAAATAATTAAGAGCGCGATTACCACCACGCTGATGCCGACCATCTCCCAAAAATCAAAAAATGTTCCAAGTATAATATCAATTAAAAAAACAAAAACAATCGTGGAAGTGCGCACAAAACCGAAAGTGCTTCTGTCCGATTTAACGATAGCGGTTACCGTAATATATGAGAGCGCCAATTCCAGCAGAACTCTGGCTGAAAACGTCGGCCATGAATCAAGGGAAAAAACAAACGACCCTTCTCGAAAAATCGCGATGCCTCCCAAAATTAAAAGCGCGAAAACAAGATTGAGGAAAATCATGGTAAACACGCTTTCCTCTTTCTTGGCCACTTCACGTTTGCCGATGGAGGCGGCGATCTCAGAGAAAAAATTTCCAACAGTAATGAGTAATAAGGCGATCATATTATGGAACCGTTATTTACAGCTTCCGGATGGTGCTCCGGAATGACACTTGGAGATAGTTACGCCAAGCCCAAAAACCAGCCACCACCACACGCTCAAATCGTTTTTGAAATACGGGACATCAACGAATCCGTGAATCAATATTGTGATCATAACGCCTATCAGAACCAAATACATTTTGCGGTCTTTCGCATCCTTCACGCGGCGATAATTCCTTAAAAATATACCCAATAAACCGATCATGGTCAATAGTCCGAACAACCCTGTTTCCGACCAAAAATTAAGAATAAAATTATGCGGATATAAATAAATCTCCGTTGGTTGCCAATGTTCTTGCCGAAACTTTTCATCGGTTTGAATTTTTCTTAACCAGTCAGAATCGTTTTTGTCCTTCAACCAAATTCCTTCCTGATGATACGGCGCGATCGCGGTTTTGTAACCGGCCAATCCCGCGCCGGACAATATTTTGTTTTCTTTCAACATCGTCCATGTCTCTCGCCACTGCTGAAGCCGAATTTGTCCTGATAAATCAGCTAAAGTTAATTTGCTTTTAAAATAATTAGCGGCCGTGGCATTTAAACTAATACTCGTAACAATAATTATCAAAATAATGGCGACGAGAGAACGCATTTTTTTCTCCGGCAACATTAAGCACAAAAATATAATTCCAACCGCAAGACCAATCAGCGCGCCTTCCGACCTCGCATAGTAAATCGCCAGTAAACTCGTTAAAATTACAAACACATAATAAAAATACTCCCGATAAAACAATTTTTTGCGATTTGTAACATTCGTAGTGATTAGTAATTTGTAGCCGACTAACCCGGCAAAGAGAACAACTATCGGCGCCAAATATAATCCCACCGCGTTCGGAAATCCGTACCATGAAGTTACCCGCCTCGTTGCTTCATTAAAAAACGAAACCGTCGTAAATCCAAAGCCTGTGAACTTTTGAAAAATCGCGGGCAAGGCCACGAGCAGAGCTGACGCGCCGATAGCGTTTATAATTAGATTAAACGCTTTGCTGTCTCTGATTGTGTTTATAAAAACAATGAAAAATAAAATCGGTTCGATAAAATACGCCTTCCAAATTCCAAGAGCCGCCATTTTGTCAGGCGCCACAAAAATTGAAATTGACGCGAATAATACGAACAACAATATTCCCCAACCGTAACCGCCAAAAATTCGTTTCATCACCTTTCCGTCAATTTGTAACATTTGTAGTGATTTATAATTTGTAGCCAAAAAAACGACAAACAAAATCAAAATCATCACTTCAAGCATTGTTGTTGGAATGGAAAAAACTTTAAACCTGATCAAATAACCGGGCAACGCGAAAATCGTCATCGCCAACGCTAAATCCGCTCTTCGCCAGGACAACCAGGCAAACAGCAGACAAAAAATTGTAATTATAGAATAAAATCCGACAAAATTCACATCCTTGACATATTTATTTCTTTTCTGTATAATTCCATGTTATCATAAAAATAACAATTCGTCCGTTGACAACCCAACCGTCATTTCGCCCCGGATCGCAGTCCGTGGTAGAAATCTATTACTACGCTTATCACAGATTGCTTCCCCCGGACTGCGATCCGGGGGCGACTCGCAATGACAATTAGAGGTTTTACCAAAGCTCTTGTTGGAATGTTCCTCGCATGTCGCGAAGAAAGGGCCGATGAGAGCGCTTCTGCCGGCAGGATATAAGGCCTGTCGCCAAGAAGGAGGTAAGGAAAATGAGTATCGAGAAATGGGATAAATGTCCTGATTGCATAAAAACACCGAAGAATCCTCTGAATATTTTTGATTCTTTTGGTGCTTTTCTGCTGTACGTTTTAGTCATACTCATTCTTTCATTCTATCCCAAAAGCGATGAAGGAATTTACCCGCTCCTATTACATGCCAGTTTTGTTTTATTTTTGGTCATTACCATCGCCTGTCTTATCTATCTGCCTCAAATTTTTCTTTCATTCTTTGGCCAATACACTTACAGCTACTTTGATTCGGAACATCCGCATTTCGTTCATACTCACAGGTCAATCATTGAAAACACTGGCAAATATTTCCATTTGAAAAAGACACGCACCGATGATTCTTACGCTGAACAACGCGTTGAAATAACCGGTCCGATCTTTCGCCTGAAATGCGGAGGATGGTTCAAGTGTTCGGGAATACTGAATATGGCGCTTAATTATTATAAAATCAGAGATAATAATGAACACTCTGTTCTACTTGAATATTTCAATGACTGCCATCTTCAGCTGCGCCAAAACCTAAGAGATTCACTGATTGTGGTTCGCGATTATTGTTCTCTTCGCGATATTCAAAAATCAGCTGCCGCCTACGGAGAGATTGCTAGCGACGCTCAAAAAACAAAGGGAGAGCTTTGTGAGGCCTGCGGCGAACGCGACTTTCTTGGCGTTACACTGATTGCCTTAAAAGACGGCTTACTTGCTTCAAAAGCTACGTGTAAGTCTACAATTGGACAAACCACTCGCGAAAAAGTTGAAAAAATTCTCGCGATAATAAATGAAAAAAATCCGGGCATAATAGAAACATGGGCTGTGAAAAACGAAACGACACTTGTGGCTAATCCAACTTTTTCTGCGTTACTATCTCTGCTGATAGAGACGTTCCCTGAAGAAAAAGCTCGGCGAATGAAAACAAATGACCCTCCGGCACAACCCATCGCTTCCGCTTAATTAACAAACATCCCCGACTGTCCACAGACAGCGGGGTTTTTACTTAGCTTGAATAATGCAAAACACTGCGATTGCTTAATCCTTCGCTAATGCTACTGAGTACAGGTCGCTCCACTCCGTTTCGTTCGCAATGACAATTGGATTCGGCGCTTCGCGCATAACCCACCCTAATTGTCATTGCGAACCGCAGTGAAGCAATCTTAGCGCTTCGCATTATTCTTTACATTTTCAACAATTCCTTAACCGTCCCTTTTTTAATCCCGCCGAACAAATACAAAAACGAAAAATATACAACGCTTGAAATCAACAACAACCAAATCACGTGCAATCCGTTGAAAAAGTTTAAAACAAAAATCATAATCAAGACCGCTGGAATTGCGGACAAAAATATTTTCATTGACGGAAAAAACTTAATTGTTTTATAAACCAAAATCATTGTCCAAATCAAAATCAAAAACTCGCTGTAAACCGTCATCCAGGCCGCGGCGAAATAACCGAACTTCGGAATGAAAATCAAATAACCGATGAGCGTGGTGACAGCGGCAAACAAATATCCCCACATCATACTTTTCTGTTTATTGATCGCCACCACCGCGTAGGCAGATAAACTGGTCGCGAAAATCGCGCCGGAGGCGATGATCAACACTTTCAAAATATCGCCCGACAACACAAATTTCTCACCGGCGATGAAAACCATGAGCGGTCGGCTGATTAAATAAGTTCCGCCAACTATCGGTACGCTGAAAACCATTAAAACATCAAACGCTTTTTGCAATAAACTTTTTAATTCGTCCTTTTTATTGTTTATAAAATATTGCGTCGCCACCGGCAGGACAATACCCATAAAAACAGCGGGCAACATGGTTAGAATGTCAATCACGCGATACGTCGCGCCGTACAAACCAACCTCGGCCTGCGTTCTTGACAGAGATAAAATAATCGCGTCCATTCTTAAATAAATTAAATTGAAAGAAATGGAAATGGCGATTGGCCAGGAGCGCTGAATCAGTTCTTTCCAAATCGCGAAATCAATTTCCCAGCGCCAGCTGATATAATTTCTAGCATAATAAAAAACCAACCACAAATTCACTAAATTACCGATGGTAATCGCGCCGAAAATCCAATAAATATTAAGTTTGAGAAAAATCGCCAAAAATATTATACTCACAAACACTATCCGACCAACAACTTCCGCCACCGTGAGCTGGAACATTTTCATTTTTTGCTGGAAGAGTCCGGTCATGGTCTGAATGACGCTAATACAGAAAAACGAAGCAACGGTGATCAGCACGCCGAATTTAATAAAAATATTATACGGGAAAAACCAAACAATTATCGACGCCAGCAATAAAAAAATTCCGGCGCTGATAATTCGGAATGATAAAATTGAGTTCATCGCGCGGCTAAGATCAATTCCCGGCTTCGCGATCATCTGAACCGTGGTCAAAGTAAAACCAAAATCAACCAAAATCCCGAAAAATTGCAAAAACGCGGCCGCGGTAATATAATAGCCAAACCCCTCCAAACCCAAATACCGCGTAATCGCGGCGATTCCGACCAAACTTAAAACCAAGCCCAACATTTTGCCGGTAAGATGAATAATCGTGTTTCTGGCGATGGCGTTGTTTAAACTCATATTACTATCTCTTCTCCCATTTTCAATAATCTGTATTATCTGTACGTTTCTCTGTACATCTGTAATCGCTATAATATCATTTTCCTTTGAATTGACAAAATTATGAATTGACAAAATTATAATTTCTTCGTAAACTCGTATTACGAAAGTTGGCGGAGAAGTCTCTGCCTAAGGAGGTTAGAATGAACTGGTTGGTTTTCAGCGTAATTTTCGTTCTTTTTCTTCTTGGCATCAAGAAAAGCAGCGCCAGCGGTTCCAGCTGGCTGGCGACGGCTATTGCCGCAGCCGGACTGACCATGCTTTTCATGGTCGTCACCTATGTCGGTTTCAAGCTGGTGATCTGGCTGTTCTGGCCGCTGGTAATTCTTGCTGGAATCATCGGCCTCTTCATGCTTGTCTGGCCGGAAAAGAAAAAGTCATAGTTTAATAAAAGAAGCTTGTTCAAAACAGCTTCTTTTTTCGTAATTATAAATAAAATTTATGGTTTATCAACACCGCCTTTTGACCACGGGTTACACCTTAAAACTCGCCACGTTCCTTTGAGTCCTCCTCTTATCAAACCATATTTTTCAATCGCTTCGTAAGTATATTGAGAACAACTTGGACTAAATTTACAATATCCTCCCGGAAAAAGATACTTGAACTTGCCATGATCAAATGACAATGTCTGCTGATAAATTTTAATTATTTTCAACGCCACTATCCGCGGTATTTGGAATAAAATTAATAAATTATTCATCTTGGTTGTTTTTTTGATTTCTTGTTTTGTTATTTTTTTACCTTCTTAACTTATGCTTCTTTGTTTCTATGTTTCTTTGCTTAAATGCTCTTTCGTCTTAAATATCCCCAACTTATCCAGTATATACTTATACTCGCGTTCGAGCTCAATCAATGATTTACCTTTTGCCGATGGTTTAACAACAATCAAAATATCAATACTTTCTTTAAGTTTAGCGAAATTAAATCTAGCAATTTCTCTCAATCTGCGTTTAATTTTGTTACGAGCGGTCGCTCGATTATCAATCTTATTATTAACAATAAAACCGAATCTGGAACTTTTATATCTGTTTTTCATTGCTTTCACAACAAAAAACGAACCGGCTATGCTTTTACCGTATTTTTTCTTGAACGCGTATCCGAAAAACGCGTCAAATTCTCCTCTTTTTACGATTCTCTTTTCTTTTGAAAGCATATTTATTACGTAATTTGCTTATTTTGCGCCACCCACTCCAAAACTGTCATTCTGAACTTTGTCTAACGGAAACTTACAGTCTATACTGGGATTCAGAATCTTTAACATGACAAAAAATAGTGGCGACTTGCTTCGTTGCTCCATTGTTCCATTGCTTCTTTACCTCGCCGCAAAAAAAGAAACTACCCAATACAGTGTAGCTCTTTTTTTTGAAAAATGCATTATTTGTCTGAAACGGTCAGTTTCTTTCTGCCTTTTGTCCGCCGTCTTTTCAAAACTTTCCGGCCGTCTTTTGATTTCATTCTTTTTCTAAAGCCGTGTTTCTTGGCTCTGCGCCTTTTATTCGGCTGGTATGTTCTTTTTGGCATAATGATGATTAATGATAATTAACGATACAATAACTCATAATTAAAAAACTGTCAACGCCATTCTTTCCCGCGTCATTCCGGACAGAAATCCTAAATCTGTCAATTCGCATAAGTATTACTCCGCAATGTCCGGTCAGCCGGCCACTGCCGTCTGTCCGACACTGCGTATAGCCGACGAGCATTCAAATCAACAAACTAAGCATGATGTGTAAGAATAGCCAGCGTTGTATACACTTTACTACACATAGCATCATTTAGTAGTTTATAATAATTGCTTTGCATTCCACGGGGTCCGGGGCGGAGTTCGCCCATTCATTTCCAGCGAAC